>Ga0247727_10001096_pt1 | contig 65875 bp, 54 predicted proteins | sample WisWelCaveWW1625_FD_202498 | JGI IMG/M metagenome (GOLD analysis project Ga0247727, IMG submission 202498) | Biofilm microbial communities from Wishing Well Cave, Virginia, United States - WW16-25 | ecosystem: Environmental > Aquatic > Deep subsurface > Groundwater > Cave microbial mat | place... | reverse complement strand
CGTACGCATGCCCACTGCGCTGCATCCGTCCTCCACACACCCGCCAGAAACCCCTTCCGCTCCAAAGCCCGAAACCCGACGACGTCCGGGCGTCGACAATGTACGTGATCGTGCGGAAACGGCGCCGTGCCGTGCGCACAGGCGACACACGGAGCGCTGTGGCACTTCCCTGCTCAAACCAGAGAGGGGCGCGACTCGGTACTCGGCTCGGGCCGCGCCTTTCCGCCAACGCCGCGAGTTCGCTCGCGTAGACTCAGAAGGATGCGCCTTCCGACGAGCTGGGGTACGAACCCATGAGCGACGACCTCCGTCCGACCACCGACGAGCCGGGTTCACCCGGGCGAAACGCCGGCAGCACCTTCGAAGCGCTCGCCAACGACAACCTTCGCCCCGGCTCGGTCGGCGCCGCTCTCACGTTCTGCTTCCTGCTCCTCGGTCAACTCGCTTCGTTTCCACGCGAGGCCCCCTTTCCGTGGCCCGGGGTCGTTCTCGCGGCGATCGCTCTGTTGATCGCCGCGCGTGCGGCCTTCAGCAAACGGCGCGTCGAAAGCGCCATGGGCGGGCTCCACGTTGCGGAAGCAGGAATCGCGCTCGCCGCGCTCATTCACGCCCTCGTCGTCGTGGTAGCTACGCGCAGCATCGAACAAACGACCCACGTCCTCTTGCTCGTCATCGCCGCCGGCTGCGTGATGCTCTACGCGCAGTGGCTCGCGGTCGTGATCACCGCTGCGGCGATCGGCTGGGCCGCCGTCGTGTTCCGAGTCATCCCGCCGGACCCGAGCTGGACGCACTTCGCGTACGCGTTCGCCCTCGCCGGATTGCTCTCCATCGTGATTTTCATCACACGCGTTCGCGTGGTCGAGCGGCTCGAAGGCGCTCGGAAAGGCGAGCACGAGCGACGTGCCGAGCTCGAAGCGGCGATGCGCACGGCTTCCACGAGCGAAGCGCGCTTCCGCCAGCTCTTGGTGGCGACCACGGAAGGCATCGTCATTCACCGCAACGGGATCGTCCTCGACGTCAGCGACAACGCCTCGCGTATGCTGAAGACGCCGTATGCCGAGATCCTCGGCCGTCGCATCGAGGAGTTCATCGAGCGAAAAAGCGGATACGAACTTTCCGATGCCGAGTCGGCGCGCCAGGCACGGCTCCGCGAGGCCACGCTTCACACCGCCGACGGCCGCGCGATTCCGATCGAGTACGATACACGGTCCATCGAGTACGAAGGGCGCGGTGCCGAGGTTCTCACCTTCCGCGACGCGACTCCGCACAAGCGAATGCTCGAATCCATGGCCGACCAGCGTGCGTGGGAGCACGCCGTGATCGAGAACGCACTCGATTGCATCCTATGCATCGACGCCCAGGGCGTCATCGTGGAATGGAACCACGCCGCGGAGCGGATTTTCGGCTGGCGGCGGGATGAAGCGATCGGCCAGTCGGTGCGCGACCTCGTCGTGCCGCCCGTCTATCGAGACGCATTCGACGCGGAGCTGGCCGAATATATCGCTTCCGGTACGAGCCGTGCCCTCGATGTCGACCTCGAGGGCACGATGCTCAGACGCGACGGCACCGACGTCTCCGTCGAATTCGGCGTCACTGCGACGGACGGAACCAGCAGCTCGATCATCACGGCCTACGTGCGCGACGTCTCGGACCGCAAAGAGACCGAGCGCGAGCTGGCGAAGGCTCGCGACCAAGCGATTCGCGCTTCGACGGTGAAATCCGAGTTTCTGGCAACGATGAGTCACGAGATCCGCACGCCGATGAACGGTGTGCTCGGCATGACCTCGTTGCTCCTCGATACCGAGCTCAGCCCTGTTCAACGCCGGCACGCTCTCGCAATCGAGCACAGCGCGAAGGCGTTGCTCGGGATCATCAACGACATTCTCGATTTCTCGAAGATCGAAGCCGGCCGCATCGAGCTCGAGCACATGACCTTCGACCTGGCGCGGCTCGTAGCCGAGATCACCGATCTCCTCGGACAGAAGGCTCACTCGAAGGGGATCGAGCTCACCTGCGAGATCGAGTCGGATGTTCCGAACGCAGTGGTCGGCGACCCCGTGCGTCTGCGTCAAGTCGTCACGAATCTCGTCGACAACGCGATCAAGTACACGGAGCGCGGTGAAGTGTCTCTGCATGTGATGCTCGCGTGCGACGGCAGCGACGACAAGCGTGTGCTGCTCTTCGAAGTGCGAGACAGCGGCCAGGGCGTTCCGCCCGACGTGCAATCCAAGCTCTTCAACCCGTTCGTGCAGGGGGACGCGTCAATGACGCGTCGGCACGGCGGTACGGGCCTCGGCCTCGCGATATGCCGACGACTCGTCGAGCTCATGGGCGGCGAGATCGGTCTCGAAAGCCGTGTCGGAGAGGGCTCGACCTTCTGGTTCACCGTGCAGCTCGAGAAAGGCGTGAATCGGGCCGCGAGCTCTCAGGACACGTTGGCGGGCCGTCGCGTGCTTCTCGTCAGCGATCACGAAAAGAGCGCAACCATCGTGGCCGGCTACGTACGCTCTTGGGCGATGGAGTGCGAGCTGGCAACCACGCCGGCCGAAGGTCTCGCCGCGCTCGACGCCGCTAGCGCGACGGGTGTCCCTTGGGACGTCGTCCTCGTCGATCATGCGCTCGCTGGAAATTCCGGCCTCGACTTCTCCCGCACCGTACGCTCGGACGCGAGCCATCTCCGTGTTCCGCTCGTTCTCATCACCGCGCTTTCGAGCCTTTGCACGAGCGACGTATCGGAAAGCTCGCTCGTCACCGACGTGGTCACGAAGCCGGTCAGCAAGTCTCATCTCTTCGACAGCCTGCTTCAGATCGTCAGCGGGATGCACCGGAAGGAGCGCGACTCGACGCCGACGTGGCAGCGAAAGCCGGCGGTCGAGATTCCGATCGAGGCTCCGATTGCGTCCCCTGTCGCAGGGGCTGCGTCGAAGCGAGTTCTCATCGCGGAAGACAACCCGATCAATCAGGAAGTCGCGGCGCTCATGCTCGAGCATCTCGGCTACGAGGTCTCGGTGGCAGCGAACGGCGTCGAAGCGCTGGCGGCCCTCGAGAGAGCGCCGTTCGCGCTGGTGCTCATGGACTGCCAGATGCCCGAGATGGACGGCTTTACGGCCGCCGCTGCGATTCGCGCGCGCAATGACGCCGTTCGCGAAGTTCCGATCATCGCGATGACCGCAAACGCGATGAAAGGAGACCGCGAGCGCTGCATGGCGGCCGGAATGGACGACTACATCGCCAAACCCATCGATCCGAAGGACCTTGCTGCAAAGATCGCGAAGTGGTGTGCCGGCGCAGCCCAGCTTCGCCGCGGCGGCAGCGAGCCGGTCCCGGAAGTGTTGGAGACGGATCGAGCGGTCGCCCTACTCGCGCGGCATCTCGCCGATACCGAGCAAACACTGGTCGCGCTCCGAGCGGCCCTCTCGCGCCACGATGAGCTCGAGTCGCGCCGCCTTTGCGGCCTGCTGCGCGGGCGAAGCAGCGAGATCGGCGCATGGCGTATGGTCGAGCTCGCCGACGAGGTAACACGGGGAGATTTCACCGCGAGCAACGCTGCGCTCCCGGAGCTCGAACACGAGTTCGACCAGGTAAAAGACGATCTCGGCGTCCGCCCCGACGGGGTCCGTCCAAGCGGAGACGACGCTTCGCGCTAGCGTCGTCGGCATCCCCAAGGCGGACGATGAACATCGAACAACGCCTTCCGCTCGACGAATCGCAGCGGCTCGAGCGCGTTCAGCTCGTCTGTCTGCTCATCCTGACGACGATCGCCGTTTTCGCGGTGCTCTATTGGCTTCGGCCGGTGATGATTCCTCTCGTTCTAGCCGGCTTTCTCGCGATCGCGCTCGGTCCCGTCGTCGAGGCGCAGGTGCGCTACTTCAAAGCGCCACGTGGAATCGCGATCGTCGCGACCCTGCTCAGTGCATTCCTGTTTCTCAATCTCATCGGCGGCTTCCTCTCGCTGTCGGTACGCCAGCTGGTTACCGAGATTCCAGTCTATCAGGCCGAGCTCGGACGCCTCGTCGGCGCCTTTACCGGCTCGGTCGGGTTCGAGTGGCTCGGCCTCGACGCCGAGGCGGCCGCAGCGCCGCTTTCCGAGATGGTGACGGACCATCTCGGCAGCGTGCTGCTCGGAGCGACCAACGCCCTCCTCTCGATGCTCTCGCAAGGCCTCTTGGTCATGGTGTTCCTTTTCTTTCTCTTGCTCGGAGGCAACCGTTCGACGATCGCGGCCGGTAGCGTGATGGGAGAGGTCGAAACGAGCATCCGACGCTATCTCTTGCTCAAGACCGCGATCTCGGCAGCCGCCGGTGCAGTCGTTTGGCTCGTGCTCGCGCTCGTCGGTGTGGACCTCGCTTTCGTCTTCGGGTTCTTCGCGTTCTTGCTCCACTACATTCCGAGCATCGGTGCGGTGGTGGCTACCTTGCTGCCGTTGCCCGTCGTGCTCGTCAGCCCCGACGTCAGCACAGCGGCGGCCGTGACGGCGATCGCGGTGCCCGGGTTCGCGCAGTTCTTCATCGGATACTTCGTCGACCCGAAGTTGTCGGGCGATTCCCTGGACCTCCACCCCGTCACCGTGCTCTTGAGCTTGATGATCTGGGGCACGCTTTGGGGCACCGTCGGCATGCTGCTCGCCGTGCCGCTCACAGCGAGCGTCAAGATGCTGCTCGAGCGCGCCGAGCTGGTCGCGCCCGTTGCCGACGTCCTCGCCGGGCGCTTGGAGCGATTTCGTCGCTGAGCGGAGCGGCCGACCGGCCGGCGTCTGCCTAAGCCGTGCTCTCGACGACGGTTCTTGCTTCGGCGGCGACCGGATTCGAAAGCTCGCCTATCCCTTGGATACGGATCGCAACGCTGTCACCTGGCACGAGCCAGCGCGGCGGTTGGCTCGCGGCCCCTACTCCGGCGGGCGTTCCGGTAGAGATCACGTCGCCGGGCTCGAGAGTGAATGCCGTCGACAAATGCTCGACGAGCGCGAAGCAGTCAAAAATCATTTCTCCCGTGTTCGCTCGTTGACGGACCTCGCCGTTTACACGTGTGACGAGCTCCAGCCCTGAAGGATCGCGAATCTCGTCCGTCGTGACGATCCAAGGGCCGAGAGGACAGTGGGAGTCCCACGATTTCCCCATCGTCATCGTCGGCGTCCGTCGTTGCCAGTCGCGAACGCTGACGTCGTTGCAAATCGTGAAGCCTGCGATGACGCTTGCGGCGCGCTCTCGCGAAACGCGCCGACACCGTCGCCCGATGACGATGGCGAGCTCGCCTTCGTAGTCGACCAAGGACGATTCGGGCGGGATCAAGATCGGAGCGCCGGGGCCGATCACCGACGTAGACTGCTTGTTGAAGATGACCGGCGTGGCCGGAGCAACCGTACCGGTTTCACGAATGTGATCCGCGTAGTTCAAGCCTACGGCCAAGATCTTCGGCGGTCTCGCAAGCGGTGCTTCGAGCCGGACGGACGAGAGAGGGAACGTCCCGCTTCCGCCGCGAGCACGAGCGACGCGGGGCTCGAGCGATGCGGTGCCGAGCTCGAGCAACGTCGCCATGTCGCTAGGCAGCGCGGGATCGATCGTCGAGAGATCGAGTACGGAAGCGCCGTCGACGATCCCGAGTCGCGTGCGACCCCTTTCGGTGAATCTCGCAATTTTCATGCGTCTTTTCGCGCGCGTCGCAAGAGCGATGGTGGTGGCCCCTCCGGGACTCGAACCCGAACCTTCCTTCGAAGAGCGGATTTTAAGTCCGCCGCGTCTGCCAGTTCCGCCAAGGGGCCGTTTCAGGGCTCGGCGTGGGTAACGGGATTCAGAGTAACGAGAGGAAATGGAGGCGGCGAGCGGATTTGAACCGCTGCATGGAGGTTTTGCAGACCTCTCCCTTAACCACTTGGGTACGCCGCCGTAAGCCGGGGTCCGGATCGAGCCGCGCGAGTATTGCAGCATGATAAGGCCGGCTCAAGCCGTCCGATCCGCACTTGAGGCGCTCCTCGTGTGCGATAGGATCCCGCGCTTTCGGGCTTCCGGCCCGAGCGGGAGGAAGGCGTGCACAAGATCGCGGTGATCGCAGGGGATGGAACGGGGCCGGAGGTAACGCGAGAGGCGGTGAAGGTGCTTACCGCAGCCGGGGCGGCGCACGGTTTCAAGCTCGATTTCACCGATTTCGACCTTGGCGGCGATCGCTACCTTCGCACCGGCGAAACCTTACCCGAGACGGCGCTGTCGGAGCTCGCGCGTTTCGACGCCATCTTACTCGGAGCGATCGGCCACCCCGACGTCAAGCCGGGCATTCTCGAAAAAGGGATTTTGCTCCGACTTCGCTTCGAGCTCGACCTCTACATCAATCTCCGTCCGGTAAAGCTCTATCCCGGGGTCGAAACGCCGCTGAAGAACAAAGGCCCGGAGCACATCGATTTCGTCGTCGTCCGCGAGAACACCGAAGGCCTCTATGCCGGCGCCGGCGGCACTCTCAAGCGAGGCACACCCGACGAGGTCGCGGTTCAGGAATCGATCAACACTCGCAAAGGGGTCGAGCGCTGTCTCCGCTACGCTTTCGAGTTCACCCGCAAGCGCGGCCGCAGAAAGACGCTGACCCTTTGCGGCAAGACGAACGTTCTCACCTATGCGTTCGATCTTTGGGAGCGCGCCTTCCACGAGATCGGCAAAGCCGACTACCCCGACATCAAGCGAGAGTACACGCACGTCGACGCGACCTGCATGTGGATGGTGAAGAACCCGGAGTGGTTCGACGTGATCGTCACCGACAACATGTTCGGCGACATCATCACGGACTTGGGCGCTATGGTTCAGGGCGGAATGGGCATCGCTGCCGGCGGCAACATCAACCCTGCGACCGTCTCGATGTTCGAGCCCATCGGCGGCTCGGCGCCGAAGTATACCGGCCAAGGCGTCATCAATCCGATGGCAGCGATCGCGGCCGGCCAGATGATGCTCGCGCATCTCGGCGAGCATAAGGCTGCTTTGGACGTCGAGAGCGCGATGGTCGACGTGATGTCGAACAAGCTCGAGTCGATGGCCGCGGGCCGCATGGGCTACTCGACTGCGCAGGTCGGGGACCTCGTGGCCGAGCGAGTCGGCGGCGCGAAGAAGTAAAAGCGGCTGGCTCAAGCGAAACGGCGATCGAGAAGGCGGGTCACCGGCTCGCCTCGAACGAGGTGCTGCTCGAAGATCTCCGCTACGTCCGCCGCCAGCACGCCGACGTACCAAACGCCCTCCGGATAGACGACGACCGTAGCGCCCGCGTCGGGGCAGACGCCGAGGCAAGCACTCTCGGTCAGGAACAGCTCGCGGTAGAGGCCGCGAGCCGCGCGCGCCTCGCGGAGCAGCGCGAGCACGCGCGCTCCGTCGTTCGCGCCACAAGACGGCATTCCGAAGTCGGCGTCGCGTCGGTTCGTGCAGACGAAGACGTGCCGCGACGGCTTCATCGCGAGTCGGGGGTCGGGTGAGCTCGAAACGCGCAGCTCTCGCGTGGGAAGAAAAGCGCGAGCAAGCGACTCAGAATCGGGTATTTTCGCCGGATCTGTTGCCGAAACCGCTCGAGCTCGGCCTTGTCCGCCACCCACTCACAGCGAATCGGCTCGTCGCCCCGGCCTCGATCGAGCACCGCGCGTCCGCTCGCCTTGAGATTGCGGACCCAGCCGCGGCCCGGGTCCAAGCTGCCGAGCCAGACGCCCCCGTCGATCTCGACCCACCAAATCTGCACCTGAAACGGTTTCCCGCTTTTCCGGCCGAAGTGGGTCAGAATCGCTACCGAATCGCCGCGTGGCTTCATGGCTCCGTTCCCCGTTCCGAGTCGTCAGAACTGTCCTTTCATTTCTCGAAACGACTCGTCTGCGGCATCGAGGGTTGCGTCGATGTCGGTGTCGGCGTGAGCGACCGATAGAAACCAGTTGTGGAGAGGATGAAGAAGCACACCTCTGCGCGCGCACGCGCCTGCAAACGCGTAGCTTCGCTTGAAGCTGCCTTCGTCCGCGCGAAACGTCATGAACGGGATCGCGGGCGGACCACTGATGACGACGTCGAACCCATGCGCGGCTGCGCGCTCCCCTAGCCCGTTGCAAAGTCTTCGCCCCGCTCGATCCATGCGCCCGATCCCGTCTCCCGTCTCTAGCTCATTCACCGTCGCGAGAGCGGCGGCGAGCGGCACGGCCTGAAGGAAGAACGTGCCTGTCATGAACACCGATTCGGCGGCAGAACGCAGCGAATCGCGGCCGAGCATGACCGACAGGGGATAACCGTTCGCAACGGCCTTCGAGTAGACGAGCAAGTCGGGCGTGACGCTCCAAGACTGGGTCGAGCCTCCGAGGTTCAATCGAAAGCCGGCCCTCACGTCGTCGACGATCATCGCGGCTCCGTAGCGGGTGCAAAGCTGCCGGATGGCTTCGAGGAATCCCGGTGCCGGGAGCACGGAATCCTCTAGAAGCTCGTGACGAAACGGCGTGACGATGACGGCCGCCACGTCATCTCGCTCCTCGGCGAAGATGCGCTCGAGCGAGGTGACGTCGTTCCATTCGAAGGATCGTACCGCACAGCGGTCGTCTTCGAGAAAGCCCGTCTTCATGTGATTACACCAGCCGTGCACGCCGTGGTAGGCGTGATCAGCCATGGCAACGACTTTCCGACCCGACGCCGCACGCGCGACAGCTAGAGACCAAGTGCAAACGTCGGAGCCGTTTTTGGCAAAGACGCACCACTCGGCTCCGGGCGTCAGCGGGACGAGTCGCTCGGCGAGCTCCACCATGACCTCCGCCGGCAACGTCAGGGTGTCGCCACGAGCGCGCTGGCGAGCCGCGGCCTGCTCCACCGCAGGATGGTTGTAGCCGAGCACGATCGGGCCGTAGGCACAGAGGTAGTCGATGTAGGTATTCCCATCGACGTCCCGAACTCGGCAGCCTGATGCTTCGGCAAGGAAGGAAGGAAACGCACCACGGGTGAGAAGCCGCGGGCTCTGGTGCCCGTAGATGCCGCCGGGAATCACCGCTTCGGCACGCTCGAAGAGCTCGCCGCTTCGCTCATGCGCTTTCGTCGCCATCTGCGTCTCGACTCTGTCGCCCTTACGAGAGCCCGTGAGCCACGTCAACGAAAAACGCGGTTTTCAGGTGCCGACGGAGCTCCAACCCGGAGAGCCCCTGCGAACGCGACCAACGCCAAGCCGAGTGCGATCGTGAACAGGACCTCGGCGTCAGCGGCCGAGGCGATGCTTCCGTACGCGATTCGGGAAGCGACGACCCACAGCGTCGAAACGACCAAAGCGGCCCCACCGATCGCGCGATGGCGGCGTCCCCCGGCGCTGCCGCCCAACAACGCAGCGAACGAGCCCGTGAGCGCGGCGTAGAATGAAACCAACACCAGAGTCGGCGCGATCGCGATGCTGATGGAAGCTCCCGCTTGCATCGTCCGTTGGTAGTAGGCGAGTCCGAAAAGACACACTCCGGCGACCGCGAAAAGCGTCGGCGCCGCTCGCAGGGCTAGGCGAGCGAGCAAAGCACGCGCACGACTTGCGGCGACCCCGCAGGTCAGCAGGAGGGGTACGATTCCGCTGCGCGCGAGGAAGAGGTCGGCGATCACCAAAGCGACCGAGACCGCGAGTGCAAGGGTCGTGATCGCGGGGTCGCGCCCGAGCTGGCCGCGTGCGGCTGCGAGGACAACGCGAAACGCATACGGGACGCCGATTCCGACGAACGCGATCGCTGCCGGGATGAGGACGAATACGACCCAGAGTCGATCCAACGTTTGGAGCGGCGCGAGCCTCGCAGTCAGTGTCTGTAGATCCGGGCCTCCAGCGATTGCGCGCAGAAGAGGTTGAGTCGCGAAGGCTCCCGCGAGCGCCAGGACGGCGGCAGCGAGGACGTCGGCGTCGCTCGACGATCCGTTCGGGCTTGCGCGTGCCACGGGCGACGTCAGGACTCGCCGTCGTACTCGGCCGGTGTCTGGCACGTCATCGAGAGAGCGTGAATGAGATCCCGCATCTCGTCGGCGAGCGCGGCGTAGACGAGCCTCTGACGGGCGAGCGCGCCCAGCCCCTCGAAGCGGGTCGAGACGATGAGCACGTTGAAGTGCCCTCCACCGGACTCGCGAGCGCCGGCATGTCCGGCGTGCGCGGCGCTTTGATCGATCACGTCGAGAAACACGCAGGGGGCCAGGGTTTCCGCCAAGCGCTCGTGGATTCGACTGCGGGCGTCCACTACTTGGCTCCCGATGCGAGCCGCTGCGCGAGCTGCTGCTGATCGTCCTCGCTCAACGAGAAGTAGCGAGCCTCGGGATGATGGAAGACGAGCGCGCTCACGGATGATTCCGGGTCCATCATGAACCCGTCCGTCAGCTCGACGCCGATCGCCGGAGTCGGATCCAGCAATCGGAATAGCTCCGCCTGATCCTCCAAGCGCGGGCAAGCCGGATACCCGAACGATACGCGGACACCTCGATAGCGCGCTTGGAATAGATCCTTCATCGCGGTCCCCGGCGAGTCTGGAAAGCCCCACATCTCGCGAAGCTTCCTGTGCAACAGCTCCGCGAATCCTTCGGCCGCCTCGATCGCAATGGCTTGGAGCACATGCGATTTGAGATAGGCGCCGGCCTCTTTCCACTCTTCCGCCAGAGCCCGCACACCGGGTCCCACGCTCGTAACGAAGAGAGATACGTAGTCGCGCCGCTTGCTCGCGCGTGCACCGACGTAGTCGGTGAGACAAAGACCGCCGTCACGTTGCTGGCGGCCGAAAGCGAAGCTTCCAACGACGCCCTGGAAATCCGGATCGAGGAGCAGCAGCGTGTCGCCGTCGGATTGAGCGGGAAAGAATCGATACACCGCTCTCGCTCGGATGTCCTTCCGCGCGAGAATCTCGTCTTCGACTTGCTGTACGGCTCGGCGTAGCTCGATCGCCCTCGCATCGCTTTGCGTGATCGCTCTCTCGAGGTCTCCCTTGAACCCGAGATGGCGAGTGTAGAGCATGACGGGGTTGATGTAGGAGAAAACCTCGCCGAGATCATAGGCATCGATCACGTGGCGTTTGAGATCCGGGGGCAGCGGAATCTCGTGCTCGTTTTGGATCGCCGGCGGCGTGTACGCCTCCTTTCGAACCACGACGCTGCGTTCCGCTCGACGCGTCTCGCTGCCGGCCAGCTTCTCGTCCTCCGCCGCGAGCGACGAAGCGAGGTCCTGGCGGCCGCTCTCACTCGCGATCTTTTTGGCGAGGTCGAGCCCGGTCATCGCGTCTTGCGCGTAAGCGACGATGCCCGAGTACTCGGGCGCGATGCGGAGTCGCGTGAAACGGTTGGAGAGCGCAGCACCGCCGACGAGGATCGGGCAACGGATGCCCTGGCTCGCGAGGTCCCGCGCGGTCGTCACCATCTGTTGCGCGCTCTTCACGAGCAGGCCGGAGAGCCCGATGGCATCGGGCGCATGCTCTCGGTACGCGGCGATCAGTTCTTCGGGCGGGACCTTGATGCCGAGGTTCACCACGCGAAAGCCATTGTTCGCCAAAATGATCTCGACCAAGTTCTTCCCGATGTCGTGAACGTCGCCCTTTACGGTTGCAAGGACGACTTTGCCGCGTGTCGAGCTCTCGTTCTTCTCCATGTGCGGCTCGAGGTGAGCCACCGCAGCCTTCATCGCCTCGGCCGACTGCAGCACTTCAGCAACGATCATCTGGTTCGCATTGAAGCGACGACCGACCTCGTCCATGCCGGCCATGAGCGGCCCATTGATGATCTGAAGTGGTCGGTCTGTCGTAAGCTTCTCGTCGAGGTCGGCGAAGAGGCCGTCGCGAGAGCCCTCGAGGATGTAGAGAGCGAGGCGTTCGTCGAGAGGAAGCTTCTGCCTCTCTTCGCTCGTGCGTACAGGTTGCTTGCCTGCGAAGTGGGCAGCGAAAGCGGCGATCGGGTCGCTGCCGCGCTGCCAGATGAGATCGTCGCAGAGCGCCTTTTCGTCGTCGGGAATGCGACCGTAGGGCGCCAAAGCTTCCGCATTGACGATCGCGAGATCGAGGCCGGCTTCGACACAGTGGTGGAGAAATACGCTGTTCAAGACCTCGCGGCCCGCTTGCGGAAGCCCGAAAGAGACGTTCGAGATACCGAGAATGGTCTTTGCCGCCGGAAGCTCGCGCTTGATGAGACGGATGCCTTCGATGGTTTCGACTCCCGAGCCCACGTAGTTCACGTCGCCCGTTCCGATCGGAAACACGAGAGGGTCGAAGAAGACGTCCTCGGCCGCGATACCGTACTTCGTCGTCAGCAGATCGAGCGATCGGCGAGCGATCTCGAGCTTGCGCGCGCGCGTGACCGCTTGGGCCTGCAGCCGATCGTCGTCGATGCAGCCGACGATCACAGCGGCGCCGAAACGCCGGACGAGAGGGGTGATGACCTCGAATTTCTCCTCGCCGTCTTCGAGATTGATGGAATTGATGACGGCCTTGCCTTGCAGGCGCTTCAAGGCTTCCTCGACCACCGCCGCGTCGGTCGAGTCGATCATGATGGGGGCTTTGACCTTCTTTACGAGTAGCTCGAGGAAGCCGATTACGTCGGCGAGCTCGTCGCGGTCGGGGTCTTGGAGGCAAACGTCGAGAATCGCCGCGCCTCTACGCGCCTGAGCGCGACCGATCTCTGCGGCTTCGTCGATCTTGCCCTCGGCGATCAAGCGTTTGAACTTCCGGCTCCCGAGCACGTTGGTGCGCTCGCCGACGAGGATCGGGCGCTTCTCGTCGTCGATCTCATACGCTTCGATGCCGGAGACGATCGACCGACGCAGTTCGGACGGCGAGCGAACCGGCTTGTCGCGCACGGCATCCGCGATGCGACGGATGTGCTCCGCGACCGTTCCGCAACAGCCGCCGACTACGTTGACCCAACCCGCGTCGGCGAACTCGGCAAGCTTCGCCGCCACACGCTCGGGGCTCTCGTTGTAGAAGCCGTCCTCGTCAGGCAATCCCGCGTTCGGGATGCAAGCGACGGGGAAACGAGAGATCGCCGCCAACGTGCGCACGTGGTCCGTCATGAAGTCGGGCCCGGTAGCACAGTTGAGGCCGATCCAAAGCAGATCGCGGTGGGCGAGCGAGACATAGAGCGCCTCGACGTCTTGACCGGCGAGCAGCGTGCCCATGGTCTCGACCGTGCCCTGGACGGCAACCCGCACGCTCGTGCCTAGCTTGGCGTTGGCGCGGTCGATGCCGTCGAGCGCGGCCTTGATGTTGAGCGTGTCCTGCGCGGTCTCGACCAACAGGAAGTCGGAGCCCCCCTCTATCAAGCCCAGCGCCTGCTCTTCGAAAGAGCTCGTCAGCTCGTCGAACGTGATGCCGCCGGTAACCGAGATCGTCTTCGTGGTCGGGCCGATGGACCCGGCGACGAAACGGGGCTTTTCGGGAGTTGAAGCGGCCTCCGCGGCTTGGCTGGCCAACTGGGCGGCGCGGCGACTGATCTCACGCGCAAGATGACCGAGGCCGTACTCCGCGAGAACGACCGGAGTGGATCCGAAGGTATCCGTCTCGATGATGTCTGCGCCGGCGTCGAGGAATCCGCGGTGCACCCCGGCGATCACCCCGGGGCGCGTGATTACGAGATACTCGTTGCAGCCCTCGTACTCCGCACCGCCGAAGTCTTCGGCCGTCAAGCCGAGAGACTGGAGCGTGGTGCCCATGGCGCCGTCTACCACGAGAATTCGCTCGCGGAGCAGGTCTTCGATGCGGGGCCGTGCGGTCTTGGTTGCAGCCAAAGGATCCTCGTAAAACTGCAAGCTAGCCCAAAGATCCAGGGCTCGCGAATGGTCGCTTTCCTTGGATACTATGTCTCGTGCCCTCACATTTCAGAGCTCCAGCCCTCGCGCCTCTCGTCGTGGCGGCCTTGCTCGGCGTGGGACCGGCAACGAGTCGCACCGAGGCTTCCGACGCTCCTAGTCCGGGGACGGTGATCACCGCCGCGAGCGCGGCAGACTATGAGGCGTGGCTGAGCCCCGCGTTGCGTTGGGCGCTGGCGCGCGGGGTGAGGATGGAGGTGGTTTCGCCGCGCTCGATTCCGCTCGAGCCCGCCCGCCTCCGAGCCACCGAAAAATACTCGTCCCAGGTTCGCCTCGCGGACGACAAGCTTCGCATCGAGGGCTTCGTCGCGGGACTGCCCTTCCCCCTCGTCCGAATGGACGACCCGGACCTGGCCGTGAAGCTCATGTTCAACTACGAGAATCGAATCGTGGTCGACGACCTCGATGTGAGGAACTTCGACTGCGATACGGGCTCGCTTGCTGCCGATCAGCCGATGCACGTAGAGAAGCACTTCGAGATCGAGCACTTCCGTCGGCTCTACTACGTTGGACGGCTTTACCACGAGCCCATCCACACCTGGAAATCGAGCGACGGTATTCGGTATCGCGAAGCGCTCTATCCGCTCGTAGAGCCCTTCGATCTGAAGGGAGTTGGATTCACCTACAACCGCTATCTACATCCGGCACGACAAGACGACAGTTGGCTCTACTATCCGCTACTGAAGCGCGTGCGCCGCCTCTCGACCGCACAGCGCTCCGAAGCGCTGTTCGGACAAGACACCGACATCGACAGCTACGCCGGCTACGCGGGCAACATCGCGTGGATGGACTGGCGCAATCTCGGAACCAAGCGAATTCTCGCGTCGATGCACTCGCGGAGCTTTCCGAGCCGCTACGGCGAAGGATCCGCCGATTTCATGTTCGACGATGTTTGGGAGCCGCGCGAGGTCTACGTGCTCGAGGGGCGCTCGCGCTTGCCCGGCTATGCGTACTCGAAACGCGTCATCTACCTCGATCGCGAGAGCTACGTGATCGCGTACACCGAGCTCTACGACCAGAAGGGAGAACTTTGGAAATCCTGGGTCAATCAGTGGAAGATCGGCGAGAAACCTCATCCCGGCGCAGTTCGCGCCGTGTACGATTACGAACAGCAGTTCCTCCCCGGCGTCACCATGTTCGACATGCAGCTCGACCACGCGACGCGATGTCGCTTGCCGTCGCCGCGTTTTCCGAACGAGGAAGGTTGGTTTTTCAACTTCGGCGATGCCGAGGGAACGACCGAGGACGTCTTCAATCTGTCGGCGGTCATCTCCCAGGGCCGCTGACCGCGGGCTGGATTCTCGGCCTTCTCGCGTGTTATAGAGACCGCTCTTCAAGCTCTCGCGCGGGAACCTACGACCAAGGAGGATTCGGATGGACGTTCTCAACGCCCTCTTCAGGTGGCTTCATATCATCGCCGGCGTCATTTGGATCGGACACCTCTACTTCTTCAACTTCGTCAACATTCCGTTCGCGGCGAAGATGAAGGAAGCCGGCGCGAGCAAGACGGTGGTTCCCGAGCTCATGCCTCGCGCGCTGTTCTGGTTCCGTTGGGGTGCGGCCTGGACCTGGGTGACCGGCGTGCTGCTCCTGCTGCTCGTGTTCTACCACGGCGGCGCGCTCCGTTCCGGTGAAGACCAGGCGCTCGGTATGTGGCAATTCATCTCTCTCGGTATCGCACTCGGTGGCTTCGTGATCTACGACGCGATCTACCAAAGCCCTCTCGGTCAGAACGGCCAAAACGCGAGAATCGTGGCGTTCGTGCTGGTGGTCATCGCACTGTTGATTTTCGTGTTCGAGGGCGATTTCTCCTACCGGGCCTACAACATTCACATCGGCACGATGTTCGGCACGGCGATGGCATTCAACGTATGGTTCCGAATCTGGCCGTCTCAGCAGAAGATCATCGCGGCGGTAAAAGGCGGGCAAGCGCCCGACGCGGCGATCGTCACGCTCGCGGGTACCCGGTCGCGGCACAACACTTACATGTCGGTGCCGCTTCTTTGGACCATGATCGACGAGCACACCGCGAAGTCGGCGTTCTCGAGCCTCGAGTGGTGGGGGCTCATCGGCATGATCCTCCTCGGCTGGCACCTCGTCTTTCAGCTCTACAAGAAGTCCGCGAAGATTCAGGGCTTCTGACCTAGACAACGAGCTCGGCCCCGCGCGTCGGTGGGCCGAGCTCGCTTTTTTTCAGTCTTAACGCGTTCCGGACCGATCGCTTGGCACACGCGCCGATACGACGCCGCTCCGCTCGAGAGCCGCGACAGCCTCTTCCGACAGACCGAGAAGATCTCGCAACACTTCCGAGTTGTGCTCCCCACGAAACGCGGGGGTTCCACTTACGCCAGCTAGAGCTTCCGAGAAGCGGTACGGAGAGTTCAGCACGCGAACTCGCCGTCCGGTGTTGTCGTCCGTCTCGACCGTCATGCCTCGCGCTCGAGTCTGTTCGCACTCCAGCGCCTCCGAGAGCTTGAGAATCTTTGCGCCGGGGAGCCCCTGCGCGTGGAGGGCGGCAACCGCATCATCCGCGCTCGGCCGGTCGAGGGCCCAGTCTTGGATCAAGGCTTCGAGCTCGTCCAGACAGCGCGATCGCTTCTCGTAGCTGTCGTATGCGGGATCGCAGGCGAGATCCGGACGCTCCATCGCTGCGGTGATCTGTTCCCAGCTCGCTCGCGGGTCGCTTGGCATCGCGAAGTGCTCGCTACCGCAGCGGAACACCCAAGAGCAGAGGAAGTCGTTCTCGGTCGCGCCGTCCGGGAACAAGTAGAAACTCGCCGCCTCTTGGATCGCGAGCAAGGCGTCATGCATCGCCATGTCGATGAACTGCCCGCGGCCTGTTCTCTCGCGGAGTCGAAGTGCGGCGAGGATCGCGATCACGGATTGAAGGCCCGTCACCGTGTCACCGATCGCGAGCACGGAATCACGAGGCTCCAGATCCCAGGCGTGGGCTTGGCGGTAAAGCATTCCGGTGCTCGCGTGGGCGATCCCTGCGAAAGCGCGACGATCCCGCCAGGGGCTCTCGTGACCGAAGCCGCTGATGGAGCAGTAGACGAGCGCGGGGTGAAGATTTCGCATCGCAGCGGGCCCGAGGCCGAGAGCGTCCATCACGCCGGGCCGGAAGTTCTCGATTAGAACGTCGACTTTGCCGACGATGGCGGTCGCCAGATCGCGACCGGCGGCGCTCTTCAAATCGATCGAGACGTTTCGCTTGCCGCAGTTCTGCTGCATGAAGTAACCGCTCATCCCGCCATGACGCGGACCCAAGCGGCGCGCAAGGTCGCCGTCCGGTGGCTCGATTTTTATGACCTCGGCGCCGAGGTCCGCGAGGATTCGCGCTGCGAAGGGCCCGGCCAGCACGCGGCTGAAATCGGCGACGCGCAGGCCATCTAAAGGTCTTGCGGGCGGACGTTGCACGACCGGCGATCTATTTCGGCGCTCGCGCGCGGTCAAAACCGCGTCGAGCGCCGGCGAATTTACTTTTTGAGGAACGTGTCCGTCGCCGCGATCGCGGCGCCGTTGGCACCGCCCGGCGGGTCGATCGGCTCGTATCCGACCACCGCTGTTCCGTCGGCCTCGAAAGCCAGTACTTGATCGCCGCCGGACTCACGGCTCGTGATGAGGATTTCTTGGCGACCGTCCAAGTCCACGTCGGCACTGCTCACGCGAGCACCGCTGATCGTGCTCTCGGGCAGCGCGAAAAAGATCACGGGATCCACGGCTCCGGGCATGGTGAAGGGAAGCCCATCGTCAGTGAACGCTCGCACGATCGCTTGTCCTTCCGCCGGCACGGTGAGGACTTCCTTGCTGCCGTCGCCGTCGAGATCGGCGGCTGCGATGCTGACGCCGCTCACCGATCCGTCGAGATCGTAGGCCGGCCATTCGAGAAGCTCGAGCCCCGTCTGCGAGAATACCCGCACCACCGGAGCTCCCGAGCTCGGCGCCGCGATGATCTCGCGCCCCTCGTCGGGCCTTAGACCGGTGACGACGAGATTCGCGCTCTCCGCCTCGATGGGCACGATTCCGATCGCATCGGCGGCTGTGAACGCGAGAAACTCGTCCCGCAGAATCCAGCTCGTCAGAAAGGGGTCGTTCGTTTGCTGACCGAACACTCGCACGCGCACGGCCCCGGTCCCCGAAGAGCCTTGCGATACGACGATCTCGTCTTTGCCGTCGTCATCGATGTCGCCGGCGGCCACGTTGGCACCGACGAGCTCGCCCGGGAATGCCTCGAACTCGGCGAGGATCTGCTGGCGCTTGGCGCCGGAGAGCACGACGACCTCGCTCGAGCCTGCGCCGGCGCCGGTTCCGACGACGATGCGCTGACCGCCGGGTACGGGCGGGATCACTGCTCTGTCGAGTACGTCAATCGCCAGGTCTCCGCCGACGATGTCGGCGGTTTCGAGCACGGTCGCGTTGACACCCGCCGGGCGACCATCCGTCGCGAAGCCCTGCACGGAAACGGATCCACCGCTCCGGCTCGCCGTGTAGACGCGAGTCTCGATGCCGCGCACGCCGCGATACGTGCGTAGCACGTTGCCGTTCGCACCCGAGAACACGATGACCGTTCCCGCACCACGGCGGCCTAGAGGAGCGCCGCCGGGATTGCCCGCTACGATGTCGGGAATCGTGTCGGCGTTGAGATCGATTCCACCCGCAAGCGAGCGCCCTAGCCAGTTCTCGGGCAACGAGCCCTCGATGCTCAGAATCTCCGTGCCCGCTGCGCCGGAAAGTAGTGTGATGCGGCCGGCGTTCGGCAGAAGGTCGACCGTCGCCGCACCGAAAGGTAGATCGAGAAAAGGCTCCGAAGCCGCGAAATCGATTTCGTCGTCGCCGTCCACGTCGCCGATCATGGCCACGGCGGTACCGAACTGAGCGTTTTGCTCGGGCGTCACCGAAGGCACGCTGAACTGGACGCCGTCTTCACCGTGAATCGCCGAAGCTGCACCCGCACGCAGGAGCTGCTCGTCGTCGAAGCGTCGGCCCGGCGCCCCGATGATGAAGCTTCCCTCGACGCCGTCCGCATCGATGCCGGCGCCGAGTCGATCGTTCATCGCGCCGCCGATCTGTTCGAGGATGGTTTCTGGATTCTCGCCCGAGCGAATCTCCCACCCTCCGGCATTCTCGACTCCGCCGACCGGGTTCTTCTCGGAAGTGATGAGAATGTCATGCACGAAGTCGCCGTCGTAGAACCCGACGTCGCGTACGCTCGTACCGAAGCGTTGGGCAGCTTTCGTCCCGAGCACCTCGAACACGATCTCGCCCGTCTTGCCGTTCAGTACGTGTACGCCACCGACGCGGGTGGAATCCGTGAGGGATCGTCGCTGACCCGGTGAACTGACGAGGAGGTCGTCTACGTCGTCGCCCGTGACGTCAGCGAAGCCGTCTACGCTAGTCCCGAGCTCCGCCTGCGCGTGAGCACCGTTGATTTGGAGGAGAGGCTGACGTCGCTTCGCCGTGAGAATCCGGAGGTGTCCCGCATCAAGGAGCTTCGGGTCCGCTCCAACCGCCGGCCGGTCGAAGTTCGGAGCGCCGATGGCCACCTCGTCTTTGCCGTCGTTGTTGAGATCGCCGACGAAGGCGAGCGCGGCACCGAAGTACATGCGCTCTTCCCGACCACGCGCTCTCCGAAGCAGCGCGCCAGTGGCGCCACTGCGAATCCAAACACGGCCTACACCCATGAGACCACGCACCGGCGAGCAAGGCGCCGCGTAAGCGAAATCAGCTACGGTGTCACCGTCAAAGTCTCCGCCGGCCGCGACTACGGTACCGAGAGTGTCGAGGCCGAGAGAGCAGTCATACCCCGGCTCGAAGGGCCGCGAGACGATGGGATCGGCTGCCGCGTTGCGCCCAACGAGCGACAACACGAGCGCGATCATGGCGAGAGAAGCAGTCCGCTCGACCGCGTGATGGCGTTTCGTGTCCATTCGGGTAGTGCCGGTCCTCCGGTGGCTCAGTGGATGGGGCGCGCTGTGGCGCGGCCGCTACCCCCTAAGATGTGTTAGAACTGGCAACGCAACAAGGCTCTTTCGTGGGGCTTGCAAGCCACCGAAGTTCAGCTAGATATAGCCGTCGCGTCGCGGCTGCGGGTGTAGCTCAGTTGGTAGAGCGTCTGCTTGCCATGCAGAAGGTCGCCGGTTCGAGCCCGGTCACCCGCTCCAGCGGCCGCCTTTAGTCCTACACCAGCCAGGGCGGTATACGACCGCTGACGGATTCCCTCCAAAGTCTTCGCCGAAGCACTTGATATAGCGAGGGAAAGCCCCCAAGCGGGGTATTGCTATCCCCCGCTCGCGCCGCCAACGTCACGAGCAGCATGACTCCAGGGATCTCTCTCGCTCGTCGCTTCGGCTTCTGTCTCACGCTCGCTATGGCCGTTGCTTTCGATGCGGAAGCCGCCGACGTCACTTGCGATACCGGCGGTGACGCGGCCGGCGAGTCGATCGCCGCCGGCACGGACTTCGACGGCGACGGCGTTGCCGACCTAGCAGTGGGCGCTCCCTGCGCCCGAGTAGGGACGGCAGAGAACGCCGGGCGCGTGTTCATACACTCGGGAGCGACCGGTGGTCGCGTGTTGACTCTCAAGGGGAGCGACGCAGGGCAAAAGTTCGGCGGCGCGCTGGCCTTCATCGACGACGTGAGCGGTGACGGCATCGCCGATCTCATCGTCGGTTCGCCGGGTGCGCCGGTAGTGACTGGGACCTCGACGAAAACCGACGCGGGGAAGATCGAAATTTTCAACGTCGCCGGCGAAATCTTGCTCGCAGTTTCGGGAGCCTACGCGTTCGGCAACTTCGGCGAGGCCGTTGCCGGACTCGGCGACTATGACGGTGACGACGTACCGGAGCTTCTCGTCGGCGCCGGCGGCGACAGAGACGCACCAGGCGGCGAGCGGTTCGGCGCAGTCTACCTTCTTTCGGGCGAGTCCGGCGCGACTCTCGACTCGAGCATCGGCGATCTCAAGTTCGACCGCTGGGGCGCAGTGGTCGCAGCAACTGACGACGTAAACGACGACGGTATTGCGGACGTTCTCATCTCGTCGAACTCGGCGGACGCGCCGGGAGCCGGTGCGACGATCGAGGAGAACAACGGCCTCGCGCGTATTCTCTCGGGCGCGGATTTCTCGGAAGTGCTGGTGTCGGTAGCGGGCAACGTCGAAGACAAGCTCGGAAAGTCCTCGGTAGCGATCGACGATCTCGACAACGACGGAATCGCCGACTTCGCGGCGGGTGTGCCGGGTGTCATGCTCGGAAGCGCCGGGAACGCCGGCATCGTCTCGCTCTACTCCGGCGCTACCGGAGCGCTGATCCGCAACCTTCAACAGCCGACGCCTCAGGTCGGCGCGAGCTTCGGAACCGCCGTCGCGAATCTCGGCTTCATCAACGGCGACTCACGCCCCGATATCGTGGCCTCGGCGCCTTCTACGACCATCGACGGCAAAGGCGCGGTGGGGCGAATCCATCTTTTCTCCGGCAGTAACGGAAACGTTCTTTGGACCCTCGACGGATCCTTTCAGGGCACGCGCCTCGGGCAGGCGCTCGCGGCAGCGGGTGACTGGAACGGCGACGCTCGCAAGGACGTAGCCGTAGGCGGCCCTGGCGACGCGTTTCGCGGAAGGCGCGGGGCCGGCACGGTACGCGTGCTTTCGGGCGTGGACGGCGAAGAGCTGGCTCGTTTCGGCGGCCGGCGCGGACTCGAGACTCGCCTCTTCGTCGCCGCATGGGGCCTCGACGGCTCCGCCGAGGTACGTGCGTTGACGGGCTCGGGGATGCAGACCAAGCAGCGCCAGGACGTACTGCGAGGGCTCCACGACGGAGCGCTGTCCGTCGCGGTAATCGATGACGGCGCGACCTCGAGCTCGGACGCGATGAAGGTCGTTATCGGCGGCGGCTCAGGCGCGCCCTCTCCCACCGTAGAAGTGACCCGAGCAGGTCGGCGCCGCGGAACCGTGTCTCGATTCGAGGCCGAATTCTCGAGCCCCTTCGACGGCGGCGTCAATGTCGCAGGCGGCGAGTTGGCGACCGATGTCGGCGAAGAGATCGCGGTGGTACAGGCCGAGAGCACGACCGGCACCGTCGAGCTTTCGGTCTACAGCCGTGCCGACACGGATCCCTTCGGACGAATTACCTGGGGGCGCGAGATCACGTTCCCGGTGTTCACCGACGGCGAGCGCATCGACGGCTTTCTCGTCAATGCCAACGGCGCGACCGTCGTCGCAGGCGCCCTCGCGGGCGACGGCGACCGCCTCGTGGTTGCTCCGGTCGAAGGCGCACCCGTCGTGCGTGTGCTCGACGGCAGCGGGCTCGTCATAGCGGATTGGCTCGCGTATTCGCCCTCGGGCAACAACGGCACAACAATCGCCGTCGGGCGGCTCGGTGACGTGGGGGGTATCCAGATCGTGACCGCACCGCGCACGGGCCAGCTCCGAGTTCGCGCGTTCAACCCGGACGGAACACCGTTCGTTCCTCCTGACTCGGTGGAAGAGGTCGACTTCGTCGTGCCGTTCTCGGTGACGGGAGCTGCCAGCAGCTTTCGGCTCGTAGTGGCCGACGTGGACCTCGACGATCGCGGAGAGATTCTCGTGGTTACCGATGCCGTGTCGCCGACCCAGATCCTCGCTTTCGAGACCGATGGAACGCTGGTCGAAGGCTGGCCGTCGAAGCTGTTTGCTCTTCAACCGCTCGCAAGCTGGCCCGTCGCGATCGCTGCCACCGATCGTTTCGTGAGACGCTGATGAGACTCCGCGCGGCCCTACCCACCGCTTTCGCTCTGGCCTCCGTGCTGGTCTTCTTGCTGGCACTGGGTTCGGAGACGGCGGTCGCGGCTCCGCTGCGTTTGACCGATCACGGCAGTACCGACTGCGCCGTCACGTCCCCTTCGCCGAACGAAGCTGCCACCCTCGTCGCCTTTTCGAGCGACTGTGATTTCGCCGGCACGAACCCCGACGCGAATCGGGAAATCTTCCAAGTCGACCGTGCGGGCGTCGTTGCCCAGCTCACGAACACGACGGACTGTTCGAGCGGCAATCCCTCGAGCAACGCCGCCGGCGACATCGTAGCCTTCGACTCCGACTGCAACACTGGCACCAACACCGACGGCAACGTCGAGATTTTCATCGCGTCCCCTACCGCCGTGGCGCAGGTAACGGACACGACCTTTTGCACCAGCCTTGCCCCGTCCGTGAGCGCAAGCGGCTCGCTGGTCTCTTTCGACAGTGATTGCGATCTCACCGGTGCGAACCTGGACCGAAGCGTCGAGATTTTTCGCTCCCTGCTCGTCGGGGGCACTGCGGAGCAGCTGACCGACGATCGTTCGGTGACCGGTTGCGCGAGTATCAACGCAACGTCCGATGCGTCGGGAGGAGCGATCGCTTTCGAGAGTGATTGCGACCTCACGGGTGAAAATGCCGACCAGGTGAACGAGATCTTCGCTTCACTCGGCGGAAGCGGCGTCGAGCAAGTCACTAGCTCTCCCGGCGAGCCTTGCGCGAATGTGACGCCTTCGATGGCATCAGACGCCACGTCCATCGTGTTTTCATCCGACTGCGATCTCGTCGGTGACAACGTCGACCTGAGCTCCGAAATTTTCTCCGCGCCGGCCGCCGCAGCGCCTCTCCAGCTCACGGCCGACCCCGGGACGAGCGGCTGCGAGAGTCTCTCGCCCTCGGTCGCCGTGAATGACGGAACCGATCGAACGGTGTTCCTCGGCTACTGCAACCCGACCGGCGACAACCCCGACGGAAGTCTCGAAGTGTTTCGCGAGATGGGCGGCGTAACGACGCAGCTCACGGACTCGGAATCCTGTTGGAACACGAGCCCGAAGCTCGCAACGGAAGGTGACGCCGTAGTGTTCGTCAGCAATTGCGATCTGACGGGTAGTGATACCGACGGGCAACCGGACATCTATCTCGAGAATGCTTGCGCTTGCGGTGCCCCGAACAATCGAGAAGAGCCGACGGCTACGGAAGCGCTATTCGCGCTCAACGCCGCGGTAGGCACCCTCGACTGCGCGCTCTGCGACTGCGACGTAAACGACGACGCGCGCCTCAGCGCCTTCGATGCGCTGCTGATTCTCAACAAGGCGATCGGGCAAGCGGTCGTCCTCGACTGCCCGTAGGGCTGCGGGCTGGGTGTTTGCCCGCTCGCCAGCTCGCGGGCGTTCGCAGCTCGCCGGGGTGGTGCTCTGCCCGCTCGCCAGCTCGCGGGCGTTCGCAGCTCGCCGGGGTGGTGCTCTGCCCGCTCGCCAGCTCGCGGGCGTCGGTACGGGATCCCTGCCAAGGCGACGCGGCCTCCATTTCCCCGCTTCTGCCCGAGCGCGCGGAATCTCCGCCTTGACCAAGCATCGCGGCGGCGCCTAGTCTTGCGATCAACGACGGGTCGGGTTGCCGCGCCTGACCCTCTGTCGCGATGCCGCAAGTGTTCATGGGGGGTCTCAATAAGGTCGTGACGATCCTCGTCGGCGGGGCGACGTTGGTCGGCCTGTCGTTGCAGCCGGCGCGAGCACAGATCACGGTCGCCGTCCGCAATGACGCGAACCTGCTCGGAGGCGCAACGGTTCTCAAGAAGTTCCGGGCCGGATTCGTCGGTGACGGGAGCGGGGAGCGCATCGTTTTCCGCGGTACGGTGCGGGATACTACCGGAAGCGTTCAGGGCGTGTTCCGTTCGGACGATACGGGAAGCGGATCGTCCATCGCAGAACGGGACGGGGTAGCGCCAGGCGGCTCCACCTACCGCAACTTCTTGCAGCCCTCGATCAACAGCACGGGTGATGTCGCGTGGTACGGCTTTCTCGGCGACGGTCGCAGCGGCATATTTCGGATCGTAGGCGGTGATCCGAGTGCCTCGCGCCGCGTGTTCGACACCGGGGCGATCGCACCGATCAGCCCGGGCACCTACGAGTTCACCGATTTTGACGCTCCCGAGATCACGGATAGCGGTGGGGTCGTCTTTTGGGGAGAAGCCGAATCCACGATGTCTTCGACACGCCTAGAGGGTGTGTTCATTTGCGAAGGAGGCAACGGAGATTGCGTCGCGGGGACCGCTGCCCCCTTCGCGCTCGTGAGCACGGGTGATGCGATTCCCGGTGGCGGAGGGCGCTTGGTCTGCGAATTCGATCGCGCGGTTCGTGCCAGCACCTACGGTGTCGCGTTCCGTGCGCAGACGAGGACGAACTGCAACAGCCTGACGGAGGCGTCGCTCGATGGCGTGTTCCGGATCGACTTCTCCGGCGCCAACGGCCTCGAGCTCATTGCGCTGGCAGGTGGGGCTACCGATCTCGGCGGCGTTGCGACGTATCAGCTGTTCCGAGAAGCTCCCACCATCGAGGACGACGGACTCGTCGCCTTCACCGCGAATCTCTCGAGCGGCCCAATCAACGAGGCGGTGTTTCTCTGCGACCCCGCTGACGGGTGCCCGGGCATCGCAGCGGAGAGTATCGTGCGAAAGTCCGACATCGTGCCGATCGTGAACGATGAGCTTCGAAACTTCGCGGCACCACAGATCGCGGACAACGGCGATGTAGTTTTCACCGCCCGCCCGCGCGACGGTACAGGTCGCGGACCGAGCATCTACATTCGTCGATACGCCGGTGGCACGGTAGAGCGGATCGTGACGGGAAGCAGCTTCGGTCCGCTCGGAACGATCTTCAAACGCATCGGCGCGCACCACACGAGCCCTTCCGGCACGGTGATCTTCCGCGCCACCGTGAGCGGAGCCGCGACCTGGAGAACGGGTCTCTTCCTCTGGCAGTAGAACGGCGCGACGTCAGCCACGGCGTCTCGAAAGCTCGCGAAACACGCTCAAGTGATAGCCGACGGCCGACCAGAGGCCGACTGCGGTCCCTACCACGAGCATCCACATCCCGAACGTATGAAAGCTGATCCCCCAATGGTTGTAGTGCAGAATCAGTGCGTGAACGCCGATGCTCTGCAAGACCATCTTCACCTTCCCTGACGCTTCGGCGGCGAGAACGATGCCTTCGGTGGCCGCGATGCTGCGGAGCCCGGTCACGGCGAACTCGCGACCCACGATCACGACGAGCAGCCACCCGGGTAGAGCCGGCTCGCGATGCATCACCCCCAGCATGATGAGCGCGGATACGACGAGGAGTTTGTCCGCGAGCGGATCCAAGAGCTTTCCGAGCGGCGTGATGAGGGCGTACTTTCGCGCGAGCCACCCGTCCAGCACGTCGGTCATCGTCGCCGCGAAGTAGACCCCGAACGTGACCAGCGCGATCTTCGGCGACGGGTTCGCGAGTAGCCACACGAGGAGCGGCACGGCGAGAATCCTGAGTAGCGTGAGAAGATTGGGGAGATTGGCGGCATCCTCGAGCACGTCACCGCTGGAGCCGTCTTCGCTGCGCGAGCTCGGTGCCGTCCCCTGCATCTGACCGCGATTCTTATCACGCTTCGAGCGGGAAGCGAGACGACAAGACAACCGCAGACGCTTGGGCCCGGGGGCACCCTGCGCTTTCAACGACCCTTCGCTGGGCTTAGAATCCCGCGCTCCAATGCACCGGTACGACTTTCTCGTCGTCGGCAGCGGCATCGGCGGTTTGTGCTTCGCGCTCAAAGCTGCGCCGCACGGTCGAGTGGCCATTCTGACGAAGCGAAGCCTCGACGAGTCCAATACCGCCTGGGCTCAAGGCGGGATCGCGGCCGTCTGGAGCGACGACGATTCCTTCGAAAGTCACGTGCACGACACGCTGGTCGCGGGCTCCGGACTCTGCGACGAGACCGTCGTTCGCGGCGTAGTAGAAGAGGGACCGAAGCGCGTCGAAGACCTGATTCGCTTGGGCGTGAGCTTTACGCGACGGGACGGTGACGGAAGCGCTTACGACCTCGGCTTGGAAGGCGGCCATTCGCACCGTCGCGTGCTGCACGCCGCCGATCACACGGGCCGAGAGATCGTCGCCGCGCTGGTAAAAGCTGTCCGTGCCGAGCCCGCGATCGACGTCTTCGAGGACTGCAACGTCGTCGACCTGCTCATCGACCAGAAGTTCGGGCTCGCGCGTGGTCAACCTCAGTGTTGGGGGGCGTACGTGCTCGACACGACGACCGGCCGGATCGTGACCTTCACCGCGCGAGCGACGCTGCTCGCTACCGGCGGTGCCGGAAAAGTCTACCTCTACACGTCGAATCCCGACGTCGCTTCCGGTGATGGAATCGCGCTGGCTCATCGTGCCGGCTGCCGGGTCGCTGATCTCGAGTTCATGCAGTTCCACCCGACCTGCCTCTATCATCCCCGAGCGAAGTCGTTTCTCGTCACCGAAGCGATGCGCGGAGAAGGGGCGGTGCTCCGGCGACCCGACGGCACGGCTTTCATGCAAGCTTACGATCCGCGGGCCGAGCTGGCGCCGCGTGATATCGTCGCGCGTGCGATCGATCAGGAGATGAAGCGAAGCGGCTTCGACAACGTGGAGCTCGACGTGACGGCCCTCGGGGCCGACTTCATCAAGCGTCGCTTTCCCCAAATCCATGCCCGCTGCCTCGACTTCGGAATCGACATCGCCGTTCAGACCATTCCAGTCGTTCCCGCGGCTCACTACATGTGCGGGGGCGTCGTGACCGACGTCGGAGGCGACACGTCTGTTCGTCGCCTCTACGCGACGGGCGAAGTGGCGATGACGGGAATGCACGGAGCCAATCGTTTGGCTTCGAACTCACTGTTGGAGGCGCTCGTGTACTCCCATCGCGCCGCGGAGCACGCTTCGAAGCTGCTCGCGGACGATGCCCAAGAGCCCCCGACATTTCCGGCTTGGCGAAGCGGCGACGCAATCGACATCGAAGAATCCGTGGTGATCGCGCACAACTGGGACGAGATCCGCCGCATGATGTGGAACTATGTCGGCATCGTCCGCAGCGATCGCCGCTTGAAGAGAGCGGCAGCGCGAATCGCCATGCTGAGGGAAGAAATTCGAGAGTACTACTGGGATTTCAAGCTCACGAGCGATCTACTGGAGCTTCGAAACTTGGTGCTCGTGGCTGAGCTGATCGTTCGTTGCGCCCGGACGCGCCGCGAGAGTCGAGGGTTGCACTACAATGTCGATTGCCCGTCTCGCGACGACGAGCATTGGCTGCGTCACACGGTGGTGTGAGGGCGCGTTCGCGTCGCTCGAAGCGTCGTCATCGCGCCGTTCGGCCGCTGCCGCGCCCCAGCTCGGCGGCATGAAAGAGCTTCATCTGCCGGCGCTCGATCTGCTCTACCGCGGCCACAGGATAGCGCCCGGTGAAGCACGCGTCGCAAAATCCCGTGCCTTCGCCCGAATTGAACGAGTAGAGCCCGGGCTCGGATAGATACCCTAACGAATCCGCACCGATGTAGTCCCGAAGCTGATCCATCGATTTGGTATTGGCGACGAGCTCCTCGTAGGTGGGCGTGTCGACTCCATAGTAGCAGGGCCCGATCGTCGGCGGAGCCGACACCCGAAAATGCACTTCCCGGGCTCCGGCCGCTCGCAGCATGCGCACGATTTTCTGACTGGTCGTGCCTCGAACGATGGAGTCGTCGATCACGACGACGCTCTTGCCCTGCAGCACTTCCCGTTGTGCGTTGAGCTTCACCTTCACACCAAAATGCCGAATCGATTCCGTCGGCTCGATGAACGTACGCCCGACGTAGTGGTTTCGAATGAGCCCTAGCTCGAAGCGGAGCCCGGACTCCTCAGAGTAACCGAGGGCGGCCGGCACACCCGAGTCTGGCACCGGCACGACGATATCGGCTTTGGCGGGACACTCGCGGGCGAGCTGCCGGCCCATTTCTTTCCGTACTTCGTAGACATTGCGACCGTACACACGACTGTCGGGTCTCGCGAAGTACACGTACTCGAAGATGCAGGCTTTCCGGCTGACGTCGGGAAAGGGGCGGAACGAGTGCACTTCACCGCCCCGCAGCTGTACGACCTCACCGGGCTCGATCTCGCGAACGTACTCGGCTTCCATCAGATCCAGCGCGCAGGTTTCCGACGCGACTACCCAGCCTCCGTCCGAAAAGCGTCCTAGGACGAGGGGCCGAAAACCATGCGGATCGCGCGCGGCGATCATCTCCACCTCCGAGAGGAAAAGCAGAGAGTAGGCGCCTTCGACCTGCGCCAGGGCGTCGATCACGCGCTCCAGCAGAGTCTCGCGTCGCGATTGAGCGATCAGGTGAACGAGAACTTCGCTATCGACGTTCGATTGAAAGATGGACCCTCGGTTCTCCAGGTCTCGGCGTAGATCGGCCGCGTTGACGAAGTTCCCATTGTGGGAGACTGCCAGACTCCCTAGCGCATACTCGACCACGAACGGTTGGGTATTTCGGAGCACCGTGCCGCCGCTCGTAGAATAACGATTGTGTCCGATTGCGCTCTCTCCACTCAGACGCCGAATGATCTCCTCGTCGAACACATCGGCGACCAACCCGAGGCCGCGATGACTGAACAGCACCTTTCCGTCCGTGGAGGCGATTCCGGCGCCTTCTTGCCCGCGGTGTTGGAGGGCGTAGAGAGCGAGATAGGCGAGATTCGCCGCTTCCGGGCGCGCGCACACGCCGACTACGCCGCATTCGTCTTTGAATTTGTCGGGGCGAGACTCGCTCACGCTCGGAATCCCCCGCGGTCCATCAACCGGCGGGGGGGCGCAAGCGTAGCACGCTCGGTCAAGTTAGACACTCGAAGTCGAGAGGGATGCTGCGGGCGCTCACGCTGCGTGGGCCTGGCGGCCCCATGTACCGGCCGCGATCGCCGGAAGCGTCGCTTCCCGGCGTTCCCGAAGGTCGCGCAACGCGATGTCGACCTGCGTCGCTCCGGAGGCGGACGGCGTTCCGACTTTGATCTGCAGGCGGTCCCCGCCCGTCGTCCCGATGACCCGAAAAGGTACACCCGCCGCGCTTGCTCGACGCTCCGCCTCCGCGACGACCGACAGATCCAAAGCCAGGACGATGCGACAACCGCTCTCGCCGAACAGCGCAACGTCGGCGCGGTCCAACGGCTGAAGATCGACACTGCAGCCGATGCCGCTTCCTTCGAGACACATCTCCGTGAGCGTGATCGCGATGCCCCCGTCGGACACGTCGTGCGCTACATGGCAGATGCCGTTCTCGATGAGGGTCACACACAGGTCCCCCATCGCCTTCTCTCCATGGAGATCGACGACGGGCGGTCGGTCACCACGGAGATCGTATCGAAGCGCGAGATACTCGGAGCCCTCGAGCTGGGGTCGGCCGCCGCCGATCAAGACCAGGGTCATGCCTGCGCTCGAAATGCCCGCTCTCGCGATTCTCTGTGCGTCTTCGACGATACCCACCATCGCAACCACGGGAGTCGGTGGAATCGAAGACCCGAGAGTATCGTTGTAGAGGCTCACGTTGCCGGAGATGACGGGTGTGCCGAAAACCGCGCAAGCCGCGGCCATGCCCTCGATCGAACGAACCAGTTCCCACATGACCTCGGGCTTTTCCGGGTTGCCGAAGTTGAGACAGTCGCTGAGGGCGGCTGCACGCGCGCCCGTGCAGGCGAGATTGCGCACGGCTTCGGCGACGGCGTGCTGAGTGCCGGCGTAGGGGTCGAGGGCGCAATACCGCGAATTGCAGTCGGTCGTCATCGCGAGCGCCCCGCCCGTCTCACGCACGCGAACGACTGCGGCGTCACTGCCCGGATGGGCGAGCGTGTTGCCGCCGACGAACGAGTCGTATTGCTCGTAGACCCAACGGCGACTGCAAAGGTTCGGCGAACCGACGAGATCGAGCAGCTCTCGCGCGAGATCCTTAGGCTCCGCTAGAGCTCGGAAGTCCAGGGCTTCGCCGTAGCGGCCCAGATCGGCGGCGCGAACCGGCATTCGCATCGGGCGCTCGTAGACGGGTGCGTCGTCCGTCAACGCTTTCACCGGGATCGCGACGACGGTGCGCCCGCGATGGTCAGCCCGGAACACTTGCGCTTCCGTGACTTCGCCAACGACAGTGCAGTCGAGCCCCCAGCGAGCGAACACGGCGCCGACACGCGATTCACTCCCCCTTCGCACGACCAGCACCATTCGCTCCTGCGATTCGGAAAGCAGCATCTCGTAGGGGGTGAGCGTCGGATCGCGCAGCGGGATGCAGTCGAGGTCGAGACGAATTCCGACATCGCCGCGCGAAGCCATCTCGACGGTCGAGCTCGTGAGCCCGGCGGCGCCCATGTCTTGTACCGCGACGAGATCGTCACTTCGCATGGCTTCGAGCAACGCTTCGATGAGAACGTTCTCCGTGAACGGATCGCCCACCTGAACAGTCGGCTTCATCTGCTCCGACTCTTCCTTGAACTCCGAGGACGCGAGCAAGCTCGCCCCGTGGATGCCGTCGCGGCCCGTTTTCGAGCCGACGTAGAGCACCGGATTGCCGTGTCCCGACGCGCGCGCTCTGAAGATCGCGTCTCGCGCAACGACTCCGAGAGTGAACGCGTTCACGAGAATGTTGCCGTTGTATGCCGAATCGAAGCACACTTCGCCGCCGACCGTGGCCACGCCCACCGAGTTGCCGTAACCGCCGATGCCGGCGACGACCCCTCCGAGCAAGAACGGAGTCTTCTCGTGATCGGCCGCTCCGAATCGCAGCGAGTTCATGTTCGCGACCGGTCGCGCGCCCATCGTGAAGATGTCGCGCAGGATTCCGCCGACACCCGTGGCAGCGCCTTGATACGGCTCGATATACGAGGGGTGATTGTGGCTCTCGATCTTGAAGATCGCAGCCATGCCACCGCCGATATCGATTCCGCCGGCGTTCTCTCCTGGTCCCTGCAAGACTCGCGGCCCCTCCGTGGGGAGCTTTCTCAAGTGAAATCGTGAGCTTTTGTAGGAGCAATGCTCGGACCACATCACGGAGAAAACGCCGAGCTCCTCGATCGTAGGAACGCGGCCGAGGTGGGCCTGAACGCTCCTGTATTCGTCCGCGGTCAGGCCGTGCTCGAGGGCGAGCATTTCGTCGACTTCTTGTTTTGCTAGCCGCGAGGACTTCATCCGGCTTTACGTTCGGCGCTGGTCAGCCACTTCGCAGCCGAACGGAACAGCACTTGGCCATCCGTCGAGCCGAGCAGGGGGTCGACGGCGTGCTCCGGATGCGGCATCAAGCCGACCACGTTGCCGGCTCGATTGGCGACTCCCGCGATATCGTGAAGAGCGCCATTCGGTGCTCCGTCTGCGTAGCGAAAGACGACGCGGCGCTCGCGCTCCAACTCGGCCAGCGTCGAATCGCTCGCGACGTAGCAACCCTCCCCGTGTTTCACGGGGATCTCCAGCGAGCTTCCGGCGAGGGCGAGGCAGCTGAACGCCGTGGCCGTTGATTCGACGCGGATCCGCTCACGCCGGCAGATGAAGCGGAGGCTCCGATTCCGTACTAAAGCACCGGGTAACAAGCCGGCCTCGCACAGAATCTGGAACCCGTTGCAGGTTCCGAGCACCGGGCCTCCGTCGGCGGCGAAACGCTTGAGTGGCTCCATCACCGCCGCGAATCGCGCCAACGCGCCGCATCGCAAGTAGTCGCCGTAAGCGAACCCGCCCGGGAGCACCACGGCATCTGCGCCCTTCAAGTCTGCGTCGCCGTGCCACAGCGGCTCGACCGCGTGGCCAAGCACGTCACCGATCGCGTAGAGCGTGTCACGATCGTCGTTCGAGCCCGGGAACAGTACGACTCCCCACTTCACTGGCCGTCGACCTCCACGTCGAAGCGGAACTCCTCGATGACCTCGTTGGCGAGGAGGCGCTGACACATCTCGCGCACCCGCGTTTCAGCCGCGCCGAGGCCATCGGCCTGCAATCGCACTTCCACGTACTTTCCCAGCCGTACCTCGTCGACTTCGCCGTAACCGAGCGTCTTCAGCGACGAAGCGACCGCCTTGCCCGCAGGATCGAGGACCGCGGCTTTCGGAGTCACGTACACGCGCGCGAGAAATCCCACTAGGTAGCCACCCTTCGCATGATCTCCTGGTAAGCGCCTTCCACGTTGCCGAGATCTTGGCGGAATCGATCCTTGTCGAGCTTCTCGTGCGTCTTGGCGTCCCAGAAACGACAAGTATCCGGACAGATCTCGTCTGCGAGCAGCACCGTCCCGTCCGGTGTCCGTCCGAACTCGAGCTTGAAATCGACGAGAATCACGTCGCGATCCGACATGAACTGCTTCAACACCGTGTTCGCCGCCAACGCCTGGCGCCGAATCTCGGCCAATTCCGCCGCCGTTGCCCAACCGAAGACGAGGGCGTGATCGTCGTTGATCATCGGATCGTCGAGCTCGTCGCTCTTGTAGTAGAACTCCACGATCGGGTGCGCGAGCACTTCGCCATCGACGCGGCCCAGGCGTTTCCTCAGGCTACCGGTCACCCGGTTTCTGACGACGGTCTCGCAGGGAATGATCTCCAGCTTTCGAACGAGCATCTCGCGCTCGCCGAGCTCGGCGATGAAGTGGCTGGGGATGCCGTGCGAAGCAAGCAAACCGAAGAAGCGTTGCGAAATGCGGTTGTTGAGGATTCCTTTCGACTCGATCGTGCCCTTCTTCTTCGCGTTGAAGGCCGTCGCGTCGTCTTTGAAGTAAAAAATCAGTCGATCCGGATCGGACGTCGCGTAGATCTTCTTCGCCTTCCCTTCCGCGATGAGCTCCCGCTTTTCTACAGCTGTCATGGGTTCTCCTCGAGCGCACGATCGATGATCTCGTCCACGTAGCGCAATGCGTGCGAAAGATCGAAGCACCCCGCAATCTCCGTCTTGGACGTCGCCTTCGCAACGTCGGGATCCGCCAGCAGCGCTTCCTTGAAGTCGCCGTCGGGCAACGCGCAGCGCTGAACCCAACGATACGCCTGCTCTCTCTCGACCCCGTTCGCGACCAACTTGAGCAGAACTCTCTCGGACGCGACTCGACCTCGCGTGATCTCGAGATTCCGCCGCATGGCATCCGGCCGAACGTCCAGGTCTGCGATGACACCGGTCAACCGATACATCATGAAGTCGAGCGCGGTCGTCGCGTCCGGTGCGATGACACGCTCGACGGAAGAGTGGCTGATGTCTCGCTCGTGCCAGAGCGCGATGTTTTCGAATGCGGCCGCGGCATGCGCTCGAACCAGCCGCGCAAGACCGCAAATATTCTCGGTGAGGATCGGATTGCGCTTGTGCGGCATGGCCGACGATCCCTTCTGTCCTTTTTCGAAAGGCTCGAGGGCCTCCAGCAGCTCCGTTCTCTGCAGGTGGCGAATCTCGATCGCGTAGCGCTCGAGGGAGCCCGCGATGACCGCAAAGACGGCGAACAACATCGCATGCCGGTCTCGGGGAACGACCTGAGTCGCCACAGTCTCCGGCGTGAGGCCGAGGCGTGACAAGACCTCGCGCTCGATGTCCGGCCCGTTGCTCGCGTACGTGCCGACGGCGCCGGAGAGCTTTCCTCGGGCGATCTCGACGCGCGCGAGCTCGAGTCGCTTCACGTCGCGACCAAGCTCCGCATACCAGCCGGCGAGCTTCAGGCCGAAGGTGATCGGTTCGGCGTGGATTCCGTGCGTGCGACCGATCATGGGAGTCGCACGATGGGTCTCGACCTGACAGCGTACGGCGGCGCGAAGCTTACGCAATCCCGCAAGCAAGTGATCGCAGGCTTCCACGAGAAGCACCGCGAACGCGGTATCCAACACGTCCGAGGACGTCATTCCATAGTGAAGGAATCGTCCCTCCGGCCCCACCGATTCCGCCGCTGCCGTGACAAAGGCGATGACGTCGTGCCTGACTTCTGCTTCGACCTCGGCGACGCGACGCGGGTCCACCGCGGCTCGCTTGCGAATCACCTCGACTGCTTCTGCCGGAATGATGCCTCTGCGGGCCAGGGCCTCACAGACCAGCGTCTCCACCTCGAGCATGACGTCGAAGCGGTGCTGGTCCGACCAGAGCTTGGCCATTTCCGATCGCGTGTAGCGCTCGATCACCGCGATCCTCCAAGCGCCGTAAACGGCCGGCTCACGTCGTGTGGCCGAACCCGCCCGAACCCCGCGCTGTGGACCCGAGTACGGATACCTCCACGAGATGCGCATGGGCAACCGGGCAGATGACGAGCTGGGCGATGCGCTGGCCGGGCTCGATCTGCACCGCATCGGTTCCGAGATTGACGAGCAAAACCGCGACCTCTCCCCGGTAGTCGGGGTCGATCGTTCCGGGCGCGTTCGGGATGCTCAGGCCGTACTTCCATGCCGCGCCACTGCGGGGGCGGATTTGGCCCTCGTAACCTCGAGGTATCGCGATCGCAAACCCACAAGGCACACGGGTCCGCTCCAGGCTTTTGAGTGTGATGGGGTGCTCAATCGCGGCCGACACGTCCATGCCGACCGCATCATCCGTCATGTAGCGGGGCAGATCGATGTGAATCGCCCCTACCCGTTGTATCTCGATGCGGATCGATTCCGATTTCACGCTATCGTCACGCTAGCGGAAGCGGCAAGGCGTCGCCGTCTGCATCGCCGACGAGCGCGACGCCGAGGCGATCGAACGCGAACACCTCGCGAGCGAGCTCGACCACGTCCGTCATCGTCACCGCCTCGATGGCTCTGACGACTTCCTGCACCGCGAGCTCCTGGCCGAAGTACATCTGGTTTCGGGCGAGACGAAACATTCGATTCTCCGTCGATTCCAACGAGAGCGGGATGCTACCGACGAGATGGCTCTTCGTGCGCTCGAGCTCCCCTGCTTCCAGTCCGTCGCGGGCAACCGAGAGAATCTCTTCGAGAGTGACTTTCGCCGTCTCCGTTAGATGCTCGCGCGAAGTCGCGACATACACGCCTGTATACCCGATGTCGCGAAATCCCGATTGAAACGCGTAAACACTGTAGGCCAAGCCACGACGCTCGCGTACCTCTTGGAACAGGCGCGAGCTCATTCCGCCACCAAGGGCAGATACGAGCACGTCGGCCACCTCGCGGCGCGGGTCGGTATAAGAGATTCCGGGAAATCCGACCACCATGTGTACTTGCTCGAGGTCGCGCGGCGAATGAAAGACCCCCGGGCTGAAATCCGGGCGATCCGTAGTCGGGGCGGAGCCGCCGGCCTTCAGTCCTTCGAACCCACGCCTACACAAGTCGACGAAACGGTCGTGATCGAGACCGCCCGCGGCCGCGACGATCAAACGATCGGGCCGATAGCGATCTCCGAGAAAGGAACTCAGAACATCGCGGCTGAGCGCTGCGACCGTGTCCTTGGTGCCGAGCACGGGCCATCCTAGAGGATGGCCCGGCCAGTACTGTTCGAGAAAGTAGTCGTGCACGAAATCTTCCGGAGTCTCTTCGGCGTCGAAGATCTCTTGGAGGATGACGTCCCGCTCGATCTCGACGTCCTCGGTGCGAAGCAGCGGGTTCCGCACGAGATCCGCGAGCACTTCGACCGCGGTAGCGGCGTGCTCCGCGAGCGTGCGCGCGTGATAGCACGTGTACTCCTTGGTCGTGAAGCCATTGATGCTTCCGCCGAGCCTCTCGATGTCGTCGGCGATTCCGAACGCGGAGCGGCTCGTGGTTCCCTTGAAGACGAGATGCTCGAGAAAATGCGATGCGCCGTTGTGACGGCGCTCCTCGTGTCGCGAACCGGCTTCGATCCAGACTCCGACGGCGGTCGACACCGCGTCGCTGGCTTCGGTGACCACGCGAACGCCGTTCTCGAGTAACGTCGTGCGGGCCGTCTCGTTCAACTCAAGCTCCAGGCTGCCGGGCGAGATCTCGACGCGCCTCCTTCAGGCTCAGGCGAATCTTCCCCTGACGGTCCACTTCGAGCACTTTGACGGGAATGAGATCGCCTTCCTTCAGTACGTCGGTGACGCTTCGGACTCGTTCCTCGGCAATCTGCGAGATGTGCAGCAAGCCGTCCGTTCCCGGAAAGATCTCCACGAAGGCTCCGAACTCGACGATGCGCCGGACTTTACCGTCGTAGATCTTGCCGACTTCCGCCGACGCCGTGATTCCACGAACGATGTCGATCGCCTTCTGCATCATGACGCTGTCGGCTGACGCGATCTTCACCGTGCCGTCGTCCGACACGTCGATCTTGCAGCCGGTCTCCTGGACGATACCGCGAATCACTTTTCCGCCCGGGCCGATGACATCGCGAATCTTGTCAGGGTCGATCTTGATCGTCTCGATACGTGGCGCGTGTTTGGCGATCTCCGCACGGGCCGCTGGTAACGCCTTGTTCATCTCGTTCAGAATGTGCAGGCGGCTCTCGCGCGCTTGGTAGAGCGCGTCGCGCATTACCTCGCGCGACAACCCGGCGATCTTGATGTCCATCTGGACGGCGGTCACGCCTGTGGCCGTCCCCGCTACCTTGAAATCCATGTCGCCGAGATGATCCTCGTCGCCGAGAATGTCGGAGAGCACCGAGAAGCGCTTGCCGTCGCTGATGAGACCCATCGCCACACCCGCGACCGGCGCGGAGATGGGAACGCCCGCATCCATCAGGGACAGTGCGCCACCGCAGACGGAGGCCATCGATGACGACCCGTTGGATTCCGTGATCTCCGCAACGATACGCATCGTGTAGGGGAACGTTTCCGCCGAAGGCAACACGGGCTTGAGTGCTCGCTCCGCGAGCGCACCGTGTCCGATCTCGCGCCGGCCCGGCGTGCGCAGCATCTTCGCCTCACCCACCGAGTAGGGCGGGAAATTGTAGTGCAGCATGAATCGCTTGTAGAAATCGCCGTGCAGGGCGTCGATTCGTTGCTCGTCTGCCGCCGTGCCGAGTGTGGTGACGACGATGGCCTGGGTCTCACCGCGCGTGAACAACGCGCTACCGTGGGTGCGGGGCAAGAGACTGACGTCGACGGTGATCGGCCGCACGTCTTTCAGGCCACGCCCGTCGAGACGGCGTCCGTTGTTCATGATGTCGTTGCGGACGATCTCTTTCTTGACCTTGTCGAGGGCTTCGGAAACCTCGCTCTTTCGCTCGATCCACTCGGGCGGCAATTGGGCCTTGAACTCGGCTTTGAATGCATCGAGGGCCGCGTAGCGCGCCAATTTTTCTCGATTGGAGTAGGCCTTGACGAGCCCAGGTGTCGCGAGCTCTTTGACGCGGACGAGCAGCGCCTCGTCGAGCTTCGGGGGGACGAACTCCCGCTTCGGTCGACCAACGGCCGCGCGCAGCTGCTCTTGGGCGTCGAGGATGGGCTGGACCGTCTCGTGTGCGAAAAAGAGCGCTTCGAGGATCTCGTCCTCGGGCACCATCTTGGCGCCGCCCTCTACCATCACGATCGCATCGCGCCGAGCGGCCACGAGCAGATCGATGTCACACTCTGCTTGCTCGTCGACGCTCGGGTTTACGATGAGCTTGTCGCCCACTCGACCGACGCGAACACCGGCAATCGGCCCGTCGAAGGGAATGTCGGAAATCGTAAACGCGGCCGATGCGCCGCAGAGGCTGAGCACATCCGGGTTGCCCGCACGGTCGGCGGACATGACGGTCGCGACGACCTGTGTTTCGAAGCGATAGCCCTTGGGAAAGAGCGGGCGAATCGGACGATCGATGACGCGACAGGTCAGAATCTCGTCTGCGCCTGGGCGTCCCTCGCGCCGGAAGAAGCCACCGGGAATCTTGCCCGCGGCGAAGGCCTTCTCTTGATACTCGACGGTCAGCGGGAAGAAATCGAGCCCTTCGCGCGCGTTGTGATCGGACACCGCCGTCACGAGGACCACGGTATCGCTGTAGGTCATCATCACCGCGCCGTCCGCTTGGCGCGCGACCTTGCCGGTCTCCATCGTGAGCGTACGCCCACCCAACTCGACTTCGACTTTTTTTATCATCTCGAATGTACCTCTTCCTGACCTCGAATATGGCCGGAGAGGAGGCGGGAAAGTGTGCGTCCGCGTCTACTTGCGCAGGCCGAGGCGGTCGATGACCGAGACGTACCGATTGTGCTCGGTGCGCTTCAGGTAATCGAGCAACCGGCGTCGCTGACTCACCATCTTCAGCAGACCCCGCCTCGAATGATGGTCTTTCGAATGCTTCTTGAAGTGCTCCGTCAGGTGAGAGATGCGGGAGCTCAGCAGTGCAATCTGTACCTCGGAAGAGCCCGTGTCGGTCTCATGCGTCTTGTACGCAGAGATGATGGACAACTTTTGATTCTTCGTCTCTTCAGCAATCAACATGACGGACACGAACGCTTGGCTTCCTTATTCCTCTTCTCTTCGTTCTTTTTTCGTTCTTGTAATCCCGGGGCTTCTAACACGGCACTCCAAGACGCGCAAGGCGTCAGCCGAACACACGGCCGATGTTCCATTGCCCTCGGTCGGCGGTGAGAATCGCGACCAGACGGCCTGTCGGGTCGAGGACTCGCGCGGCGGGGCTCGCGTCCTCTGGGGGCCCTAGCTCGCCGAGCGCCCGTTGCTGGCCCGAACGGAGGGCCTTCGCGACCACGGCGTTCGCGCGAAGTGCCGGCAGATGACGCACGGCTTCCGCCACTTCCAAGAAAGCCGGGGTTTGAGCGATAGTGGCGCCATCGCGACGCAAAGTATCGAGCGCGACTGCCTCCGCGAGCCCGAATCGGCCGAACGCTGTGCGGACCAGCCGCTCGAGGATCGCGCCGCACCCGAGGCGAGCCCCTAGGTCGCGCGCGATCGCCCGGACGTAGGTTCCCTTCGAGCAGTGCACGTCGAGAGCGATCCGGTCGGGAGCCTGCAGCACGAGTGCTAGGGCGTGGATGGTCACGCGTCGAGGCTCGATTTCCGGCGCACGCCCTTCGCGAGCCAGCCGATACATAGGGACACCATCCCGCTTGATGGCGGAATACGCGGGGGGCACCTGGAGTATTTCTCCGACGAGCTCCCGGGCGAGCTCCTCCAGGTCGCCGCCCTGCAACACGGGCACGGGAGCTTCCGCGATCACCCGCCCGGTAGGGTCGAGCGTGTCCGTAGAGATCCCGAGCCGTAGCACGCCTTTGTAGCACTTGTCTGCTTCGTTCAGGTAGGGCGCGAGCTTCGTGCCCTCGCCGATGCATAGAGGTAGGAGGCCGGACGCGAAAGGATCGAGCGTGCCGAGGTGGCCGACTTTGACGCCGCCCAGACTTCGCTTGGCGATCGCCACGACCTGGGCGGACGACAACCCTTCGGGTTTGTCGACGAGCATGATCCCACTCGGAGACTCGACCTCACTCGTCACGTCGCCGCGCCTCGTCCGCAGCTCGATCACGATCCAGCAGTCGGTTGATCCGCTCGGAGACGTCCAGCGAGTCGTCGATGTAGAAGCGCAACTCGGGAACGTAACGAAGTCGGAGCCGCGCCCCGAGCTCGTGACGTAGGAAGCCGGCTGCGTGATCGAGCACGCGTTTCGCCTCTTCTCGCTCCGCGGGCGCGCCCATCCGCGAAAAATAGACCTTCGCGCTGTGCAAATCCGGGGTCATCTGGACCGACGTCAACGTGATCCTGCCAACCCGCGGGTCCTTGACCTCGCGCTCGATGATTTCGGAAAGGTCTTGGAGAATCTGGCGGGAGACTCGTGCAGTACGCGGACTAGGCATCACGATCCTGCGAGGACGGACGTCCCGTCCCGCTCAGAAGTTCTCGAAATGATACGCCTCGGGCCCCGTTTCGGCCAAGGCGAGCCCGTCGATGAACGTCGACACCTCGCGGAGACAGCGATCCACGTGGTCGCGGTCGTTGCCCACTTGCGCGATTCCGAGCGTGATGCGCTGCCAGTTATCCAGGTCGTCGCATTCGGCGATCGTCACGTTGAACTTATCTCGTACGCGGCGGGTCACGGATCGAACGACCGACCGCTTTCCCTTGAGCGAGTGGTTCTCGCGTAGGTACAGCACGAGCTCGAGAACTCCAACGACCATTTGCTCCGAAGCGCGAAGAATCAGGCCGACGCTTGCGGCTGTGGTGCTTTCCCCGCGCTCTCGAGCGTTCGCTTGATCGCATCCATGCGGAAGCACTCGATCACGTCGCCGACTTTCAAGTCGTTGAATCGCTCGAGGCCGATGCCGCACTCGTAGCCGGATTGCACCTCGCGAGCGTCGTCCTTGAACCGACGCAGACTCCCGACGCGCCCCGTATACACGACGACGTTGTCACGCAGCAGACGACACTGGCCATTGCGAGTGATCTTTCCCTCTACGACGTAGCTGCCGGCGATGACCACGCCGCCCGGAAGCGAGAACACGTTTCGGACTTCGGCTCTTCCTTCCGCGGATTCCTTGAACTCCGGCGCTAGCAGGCCTTCCATGGCGGCCTTCAACTCCGCGATCACCTCGTAAATGATCGTGTGCAGCCGGAGGTCGACGCTCTCTCGCTCGGCAAGCGCTCGTGCTTTGGCTTCGGGCCGCACGTGAAAACCAACGACCACCGCGCGAGCGGCGAGTGCCAACTGGACGTCCGACTCGCTGATCGCGCCTACGCCGGAATGGATCACGTTCAGGCCGACCTCTTGCGTCGACAGTTTCTCGAGCGCTTGTTTCAACGCTTCCGCAGACCCCTGCACGTCCGCCTTGATGATGACCTTGAGCTCGTTCGTCTCGCCGGCCGCGACTTGACGCTGGAGATCCTCGAGCGAGAAGCGCGCCGACACCGCCTGCGCCGGCCGTGCGGCCGAGCGCCGAAGCGTCGCGGCACGTGACGCCGTCTCTTGGTCCGGCACCACGTCGAGCGCATCGCCGGCTTGCGGCACCGATTCGAGTCCGATGATCTCTACCGCGTGCGAAGGCCCTGCCTCCTTCACGTCGCGGCCTTTGTCGTCGAGCATTGCTCGGACGCGCCCTGCCGTCTCGCCCACCACGTAGGAATCGCCGCGCTTGAGGGTACCCTCTTGCACGAGGACGGTGGCGACGGGGCCTCGTCCCTTGTCGAGCCTCGCTTCGATGACGATCCCGCGAGCCGGGCGATCGATCGCCGCGGTGAGCTCGAGCACTTCGGACGCGAGACCGATCGCTTCCATCAGCTCGTCGATGCCCTGCCTTTTCAGCGCCGAAACGGCGACGTACTGCGTGTCACCACCCCACTCTTCCGGCTGCAGCCCGAGCTCGGTCAGCTGCTGCTTGATACGGTCCGGATTCGCGTCGGGTTTGTCGATCTTGTTGACCGCGACGACGACCGCTACCTCGGCTGCTTTCGAATGATTCACGGCCTCGATGGTTTGCGGCATGACACCGTCGTCTGCCGCCACGACGAGAACGACGATGTCGGTGACCCGCGCGCCGCGAGCCCGCATCGCCGTGAACGCTTCGTGACCCGGCGTGTCTAGAAAGCAGATGTCGCCGTGCGCTGTCTGCACGTTGTACGCGCCGATGTGCTGGGTGATTCCGCCGGCTTCCCCGCTGGCAACGTTGGTACGGCGAATCGCGTCGAGAAGGGACGTTTTCCCGTGATCCACGTGTCCCATCACCGTTACGACCGGCGCCCGAGGCTGCAACGCGCTCGCTTCGAGCTCGTCGCCCCCACTCGTTTGCAACAAGTCCTCGACGTTGACGGCAGTGTTTTCCACCGTATAGCCGAATTCGTCCGCCACCACGGTCGCCGTCTCGAGATCGAGCGGGTCGTTGATGGCTCTCATCACGCCAACCTTCATCAGCGCACTCAGTACTTCGCCCGCCTTGATGCTCATCGCTTTCGCCAGCTCGCCGGGTGACGTGACTTCGTTGATGCGGACAACGCGCTTGCTTGCTTTCGGAGTCGTGAGCTCGGTTTTCGCGACCCGCTGCCCCGGTGCCACGCGCTTCTTCATCGGCCGCCGTTGACGCGACGACATCGCGCGCTCGAAATCGTCGAACAGGTCTTCCTTGCGAACGACTTTCCGTTTTTTCTTGCGCCCGGGTTTGTCGTCCGCCGCGGGTGCGGCGGGCGCCGCCGGCTTCTCCGCCGGCGCCGGAGCCGCGGCCTTGCGGGTCAAGTCGATCTTTCCAAGCACTCGGACCGAGCCCTGACGGCCGAAGCTAGGCGATTCCTTTTGGGCCTTCTCCTGCTCGGCCCGCTTTGCGTGGCTCAGCAATTCCTCCGCGAGCTTGTCCGGCTCGTCGACCGGCGTGAGGTCTTCCTCCTCGGATTCCGTTTGAACGGGAATGGCTTCGACGAATTCCGCGGTGGGCTCCGCGACCTCGATCGGCTCGTCATCCAAGCTCGCTGGGGCGAAAACCGCCTCCGAGCCTTCCGCGACGCTCTCGGACTCGACTTCGTCGACCACTGCCGACGGCAACGCGATCGGAGCCGGGACGGGCTCCGCCACGATCTCGCTCGTCAGGGCGGCTACTGTCGGCTCCGACCTCGCGATGAAGACGACGGGTGTCGACGCGTACGCGAATTCGCTACGGTCGAGCGTAGCCAAGACGTCGGGGGCCAGCGCGACCGACGTTGCGACCCGCAGCGCCGGCGTTTTCAGTATCGGGATCGCTCGCTCGCCGGAGCGCTCGAGAGCGGTACGCTGCGTACGTCGCACCAACACGCCGCGCTTCACATGGGTTTCGGTGATTGTGTCTACCGCGGTAACCGCTTCGCCGATGGCGTCACGAACTTCGACGGTTCGCCTCACCACGACCGGCTCCGCGGAACCGCCGCCGAGCCCCATCTCTCCGCGTACGCGCTCTGCGTCAGCGTCGGACAAGCCGCTTTGCGCGCGTTTCCCTCTGATGCCCATTCGCTCGAGGCGGTCGATGATCTCTTTGGAGGTCACCCCCCAGTCGGTCGCGAGCTTATGTATACGATGCATCACCATGAGATTGCCGTTTCCTACCTTCGATCTTGGATCTTCGCGTCAATCGCGATGCCTTGCGTCCGTAGCCGCTCGAGCAAAACCGTCGTGTAATCGTCGCGTATTTCGGCCGCGATGTTCCGTCGGAGTGCTCGTGTGAGATGCTTGGAGCGAGTGATCGCCCGAGCGCAAGCAACCTGGGCGTGAACGTAGGCGCTTCGACCCACGCGCTCTCGTTCGGAGAGGCCGCCATCGATCGTTGCGCGGAAGCGCACGAGAGCGCTCTGTGCGTCTCGCTTTCCGCATCCCACGCACGTACGCGTGGGCTCCAAGCGCGCTTCGCGTGGCAACGTCAGGACCCCTCCGTACCGCCTGGAACTTCCGCCACTTCGCCTGCGGCAGCCGTCGCCGCGGCGGCTTCCGCTTCGGAAAGGCGCATCGCTTCGGCAGCGTCCGAGACCGCGGCAGCCACGCGGCTCACCATTCGCTCGATGTGCTCGCGCTCCGCGGCCGTCTTCGCCGCAGCGATGAACGCCCCGGCTTCCGTCGCCGTCACATCGAGCACCGCGGCGATCTCCGTAGGCGCCGTAGCTGCGACCTCCGCGCTCGATTTGTAGCCGTCGGCGAGCAAGAGCTCGGCACGCAGATCACCCATTCCGGCGATGCGCTGCAGCGATCGACGCGACTCGCGCTGGCGCTTCTCGTACTCGCCCTCGCTGTGGACGTCGAGCTTCCACCCGCAAAGCCGACTGGCGAGGCGAACGTTCTGCCCCTTGCGACCGATGGCGAGGGACAACTGATCGTCCGGGACGATGACTTCCATCGTGTGGTTGTCGTCGTCGATGACGATCCGAGAGACCTTGGCGGGTGAAAGGGCTCGGCAGACGAAATCCGTCTCCTCGGGCGTCCAAGGCACGATGTCGATGCGCTCTCCGCGAAGCTCCTGGACGACGGCTTGAACTCTGCTGCCACGCATGCCGACGCAAGCGCCGACGGGATCGACGTCTGAGTCTCGCGACACGACCGCGATTTTCGCGCGGCCGCCGGGCTCACGAACGACGTCGCGGATCTCGACGATTCCTTCGTAGACTTCCGGAACTTCTTGCTCGAAGAGTTTTTTCACGAACTCCGGGCTCGTTCGCGAAAGCACGATCTGGGGTCCACGCGCCGTCTCCAACACATCGACGATGAGGGCGCGCAATCGATCGCCTTGGCGATACCGCTCGCGAGGAATCTGCTCTCGCTCCGGCAGCACAGCGTCTACATTGGGACGCAATTGGACGACGATGTTCCGTCGCTCGAAGCGCATCACGATTCCGGACTGAATCGTGTCTTTCAGCTCCTTGAATTCGTTGTAGATCATTGCGCGCTCGTAGTCGCGCACTTTCTGGACGATGTTTTGCTTGGCCGCCTGTGCGGCGATGCGTCCGAGCGGTGCGCTGTCGAGCGCGATCAGTACTTCGTCGCCTTGCTGCGCCTCGGGGTCGAAGCTCGCTCGCGCACTCTCGGTGTCGATCTCCAGCTTGGCATCTTGCACTTCGGCGACGACGGTCAAGATCTTGTAGACTTGGATGTCGCCGGTTTCGCGATCGTACTTCGCTTCGACGTTCAGCTCGGCACCGTAGGCTTTGCGCGCCGCCGATTTCATGGCCTCTTCGACGGCCTCGATGACCAGCTCTTTGTCGAGACTCTTTTCCTTGCTCAGCTGATCGATGGCTCTGGCCAGCTCTTTGACGCCCTGCATGGCTTTCTCCTAGCCCCTGCCGCGCGCTCGGGTCTTCGGACGACCCGGCTTGGAAGGGACCTTGAACTCGAATTCCAAATGCGCGCGCTCCACGTTTTCGATCTCCGTCGTAACCTGAACACCACTGTCCGTCTCGAGCGTCAGCCCGGTTTCACCCACCGCGACGACGCGCGCGATGGTGTGCTGAACGCCATCGATCGGTGCGTGCAACCGGACCTTCACCCGCTCCCCGGCGAAACGGCGAAAATGCTCGAGTGTCCGCAACGGCCGATTCACACCGGGCGAGGACACTTCCAGCAAGTAGCTCCCCGTGACCGCCGTGTTCGCCTCCAACACGTCGCCAAGACGCCGGCTCATGGCGGTGCAGTCATCCAACGTCACCGCGCGATTCGGCATCGAACTGTCCAGGAGAATGCGCAGCAGTCGGCGTGAGGGCGCTCCCTTAAGCTCCACCTCGAGCACCTCGAGACCGATCTCGCCGGCGATCGGTTCGGCCAGGGCACGGATCTTTTCGATGTCGGATCGCAAATCAACCACCCCTCCGCGGGGTGTGACGCCGATCCGTCCAACAAAAAAGGCGGGCCAGGACCCACCCCGTCAGATGCCCCTGAAGGCCCGCGACTCGTACCACGCCGCCAACTACGATTCAAGAAATCGGCCACGACTCGGACCGTGAGCGGCCGGGCTCAATCTGCGGCGTCTCGCTCGTGGATGGTCAAGATCTCGAGAATCTCGTAGCTACGTCGCCCCGACGGGCTCGTCACGGTGACTTGATTGCCCACCGTCTGCCGGAGGAGCGCTTGGCCGGTAGGGGACGAGACCGAAATGAATCCACGCGCAGGATCCGCTTCTTCGGCGAAGACCAACTCGTAGGTCGCGCTTTCCCCAGTCTCGACGTCCTCCACCTCGACCCGGCTACCATAGGCTGCAACCCCCTTCGGGATGGACGAGATCGAGTACATGGAGAGACGGGCCAAGCGGTCGGAAAGCGCGCCGATGCGCGCCGTCAGCATCCCTTGCCGCTCCTTCGCGGCGTGGTACTCGGCGTTTTCTTTGAGATCGCCGTGAGCCCTCGCCTCTTCAAGTTGCTTCGGAAGCTCCACCGAGAGCTCGCGCTTGAACCCTGCGATCTCCTTTTCGATCCGCTCGATGACCGGCAACCTTCGCGCCATGGTAGGCGCGGCAGTCTAGGAACCGTGCGGCCGGGAGTCAACGCGCGACGCGTTGCAGAATCTCGGCGGCAAGACGGCTCGCCGTCTTCCCGTCGAAATGTCCGGCGTGCCGCCGCGACATCTCTTTCATCACCGCACCTACGCCGTTCGCGCCTGCCGCGGCAACGATCGCCTCGATCTCGTCACGCAGCTCCGTCTCGGACATTTGACGCGGGAGGTAGCCTTCCACGACCGCTAGCGCCGCGGTGTGCTCTTTCACCAAGTCGTCACGCTCGGCCTTTCGTGCAAACTCCAGGGACTCCGCCCGTTGCTTCGCTTCTCGCTTCAAGACGGACAGAAACTCGGTCTCATCGAGGGATTCGACGCGGAGCTCGATGGCGCGATTTTTCGCCGCCGCTAAAATCGCGCGCAATACCTGGCAGCGAAGCGCGTCTTTCGCGCGCATCGCGCTCTTGAGATCGTCCCGTATGCTCGGCTCCACTTGAGACATCGCGTCCTCCTGCTCGCCCGCCCCCGCCTCGCCGTTCAGAGCAGCTGCGGCCATACGGATCGGCCATTTTGTACGGCGAGCTTCAATTCGTCCACGAACGCCGAAATCTCGGCGTATCGCCCGGCACGAAGGTAGAAACGCTCGCGCCCGCCGCGGCCGCGCTGCTCGCTCCGGACGAATCCGAGCTCGACCAATCGTTGCAACGCGTTCTGCAGCAGTACGGTATTAGCGCCTTCCGGCTTCGAGGCTTCGCCAACGAGCAACCCCGTTTCGTAGGCTTTCTGGTATTCCGCGATGAGGCCTTTTTCTGCGAGACCATCGGAACCGAGCGCTTCACCTACCGTCTGCACGGCGATCCAGTATGCCTCTCGAAATACGTCGAGAACGCCGACAGCTGCGATGACGACGGGGTGGTCCGCGGCCAAGTCGGATCCCGTTACCGCACCGAGCTCGCGAAGATACGCGACTTGTTTCGCGACCAGCGACGGCAGCTCGTGCCGATCCGGAAGCGCAAACTCGAAGCGGAACACGTCGAGCCAGTGCTGAACGTCATCCGCGAGCGCTGCGTCCCGCTTCCCTGACAGTAGTCCCGAACAAACTAGCGACGGAAGCACGAACGCGTGAATCAAGTTGTTCTTGTAGAAATCCAGCGCCAGCCGCTTGTGCTCGCCGACTAGAAGGACCTCCGCGTTGCCGCGCGTGATGCGTTCGATCAGGCCGCTGTGCGTGAGGAAGTCCAAACTCTCCCGAAAATCTCCGATGTTCCGATCCAAAGATGCGGTCGTCTTGATCGCTTGTACCTTGATGAGACGCGCCAGGGCGTTCGCGAACCTCGCATAGTCTTCGTAGCGGGTCCCGCGATGAGGGCCACTCAGTAGAACCGTGGCGGAAATGGATGTCGCACCGGCGACGGCGCAATCGTTCACGTCCCGGAGAATCTTGAAACCGAGTTTCTGGACGAAGCGACGCTTCTCTTCCTCGATGGCTACGTCACCCGAGCCTTCGCTGAATCTCGACTTGCGATCCCCGAGTGCGTCTCGGAGCGAAATCGGCTTGGCGAACGACAGATAGACCGTTCCGAATCGTTGCTGCAAAAAACGCCGCGCGCGCAGGAGACCTCGGAAACTCTCCGCCTCTTTCTTGCCGCCGCGCAGCTCGAACTGATAGGCATCCTCCTCGAGAATTCGCCCGTAGTGAATCGACACCGGGACGAGATAGAGGTCTTTTCTCACCCCGTCCAGGTAGGTGTTGACCAGAGCCGAGAGCATTCCGAGCTTCGGCGTCAGCATCTTTCCCGTGCGACTCCGCCCTCCCTCGATGAAGAACTCCTGCGTGTAACCCTCCCGGATCAAGAACGACAGGTATTGCCGGAAGACTTGTCGATAGAGCTCGTTGTCGGAGAACGTCCGCCGAACGAAGTACGCGCCGGAGGCGCGCAGGAACGGCGCGAGCGGCCAGAAAGCCATGTTTACACCGGCGAAGATGTGCGGCGGGCTGACGAAATTCAGATGGAACAAATACGTGATGATCAAATAGTCGAAGTGGCTCCGGTGACAGGGGACGAGGACGACCGGATGGTGGCGGACTTTGTTCACGACCTCGTCGAGCCCGAGCGCGATGATGCCCGAGAACATTCGCGCCCAAATCTTCTTGAACACGTACGACACCACCGCGAAGAGCACGCCATTGAAGTCGGCGGCCATCTCTTCGAAGTAGCCGTCGGCTTCTTTCTTGAGCTTGGCAACCGGCGTTCCCGTTTCCTCCGCAAGTTGCCCGATCGCTTCCGTCATCTCTTCGTTTTCGAGGACAAGCGCCTTGATCTGGCGGCGCGGGAGGTGCGCCGGCCCGAGCACCACTCGCTCTTCGCGCGAGAGGAAGATTTGGATCGCTCGCGTGAGCCGCCGGACGATGTGCTCCTCGCTGTCCGCCGCGTACCTCTCCATGAACTCACCGAGTGAGACTTCCTTGCCGACCGTGATGAACAGCCCCTTGCGGTTCCACCAGTAGGTGATGAGCTTTCGAAGGTCGCTCGGGACCTCGTGCACGCTGTACACCAGTGCCGACACGCCCTTTTCACGCCGGCGAAAGCTGTGCCCGCGGAAGAGAGCGAAAGGAATGACGAAGTACTCGCGCTCACCACTTCGTCGAGCGTGCACGATCTCCCTCAAGAAGTCCGTTCCCACGCGGGTTGCCGGCGATCGGCCGAACCATCGCGATAAGGCACCGCGGGCACGCGGCCCGCGCATGAAAATGAGCACCGGCTTGCCGGCGGCGACCGCGGACCCGCACACATCGTGAGCCGATTGCACGCTCGAGTCGGTGCGACGCAGCAGGAGATCTCGCGCCTTGCCGCGCAGCCGTGCGAGCATCTCCGAGAGCGGTAGCAGCGGCAGCGCCGACACCCCGTTGACGAAGATCGGTAACGGCAATCCCTCGCGGCGCAGCACGTAGTTAACGAGGAAGTAGTCGATGAACGATCGATGGCGCATCGTGAATACGACGGTCCCGGTATCCGCCAGTTCACGGATTTTCGTCACCGCGTTGTCGTTCACGACAACGTTTCCGAACAATCGCTCCGCGACGAACTCCGCCACTCGGTTGAAGCGCGACCGCATCGCGGAAGGATCCGTCGGCATCGTTGCCGCGCTTCCGCCTGACAACGCCGGCAGGACCGGATCAGGTCCTACGACGGTCGTGTTGCCACCGCTTTGCATGCTTTCGGTGCTCACCATTTTCTCTTCTTCGTCAGCGCAACCTCGAGAGCTTCGCGCGATCCAGCGCGGAGACAATGGAGCGGACGTCTTGTGCGCGCTCTCGCGAGCATACGAGGAGAGCGTCACCGGCATCGACGATCGCCAGACCGGAGACGCCGAGCAGCGCAACCGGCTTCGCACGCGTGGCGACAACGTTATTTCGCGAGTCGATCGCCAGAACCGGATCCCGACTCGCGTTTCCCTGTGCATCGCGCGGCCAAAGGCTTCCAACGGCATCCCAGCTACCGATATCGCTCCAACGGAAGCTCGCGATCACCATCGCGACCCGGCGCGACTTTTCCATGACACCATGGTCGATCGAGATCGCCTCGAGCAGCGGGTAGCGCGCCCGCAGCTCTTGCGCGGGAATGCCGCCACGCTTCCGGGTGCGGTCGAGAGCCGAGACGGCGGCCGCCAGCTTCGGCAGATACGCAATCAGCTCTTCGCGTACGACGTCCGCGCGCCAGGCGAACATCCCGCTGTTCCAGTAGAAACCACCGGAGAGAAATCGGCGCGCCCGCGAGGCGTTCGGTTTTTCATGGAATGCTGCGACTCGCCGGACGCTGCGAGACGGCCACGGCGGTCCGAGCGCAGCTCCCGCTCGAAGATAGCCGTAACCGGTTTCGGGGTGAGTCGGGGGAACCCCGAACGTGACGAGACAGCGCGCCTCGCTCGCGACGGCGAGTCCGCATTGCATGTCGGCGAGGTAGGCGCCGAGCGGTGCTACGACGTGATCGGCCGGGAGCACCAACATGACGGCCTCGGGGTCTCTTTTCTCGATCTCTAGCGCCGCCCAGGCGATGCATGCCGCCGTGTTTCGGCCGGTCGGCTCGCAAAGAATCTGATCCCTCCGAAGCTCCGGCAACTCGCGTTGCACGGAACGTCGTAGAACCTCTCCGGTTACGACCAGGATGTTTCGGTGCGGAATGATTCGACTCACCCGCGCCATGGTTTCGGCCAGCATGCTGCGCTGGCTTGACAGTGGCAGCAGTTGCTTCGGCCTCGTGGTGCGGCTCCACGGCCAAAATCGCGTCCCGGAGCCACCCGCCATGATGACCGCGAAGCGATGGCGTGCGGGGACAGGGGCGGGTCGTTTTCGAGACATGGAGCGCCGATCATCAAACCCCGAGCTTCGAAAATCAACTACAACCCGGCGTCGCCATTGCGTTCGTGCCAGACGGTGGATACCGTCCGCGCGACCGATGATCGCGGGAGCCTTGGCCAGCTTCGCGGCAGCCGTACTCGTTTTCCACGGCGCGACCTATCTCTTGTGGACCTACGATTCCCGGCGAGCCGGGGCCTGCGGTGCTGCGACGGCTTTCTCGTGGCGCGCTTGGCTCGTCGAAGCACTCGCCCTCTCGATCGTCGTGATCTCATGGCCTTTCGGCGTGCTGTGGCGGCGGCGGCCGGTGCCGACGTCGTCGAGGCGCCCGGTGGTATTGATTCACGGATGGAGTCTCAACCGTGCGTCCATGTTTTCGCTCTCCGTTCGGTTGCGTCGAGATGGGCGCGCCACCGCGGCGATCAACTATCCGAGCCTCGGCGAGGACGCGGACAGAAAGGCTCGCGCAGTCGCGGAGGAGATCCGACGAGTCTCCCGCTCGAGCCCGGACGGGCTCGTGGACGTAGTAGCACACAGTCTCGGAGGCGTGCTCGTACGTGCTGCGGCGCGAGACCCGAGTATCCGCGGTTTGCTCGGAAACGTCGTCACGCTCGGGAGCCCCCACCATGGGACAGCGCTCGCGTGGCTCGGGAAGCGGGGCGGTCTGGTGCAGATTCGGCCGGGATCACACTTCCTCGCGCGTCTCGCCGACGACGACCGCCTCGCCGACGTGGTGAACCTCGCGACGATCGCTTCCCCTTTCGACGCGATCGTGTTTCCCACCGACACCGCCCATTGGAAGGGCGCGCTCAACATCACAGTGGACGGGCTCGGTCATCACACCCTGCTCTACTCGAGACGGGTTTACACGCTCCTTCGCGAGAACCTCGACATTCCGCTGCGTCAGGCCGCCGCGTGACCGAAGTAGAAGCGGCAACGCGTTTCGTCGTAACGGGAATCGGAAATCGCGTCGATCGTCTGATCGCTGAACATCTCGGACTTGGGCGTCGGCGGGCGCGCGAGCTCGTGGAGCTCGGGCAGGTCCGCGTCGACGGGCACCGCGTTCGCGCTGGGAGCGTCGCGCGAGCGGGCTCCGTCGTAGAGTTCGTCGGCCCCGACCTGGAGCCACCCGTAGACCCTGTGCCCACTGAAGACGTCCGGGAACAGCCGCGCATCCTTTGGCGCGATGGATCTTGGATCGCCGTCTTCAAGCCGGTTGGCTACCACTCCGTTCGGGGCAGGGGCCGGCCGTGCATTGCGGATTTCCTTGCGGGCGGGCGAGCCGATGTCGCCGCAGCAGACCCTTTCGTGGTCGATGCTGGGCTCGTCCATCGCCTGGATCGCGATACCTGCGGTGTCCTCTTGGCGACGACGGAGTCGGACGCGTATCTCGCTGCTCGGAGGGCTTTCGCCGCCGGCGAGGTCCTAAAGGAGTATCTCGTATTGGTCGTCGGCCGCTTGGTCGACCCACAGACGATCGACACGCCCCTCTTGCGCACGAGAACCCGTGTGCGGCCGGCTCGACGCGGCGAACGAGCAAGGTCCGCCGTCACCGATGTGGTCCCGCTCGAAGGAGGCCCGAGCTGGACACTCGTCGCGGCGACGATGCGCACGGGCGTCACGCACCAGATTCGCGCGCATCTCGCGCTTGCGGGATATCCGGTCGTCGGCGACTCGAAGTATGGGGCGCCGCAATCGGTCGCGCGCACGCATCAACTTCACGCCCGACGAATCACGCTACCCGATGGACGCTCGGTCGCGACTTCGCCGGGAGTCGAGTTTCTCGAAACGCTCGCGAGACTGAGACGCGGCCTAGATCGACGGAACGAAGCGGCGCGTTAGCGGCTGCTGCGAGTCGGTCGCGCGGCTTTCGCTTTGGAAGCCGCTGCGGCCTTTCGTTGCTCGCTCTTCCCGCCCGAAACCGCCGCCTTCAGAGGCGATTGCGAAGCTTTGGAGCAAGCCACGCAGAGATTGTTGACGTTTTTCTCGTCCTCGACCAGCCCTTCGTCGAGATTGTGGCAAACCTTCTCACACCGGGCACAGATGAAATAAATGCCTTCGAGCGTTTTGTTGATACGCTCCCGATTGAGAATGTTCCCGCGCTTTTTCTTGATGCGAATCCCGAGCAGGTCGACGTATTGCTGCTTGATCTTGGCGCGACCCACCTCGTCTTTCGGTAGATCCTCTTCGTCCGCCGCTTCGACCGGCTCCGCGTCGTCGAAAATCGAGAGCCCGGATGCTCCTCCTCTACCTTTTTTCTTCGGGGTTCGTGCCATACCGAGCCGTCAGTGCGTCCGCTCCATGTAGCCGCAGCTTTTCTCGCAAACCCAGAACAAGCCTCGGGGGCCAAACCCCGTGTAACGCATCACGCGCCGCTCGGACTGACATTGAGGACATTTCGGCTTTTCGACGACCGCTCCGCCCTTGATTGCGGTTTTCGCTTTCTTGGTTGCCACCCTGCGGGCCTCCTACTTGATCCGATCCCGCCGCAGCAACGATGCGTCGGGCGCGCGAGTCTAGGTGCGACCTCGCCGGCAGTCAACATTCAGGCTGCCTTGAAAAGCGCGGGGGATTTCGCGAGCCTCCGTCGCCGTGCCCAACCGCCCCCTCGAGTCTGGAGAGTTTGTGATTCTGGTCGACGCGCGGGACCGACGGGTGCTCAAGCGTCTCCAGCCCCGCGAGCGGATCACGGTTCGCGGAACGGTCCTCGCCTGCGACGACATCATCGGACGCCGGGAAGGGATCCGCGTCGGCGTCGGAGAGCCGGAAAGCTTTCTCGTCTTTCGTCCATCGCACGCTGAATGGGTCACGGACTTCGAGCGCCCGGCGGAGCCGATTTTCGCGAAGGACGTGGGCGCCATCCTCGCCCATGGCGACTTTCGAGCGGGAGACCACGTCGTGGAAATCGGCGTCGGCTCCGGGGCATTGTCGATCGCTTTGCTGCGTGCCGTCGGAACGGGTGGGTTCTTGACGAGCTATGAGGTGCGAAGTGATTTCGCCGAAGTCGCGAAGCGGAACGTCGCCGCGGCCTGCGGGTCAGTCGACAATTGGCGGTTGGTCGTCATCGACGCCACGCTCGGCATCGACGCTCGAGATGCAGATCGATTGATCCTCGACGTTCCCGATCCGGTGCCGATTCTGGCCGCCGCGGCGAGCGCGCTCAGGCCGGGCGGGACACTCGTCGTCTACCTGCCGACGATTCTTCAAGTGAAGGATCTTCGCGATTCGATGCGGCATGATCCACGCTTCGCGTTGACGGAAACGCTCGAAGTGTTCGAGCGAGCTTGGCATGTCGAAGAGAAAAGTGTGCGTCCGGCGCACCGTATGATTGCGCACACCGCGTTTCTGACTTTCGCGCGGCGCGCGGCGGATCCGCAGTAGCGGCTTCGTCGAGACGCCGATCGTGCGCGGCGTCTCCGGCTTCGAAATCATCCGTCAGCCGTAACGGTCCGCGAGCCAGCGAGGAACATCGCTGAGATCGGCGATCGTTCCGATCGCGACGTCACACGGTCCGGCCCCGACCCACAGTGCTCGCATCCCGACGGCGGCTGCCCCTCGAATGTCCGCCGAGACCGAATCACCCACGTGCAACGCATCGGAGGGCTCGACTCCGAGATCCTCACAGGCAGCGAGAAAGATCTCCGCGGACGGCTTGATCACGCCCACCTCTGCGGAAACGCGAATACTTCGAAACGCGCTCGTCAAATTGAAACGATCCAACAGCCGCCGTGCGGTCGGCCCGTCGTCGAAGTTCGAAACCAAGGCGATCGGGCGACGTGCGGCAAGCTCTCGCAACAGTGCGGGGCGGTCTGACGGACAGATCACCGCGTCCGCGAGGCTCGCCATGTGCCGCTGCGCCATCCACTCCGCGGCACGATCGACCGCACCGCTCGCGTGCAAGCTGACGAGCGCTCGTCGGAACCGCTCGCCGGTCGGTATTTCACGGCCGTGGCGTTGCTTCTCGGCAGCGATCTCGCCGCTCGCTACGGCGACGGCATCCAGAAACGTCGGAAGCAGCGTACGAGGCGCAACTTCAGACAAGAGGCCCTCGATCCCCGGCATCGTGACCACGCGGGATTGCCCGTCAACGTTCCGGCGTGGGAGGCGACCGGAATCGAAAAAGACGATTGTCCCGAAGAGATCGAGACAAATCGCCTTCGGCTCGGTGTCAGCGTTTGGAGAGAACCGAAGCACTCGAAACGAGAACCCCGAGCGTTACGATCAAGACGACGGCATTCAAGCGCACCGAGAGGCGATGTAGCTCTTGAAACTCCACAGCCTTCGTCGCCTGCCCGCGAAGCTCCGCCATTCGAGGCCGGATCGAGAATCCCGCGTAGAGCTGGCACGTCCACGCGACTACGATCGCGGCCACGATGACCCGCCAGGCTCGTGCACCGCCACGCGCTAGCCAACAGGCTGCGCAAAGAAGCAATGCTCCCACCGCGATGCCGAAGCCGTAGTAGCCGGGAAACAACAGTGCGGCCGTTTGACCGGCGACCGAGCTTTCTAAGTTGAGGAATAGCGTCGGTAACACGACACCGGAGAAGAACACGCCGGCCCCCGCCCACAACCCGAGCGCGATGAGAAAGAAAGTCGACGCTACCGATCGTGCCATCGTCTTGTTCGTGCTGTCCACGGTGTGCGGCACCGAATTGCGCGCGACGCTAGCCCTCTTGAGTCCCGGTGTCGAACATGAGATGCATCGCGCGGGAGGACCTGCGGCACATGACCGACGACGCTTCGTTCGAAGACGAGGTCGAGCGTGAGGACGAAGGCTTCTCGCGCGAGAAAGCTCACTGGTTCGCGTTCGACGAAGCGGCGGATGAAGTCTCCGTTTCCGACGAGCTGCCGATTCTCCCTCTTCGCGGGGTCGTCGTCTTTCCCGCGGCGATCGTTCCGCTTCTGATCTCGCGCGACTCTTCGCTCGCGTTGGTCGAGCAGGCGCTCGTCGGCGACCGTGTCATCGGTCTCGTTGCGCAACGCGCGCCGGAAGAAGAAAGCCCGACCCCGGACGACCTGTTCGACTGCGGCTGCGCCGCGCGCATTCTCAAGATGCTCAAGTATCCGGACGGCAACATCCGGATTCTCGTTCAAGGCCTGCGCCGCATCCAAATCCAGAGTTTCATCCGCACGGAACCGTACCTAGTCGCGAGCATCGCCCAGCTCGAAGACCGAAACGCGGAAGGCATGGACGTAGCGGCGCTCAAGACCCAAGTCGTCCAGAATTTTTCCCGCTTCGTCGAGATGACCCCTCACCTGCCCAACGAGCTGCAGGTCGTCGTGATCAACATCAAGAACCCGGGCAGCGTCTCCGACCTCATCGCGGCGAATCTGAGTCTACCGCTGGAGGAGAAGCAGCTCGTTCTCGAGACACTCGATGTCGCAAAACGACTTGCGCAGCTCAACTCGATTTTGAATCGAGAGATCGATCTGCTCGAGCTCGGACAGAAAATTCAAGGACAAGTCCAAAGCGAGCTTTCGAGAAATCAGAAAGAGTTCTACCTGCGCCAGCAGCTGAAGGCGATTCAAAAGGAGCTCGGCGAGGGCGAAGGTCGCGCGAACGAGATCGAGCTCCTACGCCGTCGAGTGGACGAGGCGAAGCTCTCGGAGGAAGCGCGCAAAGCGGCCGACGGAGAGCTTGAGCGCCTCGCACTGATTCCTCCCGAGTCCGCCGAGCACTCGGTCGTGCGGACCTACATCGAATGGCTCGCCGACCTACCCTGGGCGGTGGGCACGGACGACAATCTCGACACCAAACACGCGCGCACGATCCTCGACGAAGACCACTACGACCTCGACAAGATCAAGGAACGCGTGATCGAGTTCTTGGCCGTCCGCCAGCTGAAGCGAACGTCGCGCGGCCCGATTCTCTGCTTCGTCGGACCACCCGGAGTCGGCAAAACCTCGCTCGGGCGCTCGATCGCGCGTGCGATGGGACGAAAATTCTATCGGCTCTCTCTCGGCGGAATGCGTGACGAGGCGGAAATCAGAGGGCATCGACGCACCTACGTGGGTTCCATGCCCGGGCGTGTGATCCAGGGACTCAAGACGACCGGCTCGAACAACCCCGTTTTCATGCTGGACGAGATCGACAAGATGGGCAGCGACGTGCGAGGCGACCCGGCGTCGGCGCTGCTGGAAGTTCTGGACCCGGAGCAGAACTCATCGTTCCGCGACCACTATGTCGATGTCCCCTTCGACCTTTCCCGCGTGCTGTTCTTGACGACGGCGAACTATCTCGACCCGATCCCGCACGCGCTCATGGACCGCATGGAAGTGCTCGAGCTGTCGGGCTACAGCGCGGAAGAGAAAGTCGAGATCGCGCGCAAGCACCTCGTTCCGAAGCAAATCGACGAGAACGGCCTGGCGCGCGAGTTCGTGCGATTCACCGACGACGGAATCGTGGCGGTGATCCGGGACTACACGAAAGAAGCCGGGCTACGCAATCTCGAGCGCCAGATCGGCGCCATTTGCCGCAAGATCGCGCGCGAGGTTACCGAGGGCAGGAGCGCCCCCGTCGACATCGACCGGGAAGCGGTGGCGCGATACCTCGGATCGCCCCGTTTCACGCCGGAGCTCGCGGAGCGCGGGCAAAAGCCGGGGGTCGCGATCGGGCTGGCCTGGACGCCTCACGGCGGCGACATCCTCTTCATCGAGGCCGCGCGGGTGCGCGGCACGAAATCTTTGACGCTCACCGGACAGCTCGGCGATGTCATGAAAGAGTCGGCCCAAGCTGCTTTGACCTATCTCCGCAGCACTGCGGAGCGATGGGGAATCGAGCCCACCGCGATCGAGAAATCCGACATTCACATTCACGTCCCCGCGGGTGCGATTCCCAAGGATGGGCCCTCCGCCGGAATTACGATGCTTACCGCCCTGGCATCGGCTCTGACCGGTCGCCCCGTGCGCGACAGCGTGGCGATGACGGGCGAAATCACGCTTCGCGGTGCCGTGTTGCCGGTCGGTGGCATCAAGGAGAAGGTTCTCGCGGCGCGCGCCGCCGGCGTCACCGCGATCTACCTACCCGAGAGAAATCGGAGAGACATCGAAGAGATCGACCCCTTGCTCCGAGAATCGCTGACGTTTCGATTCGTCGACCAAGTGGACGACGTGCTCCGAGAAGTGCTCGTGCCGGCAGACGGCGCCATCGGCACTCGCCTCGGCGAGCAGGAGCGTGGCGGCGTCGAGCCTGCGGAAGGCACCCGTCACTAGCACGCCGGAAACCACGCACCGCGAGACGGCTTCGCACGCGCGACCCTACTCGAGAAGGAGACCTAGTTGCTCCTCGAGCGCCGCAGCAGCATGCGCGGCGGGGTCACAAGGAGGCAGTGCTGGGCGCTGCCGGGCGAGCGCCGCCTCCAAATCTACGCGCCAAGAACCTGACGTGAGCGCATGGACAGCGATTTCCGCGGCCCAGGCCCGTCGCTCGAGCCAGCGGGCCAGGTAGGCGTCTTCGGGAAACCCTTCGCGTCTTGCCCACAGCAAGCGCGCGCCGTTCGCGGCGCAGTCCGCGAGAACGCTGTACCCGGTCTTTGCCACGACCAGGTCGACTGCGGCGAGCGCGTCGATGAAGGTCACGTCGGACTTGAGCACGATGAGGTCGTGACGATCCCCTCCGAGGGGCGTCGGGCTCACATAGCGCAACCCCGCCCGCGCTGCGGGAAGTCTGATGCGCTCGAGCGCAGACGGGCGAAACGCGAGAAGCACTGCGCAATCGCCGAGATCGAGCCCCAACGACCGGCGAGTCTCTGCCGGGTCCACAATAGCGCGCCGCCCGAGAACGCCTCCGTCCACTCGCCGAGCGAACGCGGGCATCGGTGTCGCCGGCTCCAGCTCGAGCAAAACCGTCGCGTCTTCGTAGGCGCGACGTGCGGCAGCCGCCGCGTCGACGAGGCCGAGCGCGTCGTAGATCCAATCCCAAGAGAAGTTCGCGACCGCGATCGAAGGGACGCCAAGGGCGCTCGCAACCTCAAAGGCGACGGGCGGGACATCTCCGAGGATACAGTCGACGCCGCCCCGGTCGAGTAGATCGTGCTGAAGCCGATCTCTCACAACGCTCGTGACACGGAGCCACGATCTCGTCGCTTTGCGCGTCGCGACCGTGTCGACGCTCAAGTCATCCGTCTGCACCACGCCAGCGTCACAAGATACCGGGCGCCACACGTCGGTGTACGGGGACAGTTCGCGGGGCCAGAGGCTCGACGGTGCGCTCGTGATCACGGTCAAGCGCACGCTCTGCCGCACAACGAGCGCGCGGAGCAGCGTCGCGGTACGCGTGAGATGTCCATAGCCGTGTCCCGAAACGAACACCGCGAGGCGCAACACGCTTCGGGGGCGGATCACACCGCGCAACCGATAGATGAAATCAGTTCGTGGAGAAAGAAGTGCCGCATCCGCACTGATGCGTCGCGTTCGGGTTCCGGAACTTGAGTCCGGCACCGTGAAGTCCGTCCACGTAGTCGAGCACGGTTCCCGCCAGCTTTTCGACGCTCGTCACGTCGACGAATACACGCAAGCCGTTGACGGAATACACGCTGTCCCCCACCTCGGGCGCAGCTGCAAAGCTCAGCGCATATTCGTTGCCGGAGCAGCCCCCTGTGACAACGGCGATTCGCAGGCCATGACCGTCGACCCCCTCGCTCAGCATCGTTCGTCGAACGTGGTCCAGCGCTTTGTCGGTGAGTTGGAGGGGCAACGCGTTGGCAGGTGACGACATCGGTCTAGGCTCTGGGTTCAGTTTTAGAAGCAACTCCCCTACTGTCAAGCCCAATGACGTCCAATCGTGACGATTTCCTAAAGGAGCGGATCCGCGACTTCGCGCGCGACCTCGGTTTCGCCGCCTGCGTCTTCACGAATAGTGCGCCCCTTTCTTGCGCCGAGACGCTCGACACTTGGCTCATCGAGGGGCGTCACGGCCTCATGGACTATCTTGCACGGGGATTGGAACGCCGCCTCCAACCTCAGTCCGCCATGCAAGACGCACGCACAATCATCGTCGCCGCGTTCCCGTATCCGCCCGGCCCCGCTCCGGACCCGCGCTGGCGAGAAACCTTGAAAGGGAGAATCGCGGCATATGCGCGCGGCGGCGACTACCACGAGACGGTCGATTCCCGACTCGTGCGGCTGGGCGAGGAGATCACGCGCCTCACGGCTGCGCGCTTTCATACCCACGTCGACGCTGGACCTCTCGTCGAGAAAGAGCTCGCCCGACGCGCAGGACTCGGGTGGTATGGACACAATACGAACGTGCTGACGAAACGGCTCGGGTCGTATTTTCTTCTTGGCTGCTTGCTGACGAGTCTCGATCTCGAGCCCGATCCCCCTTTCGTCGAGAATCATTGCGGCGAGTGTCGTGCATGTATTCCGGCTTGCCCCACCGGGGCACTCGATTCCGGTCCGACAATCGATGCACGCCGCTGCATTTCTTATCTGACGATCGAGCTTCGCGGGCCGATTCCCACATCGCTCCGTTCCTTGATCGGCAACTGGGTGTTCGGTTGCGACGACTGTCAAACGGCTTGTCCCTGGAACATGGCACCCGACCCGAGCGATGACCTCGAGCTCCTCGCGCCGTCGTTGCCTACCCTCCTTCGAATGACCGAAGAGGAATTTTCCGCACGCTATCGAGACACGGTCGTAGCGCGCGTACGTCGGCGGGGGCTGGCACGCAACGCCGCGATCGCCCTCGGAAACAGTGGCAATGCAGATGCCATCGACCCACTTGCACGCGCGCTCCGGGAAGATTCCGAGCCCGTCGTTCGGGGCGCCGCCGCGTGGGCTCTCGGTCAGCTCCAGGCGCCCGCGTCCCGACGGGCGCTCGCGACGCACCCGCTCGGCCGTGAGATTGCGCCCGTTGCCGCGGAGATACGCGCAGCATTGGCGCGACAGGCGTCTTCGGCTTCGATCTTGTAGCCGTCTCGTCGGGTAGCGATAGTATAGGAAGGGGTTCCGCTGCGCCCCGAGCTCGGAACCGAAACCAGCCCCATGCGACCTCAACCCCAACACTCGTCAGACAACGGCTTCACCGATCCGCTCCTTGCGGGCGCGCCGGATGAATCGCTCGATCGTACCGAGCGCGTCATCGCGTTGAGCCGCCTCGCGCTCGCGGTCTGCGCGCTCGGCATCGTTCTCGTCGACCCCCGCCAGCCGATGTACAGCTCGGGGCTGCTCTACGTCTTGCTCGGGGCCTACATCGTCTACAGCGCGGTTCTGGTGTTCTTGCTCCGAGGTCGAGCGCTCCGTGCTCGATCGATCTCCAAACCCATCCTCGTCGCAGACATCGCCTGGTACACGGTGATCGTCGGGCTCGGCGAGGGCGGCACGAGCCCGTTTTTCCTCTTCTACCTCTTCGCCGTCTGCACCGCTGCGATTCGATGGGGCGTGCGCACCACGCTCCGCGTAGCCGTATGGTCGGCCGCGCTCTATCTGATCGGGATTCTAGTCGTCCGCCGGATCGTCCTGGGACCCGACTTCACGTTGCACACCGCGCACCTGTTCCGGCCGGTCTATCTCGTTTTGCTCGGCTACCTCGTCGGCGTAATCGGCGAACAGGAGCTGTCCGCGAAACGGCGAATTCTCGAGCTCGTCGCGATGCAGCGCGAGGTCGGACGCAGTCATTCGCAGCTCTTCACCCTCGCCCGCCTGTTCCGTCGCATCGTCCGCTTTTTTCAAGCGGACTACGTCTTGCTGCAGATTCGGCCCCCCGAAGCGTCGCCGCTCGATTGGGAAGGAGCAAGGAAGCCCGGGCAACGGCTCGTGCTGCGTAGCACGGCGCCGAGTCCGTGGTCGCCCGAGTTCGCGGGACGCTCGTCGTATCGGGTCAGCCACGCGCTCGGAAATTGGGGACGACGCGTGGAAACATTCGCTACGGACAGCTACCGGCCAACCACGTTGGCCCAGGGGCAAGAGCCCGGCTTTCTCGCGCGCTCCCGACTCAAATCTCTGCTGTCCGTAGCGGTTTCTTCTCAAGGCGGGTTCAGGGGACGTCTTCTTCTCGGTCGCGCGCGCAAGAATTTCTCGCGCGACGATGTTGCGTTTTGTCAGACGCTGATCGCCCAGGCGACGGTGATTTTGGACAACGTGGTGCTGCAAGCGAAAGCGGAAGAGCTAGCCGTCGCCGAAGAGAGAGCCAAAATCGCACGTGACGTTCACGATGGCTTCGTACAAGCCTTGGCGTCGATCGACGTCGGGATCGAGGTATGCCGGCGTCTCGAGCGACGCGATCCCATACGGCTCTCGGCCGAGCTCGAGGAGCTCCAGCGGACGGTCAAGCAAGGCTACCGCGACGCTCGTCGGTATCTCGATCGCCTACGGAGCAAGATATCGCCTGGGCCGGATTTCGAAGCTGCCATGAGAGATCTCGCTCGACAGTTTGGAGAACGCGGCGATCTGAACGTGGAGCTCCGTACCTCGACCGCGGGCATCTCGTCTCGAGACGGTCTCGGCTTCGAGCTGCTGCAGATCGTGAAGGAAGGGTTGACCAACATCGTGCGGCACGCGGGTGCTACGAACGCGGCAGTCACCGTCGCGACGAACAACGGAAGAATCGAGGTCGTGATCCGCGACGATGGGCGTGGTTTCCCGGCCGCAGAGGATTCGTCGTCCGGCGAGCTACCGCTTGCCGCGGCTCCCTGGTCGATCCGAGAGCGAGTCGAATCTCTCGGCGGCAAGCTCACTTTGACCTCCGCGGCTGGTCGCGGGTCGGAGATTCGTATAACTTTGCCCCGGTTGGAATCCTGAACGTGGGGTCGGACACTATTAGAATCAAAATCGCGATCGTCGATGACCATACGATGCTGCGCGAGGGGCTTCGCAAGGTACTGTCGATGGAGGACGACCTGGAAGTCGTCGCAGACACCGACGACGCGAGAAAAGCCGCGCAGATCGCCGCGGCCACCCACCCGGACGTTCTGCTGTTGGACCTCCGTATGCCCGGCACCAGCGGGCTCGACGTCATCGGCCCGGTCTACGAGGCAAGCCCCACCACGAAGGTACTCATTCTCACCGCCTCCGACGATCGGCGAGATCACGTGGCGGCGCTGACCCAAGGTGCCCGCGGCATCATCATGAAGGACTCGGCGGCCGAAACGCTCGTTTCCGCGATTCGCGCCGTGCACAGCGGGCAGGCATGGGTGGATCGCGAGATCACAGGCACGCTTCTCGAAGAGCTGGCGCATCGCGGACACCCGGCGTCGTCAGGCTCCGAGGGACCCCAGCTCACCGCCCGCGAGCAAGAGATCGTGGATCTCGTGATCGCCGGGTGTCGCAACCGTGAAATCTCCGAGCGCTTGAGTATCAGCGAGAAAACCGTGAAAGCGCATTTGAGCAACATTTTCGCGAAGCTCGGCGTCCGTGACCGACTCGAGCTGGCGATCTTCGCCCTCAATCGACGCGCCTGACTCTCGAGTACCCTGGAGAATGACGCTCTGCGCAGACGCCTCGTGCTGCAGCGAGCGCCATGGCGCCTCGTCGAATTGCCGTTGAAGCGCGCGAGCCGCTCCGTACAATCGAGCTATCGGTCCTAGACCGCTGACGGAGGCGTCCCACGTGCCCATCACGAGTGACCCAAAGGTGTTGCAAGAAACTCCGGCGGCCACGTTTTTCGACTTCGTGCGCGACGCGCTCGGCAGTCGGCACGTCGAAGCATCGCCGGACACCGAATTCTATCTCGTCCATTTGCTCAGCGGCTTTGTGCGGTCACAGCCGGAATCGCTAAGCCGAGCGCTCGGCCCCGAGCTCATCGCTGCAACCCGACTCGACCCGGCCGGCCGCAGCGTTCGGCTCAAACAGCTCGGTGATACGACGCTCTTCCTTGCCGGTATTTTCCTCGACTACATCGAGTCGCGACCCGCAGCCACGGAGTATTACTTCACGATCGGAAAAACCGCGTATGGAAGGCTCGCGGAGATGACGGCGACCGCGGGGGGTTCGCTCGGTGAGCGAACCAACACGTTTCGAGATCTGAGCCGTCGCTTCGTGGAGTTTGTCCACGTCCTCGCGGTGATTTCGGACAAAGAGTTGTTCGCGGGAAGCGAGCGGCTGATGGGCATCTACGAGCGCTGGCTGGACAGTCGAAACCCGCGAGATGCAAGCCGGCTCATATCGGCCGGTATCATCGCCAGCGGGGGCGGGTCGCGAATTCACTGACAGCTTGCGTCGACAGCTCGCGGTTCAGTGGGAGACGCGAGCCGCTGCCGCTTGCACTTCGTGCTTTCGCGCCTCGACGACTGTGAATAGAGACCAGGGCGACGTCTTGTAGCGACTCTCGAGACTGAGGGGGGTCCCGTTGATCGCGTCGTCCAGGCTGAGCCGCGTGCTCCACCCGAGCCGGCGCGTGAGCGGATCTACCAAATTGACGACCTTTCGGATCACTTTCCGCGGACTGCTGAAGTGATTGATGATGACTACTTGGCCTTCCGGCTTGCAGACCCGCGCCATCTCCTCGACCAATTTCTGAGGCTTTGGAACGACGGTCACCACGTGAAACGCAGTCACGAAATCGAAAGTGTCATCCGGAAAGTCCAGGTGCATCGCGTCCATCTGCCGCAGCGCGATGTGGCCGTGGCGGGCCGGGTCCATCTTGGCACGCGCGTGGTCGAGCATCTCCATCGAGAGGTCGATTCCCACCACGTCGCAGTGGGCCGGATAGGCATCAAGGGACAAACCCGTCCCGATCCCAACCTCTAGAACGCGCGCACCTGGACGAATTCGCAGCCGCCGCACGACTTCGTGGATTCTCCGCGCAAAAACGCGCGTAAACACGTGATCGTAGAGGCCGGACAAATCGGAGTAGATCCGGCTTCTATGGGGTAAGCTCCGTTGTTCCACCCGCCTCTACCTACCGTGCGGCGTCGATTCGTCCGCCCCGCTCACGCACCTCGGGCACCTGGCTAGGAAACTTCGAGCCGGCGCTTATCACGACGGTCCGCAAGATGTCAACGATCCCCTATGAGCGCGCCGCCGTGGCCGGACCACATTTCGACGACAGGACTCGCGATGAAAATCGACGAGAACGTCCCGATCACGAGCCCGACGAGGAGCGTGAAGGCGAACCCATGAATGACGCCACCTCCCACGAAAAACAGCGTCAATAGGACGAAAAACGTCGTCCCGCCGGTCAGCAGAGTACGCGCCAGGGTCTGATTGAGGCTCTCGTTGATCACCGCGCCAAGGCCCTTTTTTTTCTCTTTGTGCAGGTTCTCACGAATTCGATCCGACACGACGACGGTATCGTTCACCGAATAACCGACGACGGTGAGTAGCGCGGCGAGAACGGAGAGATCGACCTCGACGTTGAAGATCGAGAGCGCTCCTACCGTGAAGAGCACGTCGTGAAAGAGCGCCACGGCGGCCCCGACTCCGAACCAGAAGTCGAACCGGAGCGCTATGTAGATCCCCATGATGACGGTCGAGAAGACGAGCGCGAGAACTGCGCGCCACCTCAAGTCCCTGCCCACTTGAGGACCGACGATCTCGGTCCGTAGCTCTTCGTAGCCTCGCGCACCGAACGCCGCTCGCAAGGACTCCTTGAGCTTCGCTGCCACCCCGCCGCCTACCTGCTCGTCGGCCGTCGGGACACGCAAAAGGTACTCCCCCGGTTGACTCTCGAATTGTTGAATGGAGAGCGAGCCCGCGCCGGCGCTTTCGGCGGCCGACCGTATCTCGTCGATCGTGACGCCATGATCGACTCGAACGTGCACGAGCAGTCCGCCAGCGAAGTCGATCCCGTAGTTCGGCCCGCCCTTCGCGATCAACGACGCAAAACCCGCCACCAACAACAGCGCGGAGAGAATGAAAGCTGGGCGTCGGAGCCGGACGAAGTCGATGTTTGGTGTGTTCGGAAAAATCTCGAGCATGTACGACCTCAGATGCTCATTCGCGCGCCTGCACGGCGCGGGACGAATAGCTCGTGAAAAACACGACTGGCAAAGACGGCTCCGAAGATCGTCGTGAGAATGCCTATGCTCAGAGTGAGCGCGAAGCCTTTCACCGGTCCCGAGCCGAACTGGAACAAGACGAGACCTGCGAGCAACGTCGTGATGTTGGAGTCCAAAATCGCAGGAAGCGCATGCTGATATCCGGCCTCGAGGGCCGAGCGCGCAGACTGGCCGGACTTCAGCTCTTCACGAATTCGCTCGTTGATGAGCACGTTGGCGTCGACCGCCATGCCCATCGTGAGCAGAATGCCGGCGATGCCCGGCAACGTCAGCGTC
>Ga0247727_10001095_pt1 | contig 65877 bp, 66 predicted proteins | sample WisWelCaveWW1625_FD_202498 | JGI IMG/M metagenome (GOLD analysis project Ga0247727, IMG submission 202498) | Biofilm microbial communities from Wishing Well Cave, Virginia, United States - WW16-25 | ecosystem: Environmental > Aquatic > Deep subsurface > Groundwater > Cave microbial mat | place... | reverse complement strand
TGGTTGACACCTGGTCGACCCGGCGACCGCATCGGCGCCCGGCCCGTACGTTCCTTAACCCACCCTGGTGGCCGTCCCATACAACACCTCCTGTATCGAGATGTTGCAACGACCGCTGGAAACCACCGATCGGGCTGGTAGCGGTGCGCGCGCGTAACTCCGCTTTTCAAGTTTTCGGGCACGATGGCGCGCGGCGCGCCGCCAAAGTACTCGAGCGCGCGCACATGCGCGCCCAGCCAATCGGGCAGGGCCTGCGTGAAGCTCGCCTCGGCGTAGCTGTAGTTGGAGGCGCCGAGCACCGCGACGAAAATCTGCGCGGCGCAGATCTCGCCTTCTGTGTTGTTCGAAAATTAGCTTATCGTGCTTGGACCGCCTCGCATACTTGTTTTTCGCCCTTTTAATACAAGCGGTTACACTGTTATAGGCCAAATAAATCTCTTTTGTGCCATATAAATACCATGCGATAACAATAGGTTGTATACTTTCGCGCCAAATAGATTCTTATTGCGCCACATCCAGTCCCTCCCATGCCGAAGCGAGTCAGCGACACAGAACTCCAGCGAATCGAGGATGTTGTCCTCAGGTTCCCAGGTGGCGTTTCGCTCGCCGAATTGCAGGAAGAGCTTCGCGGCGCGATTAGCCGCCGCACTCTGGGTCGCAGGCTTTCCGAGCTGCTCGACGCCGGTCGCATTCAGCGCCGAGGCGAGGGGAAGGGGACTCGATATTTTCACCGCACATCAACTACAGAGAAGACTGTCAGGCCAGGTTCTGCGCCTGCAGAGTCTGCCGGACAGTTCGAGACACCCGATGGTGTCGTCGCCATTGATCTCTCACCGGTCTCACGCGACATCCTGGAGTACGTCTCGAGACCGGTGGCGGCACGGAACCCGAGAGGATACGAGCGCCGCTTGCTCGACGAGTACATCCCGAATCGAACCGCGTATGTCCCCGATAAGCTCAAGGTCCATCTTCACAAGATTGGCACGCCCATCGTGGCTGAGCGTGCCGCGGGTACCTTTGCGCGCGACATTCTCAACCGCTTCCTGATCGACCTTTCCTGGGCGTCGAGTCGGCTGGAGGGCAATACGTACAGCCGGCTCGATACCGAACGCCTCATTGAATTCGGCCAGGAAGCTGCAGGCAAGGACGCGAAAGAAACGCAGATGATCCTGAATCACAAGGCAGCTATTGAGCTGCTCATGGAGGAGAACGGCGACGACATCGGAATCAATCGTTACACCCTGCTCAATCTGCACGCGCTGCTTTCGGAAAACCTTATGGCCGACCCCGAAGCATCGGGAACGTTGCGCCGGCGACCGGTTGAAATAGGTGCGCGCGTGTATACGCCGCCCGCGATTCCGCAGCTCATTGAAGAGTGTCTGGATCTGATCATTACGAAGGCCTGGCAGATTGGGGATCCATTTGAGCTAGCGTTCTTTGTCATGGTGCACCTGCCATATCTGCAGCCGTTCGAGGACGTCAACAAGCGTGTGTCACGCCTGGCCGCAAACATTCCGTTCATCAAGGGCAATCTCTGTCCCCTCTCGTTTGTCGATGTGCCTGAACGCGCGTACATCGCGGGCACACTCGGCGTTTATGAGATGACTCGCGTGGAGCTGCTCCGCGACGTGTTCGTCTGGGCATATGAGCGCTCCTGTCAGCGGTATGTGGTCATCCGGGATTCCGTAGCTGAGCCCGATCTCTTTCGGATGAAGTACCGAAAAGCTCTTATTGAAGTGATTGGCGGAATCGTACGTGAGCGCAAGCCACCCACAGAAGCTGAGATACGTGTCTTCGCTGAACCGCGGGTCGAGCCGCAGGATCTGCCTCGGTTTGTCGATCTAGCAAACCGAGAATTCGGCCGTCTCAATGACGGTAACATTGCGAGGTATCGAATTCGTCTTTCCGACTATTGGTCGTGGTTTCGCGCGACCGAGCAGGCGCGTCGCGCTAACTGACGGCGAAGGCTGGAAGCCCAAGGAATGAGCAAGAATAGCCCCATTAGCCTCGGCCAGCTCCTTACCGGCCCGCTCTTCAGCAAGCCGATGCGGGTCGAGACCGTCCAGCCGAATGGACCGGTAAGCTGGGTCGTCGGGCTCGTCGGAGTTCAGACGGAGCGCTTCCGCAAGGTCACTCTGACTGCGACGGATCTCGCGCGGCTCACCGTTCTGCACGCCCAGAACTCGTTCGACGGCGATGGCCGTCTCCTGCGGCTCGGCCTCCAGGCCTACGCGCTCAGCATCGCCTATGAGTTCGATCCCTACTTCGGCCTATCCATTTCACGGGTCGACCTGCTCCCGCACCAGCTCGAGGCGATCTACGACTATCTGTTGAAGCTCGCCCGCGTGCGATTCCTGCTCGCCGATGACGCCGGCGCGGGCAAGACAATCATGTCTGGACTCCTCATCCGGGAGCTTGAGCTTCGCGGCCTCGCCGAACGCATCCTGATCGTGTGCCCGGCCAACCTAGCGTTCCAATGGCAGCGCGAACTGAAGGAGAAATTCAACACCAAGTTCCTCGTCATGAAAGGCCAGGACCTGCGCGAACAGTTTGGCGTGAATCAGTGGCTGGAACGGAGTCGCGTCATCACGTCGCTTGATCTTGCCAAACGTGCCGACATCCGTAACCGTCCGGTCCGCACCGCGTAGATTTTGCTGGGACGGATTGGCGAGTCTGGAGCGCGGCGTTTTGCCGTGCGGCGGGAGATGACGATGAGGGCGCACTGGGTGGCGGATTTGCGGCGGTCGCCGTGACGGCGCAGGAGCCGGCGACCGCACTGGCGACGGGAGTCGTCGAGATTGATCTGGCGAGCGGCTGCATACGGGTGTGCGGGATCGTCGATCGCGCGGTGCTGCGCGAGGTGCTGGCCGCGGTGCGATGATTGCGTTGCCGGGTGGGACGCGGATCTGGCTCGCCTGTGGGGCGACGGATCTGCGCGATAGCTTTGATGGCCTGGCGACACTGATCCAGACGCAGTTGGTCGAAGATCCGTTTTGCAGCCAGTTATTTGTGTTGTCAGCGCTCACCCAATAATCGCAAGCCGATGGCTGCTGCGGATTGCGAGGCGCCGTAACCAGCGCGTCGCTCGCAATCGAAGCAGCCGAAGACCCGCGAGGCCGTCGGTGGAAGCCGACGGCCTCCGCTAAGCGCAATTCATGCTCGCGGCTGCGGCAGCACGCGCAGGTACGGCTTCACCGTCTTCCAGCCTTCGGGATATTTCTGTCGCGCCTGATCATCATTGACCGACGGCGGGATGATCACGTCCTCGCCCGGCTTCCAGTTCACGGGTGTCGCGAGATTGTGCTTCGCCGTGAGCTGGATCGAGTCGAGCAGCCGCAGGACCTCGTCGAAGTTGCGACCGGTGCTCATCGGGTAGGTGAGCATCGCCTTGATCTTCCTGTCGGGGCCGATCAGGAACACCGAGCGGACCGTCGCGTTGTCGGCTGGCGTGCGCTCCCTGGCGTTGCCGCTCGCGTTCGGATGCAGCATGTCGTATAGCTTCGCGACCTTCAGCTCCGGGTCGCCGATCAGCGGATAGTTGACGGCGTGACCCTGGGTCTCCTGGATGTCCTTGATCCATTTCGAGTGGTCCCCGACCGCGTCGACACTGAGACCGATGACCTTGCACCGGCGCTTGTCGAACTCCGGCTTGAGGCCGGCCATGTAGCCGAGCTCGGTCGTGCAGACCGGCGTGAAGTCCTTGGGATGCGAAAACAGGATGACCCAGTGATCACCGATCCAGTCGTGAAAACGGATCCGTCCTTCCGTGGTTTCCGCCGTGAAATCTGGTGCTTCTTCCCCGATGTGTAATGGCATTTTCGATCTCCTGTGCGTGTTGCGGCGTCCTCCAGGGCGTCGACAGCGATTGTAAGCCACCCCCGACGGCGCGTCAGGGGTGATAATGCTGAGCGAAGGTGAAGGATGCCGACCGTACTGATCACCGGCGCAAATCGCGGCCTCGGCCTCGAATTCGCGCGCCAATATGCCGCTGAGGGCTGGCAGGTTTTCGCGGCCTGCCGGGCGCCGGATGGCGCCAGGGAGCTGCAGGAGCTCGTCGCGAAAAGCGCCGGGAACATCCGCGTCCTTGCGATGGACGTCAGGGATTCGGCGAGCGTCAGGACGGCGGCGGCCACCCTCGGCGGCGCGGCGATCGACCTGCTGCTCAACAACGCGGGTATCGGCGCTCCACACAACCAGCGGATCGGCAGCCTCGACTACCTGGCCTGGGTCCGGGTTCTGGACACCAACACGCTGGGACCCATGCGCGTGATCGAGGCTTTCCTCGAATGCGTTGCACAGAGCCGGGACAAGCGCATCGTCACGATCACGAGCGGCATGGGCTCGCTCGCGGACAATAGCTCCGGCGGTTCCTACGCGTATCGCAGCTCGAAAGCTGCGGTAAACATGGTGATGCGGAGCCTGGCGATCGACCTCGCGCCGCGCGGCATCACCTGCGTCGTGATCAATCCGGGCTGGGTTCGGACCGACATGGGCGGCCCGCGAGGAAAGATTTCGCCGGCCGAGAGCATTGCGGCCATGCGATCGCTGATCGCTTCGCTACGATCGGAAGACTCCGGCAAATTCCTGAACTACACCGGTAAGATATATCCCTGGTAAGCCGTGCGGTGCAGGCTCGCTGTCTTGGCTATCAGTTCAGGGTGTCGTCAGCAGAAGAACCCGCGTCTGCCTGCCGGCCAAGAATTCCCTTCCACGTGAGCTCAAGTCCATTGCGCTTTCCTTTGGGCACGAGCTTCAGCCCATCCGGCGAGATCGTGAGCATGTACGGCGATTCGTTCACGGATAGCTCTCGCTTCAGGGGCTTTTCAAGTTTTGTTGCCATGGTGTCTCCTTGGTTTGCGTTAAGGGTCTCAATGACTCAGGCTTCATGATGGCGGAATTGACAAGCGTGATCTAGCGGTGGCCATGGTGCCCTGAGCTCAGCCACTTGAGCGTTTTTCCTTGTAAACGGCCGCGCCTGCGATCGCCGCAAGGATCGAAGCGACGAGCTGGTAGCCGGCCGCCATGATCCACAGGGTTTCATTGAACAGGCCAAGCGGAATGAATTGCGCTGGCCCGGCGACGGAGAATGCCAGCCACGACACGATTCCTGCCCAGACCGCGGTCTTCGCGCCGGCGCCGAGGCTCTGGCGCATCATTACGTAGGCGAATAGCGCCAAGAAACCGCGGCCCAGCTCGTAGATCGCGAAGTACATGAAGGCCAGCGGCGAGTGCTCCTGCATGACCATCTGCAGCCCGGCGGCGAGCGCGTCCCATTCCTCGCGGATCACGCGCTGGTGCAGAAAACCGTCGGTGGCGAATGCGATGACACTCGCGATCAGGCCACCGGCGATCCAGCGTCCCCAATTGATACTTGTCATGCTCGTTTCTCCCAGGTTTCAATCGGTCCCCGCACGCGCCTGAAAATCGGGTGCGCCTGCGGACGGGCTACACCGCTCCACTCGCGGTACAGCTTGGGATTGCGTCGCGCGAGTTTCCGCATCAGATGCTTCCACTCATGGCTCATCTGCCCCGTGGTAACCCGGATTTGGGCGATGCTTCGCAATCGCCCGATTTTGCGTCGGTCGAAAGCATAACCCCGCCGCAGTGCTTAGGCATGGATCTCGGCCAGGTAGGCGTTGATGGCGGAGCGGGGTGAAACATGGGCACGGAACCGCTCGAGTTGTGGGTGGTGCCGGTAGCCCCTGGTCGCCCGCGTAATACGGCCTGCGCAAGCAGTGCTTCGCGCCACAGCGCGACCAGGCCCTGTGGATCGAGATAGCGGGGATGTATGGACCATATTCGCAAGCTGCGGACTCAATGAGCGGACCGCAAGAGCGCCTTTGGTGCCTTGCACGCCCACGCCCGCCAGAGCAGGCCGAGGATCAGCAACATTAGCCCGGAGCCGTCGCCCCCGCCGCCGCGAGGGGCAGGTGGCGGCGGCGGAGGGGGCGGTGGCGGCACCGCGGCGGCGCAGGTCCCGCCGGCAGCGGGCGGCGCGGCGCCAGCCTGCATGGCGATGAATGGCTTGAACATGCAGTCGGTCCCGCCGGCGTCGCCCATGGCACCCATGGCATTCTCGTACCGCAGCCAGTTCCCGCCACCCCAGTCGACCGCGGTCGAAGGGTCGGAATCCAGCAGCATTTCTGCGATGTCCTGCACGGTCAATGCCAGCACTGCGGGCGTTGAAGCGGCGACATTGATGGTCCCGGGTAGCATGAAGTCGACGGCGAAGGCATCGTCGGCGTAGCGCAGGTAACCGTTCGGCGCGCCACCCGGCGTGTCGAGCCAGGCAGCATTCGCCGCCAGCCCGAGATTCTGGTTCGCGAGCGACGGAATTTCGAGTGTGACGGCTCCGACGGCCGCGTCGGTGGACTGGCCGCGATACGCGACCACGGCGCCGCCGGCGTCACGTATCCGCATCGGCTTGTTGAATGCAATCCACAACCGGTAATTGCGGCCCGGCACGAGGGCATTGTTGGCGCTGACATTCAGCGTGCGCGTCGTCACGGAATTGGCCTGCCAGCGCGCGTCGTAGACCACGCTGCCATCCTGCAGGTCGCGGATCTGCGCGGCGATTGCAGCCGGCGGTCCGCTCTGGCGATAGAAACCCAGCAGGTACTGGCGCGCGACATCGGCACGCATGCGCGCGGCCTCGCGCGCCGGGAGGATGAAACCGCTGTGTCCATGCGATGCCAGGCCGCCGTAGTCCTGGGCGCCGTTGACGGGCTCAATTTCCATTGTCCACGAGGGAATCTGGAGGCCGAAGGCGAAATGATCCGAGGTAGTGCCGATGCCGGACGAGCCATTCGGGTCCGGTGCATAGGTGTAGCTGCGCTGAGATGCGGCGCGCATGCGCGCCGCCAGCGCCGAAGTAATGGCGTCGCGCCGCGCAGTGCCGGTGGTTGGCGCGAAATACACTTGGCCGAAGGAATGGGTGTCGCTGAAGAGTCTCAGTCGCGCCGCCGGGCCAAGCGTCGCGGCTGCCTGCAGCGCGAGCAGCTCGGGCTCGGTATTCGGCGCGCCGGCGCGATAGACGAGGCTCGTGACACTGGCGCTGCTGCGGCCCTGCTGGGCGAATCCGGCAGCCGAATTGCGGTTGAGATCGACGCCCCAGAAGTTGTCGCCGATGGTAGTGATGTCGGAATCAATCGGGCCCTGGGTATTGGGATTTCGCAGGTTCTTGCGCCGCATCCGCCCTTCGCGGGGCTGTCCGCGATCGGCGGTGACGCTGTCCGGGTAGAGCTGGGTCTGGATGAAGCCGTCCACATTATTGACGGGTACCAGCACGATGTTGAGGTTCTCGATCAGGTACTGTCCGAATCCGGCGTCGTTCCTGCCCTCAACCAGGGTCTCGAACACGGCGGTCACGGCTTCGGGCGTTTGTCACTCGCGGGCATGAATACCGCCATTGACGAGCACCGCCGGCTCGGCGAATCCCTCGCTTGTCGGGCTGTTCATGTCCCCGAGCACATAAGCCCAGATATCGCGGCCACTCACGGTCTGGCCGACGACCTGGCCCGCGACCTCGTCATGCAGGATCATCAATGACTGGTGACGGGCGAACAGCGAGGCGTAGTCCCGGAATCCATCGACCGGCGTCAAGGAGGAAATTGGTGCGGGCACCGGATAGCCGATCGCTATGTTATTGCCGGTATTGTCGCTCTCAGTGTAGCGAAGCATCACGTCGCCGCAGCCGGGGGCGAATGGATTTGTGATCTCACTGTTGGCGTCGAAGATGCAGGCGGCTGCGCCGGGTCCGGCCGCAAGCAGCAGGAGCGGGGCGATCAGCGCGCGGCTCAATGCTCGAGCCACTCGCGCACCACATTCTGGAGCTGTGGCGATCCGGTCCTGGTTTCCGCGAAGCGCTGCAATTCAAGGCGGGCGGACTGCGAGCCATCGAGACCGAGGGCGAGGACCAACAAGCGCCGCGACTGCTCGGTCCTGGCCAGACGCAGGCGCCGCCCGAGTTCCAGTGCGACCGCCGGATCATGGAGCGCGCCGAGCGCCGCCGCGGCGGAAGGGCCAGAGAGCGGATCATCGATGGCCCGGTACAGAAAATCGCGCGCCGGGCCGCCCTGCCGCGCGAGTGTGCCGATCTCGAGCAGCGCAGTCGATGCGATCTCCGGACGGCGGCCGGCAACAGACAGGGACTCGAGCGCGGCAACGGAATCAAGGACGCGCGCGACCTCACGCACTGCTGCGAGCGCGACCGGAGCAACGCCATTGCCGATGACGTGATCCAGCAGTTCGCGATCGCCCAGGCGGCGGCCTGTGACCAGCGCGAGTTCATCAACGCGCCGGCCCTGGTCGATGGCGGCAATGATGGTCTCGCGCTGGCTCGCAAGCCCGGCAACTGGCGCCGCTGCAAACGCGTCCACAATTCCCGCGCGCACCGGATCAGGCTCTGCGGTCCCCGCACGCAGCGCGAATCGTTCCACTGGAGATGTTTGTCCGGCAAGCAAGGCAGCCCCGGCTTCATCGCGCGCCTCAGCGCGCTGCCATGAATCGATGACGAATCCTGCGGTTGCGCCGGCATCGTAAAGCGGCACGGCGAAGCTCCCGTGATCCGGATCCGCGCGCACGAATACCGAGGGCGCGCGCAGCGCAAGCTGCTCGACGACGGCGCGCGCGGCTGGTGTCGGCGACAACTGCGCAAGCTCGTGCAGGCCGCGATCGAGCAGCCATTCGCGCGCGGTTGGCTCCATCTGCGGGTCCGCCAGAATGTTCTGCAACAGGCGCGCCAGCGCATCGGTCGCGCCGCTCTGCGCGGCCGCACTCAATTCGGTTTCAAGCGCCGCGATGCGTGGCTCGGCGATGGCGTGCCGGGCGGCTGCCAGGCTGGTAACCTGGGCGGCCGCGGTCGATGAAAGGACCGGGCACAGCCCAAGCATCGCCATGATTGTGCCGATCAGGACGCGCATCCGGTGTTGCTGCATCTGAGTCATCATCGCGACCATCGCGCCTCGTCGCTGTCCGGTACAATCCGCACCGATGCCCCTGTCCGTCGTCATCCTGGCCGCCGGCCAGGGCAAACGCATGGTGAGCGACCTGCCAAAGGTATTGCAACCTCTGGCGGGCCGCCCGCTCCTTCGGCACGTGATCGAAACGGCGCGTCTGCTTGGACCCGATGCGATCCACGTCGTTCACGGCCATGGCGGCGAACGCGTGCGCAAGGCAATCCCGGATACGGATATTCACTGGGTGTTGCAGGCCGAGCAACTCGGCACCGGGCACGCGGTGCTGCAGGCCATGCCGGCGATTCCCGACAGCCACGTCGTACTCGTGCTCTACGGAGATGTGCCGCTCGTGCGCAAGACAACACTTGCCGAGCTGACGAGCCGCGCTGGCAAATCGTCGCTCGCGCTGCTGACCGCGGTGCTGCCGGATCCGGCAGGCTATGGCCGGGTGATCCGCGACACCAGCGGGCGCGTCGCGCGCATCGTCGAGCACAAGGACGCGAATCATAAGGAACTCGCGGTTGCCGAGGCCAACACCGGTCTGCTGGCGGCGCCGGCCGGCGGGCTGCGGCGGTGGCTGTCTACGCTCGGGCGCGACAATGCGCAGCGGGAGTACTATCTGCCGGACTGCATCGTAGCCGCGGTGCGGGAAGGTGTTGCAGTCGAAGCCGTCATCGCGGCCTCAGCCACGGAGGTGCTCGGCGTGAACGACAAGCTGCAGCTCGCGGAAGTGGAGGCGGCGCGCCGCCGCGATCGCGCGGCTGGGCTGATGCGCGCCGGCGTGACGATCGTGGATCCGGCGCGCGTGGATATCCGCGGCGAAGTTCAGTGCGGACGCGATGTCGTGCTGGACATCAATGTGATACTCGAGGGCAAGGTCCGCATCGGCGATCGTGCGCACATCGGTCCGGGCAGCGTGCTGCGCGATTGCGAAATCGGCGCCGACACCGAGGTCCGCGCCAATTGCGTCATCGACGGAGCGACCACGGGTTCGCGCTGCGTGATCGGCCCGTTCGCGCGGCTGCGCCCCGGCACCAGGCTGGCCGATGAAGTTCATGTCGGCAACTTCGTCGAGGTCAAGAACACCGAGCTCGGCGCCGGCAGCAAGGCGAATCACCTGACGTACCTCGGCGATGCGAGCATCGGCTCGGGCGTCAATGTCGGCGCTGGCACGGTGACCTGCAATTACGATGGCGCCGACAAGCATCGCACGACCATCGGAGACGGCGCTTTCATCGGATCCGGCACCATGCTCGTGGCGCCCGTGACGGTTGGCGCGGATGCCATCATCGGCGCCGGATCGACCATCACGAAGCCGGCGCCGGCTGGAAAGTTGACTCTGGAGCGCAGCCGGCAGCAGACTTTGGCCAACTGGAAGCGTCCGCGGAAGAAACCGGGTTAGTCACTGCGGCATGGAGCCCACGGAAGATCAGACGCCGCTCGATTCCGAAGCCGCGTTGGAACTGCGCGAAGGCTATCTGTATGCCCGGCTGGTGCCGGGCTTCGAGATCACGCCGGAGCGCATGAATCGCCTGTGGCAGTCGATCGGCGAGGCTTGCGCGAAGAATGGCGTGCGCCGGGTGCTGACCGAGGGCACCGTCAAGGGCCGGCGCATGACAACGATGGATTCCTTCGAGAACGCGGCGGCGGCCGCGCGGCTGGTGCCGGGGCTGTCCATGGCCTGCTTCGTGCAGGGCCATGTTCCGGACCAGCAGACCGAGTTCTTCAAGATCGCGGCGATGAATCGCGGCGTGCGTGTCGAGTTCTTCTCCAGCCAGGTCGAGGCGCTGCGCTGGCTTGGCGTCCGGCCGACCAGGCGCTGAGCCGGTCCCGCGCCGCCGCCGCCCGCCGATTCCGTGAAACAGACCCACGCTCCGGCGCAAGCCCGTTGGATTAGAATGTCAGGACGATGCCCGGGCCTTTCCCGCGGCAGTCAGCCAGCAGCACGGGATACGCCCCAGGATTTGTAGAGCATGTGTGGAATCGTCGGAGCGGTCGCCGGACGTGATGTGGTCCCGATCCTGATCGAGGGCCTGAAACGCCTCGAATACCGCGGCTATGATTCGGCCGGTGTCGCCGTGCTGAATGGCGGCGCCGCGGTCGCGCGCCTGCGCGCCGCCGGCAAGGTTGCAAGGCTTTCCGAGGCGCTGCTCGCGACGCCGACCGCCGGCCAGCTCGGCATCGCGCACACGCGCTGGGCGACCCATGGCGTGCCGAACGAGCGCAATGCGCATCCGCACATTTCGCGCGACGGCATCGCGATCGTCCACAACGGCATCATCGAGAACCACGAGGAGCTGCGCGAGGACCTGGCGCGGCGCGGCTATGAGTTCGCGTCGGAGACAGATACCGAGGTCATTGCGCACCGCATTCATCATCATCTTGCCGGGCACAACGACCTGTTCGCCGCCGTCCGCAAGACCGTCGCCGAACTGCAAGGAGCCTTCTCGCTCGCCGTGATGTGGGGCCAGGATCCGGACTGCATCGTGCTCGCGCGCGCGGGCTGCCCGGCGGTCATCGGCATCGGCAAGGACGAGAACTTCGTCGCCTCCGACGTGGCTGCGCTGCTCCCGGTCACGCGCCGCTTCGTCATCCTCGAAGAAGGCGACGTCGCCTGCATCCGCAGGCGCAGCATCCGGATCGTGGATGCCGCAGGGCGCGACGTGGAGCGCCGCGAGTATGAATCGGAGCTTTCGGCCGAGGCCGCGGAGCTCGGCGATTACGATCATTACATGCAGAAGGAAATCCACGAACAGCCGCGCGCCGTGGCGCAGACGCTCGCGGAGCGGGTCGCGGGCGGCCGGCTGCTGGCGCAGGCATTCGGGCCGGGAGCGATGGAAGTATTCAGCCGCACCGCCTCGGTCCACATCGTCGCCTGCGGCACCAGTTATCACGCCGGCGTGGTGGCCGGCTATTTCATCGAGCAGCTCTGCCGCGTGCCCTGCCGCGTGGAGATCGCGAGCGAATTCCGCTATCGCGAGCCGGTCGTTCCGCACAATTCCCTGTTCGTTTCCATTTCTCAGTCGGGCGAGACGGCCGATACGCTGGCGGCGCTGCGCCTCGCGCGCAAGGCCGGATTCCTGTCGACGCTCGCGATTTGCAATGTGCCGGAGAGTTCGCTGGTGCGCGAATCGGCACTGGTGCTGCTGACCCGCGCCGGACCCGAAATCGGGGTGGCGTCCACCAAGGCCTTCACGACGCAACTCGCGGCGCTCGGCATGCTGGTCATTGCGATCGGCAAGTACCATGGCATGAAACCGGCGCAGGAAAAGGAGCTGGTTCAGCGCCTGCTGGAACTGCCGCACATGATCGAGCAGACCCTCGCGCTCGAGCCGGTGATCGCCGAACTCGCGAAGCAGATTGCCGGCCGGCACCATGCCCTGTTCCTGGGGCGCGGAGCCATGTTCCCGATCGCGATGGAAGGCGCCCTGAAGCTCAAGGAAATCTCCTACATCCACGCGGAGGCCTACGCGGCCGGCGAACTGAAGCACGGACCATTGGCGCTGGTGGATGAAGACATGCCGGTCATCGCGGTGGCGCCGAACAACGATCTGCTGGAAAAGCTGAAGTCGAACCTGCAGGAAGTCCGTGCGCGCGGCGGCATGCTCTACGTATTCGCCGACCCCGAGTCAGGCATCGAGCCTTCGGACGGCGTGCAGGTCTTCACGATGCCGCGGCAGGTCAGCCAATTCCAGGCCCCGGCGGTCTACACGATCCCGCTGCAACTGCTCGCGTACCACACCGCGGTGCTGAAAGGCACCGATCTCGATCAGCCACGCAATCTCGCCAAGAGCGTCACGGTCGAATAGCTGCCGGTGAAGTTCGACGCCGGGTTCTATCGACGTTACTACCTTGATCCCGGGACGCGCGTCGCCTCCGGCGATGATGCGCTGCGGCTTGGCCGGTTCATCTGCGCATTCACGTGTTACCTGGGATTCGATATCCGGCGCGTGCTGGATGCCGGCTGCGGTCTGGGTCATATGCGAAAGCCGGTACGGGAGTTCTTTCCACGAGCCGGCTACACCGGCTTGGATCCCAGCGACTACTTGAGCAGGCGCCACGGCTGGGTTCGGGCCAGCATTGCCGAATATGCGCCCAGGGCGCCGTTCGACCTGGTCATCTGCCATGACGTGCTGCAATACCTGCCCGACCGGGAGGCCGCGCGGGCGCTGGCGAATCTCGCCAGGCTTTGCCGCGGCGCCCTGTATTTCAGCGTCCTGACCGCCGAGGACTGGCGGCGCAACGCGGATCGCAGCCGTACTGATTCCGGTGTCTGGCTGCGACCCGCCGCCTGGTACCGCAGCCGTCTGGGGCGCCAGTTTCGGGTCCTGGGCGGCGGAATGCTGGCGCGGCGCGGGTTTGCCCCGCTGCTGTGGGAGCTGGAACGCCCCTGGCCCACCCGTAGCCGGATGAATTGATACAATAGCCCGCTGCAACGATTGTCCGGCCACGGATAACAACCACAGGGGAGTGTCTGACGATGTCGTTCCTGAAGCATTCGGGCCTCAATGCCCTCGGTTTCGCGGCAGTTGCCGCGGTCGCTCTTGGAGCCTGCACTGGCGGAAGCGCCAATGACGACCTGCCGCTGATCCGAGCGACGCTCTCGATCAAGACCGTATCGCAGGGCGGGGTCTGCGAAAGCGTGCGCATACGCTTGACACCGAGGGAATTCATCGGCGAGGCGAACAAGTACGCCAACAACAAGATGATGGTTTCCGAAGTGAACATGACTGGCCCCACCGACGAAGGTGGCGCGCCGACGTGCAATGGCAGCGGCGAAACGCTGCCGATGGCGCCTGGCAACTGGGAATTCAGCGCGCCGCTTGCCTCCGGATCGGCAAGCTGCGTGCGTAATATCCAGGCCGACGGTGACCTGTCGATCCTGTTGATCGACGGCGTCGATGGTTGCAGCGGCGGTAATGGCACGAACGACATGGCGGCGGAGGTCGGGGCACCGGCCGAGCCCGCAGTCGCGCCCACTACTGGCTGATACCCTGCACCGGGCATGACACAGAGCCGGCACGGGTAACCGTGCCGGCTTTTTTGAGCCTTGGCAGATAACGCACCCTCCTGGCTTCCGCTGCTGTTCGGCCTGGCCAGCCGCATTGCGCCTCGTCTCGCGGCAAGAGCGATGCTGGAACTGGTGTCGCGGCCGCGCGGCCGCAACGAGACGCAGGCCTGGGAGCTCGAGCCTGGACTCGCAGCGCGCGAGATCGAATTGCTGCCGGGGCTGTTCGCACAGGCCTGGGGTGAAACCGGGCCGCTGGTGATTGGCCTGCACGGATGGCGTGGCCGGACCACCCAGTTCGGCCGGCTCGCCACGGCACTCGGCAGTCGTGGCCTGCGCACGATCGCGGTCGATCTGCCCGGCCACGGCCGTTCCGCCGGCAAGCGCGCGACACCGCGCATCCTCGCTGAAATGCTCATGGAGGTGACGAAGATCACCGGGCTGGCGCATGCAGTGGTCGGTCACTCCTTCGGCGGGGCGGTGATCGGCGCGGCGCTGGCCTTCGGATTCCGGACCTCGCGGATGGTGATCGTGTCGAGCCCGACGCGTGTCAGCCGAATTCCCATGATGTATGCGAAAGGGCTCGGCCTGCCGCCGCGCGCCATGGCGCAATTCTTCCGGCTCCTCGATGAATTCGCGGGACGCCCGGTTGCGGAACTCGATCTGCTCGCGACCGGGCCGAACTGCGGGATTCCCGCGCTGCTCGTGCACGATCGCGACGATGCAGTGATCCCCTGGCGCGAAGCTGAAGTGCTCGCTGCTGCCTGGCCCGCACTCAGAGTGATTTCGACCGATGGACTCTGGCATCGGGACATCCTCGCGAACCGGATGGTCCTGAATGCAATCGTTGAATTCGTCAGCGGCTGAGCGTACCGTGGCGGAAAACCACATTGCCGCGGCAGGAGAGGATCATATGATCAACGCTTCGCTGCTGCCCCGTAGAGTTCAACTTGCTATTTTCGCTCTGGTCGGCGCGGCGCTAGGTGCGGGTCTCGGCATCGCGTCCACCCAGGACGGTACCCCGGGCCAGCTCGACATGGACTGTGCGGGCCGCTGCACGGCCAATGGCTATGCGGCCGAATTCTGCGGCCAGGTGTGCTGGGTTCCGGACCCGCAATACGCCGCCAAAGGCGATGGACTGGACTGGAAATGTATGACCGGGTGCCGCGAGCGCGGCGGGCGGGCTGAGGACTGCATGGCCAGTTGCCGGCGGCGCTAGGCGCCAGTCGGGACCGCAAACCATCAGCCAGAAACTCAGGGCAGGGGAAACGGGGATGAACCGTCAACACTTTGCGCGCGGCCTCGCGATGGCGTTTCTCGGGTTGATTGCGGCCGGCATCCCTGCTGAAGGAGCACAGGCCGTGGTCGGCCGCACCGAAGCGACCTATGGCGTCACGCAGAATGGGGCCGTGTCCTACACGATCCCGATCCGGGTTACCGAAGGCATTGCCGGGCTCACGCCGCAACTCGCGATCTCCCATGTCGGCCCCGGCACTCGCACGATCCTCGGCGTTGGGTTCGCACTATCCGGCATTTCCTACATCACACCGTGCCGAAAAACGATTGCGCAGGACCTCAACGCCGCGCCGGTGACTTTGACGGCTGCCGATCGCTACTGCCTGGACAACGCACGGCTGCGTCTCGTGAACTCCGGCGATACGTACGGCGCAACCAACGTCCAATATCGCACCGAACTCGATCAAATGGTGCGCGTGACCTCGCTGGCCTCGACCAACAACATTCCGGGCTGGTTCCGGGTCGAGATGCCGGACGGCATCGAGTACGAATACGGCAACTCGACCACTTCCAAGCTCATGTCAGGTACGGGCGGTGGCGCGACGCCTCAGTTCTGGGCGGTGAGCAAGATCAGCGATTTCTACGGCAACTCGATCGTCTTCACCTACGACACCGATGCTGCCACGAAGCGCTTTCGGCCGAGCGTCATCTCCTACACGGAACGAGGTGGAACCGGGCATTACAAAATCTCCTTCGTCTACCGGCCGATTTTGCAGCTGTCGCCGCGCTACTACTTCACGCCGTCCGTCACCGGCGGCGTCGTGCACAAGGAAGACAAGACGCTCGACCGCATCGAGCTCAAACACGATGACCTGGTCTATCGGGCCTACAAGTTTCTCTACGAGGACGGGGCCGGAGACAACGAGCGGCTCAGCTCGGTCCAGGAATGCGCCTATGCGCCGTCTGAAGACTGCTTACCACCTACCCCGTTCACCTGGCAGTCAGCGACTGAAGGACACAATTCGCTCGCTTCGACCGGCAAGGAGGTCGCGTCCGGAGTAATGCCACTCGATATCAATGGCGACGGTATTGAGGACTTAGCATGGGCGTCCGGCGGCACCTGGCGCTACATGCTGGGTGGAGCGTCAGGATTCGGCAGCATCGTCAACACCGCGGTCGCTGCGACCAACCCCTCAAAGGCAATGCCGCTCGAATGGAACGGCGATGGATTCTGGGATCTTCTGGTTGACTGGTCGGACGGCAAGTGGCGCGTGCTCCGCGGCGGCGCTAGCGGATTCAACACGACAGTGGTCCAGGCCGGCCCCGGCGGCATCACGAGCACCACCCCCAACACCGCCTGGGCGATTGCCGATGTCGATGCCGACGGTCGCGATGACCTTTTGTCGGTACCGCTGAACGCCATGCTCACGGTCAACGTGCGCTTTAACGGCGCGAGCGGCTTCGGCGGGAATACGCAGGTCTTTACGGACGAGTTCGTGCACACCAAGGCGAGCAACCCGTTCATTCCCATGAACGGTGCGTCCTCCGCGATCCGCCGCCCGGACTTCAACGGCGATGGCCGCACCGACTTGCTGATCTATGGCTGTATCTGGGAGCCCGAACCGCCCGGCTGGTGCATCACGGACCGATGGTTTCAGATCCTCTCGCAGGGCACGACCTTCACGAACGAGGGCCCGATCACCTATGCGGCATTCAACATCCATGTGCGGTACGGGGACTTTAACGGCGATGGCTTGACTGATGCTATCTACCCGGCCACGACCGGCGCCTGGTACCTGGGCTTCGGACAGGGCAGCGGCGGGTTCTCGCTCGTCGCCGGCCCGAGCAGCGCTGGCCACGCGACCTATCAGACGCTGACAGGCGACTACAACGGTGACGGGCTCGATGACTTCTACGTCACCAGGAATAGTCCCTTCCAGTGGGAAGTGTTCCGCAGCACCGTAACCGCGCTCGCGACGACCCCGATCGCTCCTTCACCCTCGATCTCCGGCACCGGCGTCGGTTGGATGCTGCAGGATCAGAATGGTGACAGTCTGCCTGACCTTGGCCGCTACGACAGCGGAACACTCGTCTGGAGCGTGGGCACGCACCAGGGTCTGCCCGGCGAACGTCTGCTCAGCGCAACCGACGGCCTCGGTAATGCGGTGTCATTCAGCTACCTGCCGATGACGAGCGCGACGGTCTACGAGCGTGGCACCGGGGCAGTGTATCCGAGCCGGGAGTTCCAGTCGGGCATACCGTTGGTGCGAACCATGCAGATCGCGCCGGCCGGCGGCACCAGCTTTACACTGACCTACAAATACAAACAGGGGCGGGTGCACGCCCAGGGTCGCTCGTTCCTCGGCATGGCGACCCGCGAGATCACGGACAGCCGCAACACGATCTTCACGACCGAAACTTATCGCCAGGATTTTCCGTACATCGGCGCGCCAGCCAGCGTCACGGTCAAGCAGTCCTCCGCGCCGACCGCGAAGACGATCCAGAGCATCGCGCACACCTATAACTTTCACACGCTGAGTTCAGCCTCCGGCAACGAACGATATCTGCCGTATCGGTCGCAGACGGTCACGAATGCTTACGAAGTCGGTGGCCTCAAGGATGGTGCGCTCATCACGGAAGTCACCGAGACGCACACCGTCAATACCAGCGGCAATTCGACCTTCGTCGCGTTCGATGTCAAGGACAAGGACGTGCTGTCGCCGGAAACCGGCTCTATTTATCGTACCGAGATCACCTCGACCTTCACCGAAAATACGACCGACTGGTGCATGGCGGCGCCGCTGACCCGCAGCGAGAAGCGCATCCTGCCGGGTGGCACGAACCAGACGCGGGCATTCGCCTGGCAGGTCGCCACCGCCCAGTGCCGCGTGACGCAGGAAACCGTCGAGCCGGGTGGCGGGAGCCTGCTGTCCCTCATAACGGATCTCGGCTATGACACTTGCGGCAACATCAACTCGAATTCCAGCTATCCCTCCGGCCAGTCAGGTTTAGCGCGCACAACGTCGATCAATTACGGTACCCGTTGCCAGCGCCCGGAATCAGTCACCAACCCGCTCAATCAGACCTCGACCATCGCCTACAACTGGCCGCTCGCGCTTGCGAGCGTGTTCACCGATCCCAACAGCATCCCGATTGGCTTCTCCTACGATGGCTTCGGGCGGCTCATCCGGCGCGACAACCCCGACGGCACGGACGCGACATTTACGCTCAGTGCCTGCAGCGCAGGCAACAGTTGGTGCGGCAAGAACAGCGCCGCACGTCTCAAGGTCTCGCAAGCGATTCGCAATACTTCGGACGCGACCATCCGAACAGATGAGCAGTTTCTGGACGGTCTCGGCCGCGAGCACTGGGCGCACAGCGATTCGCTGGAGAGCGGCCCCTCGATCATCCAGACCGACTACGACGCCTTCGGCCGGCCGAGCGCAAGCTCGCAACCGCACTTCCTCGGCGGCACCATCTACCCGACGATCTATGCGCGCGACCTGATCGGGCGCGTGACGCAGGTCAATGCGCCGATCGGCGTCGGCAGTCCGACCGGCCGGATCACGGCCTTTGCCTACGAAGGCCGCGACCTCAAGGTCACCGACCCGAAGGGCGCCATCACGACCCGGCGCAGCAGCGTCATCGGACAGCTGCGGGCGGTCGTCGACCCTTCGCCTGGCGGCACTACGAACTATGCCTACCATCCATTCGGCGAACTCGCGTCGATCACCGATGCGGCGAACAACGTCAGCAACTGGAACATCAATGTGCGCGGGTTTGCGACCGGCACCACGGATCCGGATTCGGGCAGTTGGACCTATGAGTCGAACGCGTTTGGCGAGACGGAACGCATTCGCGACGCCAACACGGCACCGCCGAGTTGGAGCACCCAGGTCACCTTCGACAAGCTCTCGCGGCCCTTGACCCGCGTTGACCTTCAGCCGGCAGGGACGACGAGCTTCATCTGGGGAACTTCGGCCGCGGCCAAAAACATCGGCCGACTGGCATCGGTCTCCAGCCCGGGCGGTTACTCGGAGGCTTACAGCTTCGATTCCCTCGGCCGGCTCTCGCAGCAGTCGGTGACGGCCGATGCCACGACTTACAACATCAACTTGACCTATGCTCCAACCACCGGTCTGCTCGCAACGCTCGAGTATCCAACGAGCACCTCGGGTTATCGGCTGAAGCTCGGCTATGACTACGCGAACGGCCTGTTGAAGCGGGTCAAGCACATCAGCGGCACACCGGTCTACTGGGAGGCGGTCAGCACCGATGCCTGGGGCCACATCCAGGACGAGTCGTTCGGCAATGGCGTCGATACCTTCACCGCCTTCGACCCGGCGAGCGGCCTGATGAGTTATCGGGAAGGCGGGATCGGCGGCGGCACCGGGTTGATCCACGCGCTGGTGGACTGGGACCTGAACGGCAACCTGAAGCAGCGCCGGGATTTGAAGCTGAGTCCTTCAGTCACCGAGGACTTCTACTACGATAGCCTTGATCGTTTCGATTACTCGCAGCGCACCGCCGGCGGCAGTCCTGCGACCAACGCCGACGTGACGCTCGATGCGATCGGCAACATCAGCTGGAAGATGGGGGTCGGGAGCTATACTTATCACGCCACCAAGAAACGCGCGGTCACGGCGGCCGGCAGCTTCATTTTTGATTACGACGCCAATGGCAACATGACCAACCGCAATGGCTCGAGCATCTCCTACACCAGCTACAACCTGCCCTCGGTCATTAATGCCGGGGCCGGCTATTCCAGCACGCTGTCCTATGGGGCGTTCAGGAACCGCTACAAGCAGGTGGCGGTCACGCCCTCCGGCACCGAGACCACCATCTACGTGGCGGGGCTCCTTGAGAAGGTCACCCGCGGCAGCCTGATCGAGTACCGGCATGTCATTGCCGGTGGCAATGGCGCGGCGGCGATTCACACCCGCAGGAGTGGCGGGAGTCCGGCCGCCGATACCATCTACCTGCACCGCGATCAGCTCGGCTCACCGGAGCTCTTGACCAATGGCTCAGGCGGCGTGCTGGTGCGGCCCTCCTTTGGGGCCTATGGCGAGCGCCGGGATGGTACGGACTGGAGCGGTCCACCCAGTTCAGGCGACCTGAGCACCATCGCCAATACCACCCGCCACGGCTTTACCGGGCATGAGCATCTCGACAGTGTCGGGCTGATCCACATGAACGGGCGGGTGTACGAGCCGGTGGCGGGGCGGTTCCTGAGCCGCGATCCGTACATTGACGGGGTGTTTAGTTCGCAGGGGCCGAATGGCTACGCCTACGTGCACAACAATCCGATGACGTTTATTGATCCGAGCGGGTTCTGCGACGTCGATCCTGCTACCGGGACTCTCATCAACTGCGAACTGGACCCAATCACGAATTATTGGGATTACGACGAGTGCGATTGGTGGGGTTACGGGGCCGCGGGCTGTTCGGGGACCATTTGGGATGCCCATCGGGGCATCGATCCGTTTGCTGACCTTGACCCGTACAGGTCCGATGATGCGGGGTCAGGCGGCGACGGAGGAAACGGTGAGACTAGAACGGATGCTGCTCAGGGCGACAATGACGAAGCAACAGAAACTATGTTTTGCTCAGCACTCAACACATGGGTCAATGCTGATGCTTATAGTTTGGCCGTCGGTAAAGAGCTCCAGTTATTCGCGGGAATCGTCTCTGTGATGGGCGGATTGGAAGTCGGGATCAATTCGCATATGCAGGTTTTCGTTTCCGCATACGGAGCCGCTGGAGGAGGCGCGGGCTGGGGTTGGAATCTTGGAGTCGGCCCTTCGGGCGGAAATCAGAGGCAGCTAGACATCGGTTTGAATACTTCAGAAGGTGTGGCGGCATGGGGATCGGCAGCAATCGGCGGCGGCGGTAGCTTTTCAACATTTCATGGGATTGACGAGGGTGGTAGCACAAGTATTGGCAGGGGTCGCGCAAGCGCGGGCCATGGCGGCGGTGTGGCATTTAGTGATGCTGCCGCCGGCGCAGCTACGATCGCATTGCTACCCAACATACCAGGCGTATTCGCAGACTTGCTATGTGGTGATTGAATATGACCACTGAAATTCTAGTTCGTGCACTTAAATGGTATGCACGGTGGGTCGAAAATCTAACCCTTAGCGCCTCTGTGTTACTGACTGCGATATCTGCCATCATGCTCCTTGTATCCGTTGTTTTCTTGTCGTGGCCGTATTGGATTGTGTATGCAGGTGGCACAATTGGCTTTGGCCTATTCGCACGCTCGCGATATAAACTGCTCCAAAATGCGCATCGTGAAAGGGACGGCCTTGTCAATTAGGTGTCCTAACCAAGAGTTGATCTGAAGAACATACCGACTACGCCACCGCCGCCACTGGCTCGGATGGCGGCTGGATCCGATCCAGTTGTCGATCGTACGCCAGCTTGGCGCTCTCGATGAAGGTCCGCAATGGCGTCTTGCCGTAGCAGTACTTCCCGGAGTGTGTGCGCTCGGCATTGTAACTCTCCATCCAGGCATCGACGTCCAACTGCAGCTCCTCCAGCGAGTGATATAGCTTGCGGCGGAACGCACTCGCGTAGAACTCGTTCTGGATCGTCTGGTGGAAGCGCTCGCAGATACCGTTGGTCTGCGGACTCTTGGTCTTGGTGCGTATTCCGACGACGCCGGGCCACCATTCCGAAGCAAGCGCGGCCATCATTCCGGTGCATGCCGGGCCGGTGGTGAAGCGGTTAGTGGACTGTCGTCTTTGTCGGTGATTTCGTCAATGCCCCTTTGGTCGTGATGGCGTCGTCGGTTTAGCGCCGACGGTCTTGTGCCGGCGCATCGACTCGCCCTTGAGCACCAGGCGATAGCTGTTGTGCACCAGCCGATCGAGGATGGCATCGGCCACGGTGCGATCGCCGAGATAGGTGTGCCACTGATCGATCGGCAACTGGCTGGTGATCAGGGTGGACTTGCGATCGTAGCGATCGTCGAGGATCTCGAGCAGATCGCGCACGGTCTCGGCGGCGAGCGGCGCGAGGCCGAAGTCGTCGAGCACCAGCAGCTCGGCTTTGGCGAGTTGCCGGAACAGCGCGGAGCGCTTCTGCAGCGCGCCGTAGCGCGCCAGTTCCTCGACCAGCCGCGGCAGCCGGAAGCAGCGCACCGAGAAGTCGGCGCGGCAGGCGGCATGCGCGAGCGCGGCGGCCAGATAACTCTTGCCGACCCCGGTCGGTCCGGTCATCAACACGTTCAGGTGCTCGCGGATCCAGCCCAGATCGATGACCTGGGCGAGTTGCGCCGGGTCAAGGCCGCGCGGGGCGCGCGTGTCCAGATCTTCGACGCACGCGGGCATCGGCAACTTAGGGCAATCATCGACTCGCGGCCAGCATCTCGCGCAGCATCGCCGCGTCCACGATCCCATGGACGCGCACGCAGCGGCGCTGCAGGTCGATCTCGATCACACCGCGATCGTCGCGCGCCTCCCTCGGCAGAGCCGCCACCGCAACGGCGGCAAACCGCGGCGCGCCGCTCGCGACCTGCGCCGCCGCAGGAATCGCCTGCAACTGCCGCCGCCAGTACCACAACAAGTTCGGCCGCACGCCATGTCGGCGCGCCACCGCGGACACCGTCGCGCCCGCTACCAACGACTCGGCGACCATCGTGCGTCGCTGCTCGTCCGTGTACTTGCGCAGCACGCGCCGCGGCTTCGTCACTGCGCTCTGCACCGCATCCATGATCGTGTCCACTCGCACGGCAGCTTGCCGCGCTACACTCTCGCCGATCCGCTCTCGCAGAATCTATGCGGTACAGACCGGACGGTTACTCTCACTCTGGCAGCGCGGGCAGGTGAGCGGCCGGAGCTCGTAGATACGAGCGAGCAGGCGGGCCCAGTGGACGGAGGCGCGCCGGCGCGGGGGTACGAAAAGCGTGGGATCGGGTCCCGGTACCGTGACTGGCGCGGTCGCCGTCACGGGCTGTCCGGCGCAGGCGCTGACGCGGGCGCGCAAGTTCGCATGTGGGGCGAACACGCCGGCATAGTGATGCATATGGCGCCGTGGCAGTGGTATCGGCGCGGCGAGCCGGTCGAGCAGCTCGAGCGGGTCGAGGGTGAGTTTGGTCTGGCCGCTGGGCAGGGGATTGGTCAGGGCGTAACGGACCGGCTGGTCGGATCCGTCCCAGGCGAGCCGCTCGCTGGCGAAAGCGGGGCGGGCGCAGTAGCGCAGACTTGTTTATAATAATCAATAACTTAATTGGCGAGATATGGATTATCTCCAAGCGCTCGCACTTGGGCAATTCTTGGGTAGTTCTTGGGTAGCAAGCTACTTCGTGCTACTCTCAGACACCCACGGAGTCCCCCAATGCAGCTAGCTGATACGCTATTTCGGACGGTCAGCGGTGCCGACCACCTTGGATTCTGGAATGACACGGGTTTCCAGGCCAAGTCGGTTGCTGATTTCCTGGATCTTCGCAACGCCGAGGTGGCGAAGATCGCGCGTATTGCTAAGAATTCCGTCCGCTTTGATGACGAAATTCCGCGCGATATGCGCGAGCGACTTGAGGAGATTGCGAACATTTGCAATCTGGTCGCCCAGTTCTTTGCCGGCGATGCCCAAAAGACCGTGCTGTGGTTTCGGACCAAGAACCCGATGCTCGGTGACATATCGCCGCGCGACATGATTCGCTTCGGCCGTTACGACAAGCTGCGCCGTTTCGTCATCGACGCGCAGACTGGACGCGACGCGGATCGCCACGCCAGGGGGAAAGTCGGCAAGGTGCCGGCCGCGCGCGACCGCACGGAGGCGGCCACGCGTGTCGAAACACCGTAGCCGTAGTCGGCTCTCTCGCCCACCGGATGCGCGGCGGGCACCAGACCCGGCTGTTTCGATCGATCTCTATGAGCTGGAGCGATTCTCACATCGCGACCTACGGAAGTGGCTCACCGCATCGGAAACACTGGACGAAATACAGCGGGAGTTACACTTTGGCCTTGAAAGCCAGCGACGAGGGTATCGTGCCGAGTTGCTGGAAGCCTTGCGCGTCAAACCGGCGTCAACGCTCAAATTGCAGGGTTGGATCCGGATAGTCGAGTTTCGCTACTGCCTAGATCCGCTGTCGGCGGTTGGAAGTCTCCGTGGCATCGGCGGACGGTTCAACGTCGGACAGGACTTGGGGGCTGCGGTTGGCACCGCGCCGTTGCCGGCCCTATATGTGGCGCAAGACCTGGAGACTGCATATCGGGAGAAGTTCCAGGTCCCGGTCGTCAGCCACGTTGCCGGTTTAACGCCCGAGGAACTTGCATTGCAGGATCCCAGCAGCTTTCTGGTGGCATTTCTCCGGGGCGAAATCCATTCGGTTCTGGACCTCGGCGACCGGGAGGCTCTCAAGCCATTCTGTGAGCGGATCGCTCAATTCGAATTGCCTAGCCGTGTCCGAACATTGGCGCGTTCCCTTGGAATAAGGCCGGCTCAATTGGTTCGTAGTCCGGCCATATTGCAACGCGTTGCGCTATCGTCCAAATGGCGAGTAATACCGACCCAGTTTGACATTCCCGCTCCATCACAGATTTTCGGGGACCTTGTGCAGAGCGCGGGCTATGAGGCAATGATCTTTCGATCATCCCAAGGCGGCGGACAATGCGCAGTCATCTTCCCCGCTCGCATGTCCGAGTCCAGTTCGTTTGTCGAATTGCATGATGGATACCCTGAGCAGGTTGCTTTGCCGCGACTCGATCGCGAGACATGGCCTCGCCTCATCGCCCCATGAGCAGGATCATACTTTCTGTGGATGTAACCCGCCTACCGAATCGTTTGACCTCGCATCGAAGTAAATCCCAAGCTCACGGTTCCTCCAGTCGTACGACTTCGCAGGAGTGCACTGGTCCTTCTTGCCAAAAATTCGCGCCAGGAAAGAAAGCACTTCATTCTCCGCTGACCCATAGTTGTGGTGCCCACCCGCAAGTGGGTGTATAGATCACGCTTGGTATTACCCTATTTCGGCCCGCAAAGCAGCCATCTGGAGGAGGAATCTGAATTTCGATGGTCTGAGCCCAGGTGTGTGGTATGCGAACGGCGCATTCCGCAACCGGTACAAGCAGGTGGCGGTGACGCCCACCGGCACCGAGACCACCATCTACGTGGCGGGGCTCCTTGAGAAGGTCACCCGCGGCAGCCTGATCGAGTACCGGCATGCGATCCACGGGGGGAAAGGCGTCGCGGCGATCCATACCCGCAGAGCCGGCAGCCAGACCAACGCCGATACCGTATACCTGCACCGGGACCAGCTGGGCAGTCCCGAGCTCATCACCGACAGTGCCGGCCTCGAGATCGTCCGGCCCTCGTTCGGCGCCGATGGCGAGCGCCGCGATGGCACCGACTGGAGCGGGCCGCCCAGCACCGCCGATCTGACCGACATTGCCAACACCATTCGCCGCGGGTTCACCGGCCACGAGCATCTGGATGCGGTTGGGCTCATTCACATGAACGGGCGGGTGTATGAGCCGGTGGCGGGACGGTTCTTGAGTGCCGATCCGATTGTTCACGTTGGACTCAGCCAGTCACCGAACCGCTACAGCTACGTTTGGAACAATCCATTGACGCTGATTGACCCAAGTGGCCTCGATCCACCTCCACCAGATGGCAGCGGCGCCTGCAACCCACAATGCCCCGACGTGCCGGTAACCGGGCCGCGCCCACGACGTCCGAGATTTCCAGCGCCAGGTGGCGGATCCGGTCAAGTCGAATCCGCCTCGCAACGCGATCCATGCGGGCAGGATTCCAGTCAAATGGCTTGCGACGAAGCGGAAGGCCTGCTTTCTGAATTCCTTGGGGGAGAATCCCAGGAGCAGACTCAGCCAGAGAGGCCGCAAGAGGAGCAGCCCGATGCATGCCGACAGGGCTCTGCGGAGCGAAACGTAGTTCGCGCTCCGGACTATTGGGAGCTGCAAATCAACATTGCTATTCCCACTCCGTGGACTGGGACTCTTCTCGGCGTTTCAGGGCATATAAGCCTTGACCGAAACGGTGAGTGGTACGGCGGCATCGGCCCAGGTGTCGGGAGATCAGCCACCGTCGTAAGTGGGTCTCTCATAGGCAACTGGATGTTGCAGACCAGTACATCTACTGGTAGCGAGCTCCAGAACTTCTTGACAGGCCATGCTTTCAATGCGGGGGGTGGCTACTGGGGAGGTCTTAACGTTACCTATTCGCCTACGACAGATCAGAATGCAGTGGGCGTCGGTGTGGTGTCTCCGCAAGTGGGAGGCGGTTACCAATATAGCTGGGACATTGGAGAGAACACTCATGGCTGCCCGTAGCGACATTCTTTCCGCGCTCCTGATAGCGATGCTTGCAATCGTCGGTGTCGGTCTCGCACTGTGGCCGAAATCCATCCAGGCTTGGATATTGAGACGGTACGAATCATGGTCGGGTCTTGCCGCCTGGAATCCGTTTCTTTCATGGATGAAGACGCCCTCCTATGTCCGGTTCTTGAGAGCGTTTGGGCTCATCATATGCGCGGTTGTGGTACTGATCCTCGCGCTAGCGGACTGAATGCTGGCGCACCCCATCTATGCCGGGCTGGTGATGGTGCGCGTGCGGCCGCTCGGCAGCTGGGTGTCCGCCTTCGAATTGCCGAGCCCTCGACTGACGGCCATCCAGTACCTGCTCGGGGTCGTCGAGTTGCTGTGTGCCATCGCCGTGCTATACGTGCTGTTGCCGCCATCAGCCGCTGTCGGATTTGCGGCTTTCGCTGCCGTATTCATCGCGGCAATTGCCGCCGGCGCTTTATCCGGGGTGCCGGCGGGACTTGGGGTGTTTGAATCGATCCTGCTGGTAACGCTGACCGATATTCCAGCCGAGGAGCTGTTGGACGCCGCGACGCGAGGAGTAACTCAGCGCAACAACAGCCGGCTAGAGCTTCACCATCACGTGCCGCACGGTGCTGTAGTCCTCGAGCGCGTACATTGAAAGGTCCTTGCCGTAGCCCGAGCGCTTGACGCCGCCGTGCGGCATTTCGCTGACCAGCATGAAGTGCGTGTTGACCCAGGTGCAACCGTACTGGAGCCGTGCCGCCACCTTCATTCCGCGGCCGATGTCCTTGGTCCATACCGACGAGGCCAGCCCGTAGTCGGAATCGTTGGCCCAGGCGATCGCCTGCTCTGCATCCTTGAAGCGTGTGACCGATACAACGGGCCCGAACACTTCCTTGCGCACGATCTCGTCGGTCTGCCGCGCACCGGCGATCACCGTCGGTTCATAGAAGAATCCGCCGCCGCCGCCCTTGTGTCCGCCCGCGGTCACCTCGATGTGCCTGGCAGCCTGTGCGCGTGCCACGAAGCCCGCCACGCGCTGACGCTGCTGCTTGCTGATCAGCGGGCCCATCTCGACGCCATCTTCCTGCTGCGCTCCGACCTTGATGGATGCGGCAGCGAGGCTGAGGTCGGCAACCAGCCGGTCGTAGATCTTCGGCCCCGCATACAGGCGGCAGGCCGCGGTGCAGTCCTGCCCGGCGTTGTAGTAGCCGAAGGTTCGCACGCCTGACACCACCTCTTTGAGATCGGCATCGTCGAAAACAATGACCGGCGCCTTGCCGCCGAGTTCGAGGTGCGTGCGCTTGATCCCGTCGGACGCGGCCCTCAGGATTTTTTCACCGGTTGCGACGTCGCCGGTCAGCGAAATCATGCGCACCTGGGGATGGGCGACGAGCGGAGCCCCGACGGTCCTGCCGCGCCCGGTGATGATGTTGACGACGCCGGCCGGGAAGATCTCCGCCAGGATTTCCGCGAGTTTCAGCGCCGTCAGCGGCGTCTGTTCGGAGGGTTTCAGGACCGCGGTATTGCCGGCGGCTAGCGCCGGGCCCAGCTTCCACGCTGCCATCATCAGCGGGTAGTTCCAGGGCGCGATGGATGCCACCACGCCGACCGGGTCGCGCCGGATCATGCTGGTGAAGCCGGGCAGGTACTCGCCGGCGATGGCGCCGGTCATGGTGCGCGCCGCGCCGGCGAAGAAGCGGAACACGTCGGCAACGGCCGGTATCTCGTCATTGAGCGCGGCGACGAGCGGCTTGCCGCAGTTCTGCGATTCGAGATCCGCGAAATCCGGGCCCGCAGCCTCGATGCGGTCGGCGAGCTTCAGCAGGAGCGTCGCGCGGTCCTTGGGCGGTGTGCGGGACCAGCCATCGAATGCCGCGTACGCGGCTCTGACCGCTGCGTCGATCTGCCCGGGCGAGGCTTCCGCAATCCGCACGATGACCTGGCCGGTGGCGGGATTCAGGACGTCTTCGGCGTCGCCCTGGCCGCTGACGAAACGTCCATTGATCAGCAGTTTCTTCTGCATGGATGCCTCACTTCGATTCGAATTCCCTTGGCCGCGTCAGCCAGTAGGCTAGCAGGATCGGCACCATCGTGATCAGCACGACGCTGACCGCGACGACATTGGTGATCGGCCGCTCGCGCGGGCGGAACAACTCGTTGAAAAACCAGATCGGCAGCGTCTGCTCGTGCCCGGCCGTGAACAGCGTGACGATGATTTCATCGAAAGACAGCGCGAATGCCAGCATGCCGCCGGCCAGCAGCGCGGTCGCGATCTGCGGCAGAATGACATAGCGGAATGTCTGCAGGCCGTCGGCGCCCAGGTCCATCGAGGCCTCGACCCAGCTCTGCGGCAGCCGGCGCAGCCGCGCGATGACATTGTTGTGCACGATAACGATGCAGAATGTCGCGTGGCCGGTGATGATGGTCCAGAAACCCGGCTGTATGCCGCCAAACTTGAAGGCCGACAGCAGTGCGATACCGGTGATGATGCCGGGTAGCGCGATGGGCAGCACGAACAGCAGCGTGATGGCTTCGCGTCCGCGAAACCGGCTGTGCGCCAGCGCGAATGCGGCAAGGGTCCCGAGCAGGAGCGCCATCAGGGTTGCGACCGAGGCGACGTAGAGCGACAGCCTGAGCGCGTTCCAGATGTCCTCCCGCGCGAAGGCGACGGCGAACCAGTGCAGTGTCAGGCCCGGAGGCGGGAACTGGTAGGTCCGGTCCTCGGTCGTGAACGCGTACAGCACGATCACCCACACCGGGAGGTGCAGGAAGGCGAGGCCGGCGAATGCCGCCAGCTTCTGGCTGAAGGAAGCGGCATTCCAGTCGCGCGCGCCCCTAGAGCGCATGAAAGGCTCCCAGGCGTTTCGCCAGCGACAGATAGATTGCGATCAGGATGATCGGCACCACCGAGAATGCCGCTGCGAGTGGCAGGTTTCCGACGGTGCCCTGCTGCTGGTAGACCATCATGCCGATGAAATAGCCGGGAGCGCCGACCACGCTCGGGATGATGTAATCGCCCAGTGTCAGCGAAAATGTGAAGACCGATCCGGCGGCGAAGCCAGGGAGCGCCAGTGGCAGCACTACATTGCGGAATGTCTGGCCGGGGCGGGCGCCGAGGTCGGCCGAGGCCTGCAGCAATGACTGCGGCACGCGCTCGAGCGCCGCGGTAAGCGGCAGGATCATGAATGGCAGCCACATGTAGACGAACACGATGAACATGCCGAGATAGGAAGACGCCAGCGACGGCCCGCCGATGACCGGTGTCGCGAGCGCGGCATTCAATACCGGCGCCAGGCCAAGCTGGTCCACGAACCAGGACAGGATGCCCTGCTTCGCGAGCATCAGGCGCCATGCGTAGACTTTGACCAGGTAGCTGGTCCACATCGGCAGCATCACGCCGACGTAGAAGAATGCCTTCATGCGTGGCGAGGCATGGCGCGCCATGTAGTTGGCAATCGGGAATGCCACGACCGCAGCCACCAGCGTGACCGCGACCGCCATCCCAAGCGTGCGCAGGATGATGTCGACATTCGCCGGGTGGCTGACGAGCTGCCGGTAGGTGGCGAGCGTCAGCTTCGGCACGATGCGGGCGGTGAACTCGTCGATCGCATAGAAGCTCTGCATCAGCAGTGCGAACAGCGAACCGAGGTAGACGATTCCAAGCCACAGCAAAGGCGGCAGCAGCAGGAGCGCCAGGTAGAAACCGCGGCGGCCATACAGGAATCTGGCGATTGCGCGCATGGATGGTGGCTGCTTCAGGTATCCGCGAGCGGCACGAGGTCCTCGCGCGACCAGACCAGCCGGACCCGGCTGCCGCGCGCGGTCACTGCGGCCGGCGAGCCCTCCGGACGCACGGCGGCAATCACTGGCCCTGCATCGGTGCGCACATGGCAGCGGCTGGTGGCGCCGTGGTAGTGGAACTCCTCCAGCACTCCCTCGCAGCTCAGCGCGCCATCGGGCGCCGGCGCGCCCGCGGGCAGCACCTCAATCGCCTCCGCGCGAATCGCGAATGTGCGGGCGACGCCTGTAATCCTCCGCGCCAGCTCGCCTTCGACCACATTGGCGCTGCCGACGAAACGCGCGACGAATGGCGTGCGCGGTCGCTGGTACAGGTCGCGCGGCGCATCGAGTTGCTCCATGCGACCTTCGCGGAACACCGCCACCCGGTCGGCCATGCTGAGGGCCTCGCCCTGGTCGTGCGTCACGTAGACGAATGTGATGCCGACCTGCTGCTGGATCGCCTTCAGCTCGATCTGCATTTCCTCGCGCAGCCGCAGGTCGAGCGCTCCGAGCGGTTCATCGAGCAGCAAGACTTTGGGCCGGTTGATCAGGGCACGCGCAAGCGCGACCCGCTGTTTCTGCCCGCCCGACAATTGCGCGGGCGAACGTTCCGCGAGCGCCGCGAGCCGGACGAGCTCCAGCACTTCGAGCGCGAGCCGGCGCCGCTCGGGCCCGGGCATGCCGCGCACCTTCGGGCCGTAGGCCACGTTTTCCGCGACATTCATGTGCGGGAAAAGCGCGTAATCCTGGAACACGGTATTGACGCTGCGCTCGAATGGCGGGATGTCCGTGACATCCTCGCCATCGAGCATCACATTTCCGTGCGTCGGGCGGTCGAAACCCGCGATCAGGCGCAGACACGTGGTCTTTCCCGATCCGGATGGGCCCAGCAGCGCGAAGAATTCGCCCGGTGCGACTGCAAGCGAGACATCGTCCAGCGCTCGCACCGCGCCGAACAGCCGGCTGACGCCGGCCAATTCGATGGCCGGCGTCACCGCGGGCGAAGGGCGCCGCTCAGCGGCCGCCCATGATGGCGACGTAGTCGGTGCTCCAGCGGCTGTAAGGCACGCACTCACCGCCGGCGCATGCCGCTTCCGGCGTGCGCCAGAACCAGATCTTGTCAAAGTCGTCGAAGCCATTGGTCGCGCAACCTTCCGGCCCGAGCAGCGCGTTGTCGTTGCAGGCCGCGGGAACCGCCGGCACTGAGCCGAACCAGGCCGCGAGATCGCCCTGGACCTTCGGGCTGACCGACCATTCCATCCACTCGTAGCCACAGTTCGGATGCGCGGCGGTTGCGCTCATCATCGTCGTGTCGGCCCAGCCGGTCGCGCCTTCGGCGGGCACGGTGCTCGCAACCGGCTGCTGGTTCGCAGCCAGCGTGTTGACCTGGAACGGCCAGGAGCCGGACGCGACCACGCCCTCGTTGGTGAAGTCCTGCACCTGGACATTCGCATCGTGCCAGTAGCGCTGTACCAGCGGGTGCTGCCTGCGCAGCAGCTCGAGGGCCGCGGCGTACTGCGCCTCATTCAGTGAATACGGATCGGCGATGCCTAGCTCCGGCTTCCTGCTCATCAGGTAAACGGCAGCATCCGCGATGTAGATTGGGCCGTCATAGGCCTGCACGCGCCCCTTGTTGGACTTGCCGTCCGGCAGCTTCATGGGCTCGAACAACACGGCCCAGGAAGCCGGTGCTTCCTTGAAGACCTTTGTGCTGTACATCAGGACATTCGGGCCCCATTGATAGGGAACCCCGTAATGCTTGCCGTCCATGGAATGCCATGGGGCCTCGCGCAGCCGCTCATCGACACTCATGTAACTCGGAACGCGTGCGACATCGATCGCCTGCACCGTGCCGCCGCGAATCAGCCTGACCGACGCGTCGCCCGATGCCGTCACGAGGTCGTAACCTCCCTGGGTCATCAGCGAGACCATTTCGTCCGAAGTGCCCGCAGTCTTCACATTGACCTTGCACCCGGTCTTGGCCTCAAAGCCCGTGACCCAGTCGTATCCGGCGTCGGTGTCGCCGCGCTCGATGTAACCCGGCCAGGCGACGATACTGACCTCGCCCTCGAGGACCGGCGCCGCCGGGGCCTCGGGTTCTTTCTTGCCCTGGCAGCCGGCGAAGACAAGAACAATTCCGGCTGACATGGCGGCCAGCCGGCTTGAATAGCGGGTGTCGTACGCGAACATGGAGGTGTCCCCCGGGGATTGTTCTGGTTGGGCCAAGTTTATGCCTGTCCGATGCGAAATACACGTAGCCGGTATATCCCGCCGCCGGCCTATTGGGTGCGGGCAACCCCGGTCACCGGCTGCTCCGGCGCGACTGTTATCCGCAGTCGCCCATAGGGCGAGGCAGGCACGGCCGCGCTGCCAAGCCGTTCCAACCAGGCCAGCGACGCCGGCGTCAGCAGGTCCCCTTCGCGCCGCGCGGGCGCGGCACCCAGCACGGCGGCCGGCGTGAAGACCACGAGATAATGGGCGCTGTCGGTGGCGGGATCGATCGGCATGGTCACGGCAAGCCCGGTTTCACCCCCGGGCGTTGCCAGCGCCGGCTCCAGGCGCAGGTTGTCGAGACCTGACATGCGCAGGACGATGAATGTGTCGTCCAGCAGCGCGACGATCGGATAGAAAATTCCTGCATCGTCATCCAGCCCTGGATCGAAAAGGCTCTTCACCCGCAGGCGGTACGGCGTCGAGATCTTCGGCAACTCGAAAGCGGCAAACGGGCTCACGCCGCTGTGGAAATCGAAAACAGGGCTCGCATCATTCACGGTCGTGACCGCATGGCCGCGCTCAGGCAGCGGGCGGTACGGAAATCCGGACGGATCGTCGCAACACGCTTTCGTTCTGGCGTAGAGCGCGAGACGCGCCTCCTGCTTCGCCGGGTAGGATTGGACGGGTACCGCAGCGCAGCCGGCGGCAGCGGCCGCGATCACGAGCAACGGGAGCAGCATTGATACTGGCATCGGGTTCCAGGCATCGAACGGAGCGTGGGCAGGCTAGCATGAATCCTGCCTCCGCCGCGGTGATCGGCGCGGGTCTCGCGGGAATCGCCTGCGCGCGGCGCCTGTCCGGCGCCGGCTGGCACTTGCGCGTGTTCGAACGCCAGCGCGCATCCGGCGGCCGGCTTGCCACGCGCCGTTTCGAAGCTGCCGTTTTCGATCATGGCGCCCAGTATTTCAGCGCGCGCGATTCGTCGTTTCTGGCGGCCATCGAAGATGCGCGCCTTGCCGGCGCGGTCGCACGCTGGCGGCCGCGCTGGCCGGACGGCGACCAGGAGCACGGCGAACTGTGGGTTGGTTCGCCTGGCATGAATGCGTTGCCGCGATTTCTGGCGGAAGGGCTCGACATCGAATACGGTGCACGCATCACGCGCCTCGAACGACACCGCAACGGCTGGACGCTCATCGACGAACGGGGCGCCGCGCATGCGGATTTCGGATTGGTCGTACTGGCACTGCCGGCGCCGGAAGCCGCGGCACTGGCGGCGTCCCACACTCCGCTCGCGGACCGCGTGAATGCGGTGCCGATGTCGCCCTGCTGGGCTGCCATGGTCGCCTTCGCGCATCCGATCCCCGATGTGCCGGACGCCGGCTTCTGCGCGGACTCCGTGCTGGCATGGTTTTCGCGCAATGGCTCGAAACCGGGACGGGATGCCATGGATGCCTGGGTCCTGCATGCCTCGCCCGAATATTCGCGCCGCGAGTTCGACGCGCCGCCGGGCCGTGTGCAGGATGCCCTGCTGACGCGGCTTGCCGCTGAGTTCGGGCGAACACTGCCGGCGATCCAGCTGTCGGACACCCATCTCTGGCGTCATGCCCGTGTCGAGGCGCCGCTCGGTGAACCATTCCTGCTCGATGAATCGGCGAATATCGGCTTCTGCGGCGACTGGTGCCTGGATGCAAGGGCCGAGGCTGCATTCCTGTCCGGGGATGCCATCGCCACTGAGATTTCAAGGCCGCGATAGCCGCACTCGTCCGGTAAGATGCGCGAAAGACGATGAGCAGTCCGCGCAATTCATGGTTTCTGGTCGCAGCGCTGGCAATCCTGCTGGAAGCTTGCGCTGCGGGCGCGCCACCGAAGTCGGAGTCCGAGAGCATGTCGAAGTCCAGGCCGCTCCCGCCGGTTGCCGCAGTGCGGCCCTACGATGTCGTGTCGCCAAATGGCACGCGGGTCGACGAATATTACTGGCTGCGCGACGACACGCGCACCAGCAGGGAAGTTCTCGGCTATCTCGAAGCCGAGAATGACTACCTGGCGGCGATGACCGCGCACACGCAGGCGCTGGAAGATCGTGTTTACGGCGAGATCATCGCTCGCATCAAGCAGGACGATTCCTCCGTCCCGTACCGCAAGCGCGGCCACTGGTACTACACGCGCTTCGAGACCGGCGGCGAGCACCCGGTCTACGCCCGCAAGGCCGGCGGGCTCGAAGCGGCTGAACAGCTGATGCTGAATGTGAACGAACTCGCGGTGGGCCACGAGTTCTACCAGGTCGGCGCAATCGCGATCTCGCCGGGCGACCGGCTGCTCGCCTATGTCGAGGACACGGTCGGCCGCCGCCAGTTCCGGCTGCGCATCAGGGATCTCGAGACCGGAGAGACACTTCCGGAGGTGATCGAAAATGTGGATCCTTACCTCGCATGGACTGCCGACAGCGGAAGTGTGCTGTACGTCGAAAAGCACCCCGAGACGCTGCTCGGTTATCGCGTCCGCCGCCACGTGCTCGGCACCGACCCGGCCGACGATCCGCTCATATATGAGCAGGACGACGCCAGTTTCTACACTTCTGTCCGCGCTACCAAGGACGAGCGCTATCTGCTGATCATTGCCGAGAGCACCGTTTCGACCGAGCTGCGCTACGCGGATGCGGCCGATCCCGCGCTGCAGTTTCGCGTTTTCCTGCCGCGGGAGCGCGACCACGAGTACAGCGCCGACCACCTGGAGGGGCGCTGGATTATCCGCAGCAACTGGCAAGCTCCGAATTTCAGACTGATGACAGCTGCCGTCGGGGAGGAAGGCAATCGTGCGGCATGGCTTGAACTCATTGCGCATCGCGACGACGCCTTCATCCAGGGATTCGACGTGTTCAAGGATTTCCTGGCGATCGAGGAGCGCTCCGGAGCCCTGCGCAAGATCCGCATCCGTCCCTGGGACGGCAGCACGGATTTCTTCATTGCTGCCGATGAAGCAGCCTACACGACCCTGCTCGGGGCGAACGCGGAGATCGACACGAATATCGTCCGCTATGAATACACTTCGCTGACGACGCCGAAGACCGTTTACGACTACGACATCCGGACCGGCGAAAGAGAACTGCTGAAGCGCGATCCGGTGCTGGGTGATTTCGACCCCGCCAGCTACCGGACCGAATTGCTGTGGGCGACGGTGCGTGACGGCACCAAGGTCCCGGTTTCGCTGGTGTACCGGAAGGAATTCGCGCGCGACGGGCGTGTGCCGCTTCTGCTCTACGGCTACGGTTCCTACGGAAATTCTATGGACCCGGTGTTTTCCATTCCACGATTGTCATTGCTCGATCGCGGTTTCGTATTCGCGATCGCGCATGTCCGCGGCGGCCAGGAAATGGGCAGGCGCTGGTACGACGAGGGCCGCTTGCTGAAGAAAACCAACACCTTCACGGATTTCATCGATGTCACCCGCTACCTGGTGCAGGAGCGCTATACGGACCCGAAACGGGTGTCCGCGATGGGCGGCAGCGCGGGCGGGCTGCTGATGGGCGCAATCGTCAACATGGCGCCGGGCGACTACCGGGCGGTGGTCACGCAGGTGCCATTCGTCGACGTCCTCACCACGATGCTGGATGAAAGCATACCGCTGACGACCGGCGAATTTGACGAGTGGGGCAACCCGAAGCAGAAACAATACTACGACTACCTTCTTTCCTACTCACCCTACGATCAGATCGCGCGCCGGGCCTACCCGGCGATATTCGTGACGACCGGCTTGTGGGACAGCCAGGTGCAGTACTTCGAACCGGCCAAGTGGGTCGCGCGGCTGCGCGCGCGCAAGACCGATGCCAATCCTCTGCTGTTCCGCACGCAGATGGAAGCCGGGCACGGCGGCAAGTCCGGGCGGTTCCAGCGCTACCGGGAAATCGCCGAGGAATACGCATTCATCCTGGACCAGTCCGGCATCGCGGAATAGATATTGAACCCTGGCGCTGACGAACGAACGGCCGGCTGCGCGCACATGAACATGCAGCCACGGGCGGAGCTGCTGCTCGGGCGGATCGTGAATGTACGGCCCGCCGAAATCGCCGGCCTCGTTGCGGCATTCGCATTCAACTTCCTGGTTTTCACTGCGTATTACATCCTGCGCCCGCTGCGCGACAGCATGGGCGTGACCGGCGGCGTGCACGCTCTTGATGATCTGTTCTGGTTTACATTTCTCGGCATGCTGCTGGCGGTGCCGCTGTTCGGATGGATCAGCGGCCGGTATCGCCGTGCGGTGTTCCTGCCCTGGACCTACTTGTTCTTCATCGTCAACCTGCTGGCGTTCTGGGCGGTGTTCACCACGCTCGAGGATGACACCTGGCCGGCACGCGTGTTTTTCGTCTGGCTCAGCGTGTTCAACCTGTTTGTCGTGTCGGTGTTCTGGAGTTTCATGGCCGACCTGTTCAACAAGGAGCAGGCCGGGCGCATGTTCGCCTTCATAGCAGGCGGCGCCAGCACGGGCGCGATCATGGGCTCCGGCATTACCGGCTTCTTCGCAACGGTACTGGGCGACATCAATCTGTTGCCTGTTTCCGCGGCGATGCTGGCGGCTACGCTGTTCCTGATGCGCTATCTGCTGCGATGGAACGCCGGCCGCGCGGATCGCGGCGAGCACATCGCCGAGCAGCCGATCGGCGGCAATCCCTTTGCCGGCATCACCCTCGTGCTGCGTTCCGGTTATCTGGCCGGTATCGCCCTGTTCGTATTCCTGATGGCCGCCGTGTCGACATTCCTGTATCTGCAGCAGGCGGCGCTGCTCGCGGTGCAATTCCCGGACAGCTCCGAGCGGACCGCCTTCCTCGGCAGGATCGATGCGCTGGTCAACGGCATCGCGCTCCTGATTCAGCTGCTGGCGGTCGGACGGCTGACCGCGCGGCTCGGCGTGACCGTGATGCTGCTCGCGGTACCGGCGATCATCGCGGCTGGCTTCCTGCTCATTGCGGCCTCACCGACGCTGGCCACATTGATCGGCGTCTATGTGGTGCGGCGCGTCGGGCAATACGCGGTGACGCGGCCCAGCCTGCATATCCTGTACACGACGGTCGACCGGGCCTCCAAGTACAAGGCCAAGAATTTCAATGACACGGTGGTCTACCGCGGCAGCGACGCGGTTGTTGCCTCCTTCCATGAGGCCGTCGTAAGGACGCTGTCGCTCGGGCTCGCCGGAATCGCCTGGCTGGGCGCGGGTATTGCGGTCGTCTGGGCCTTGGTCGCGATCTATCTTGGCCGCGCCCACGAACGCACTGCGCCGGCCAGGCCGACGGGCTGATCAGTCCGCGAGCTGGAAGCGCAGACGCGCGGTAACACGCTGGTCGACGATCGCGCCGTTGACCACGCGCGGCTCGTAACGCCAACGGGCGACCGATTCGAGTGCGGCGCGGTCGAAGACGCCTGCGGGCTCGGCGGCCAAGATGGTCGCATCCCGCGTGCTGCCGTCGCGGGCGACCGTGAATTCGATGTCCACCCAGCCGGAAATTCCCCGCTCGAGCGCGCGCGGCGGGTATACGGGATTTACGAAGTGGGTCCGATTCAGCGCGTTTTCCGGAAGTACGGCCGGCAGCACTGGCTTCGGCGGCGACATTGCCGCGCGCGCCCCTGCAATCTCGGTCGCGGCGGCGGCGACCTCGGTGGCCGGAGCACCTGCGTCATTGGCCGCTCTCAGCATTACCTCGGCGGTAGCGACATTGCCGGCGGCCGCCAGGCGGCGTGCTTCGGCAAGCGTCTTGCCCGCGAGCAAGGCGCTGGCTTCCATGAGGCCCGGGTGTGCAGGGTCGGATGCGCGCAGCAGGTCCAGGTAATGGCGCGCCGAATCCGCCACCGGTTCGATCAGGCGACCCTGCGTGAGGCGCTGGTGGCTGAGCGCAAGGAGCCGCACGCGGTCCTCGCGCAGGGTGCCGAGGCGCGCGATTTCAAGCTCCGACCGCAGTTCGGAGACTTCCGGTCGCGCGGCATCGAGTGCGACCGCATGACGTACCCAATCGCCGGCCTCGTCCAGGCGCCCTTCGCTCATGGCCCTGCGCGCGTTGCTCTGCAGCAGGGACGTAAGTGCGGTGATTCCCTGCTGCACGCCGGCATCCGCCGGATCAATGCGTCGTGCCGCCAGCAAATAGGCATGGGCGCTGTCGCCGCTGCCGACCAGCCGGTTGCTGTGGATGCGCTTGTTGGCAAGCAGCACCAGCCCCTGCACGCGGGTCGTTGCACTGGCCGGACCGGGCTGTCCGGGCGTCGTCGCAGCCTGGGCTTGCCCGCCCGCCGGCCGCAGCGCCCTGCCGAACTCTACCAGGCGTTCGCGTTCGCGTTCGAGCTGGATCGTGAAGAACTCCAGGCGCTGATGATTGGGCCGGGCCGAACGCACGGCATCCACGGCGCTCGCGAGGGCCGCCAGGTCCTGTGCAATCAGCGCCCGCTCGGCCTGCGACAGCAATTCGTCGGCTACGCGGTCGATCCCGCGCTCCGCCGTCCGGTTGCCCGGATCGCGCGCGAGCGCTGCCCGATAGAGTTCCAGCGCATTGTGTTGCGGTGGGTCGACCAACTGGCCTTGCGACAGGGCGAGGCTGGCAGCGTCCAGCAGCGTCCGCAGCTCGGCTTCCCGGTCCGCGTGCGTCGTCGTGGGCTGTTCGCGGCCGGTGTCCGGAATCAGCTCGCGGAGTTTTTCCCAGGGTTTCCAGCTTGCCAGCAGCATGATGAGCAGTCCGAGCGGAATCAACAGCAGGCTGCGGCGGGACCAGCGGCGCACGGATGCGTGGTCCAGCCGGATCGCCGGCAGCGCGAGCCGCTTCAGCTTGGCGGAGCTTGCGTCGGCCTGGCGCGTCGCGGCGCCGGCCGTGTCGCCGGACCTCTGCTTGCGGCGCAGGGTGGCTTCCACGAAGTTGCGGATTCGCTCCGCCGATGCCGGCATATGCAGGAAACGAAAGACGACGCCCTTGGAGATCAGCTCGGCGAGCTCGGCCTCATCGTCGCGGCGGCCCGCGACGATGATCGCGAGGTCGGGAAATTGCGCGTGGATCCTGGTGACGAACTCGCGGGTGTCGTGGTCCGCCAGTGCCGCGTCCGCCAGCAGCACGGCGCTGCCTGCCGCGACCACCAGGTCGGCAGCATGGTTCGCATCATCCGCGCGCCAGACACGGTGACTGCCGGCCAGTGAATCGCGCGCCAGGTCGATGAGCGCCGGATCTGCGGAAAGCACGACGACATTTGCGCCGGCGGACTGCGCAGCTGGAATCGCCCGCTCCGCTGCCGGTTTTTCGACGTTTGAATAGTCGATGTACACGCTACCCCGCGCGCGGCGAAGCCGCGCAAAAACGCCCCGGCGCAGACCTCTGGGCCGGTGACGCAGTGACAGGGCCAATCTTTGACAAGATCCGTCGTGGCAAATGAGACACAAGTCGGGTTTTTGCCTTTGGGCGCGTGACGGACTTCGAAAAATCCCGGAGTTTCCGGCACTTGCGAAACTGGGACCGACTGGTATCCCCCAGGGTGTCCCGGGCGTTGCTGGCATACCACAGCGTGTCCGCGATCCCTGAATTTCAGGCAGTTACGCGAATCTGGACAGCGTCCCGGTGGACCCGTAATGTGGCCCGGCCTTGCGAATCGGGGGATTCATGGCGGGGAAGCTGGGTCTTAAGCCCGAGATTGCGTTCGAGTCCTGTCTGCCATCCGAGCATTACCACCAGCTCGTCTCGCTCCTGTTCTTCAACGAGCGTCAGGACCGGGTACGGAGCGGCATTGTCACCGCCATCGACCGCTATGGCCCGCCGGAAATCGTCGTTGACGGAAATTCCTTGCGGGTACGCGTCGCCGGGCCCGCCGAGACCCAATGTCTGTTCGCCATCGAGCGGGACGGCAAGGTTTCGCGGCCGGTCGGAGTGATCCTTTACGTGCGTGACAGCTTCGAACGCATCACCGTCCTGCACCTGGTCGTCGCGGGCTCCTATGCCGCAGGCGGCCCGCGCGCCAGGTACAACCTGCTGCTGCGCCTGGTGCAGGCTGTCAAGCGGGTCGCGCGCTGCACCTCCGGCATACGCCATGTCGAGCTGCTTTACTCGCATCACAGGCCACGCGCCGCCTGGGCCTGATTATCCTGCGCGCGGTTATGATGTGACCGCACCCCAAGGCAGGAGTCCCGCATGATCCGAATGGCCCGAGCGCCGCTAGCCGCCGCGATGCTGGCACTTGCCTTTTCGCCAGCGAGCGCCGCCACGCGCGAGGAACTCGACGCCGAAGTCCGCGAAGCCGTCAGCGCGCTCTACAAGCATTCGAGCGCAGCAAAGGAACTGGCAGGCAGGTCGGCAGGGATGCTCGTGTTTCCCAGGGTAGTGAAAGGAGGAATCGGTATTGGCGCCGAGTACGGCGAGGGTGCGCTCCTCGTCGACGGCGAGACCGTCGCTTACTACAACATCGTCGCGGGTTCCATCGGCCTGCAGCTCGGCGTGCAGCTCAAGAGCCAGGCGATCCTGTTCATGAGCCAGGGCGAACTCGACAAGTTCCGCAATAGCGGAGGCAGCAAGGACGGATGGAAGGCGGGCGTGGACGGGAGCGTCGCGCTCGCCACCCTGGGCGCGGGCGGCCAGATCGACACCGAAACCTCCAAGAAGCCGATCATCGGTTTCATTTTCTCGAACAAGGGTCTGATGTACAATCTGACCTTCGAGGGGGCAAAAATCTCGAAAATCGACAAGGATTAGTGTCCAGGCCCGGCGGACAGGCCGCCGGTCAGCACCAGACGCATGGCGGCTTCGACCTGCATGTCGAGGTGCACAATGGCTGAACGCGGCACGAGCGCCGTGTATCCGCCGATCTGGTAACTCATCGGAAAATAGACTGCAACCAGCGCGGCTTCGCGCTTCACGATGCCAAGTTCCGCTGCATCTTCGCGGGTGACGAATCCGACCAGCTGCGCATCGCCGATGCGGGCAAGCACGACCCGTTTCAGTTCACGGCGTCTGCCGTCCGCCGGCAGCAGCTTGGCGAAGTCGCGCAATGCGCCATAGATCGTCTTGACCACCGGGATTCGATCGAGGAATGATTCCCATGCCGCGAGCATCCGCCGTATCAGCAGGGCATTCAGCAGGAAGCCGGCCGACAGCACCAAAAGGACCGCAGCCGCGATGCCCATGCCCGGGCGGTAATACTGATCGGGGATCAAGAGCGTGATCACCCGCCGCAGTATTGACTCGGTCGAACTGCCGAACCACCAGAGCAGCCACAGGGTTAAGCCAATAGGCATCACGACGACCAGACCGCTGACGAGGGCGCTGCGTAGCTTGCGGAACATGGGGTTTCTCCCGGCGCGACTGGCCGCATGAGGCCATTGGAGCGAACATGATAACGGCGCGTAGACCTGAAATGCGGCTGCCTGCAGTCCTGTTTGGAATCGCCCTGCACGCCGCCGCCGCTGAAGCGGAACTTGTCAATCGCGACGCCATTTTTGCGCGCGCACAGGACATCGCGGCGGCAGCGCTTCCGGATGCGGAACGCGCGGATCTCGCCCTTTTCTACATCGCCTACGACCTGTCACTGCTCGAAACCGGCAATCCGGCCGGAGGCTTCGAGGTCGTCCTGCTGCTGAAGTCATCGCGCGAGGTCCTGAAGGCACGGGAAGTTATCGCGGCTGCACCGGACGCTGAGGCTGCTGCAAGACTCGAGAAATTGCTGGATGGCGCAGAGCTTGCCTATCACTATCGAACCGTCCGCGTGAATTTTCCCGAGCTGGAAGATGAGCCGGCGTCAGCCAGCTACTCGGGGCTGCTGTTGAATCGCGATCCGGATTCGGAGTCGGTCGTAGTACCATTGACACTGACAACGGATTCACGGCAAGCAGTGAGGAGTACGCCATGACGGTTGCCAAGGTCAGTGAAATCAGCGCGACTTCCGAGAAGAGCCTGGACGACGCCATCCGCGTAGGCGTCGCGCGGGCGAGCAAGACCCTGAAGAACATCACCGGGGCCTGGATCGCAGACCAGGAAGTGATGATCGACAAGGGCAAGATCACGGGTTACCGGGTCCGGATGCGGATTACCTTCGTCCTCAAGGACTGAGCCATGCGGCTCCGGGCCCTGCAGCTAATGCTGGCGCTGGCCGCGGCGGGGGCGGTGTGGGCCGGCGATTTCGGGCGCATCGAGCCGCAGGCCCTGGCCGAGCAGCTCGAAACAGCTGACCCGCCGCCGCTGGTCCTTGATGTCCGTACTGCGGCCGAGTTCGACGAGAGCCACATTCCCAGCGCCGTCAATATCCCGCACGATTCCCTGGACAGGCGAATATCGGAACTCGGCGCGGCGGATGGACGGGACATCGTCGTGTACTGCCGGAGCGGACGACGCTCGGCTATTGCGCTGGCGGCATTGCAGCGAGGCGGTTTCAGCCGGCTGTTCCACCTCGAGGGCGACTGGCTGCGCTGGAGCGAGGAAGGCCGGCCCCTGATCCGGGCGACCGCGAAGCACTGAACCGTCCAGGGCGTTCGTGTTCTATCTCGCGCTCGCCAATGCCGTCCTCGTCCTGCACCTCGCGTTCATCCTGTTCGTCGTGTTCGGCGGGCTGCTGGTGTTGCTTCGCAGGTGGATTGCCTGGCTGCACCTGCCGGCAGTCGCATGGGGCATCCTGATCGAGTTCGCGGGCTGGATCTGTCCGCTCACGCCGCTCGAGAACTGGCTGCGGGTAGAGGGCGGCAGCCGCGGATACAGCGGCGGCTTCATCAGCCATTACCTGGTGTCGCTTATCTATCCCGAAGGGCTGACACCCGCACTGCAGTGGAAACTGGGAGCACTGGTGCTCGTGATCAACCTCGGCATTTATGCCCTGGTGTTGCGACGCGGACGCGGTGACTGATCTTCGGTCGCAGGCAGCACAGGCGGCGAATCGAGCTCCTGTACTGCGACGACGACGCAGCCCGGCCCGCCGTGTACGCCAAGTGCCGTGCCGAGCGGGATGATGGGCAGCACCTCGGCCCCGGCAAGGCCTGAGGCAATTGCGTCGCGCACCACGGCAGCGCCATCTGGTGAATTGGCGTGAGCGATGCCGATGCGCCAGAGTCTGGCGGGGTCGAGCCGCCGTCGCAGGAACCGGCCGAAGCGGCGATAGGGATTCCTGCGACCGAGCAGCACGCCGCCGACGCCGACGCTGCCGTCCGCATGCACGGCAAGTATCGGTGTCAGCCGCAGCAGGTCGGCCAAGGTCTTGACCCAGCCGGGCACGCGGCCGCCGCGCACGGCATATTCAAGCGTCACCAGGCAGCCCCAGGTGCTGGTCCTGCGGCAGGCCGCGATGGCGGCATCGCGCACGGCGTCGGCGTCGCCTCCCGCGGCGGCAACTTCCGCCGCGCGCATGACGATCAGGCCCTGGCCGAGCGCCGCGGTGCCGCAGTCGACAGTGACGATGCGCGCGCGGGTGCGCGCGCGGCCGGCGGCCGTTTCCGCGCTCTGAAACGTGCCGCTGACGCGCGAAGTCAATCCGATATAGACGACGGCCCGATAATGCGAACCCAGGAATTCGAAGGCGCGCCTGAAATCGCCTGGTGGCGGCAGCGAAGTCTTTGGATGCTGCGGATTGGTGGCGAGTTCGAGGAAGAACTGCTCCGGCGAAAGGCTGACCTTGTCGAGGTAGCTGTGGGCGCCGAAGTGCACGCGCACCGGAACCATATGGATGTCCAGCTTCTCCATCACCGAATCGGGCAGGTCCGCCGCGGAGTCCGTGACGACCGCGACCAGCCTGCGCGCGTCGTGGTGCGCCATCTCCTGCTGGCGCCGCATGTCATCGGCTTTCTCGCCGCTGACCGCGCCATAGCGTGCCGCGAGCTCGAAGAGCCGACGCGGTTCGTTCAGGTGCAGGTGCAGCCGGACCTTGCGATGCGTGCCGGCGACGACGAGGCTGGAGCCGAGCGTGGAGGCCGCTTCGCGCAGCTTGCGCCGGTCGATGTCTTCGCCCGTGATCATGCACTCCGTGCAGTAGCGGTATGTCAGGTCCTCTTCCTGCCCCGCGGCCGGCTGCTCGTCATGAATGAGCGCAATCGGCGCATCGTCGTCCGGAATGACGCCGGTGTCGAGATATCCGGACATGCCGGCCACGAGCTCGACGAAGCCAAGTGCGCCGGCATCCACGACATTGGCGCGGCGCAACGACTCGAGCTGCTCGCGCGTCGCTTCCAGTGAGCGCTGCGCTGCGGCGAGGGCGGCCCGGAACAGGGTTGGAAAGTCGCGCACGCCGCGTTCCCGCACTTCGCGCGTCGCCGCGGCCGCAAAGTCCGTCAGCACCGTGAGGATCGTGCCCTCGCTGGGCTCCGCCAGCGATTCGCGTGCATAGCTCGCACCACTGCTGACTGCGTCCACGAAGGCCTCGGTGCCGAGATCCGCGAGATGGCCGGCACGATCGCACAGACCCAGCAGGAATTGCGCCAGTATCGCGCCCGAGTTGCCGCGCGCGCCATCGAGGGCGGCGTCGGCAACGCGCGTGAGCGTGCGGCCGGCGTGCGCATCCGGCCTGGCGCGTAACGCCGCGAGCACCGCCTGCAGCGTGAGCGCGAGGTTAGTGCCGGTGTCGCCGTCGGGCACCGGAAACACATTGATCTTGTTGATGGTCTCTTCGCGGGACATCAGGCGGTAGATGCCGGCCCGCAGCGCCCTGGAAAGCTCGGCGCCGCTCAGTGTCAGGGCCGGCAGTGCGACTGCATTCATGCCGTGGGCAGACCTGGTGTCTATTGGCGGGGCAGCAGGAAGCGCTGGCCGCGGTAACTGAGCACGGCGCCTTCGCGGTTGATTTCCTCGATCTTCGGGCCTTCGGCCAGCACGCCGCCGCTCTGGTAACGCCTGCCATTGATGAACACGGCGCGCTCTGCCGGATCATCGGAGTAGATGTGCAGATCGACGGAAAGCTGCGGCAGGCCCGCCGTGGCCTGTGCCGGCAGAGCGGTGATTGGTGGAGGCATTGTTTCGATGGGCCCTGCCGCATAGCTGACCCGTGGGTCGGGCAGGAGCGTCGGGTCCGGCGCGGGTGGCGGCGCTGTGGCATTTGCCATCACGCTTTCCTGGACTGGCCGCAGAGTGTCGGGCGGAGAATCCGGGGCCGGGGGCAGCCTGCGGGGCGCGGGCAGCGCTGCGGCTGCGGCGGGCTCCAGGCTGGGAGCTGCAGCTGGCTCCATCGCATCGGCGGCTGCAGGAGCCGGGCTGCCATCGCGCAGCAGAATGTACAGAAGCCCTCCGGCATTGATTGCGAGCAGGGCTCCAATCGCGAGCAGGGGCCAGGGCAGGCGCCGGTCGTCGCGCGCGACGGGCAGTTCCGCGATGCTGGGTCCATTCTGCCGCTGGCGCTCGAGTTCGGACTTCCGCAGCGCGTCCAGGATGAAACTCATGCGCCGGTTCCCGTTCCGGAGGCCACCAATGTCGGCGTACCGGGGGCGCCGAGTGCGGAATCCAGCGCGAGCTGGGTCTGCAGACCCGCGACACCGTCGACGGCGAGACGCCGGCTGCGCTGGAAATCCTCGACCAGGCGCAGAAGCTCGGCATCGAAATCATCCCGGGATGGGTCCGAAACCGGCAGGCCGCCGACCTGTTCGAGCCCATGGCGCAGCCAGCGCACGTCCTCGCCGCGCATGCCGGCGCGCAAGGGGCGCATTTCATTGGCCTGCGGGCGCCACAGCACGAGGAACTCTCCGAACCAGTAGTCGGCGAGTTCCGCGACCGGTACCTCAACCTCGCCAGCGCCGATCAGGAGCCGCGCCTGGTCGCCGTCCAGTCCGGAGAGCACCACCTGGTGCGGGGAACTGGTCTCGTCGATCAAGAGCAGCATTGCCGGTCGATTGATCAGCTTGAGTTGCGCGAGCGAACCACGCTGCCAGACGCAGCTAAGACCCTGACTGGAGGCCTGCATACAACCCTGGCCATTGCCGGCCCGGTATTCGGCCCCCCACATTCTGAACAGCGAGCTGAATGCGGAATCCATCGTCGCGCCTTCGGCATCGAGCGCGAGCAGGACGCCGAGTTCCGGCGGTGGCGCCGGCATTGGCGGAGCGGTGGAGAGCGCGGCCTGCGCAACGACCGGGGGCGGCGGCGCCGCATCGTCGGCAGCAGTCCCGCGCCAGATGGCGACGCCAAGCAGCGCGGCGCCCGCAGTTGCGCCCGCGATCGCACCCCAGCGCAGCCATAATGGAAACACCGGCCGCCCGCGCACTTCGGCGGCCGCACGACGCACGAAGTCGGCGCTGACGCGGTGCTCTTCGCGCGTATAGGCGCCGAGCAGCGCGCGATCGGCGATTACATTGATGATGCGCGGCACGCCGCGCGACAGCCGGTGCAATTCGTTCCGTGCGGCGGCAGAGAACAGTTCGCGATTCGCGCCGGCAACGCGCAGCCGGTGGCGGATGTAGGCGATGGTCTCGCGGCGCCTGAGGGCCTCCAGGTGATAGCGGCCCGTGACGCGCTGCGCGAGCTGGCGCAGTTCCGATTGTCCCAGCATCGTCCGCAGTTCGGGCTGGCCTATCAGGAGTATCTGCAGGAGTTTCTGCGTCGCAGTCTCGAGATTGGTCAGGAGCCGTACCTGCTCGAGCACGTCGGTGGAAAGATTCTGTGCCTCGTCCACCATCAGCACGACACGACGGCTGCGTGCGTGCGCGTCGAGCAGGAAATGCGTCAGCAGGTCCACCAGCGCCTTGACGCTGCCGGCGGCGGTCGCCGACACCTGGACGTGCAGTTCGTCGCAGATGCACTGCAGGAATTCGGCGGGCGTGACACGGGGATTGAGGATCAGCGCGACGTCGCAATTCGGCGGCAGCTGCAGCAGCAGGCTCCGGAGCACCGTGGTCTTGCCGGTTCCCACCTCGCCGGTCAGCTGGATGAATCCGCCGGCCTCGGCGATGCCGTAGGCCAGATGCGCGAGCGCCTCGGCGTGCCGTTCGCTGAGGTATAGATAACGCGGGTCGGGCGTGATCGCAAACGGCTTTTCGGTCAGACCAAAAAAGCTTGTGTACATAAGGACTTACGTGCTCGCCCAGCATGCCGCGGGGGATCCATGATGCCTGCAGGCCCGGTGCAGCGCAAAGCTGCCCGCGCGCTGGCTGGCGCTGCTCACCGGTCGCTGCCGCGCTTGAGCGCCTCGGCGCCGAACTTGCCGCGGATCCGGTCCACCGTCGCGTCCAGCTTTCCGGACTCGGCGCTCTCGCGGCTGGTGAAGAGATCGAGCTGCTGCGCGGGCGCGAGGTCGCTGACTCCGACGCCAAGCAGGCGCACGGCAGTGCGCGGTTGCTCGTGCATCCAGCGCTCGAGCAATTCGGTTGCTACCTGCACGATCAGGCGCGTCTCCTGTGTCGGCGGCCTGAAACTCCTCTGCCGCGTGAAGGTCTCGAAATCGCGCCGGCGCACCTTGATGCTGATCATGCCGGCCTTCAGTTGCCGCGCGCGCAACCGTTCTGCCGTGCGATCCGCCAGCTGTGCCAGTCGCTGCCGCAATTCTTCGTGATCCCTGATATCGACGTCGAAGGTTTCCTCGGAGCTGATCTGCTTTTCCGGGGCATCGGAGACAACCGGGCGGTCGTCGATGCCCGAGGCACGCTCGCGCATCTCGCGGGTGTCGCGGCGGAACAGCGGCCACAGAACGGCCTCCGGTGCGCGCCGCAGTTGCCCCAGCGTATGGATGCCATGCTGTTCGAGCCGCGCCGCCGTCTTGGCGCCGATGCCGTGCAGGCGCCGCACCGGCAGGGGGTCCAGTATCGTCGTGACTTCCGCGGGCCGGATGATCAGGAGTCCGTCGGGCTTGCTCATTTCGGAGGCCAGCTTTGCGAGCAGCTTGTTGTGCGAGACGCCGACCGACGCCGTGAGCCCGGTGCGCAACCGGATGCGGTTCCTGATTTCCCGCGCCATCGTTTCGGCGCTGCCAAAGAGACCCAGACTCGCGGTCACGTCGAGAAAAGCCTCGTCCAGCGAGAGCCCTTCGATCAGATCGGTGAATTCGCCGAAGATCTCGAATGCCTGCCGCGAGACCTCGTGATAACGCTTCATGCGCGGGCGAATGACGACGGCGTGCGGGCAGCGTTTCAGCGCGTCGCGCATGGGCATCGCGGAATGCACGCCGAACCGGCGCACTTCGTAGCTTGCGGCGGCGACCACCCCGCGGCCGCCGGTGCCGCCGACGATGACCGGCTGGCCGGAAAGCCCGGGATTGTCGAATTGCTCGACCGACGCGTAAAAAGCGTCCATGTCGACGTGCAGGACCGCGCGGTGGTCACTCATGCCAGGGCGAGCGCGGAGTAGACGAGGCCCGCAAGCATTGTCACCCCGAGCAGGGCGAAATAGGTCATCGCGAGTGCCGTGAACTTGAGAAACGTGCGGAGGCGGCTCTCGCCGTACACCACGCGCATGGAGCGGAAAACGTAGTAAACAAGGTAGGCGAGCAGCAGAAAGGTGAAGAAGCCGAACAGCCCGAACAGCGGCAGATCAATCTCCGACAGCGCGATCATCAAGCTCGTGGCTGCCAGCAGCAGGAATGTGAACGCGTGGTTGTGCAGGAACAGCACGAGGTGCTCGGTGTAGAGCCTGCGCGGACGCCGCCAGTAGAAAAGAAGGGCGACGGCGGCCATCAGCGGCAGGAACAGGAACATCAGCTTCGGCGCAGTGGCAGTGAAATGCTCGAACAGGAGCACGCCGCCGTCGGCCCGGATCATCCGGCAGACGCGGGTCAGCGGCTCGCTGACCGAACCGATCGCGGGCAGCGTCAGGTCGATCGTGCAGGCCATGTCACCGGATTTGTGCACGCCGGGAATCGCTGCCGGTTCGACGCCGGCCGTTGCCAGTTCCGCGCGGATATCTTCGCGCAATTCAGCCGTACGCTCGGAGGCGGCAGTGCGTGGCGACAAAAACACGGTCTCGCCCTCGTTGTCGAACTTGACGGCCTCGCCATCTGGCAGCAGCGCCGAGAGCGCGAAGAACAGGATGCTGATGCCGAGATAGAGCCGGAACGGCGGCAGGTAACTCTGGTGACGCCCGGCGATTAATTCGCGCGTCAGCTCACCCGGTTTGAGCACCAGGAGCCTGATCGTGCGCCAGACCCGGCCGTCGAGGTGCAGCAGGGAATGCGTGATGTCGCCCGCCACCTCGCGCATCGAAACAACGTGGACATCGCCAGCCTGTCCGCAGCCACTGCAATAGCTGCCAGCGACTGGTGCTCCGCAGTTGCGGCAGCGCGCCGGCTCCAGTGCCGCCGGCAGGATCTCCTCGCGCGGCTTGTACACGCGACGCTCGCAATACACGCGACCGCCGAAGCGCGCCGCCGTCTCGGTCCGCAGGCGCGTGGCCTCGTTTTCCAGGTACTGGTCGAGGGCGGCGACGCTCTCGACGCGGTACTGGACGCGGCGGCGCTGGGGCTCCCCGGCCGGCGTTTCGGTCGAGTGGATGCTGGCGCCCAGGAATCCGGCGCAAGCCAGCACGTCGCGAATGTGGCCCGGTAACCATGCGTCGAATTCGGCGACGATATCGGGGTCGAGCTGGCACTCGACTTCGTAGATGACGTTGGCTGACACGCTGCGGCTCGTTTCGAGCGACAACGCCGATCTTAGCTCAGCATGCCTGCATGCGCTCGATATGCCTGAGTTTCCCGAAATCTGTCAGCCGGTAGAAACGCCGCAGGTCGGCCAGCCAGCGCTTGTCTCCGGACTGGCACATCGCCCGCAGCCGCGGCTCCAGTTGCGCACAGAATCTCGCGGCGAGGCGGCTGGCGCGCCGATACAGGGATTCGCGGCCTGCGGCAAGCCGGGAATCGATGCGGGTACGCTGGAACAGCAGCGCATGCAGTTCGGCGGGGAAGCGGCGCGGTTCGCGGCGGTCGAGCAGCAGGAAGCTGGCGATGTACTTGTCGATCTCCGCCTGCAGTTCGAGCGTCAGCAGCGAGACGGGGCGATCGTGCTCGGCATGGTGGGCAACGCAGAGAAAATGGCTGATGCCTTCGACTGCGGTCCAGCAGTCCGCGACATTGTGCTGGTCCAGTTCCTCGTTCGGGTCGCGCGACTGGAGGCGCTTCAGCATCGCCGCATCGAGGAACAGCGACATGCACAGTTCGCCGCCCGCCGTCGTAACGAAGAGCTGCTCGTCACCCGGCGCGGCGCCGCAGCAGGAAGGCAACTGCTGCCGCTCGGTGACCAGGAAATCCGTGACGCGGCAGCTGACGCGGAGATCGTAGATCCCGGTCAGCAGCGATTCGAGTCTTTCAAGTGCCGAGACGGTCATATCAGTGCGCGGAACCGCCCGGGTCGGGTGGCTTGATGCCGAGGCGGATCAGCAGGCGGCGCGCGCGGCGGCTGCCGGTCCGGTGCCAGAGGTCATAGAGACGAAGCACGTCGCGCTGGGAATGCCTGGTGGCGCTGTCGCTGATGTCGTTGAGCGCGTTGACGATCGGCTGGAACTTGTCCTCGAGTTCGGCGAAAACTGCGGCGAGCGCGCGCCGCGGGCCGCGCGGCGCAGTCTGGGCGAGCGCGCCGTAGGCGCGGCCGCCCATGGCGATGTGATAGTCGATGTCGACCAGCCGGCGCGGAAACCCGCTGGCAAGGAAGCCGGAGACAAATAGCGCGACGTCACCAAGGCGCTGCAGCGTGCGAAAGCGGTGTTCGGCGCTGTGGGTCTCGAGTGCTTCGGCCAGCAGCATCGCGAGGGGCTTCAGCTGCGCGCCGCCCGGCCGCGGCTCGAACAGGGCGTCTGTACGTGCGAACATCGCCAGCAGGTTCACGACGTAGTGCGCCGTGTGATCCTTCACGCGCAGGTGCTGCTGCTCGAGCGCGCGCGCGAGCGCCGCGCGAAAGAACTCGCGGACGTCGGAGACCGTCAGCAGTCCGGCGTCGTCACCTGGCATCATTTACCCCGTTTCGACAGTGCCAGTTGAGCCGTGTTCAGGGGATAAATCTGCTGAGCGCGTCGCAGCTTGCCGTGGCAGTCACCGCCGGCGAGTGCTGATAAGGCCTGGAAATGTGACGTCCGCAGCTTTCGGCGGGGCATTCCGCCCGCTAGGCGACCTGGACGCTGCCGCCGTCGAGCTGGATCTCGTAGGTCGATCCCGCCACCAGTTCACGCGGGTCGAAGTCATCCACATTGATGATGTCCATGACCTTGCGGTCATATTCGCGCAACTGCACGGCCTCGGCCTCGCTGATGATGCCGGCGGCCTGCGCTTCCCGTATCTGTCCCGGCAGGTCGAGCGCCGTCACCCGGCCGGTCTTGATGCCTTCCACCCGTATCCGCTTCTCGATCGGCTCCGCCGCGATCGCAAGCTGCAGCGCCTGCTGCACGAGACCGAGATGGTTGGTCGGCTCGAGCGTGCGGTAGACGTACTGGCACAGGCGCTCGCGCGCCTCGCCGGGATTCATCATGAGCTCCGCGATCTGCGGATTCAGCCGGTCACCCGGCGCGAAATAGGTCAAGCCGCGCGGGAAGATGAAGATTCGCATGAATGTCGCCAGCCAGCGCACCGGGAAATTGCGCAGGAAGCCATGCAGCTGCTCCTGGGCCTGGTACAGCAGCTGCCGGCAGGCATATTCGACCAGCGGCAGATCGGCCGGTGGCCGGCCCTGGTTCTCGTAATGCTTCAGCACCATCGAGGCAAGATACATCGAGGACAGCACGTCGCCGAGGCGCGCGGACAGTGTCTCCTTCTTCTTCAGATAACCGCCGAGGGACAGCATCGCGACATCGGTCGCGAATGCGAAGGACGCGCTGAAACGGTTGATGTGCTCGTAGTACCGCGTGGTCGGGCCCTTGACTGGCGCATTGACGATGCGCGACAGGGTGATCGCGCCGAAGAACGACCGCACGGCATTCGAGATCGTGAAGCCGATGTGGCCGAACAATGCGCGGTCGAAGTCACGCACGCCCCGCGTGTGATCCGGATCCTTCGCGGCATTCATCTCCTTCAGCACCCACGGATGGCAGCGCACCGCGCCCTGGCCGAAGATGATCAGGCTGCGCGTCAGGATATTCGCGCCCTCGACGGTGATGCTGACCGGCACGGCCTGGTAGCCGCGGCCAAGATAATTCCTGGGACCGAGCATGATGCCCTTGCCGCCCTGCACGTCCATCGCGTCGTCCGCGATCATCCGCCCGAACTCCGTGATGTGATACTTCAGGATGCCGGCGGGCACGGAGGGTTTTTCGCCACCATCGATCGCGCCGGTCGTCACCGAGCGCGCGGCATCCATGATGTAGGTGCGTGCCGCCATGCGCGCGATCACCGCCTCAACGCCCTCGAAGCGGCCGATCGGCATGTTGAACTGCCGTCTGATGCGGGCATAGGCACCGGTCGAGTACACGGCGCCCTTTGCGCCGCCAGTCGCGATCGAGGGCAGCGAGATGCAGCGCCCGACCGAAAGCTGCTCGACCAGCATCCGCCAGCCCTGTCCGGCCATTTTCGGACCGCCGATGAGGGCATCGAGCGGAACAAACACGTCCTTGCCGCGGATCGGCCCGTTCTGGAACGGATTGTTGAGCGGGAAATGCCGCCGGCCGATCGTGATGCCGGGCAGATTACGCGGCACCAGCGCCACCGTGATGCCGTGGTCGGTCTTGTCGTCGCCCAGGAGCCGGTCGGGATCGAACAGGCGGAACGCGAGCCCCAAGATCGTCGCGATCGGTGCGAGCGTTATGTAGCGCTTGGAAAAATTGAGCCGGATGCCGGTGACTTCACGTCCCTGGTAGCTGCCCTTGCAGACGATGCCCGTGTCGGGGAGGGAGCCGGCGTCGGAACCCACGCGCGGACCGGTCAGCCCGAAACAGGGTATCTCGTCGCCACGCGCGAGCCGCGGCAGGAAATGGTTCTTCTGCTCCTCGGTGCCGTAATGCAGCAGGAGTTCCGCCGGCCCGAGCGAGTTCGGCACGACGATGGTCGAGGCCGCCGTCGCGGAGCGGCTTGCGATTTTCACCACCACGCATGAATGCGCGTAAGCGGAGAATTCGAGCCCGCCGTATTGCTTCGGGATGATCATCGCCCAGAAGCCCTTCTTCTTGATGAAGTCGAAGACTTCGGGCGGCAGGTCGGCGCGGCGGTGCGTGATATCCCAGTCGTCGATCATCCGGCAGAGCTCTTCGCAGGGCCCGTCGATGAAGGCCTGCTCCTCGGCCGTCAGCTGTGGCGCCTTCGCGGCAAGCAGCCTGCTCCAGTCGGGACCGCCGGTGAACAGCTCGCCGTCCCACCACACCGTGCCGGCCTCGAGCGCCTCCCGCTCGGTGGTGGACATCCGCGGGAGCATGCGTTTGTAGACGCGCAGGAACGGGCGCGAGATCAGCGCGCTGCGCAACGGCCGGATATTCAGCAGCAGCTGCGGCGTGAAGAGCCCCCACAGAACGGCCTTCCACCAGGGCGGCCCGGCGCCGACCACCGTGTAGCCGGCGAGCAGCACGCCCAGAATGACGGTCGCCTTCGCGAAGCTCGCGCGCTGATACGCCAGCCACAGCACCAGGCTGACGAACAGCAGCAACCACAGGGCCGAGATGATCACGCCTCTTTATACAACGATCGGGATGCGCTGCGCGATCAGGGCATGCGCCCCGGGCCGCGGGCCGGTTCCGGGCTTTGTGTGCGGTGCAAAAAGCCGGCGCGGCGCGAAAAAAAGGAAGCCGGCGCGAACGCCGGCTTCCACGGTCACGAGCTGATCTGCCTGATTACGAAGCAGGCCTCAGCGTCACTTCGCGGACGTAGACCGTGCTGAGATACTTGCGCATTTCCAGGCGCGGGCTAGCCATTTCCCGCTGCTTGTCGTCATCGGGCGTGGCCCAGTGCTTGGCGGAAATGGCCTCGAACTTGTCGTCGTCGCCCTTGTTGTAGTCGAGCGCCTTGCCGTAGCTCGAATACAGCGTGCAGAACAGCACGTCATAGTCGTTTGGATCGCTCGGTGCCTTCACGAAAGTCCTGAAATCGACGATCAGGCCCTGTTTCTTGGCTTCGGCATTGATCGGCTCAGAGTGGGCGCGGATCCACTTGAGGTAGGTATCGAACATGCCGGGCTCGGTCCGATATGAACTGCATTCCCAGACCGGCCCCTCGATCCAGTGTTCCTACGCCTGCGAAAGCGCCGGCGCCAACAGCGCACAGAAGGCCAGCAGGCCGAATAGTCTTGACTTCATGCGTAACCCCTTCAGTTATTGATTGTCGTGGTCTGCAAGTGCTGCAGACCTGGGGGCATCATACGCTGATCACCAGGCGATTCCGTAGTCCTCGCCATGATTGCTGGATGCGCCCCACAGCGTGCCATGCACAAGATCGATCTGGATCGCGTTGATCGGTCCCGAAGTGCGCGAGCGGAACTCCGGCCGGTAGCCGCGCTCACGCAACTCGCGCCGGACCCAGTCCGGAATCGAATCGTTCAGCAGCAGCCGGCCCGGAAAAATTTCGTGCTGGCCGAAGGAATCGTGCATCTGGTAGCTGATGAAGTTCGGCGCCTCGGCCGCCAGCTGCGGCGTCATGCCGAATTCGACCACATTCAGGAAGAACTGCAGCAGGTTCTGGTCCTGCGTGTCGCCACCCTGGACGGCGAATGCCATCCAGGGCTTGCCGTCCTTGAAAGCGAGCGTCGGCGTCAGCGTTGCGCGCGGCCGCTTGCCGGGCTCGGGCAGGTTGAATGGGTTTTCGGCCGCATCCAGCACGAAGGACTGCATGCGCTGGCTGAGTCCGATGCCGGTGCGTCCGGCGATGACGGCGGGAACCCAGCCGCCGGAGGGCGTCATCGAGACGATCCAGCCCTCCCGGTCGGCGGCGACCACTGAAGTCGTGCCGCGATGGAACGAGCCGGTAACGGGGTCGGTCGCAGCCGCATACCTTGCGGCATCGAAAGCCGTGGCCGCCGCTTGCGGCGCTGCCTGCAGCCAGGGATTGGTCTCGCCCTGGTATGGGTAGGGATCGCCAGGGCCGACGGCCGGGTCATTGGCATCGGCGTTCACGAGTGCTGCGCGAGCCCTGGCGTATTCGGTGGAGAGCAATCCCCTGATCGGCTCCTCGGGCGGAAAGTACGGATCGCCGTAGTAGAAATCGCGATCGGCAAAGGCCAGATTCATCGCCTGGTAGACCGTATGGATATAGCGTGCGCTGTTGTATCCCATCGCCTTCAGATCGAAGTTCTCGAGGATGTTGAGCGTCTGCAGCATCACCGGCCCCTGCACCCAGCGGTCGAGCTTGTAGACATCGATGCCGCGATAGTTCGCGTGCACCGGCTCCTCCAGCTCGACGCGCCAGTTCGCGAGGTCATTCTTTGTCATCAGACCGCCCTGCTCCCGCACGCTGCGCACGAACTCGTCCGCGATGTCGCCGCGGTAGAATCGCTCGTAGGCGGCCATGATCGCCTCCTTGCGCGACTTGCCGTCCGCGAGCGCCTCTGCCTCGGCCTCAGCCAGTTTGCGCAGGGTCGCGGCGAGATCCGGCTGGCGGAACATCTCGCCCGCCTGCGGCGCCTCGCGCGCGGCGTCTGGATGCGGCAGCATCACGGACTTTGCGTAGGGCCATTGCCTGATCTTTTCCTTCTCGGCTTCGATCTTGTCTGCGGTCTCCGCATCGATCGGATAACCATCGGCGAGCGTGATCGCCGGCGCCAGCACCTCGGCAAGCGACAGCCGGCCGTATTCGGCCAGCATTGTCAGCAGCGCGCCGGGCGTGCCGGGCGTGACCGCGGCGAGCGGCCCGTGCTCGGGGGGATAGCGGAGTCCTTTCCTGCGGTAGAAATCGACGGTCGCGCCGGTCGGCGCGACGCCGAGGCCATTGATCGCGACGATGCGGCCGCTTCCCGGGTTGTAGATCAACGCCTGTGTCTCGCCGCCCCAGGACAGTACATCCCACATCGTCGCGCTTGCGGCAAGCATCGCGCAGGCCGAATCCACGGCATTGCCGCCGCGCTCGAATATGCTGGCGCCCGCGGTCGCCGCCAGCGGTTTTCCGGTGATCGCCATCCAGTGTGAGCCATGCAATGGCGGCTTCTGCGTTTTCTCCGGAGACGGCTGCGTTTTTTCCTGCGCCAGCGCGTTTCCTGACGGGATGCAGAGCGCCAGCACGCAGGTGGCGACGGCCGACAAGGCGTTTTTCAGGGCTTGCATCGCATCACTCGGTGGAGAGAAGTTCCCGCACGCCTTCGCGCTCCTCGAGCAGTTCCTTATGGCTCGCATCCATGCGGCTCCGGCTGAATTCGTCGACCGCAAGACCCTGGACTATCGCGTAGCGGCCGGCCTTGCAGGTCACCGGGTAGGAATAGATGACACCCTCCGAGATGCCGTAGCTGCCGTCGGCGGGTACAGCCATGCTGACCCAGTCGCCTGAGCGCGTGCCTAGCGACCAGTCGCGCAGGTGGTCGATGGCGGCGGACGCCGCTGAAGCCGCCGACGATGCGCCGCGCGCCTTGATGACCGCGGCGCCGCGCTGCTGGATGGTCGGAATGAACTGTTCGCGGTACCACTGCTGGTCCACCAGCGCACGTGCGGGCTTCCCGGTCACCGTACAGTGACTGATGTCCGGGTACTGGGTTGAGCTGTGGTTGCCCCAGACGATCATGCGGCGGATCGCGGTCGTGTGCGTGCCGGTTTTCCGGGCTAGCTCCGCAAGCGACCGGTTGTGATCGAGACGCGTCATCGCAGTGAAGTTGTGGCGGTCGATCTCGGGTGCATTGGATGCGGCTATCAGGGCATTCGTATTCGCGGGATTGCCGACGACCAGCACGTGCACTCCGCGGCTCGCAACCTCATTGATGGCCTTGCCCTGCGCCGAAAAAATCCGGGCGTTTGCGAGCAGCAGGTCCTTGCGCTCCATGCCCGGCCCGCGTGGCCGCGCGCCGACCAGCATCGCGTAATCGCAGTCCCGGAACGCGGCGCGCGCATCGTCGGTTGCAAGCAGCCGATTCAGCGTCGGGAAAGCGCAGTCCGACATTTCCATGACTACGCCGCCGAGCGCCGCAAGCACGGGCGTGATTTCCAGCAGATTCAGATTGATCGGCTGGTCTTCGCCGAGCATCTGGCCCGAGGCCACGCGAAAGGCGAGCGCATAGCCGATCTGGCCCGCGGCTCCGGTGATGGTGACGGTAACTGGCTTTTTCTTCATGCAGAAGGACTCCGCGAGTCCCGCGATTGTAACAGCGATCCTGCCGCCACCCGGGGCGACGCGGCGCAGTCGGCGGCGGTCCGGAGTTGCGCGCTCTCAGGGCGCCCGGCCCAGCATGGCGCGCCACCGGCTCTTCAGCTCGCGTTTCGCATGTCGGATATTGCCGCGCAGCAGGGCAACGACGCGGTTGTCGCCGTAGCGGCCCTTGTGCACATGCCGGATGCGATGTACGCCCGGAATATCCAGCGGCGTTCCGAGCGTGCGCATCAGCCAGCGAAATGTACGGTCCTCGAAGGTCTTGGCCCACTTCGCGACCGGGCGCTGGAACACCGGCACCTGTTCGCAGTAACCGCAGGCGCGCGCGATATCGCCGTGGACGATCTGGTAGGCGCCGGTTGCCTGGGGCACGGCGAGCAGCGCGAACTGGCTGGTGTCTATGTCGACGATTCGCGGCCGCTCGCGCTCGGCCGCGATCAAGGGATCAGTTTCCGCCAGCATGGCGGTCACGTACTCGACGCGCGGATAGACCAGGCGATCGGTCCGGCCCTGCAGCTGTTCCACGAGCGCGTCCAGGCAGCCGCGATGGAAGATGATGTCGCAGTCGGTGAACCACACCCAGTCGGCGCTCGTGCTGCGGGCAATCAGGTTACGCCCGATCGCACGCCGGAACAGCCGGCCCGGCTCGATCGCCTGCCAGTTCCAAGTCACGCCCGGAACCTGGATGGCGCCGAAAAAATCGAGCATCGCCCGGGTACGCAGGTCTTCCGGCGCGTAGAACACGGTCATCCGGATGGTGGCTTGCGCCGGCGGGAAATTCACGATCGCGCTCAGCTGGTATGCCAGCAGGTGAGCGTAGTGCCAGCAGTGACTGACGATTTCGATCGAAAGCCGACCGCTGCGGGCGGCGATCGTGCCGGGATCAGGCAGGCTGAGAAACCACCGGGCGGGCACAAAGCCACTCGCAGCGACGCGGATCAGCAGTTCCTGAACGGTGTTTCTGGGGCTCAAGGAATGACCTGCCCTAGGCCCAGCGGCGCTCGCCAGTCCACGGATGGCGATCCACGGTGGCTCCGCAATCGCGCCAGTACTTGTACCCGGAATCCGGGACGCGCCAGTTGCCGTACAGGACCGTCAGATAGGCGTCCGCATTTTCCGGCTGCAGCCAGCGGCGACCATAGAGCTCGAACTCATCAAGGCCATGCGCCGCGATCTCGTTGACCACCTCGATGGCGGGCTTGCGGCGATGGTAATACCATCGCAGCCGGTCGCCGCGCTGCTCGAACAGGAAGAATTCGTACTTCACGCCTTCGCGGCGCACCGCCCACTTGGTTATCCTGCCGTCGTTGTTGACCTGCAGCCGGCAGGGACTGAATCCCTTGCGGCGCATTTCTTCGAGCGCCGTCATCAGCTGCGGAAGATCCTGTTCCAGGAATCCGAAATCAACGTCGCGATCCCAGGGGATCGGGCCGCCATCGCGCATGTAGCCGAGCAGCAGGCCCATGACGACCCAGTACTTGCGGTGAAATGCGGTGCCGGCGAGCGTGTCGTGCAGGTACACGAGTCCGCGCGCCCGGCGTTCCTGCAGTGGCCCCCACCTCAGTTGTGCAATTGCTTCCTTCAGTGTGCCCACGGCCGCCGAGTTTAGCCCATGTGTCGTGCAGCCGCCGGCAGGTGAATTGCCGGGCAGCGCTGCCTATACTCGCCTGCCATGACCGGCGCAGAATCCCCGTCTGGCGATGCGGCTGTCGCGGCGCAGTTGAAGGAAGAACTGCGCGAGGCGTCGGCGTCGTTCCGGAAGAAATCTGCGCGCCATCGGCTGCGGACCCGCGGCACGATCTATTGCGCGTTCTCGACGCCGCGATTCTCGGTCGCGAGGGACGAGGCGCAGCGGGATGCCGCGCGGCGCCTGCAACGGTTTGGCATCGGGCCCAAACAGGTGCGCGGCAGGCGCATACTCGATCTGGGCTGCAACAACGGCGCGATGCTGTTCCAGTTGTCGAATGATGCGCCTGCCTACGGCCTCGGTGTCGAGTTCGACCCGGAAAAGGTAGAGCTCGCGCGCCGTATCGCTGACTTTGCCGCCATCAGCTGCCTGGAGTTCAGGGTCGGGGACGTCGACCGGACTGAAGCAGCCGAACTGGGCGGCCCCTTTGATGTCGTGCTGTGTCTCGCCCTCACTGCGCACGTGAAGGACACCGGGCACCTTTACGAGCTGCTTGCGGCAACCACCCGGGGCACCCTCTACTTCGAGGCGAATGGCCCCACGACCCCGCGCGAGGTGCTCGCGCAGTTGCAGAAGGCAGGATTCTCGCAGGTCGAACACCTTGGGGCCTGCGACGACGACATCGTCCCCAGGAACAATCGGCGACCGCTGTTTACGGCGGTGCTGAGCTGAACTGCCGCCTGCGCGTTCGCGTCTGCTCGTGCCTATCGGCTGGCCGCGAAATCGAACAGATAGATCTTCCGCCGATGCCGGTCCACCCGCGGCACCTCCACGGTCTCCACCGGTTCCCTGCCGCCTGCCCAGCGGCGGACCACGCTGTCGTCGATGCCGGAATGCGACGGGTTGGAACGACGACGCCACTTGAAGGGAAGACTGAGCAGCGCGTACTTCGCGACGCGCGGCAATTCGGCGAATGCCTCGCACTGCCGGTTGCCGAGATGCTCCCATACCTGCAGCGCCACGACCAGGTCGTAGGACTGGTCGGCGATCGGCCACGGCACGACGGTCGCGTCGTGCAGATAGGTGGGTCGAAAGTCGGCTTTGTAGTCGAGCCGGTCGCTGACCGGGAATAGCGGTATGTAGGCGGTGCCGATCTCGAGCACCCGGCGCGGCGCCAGGCGCTTGGCAATGGATATCGCCTCACGATAGTAGTTCCAGCGGCGCTTCAGATAAGGCCAGCGCGCTCGCGCGCTGTTGAAGTCGGCATAGGTGATGGACGCAAGCGCATGGTCGCGGTCGATCGCTTGAAGCCGGTAGCCGGGCCGCACGCGATGAACCACCTCGATGCGGCGCCGCAATCTGGTCCACGCGCTGTCGTCGTCGCAGATGAATTCAGGTCCCGCTGTCGGACTGGTCGCAATCACGAGTCCCCTCGGATGCCTGTGCAGCGCAGTGAGCGCGAGTATAGCGTCCTTGCTCCGCCGCTATCGCCCGCGCATCATCGCCTCGTGGTGTCGCCGGCCATTCCGGCGCTCTGGACGACCCACATCAGTCCGAGCGCCGTGCCGATCCACAACGAACCGTCCGACATCGCCATGAATGCGATCGAAACGGGCAGCAGCGACGCGCCAAAGGCCAGCAGCGGCGCATAACGGCCGATGCGGTCGCACAACCAGCCGAATGCCGGTGTCGCGAACAGCGCCGCGAGGAATACCCAGGCATTGATCGCCGCGGCCGCCGCGAGATCGAGACCGTGCGCGTGCTGGAAGTACTTGATGGAAAATGTGCTGCGGAACGCGAAGATCGTCGAGTACCACAGCGCGCACAGCACCAGCAGGTACCAGTAAGCCGGGCCGAAGCCGAGAATGCCGCGCAGCGAGAAATGCCCTGAAGCGGGCCTGACAACGGCGCCGGCGCGTCCGACCGCGATGCTGGTGGCTACCGCAAAGGCAAGATTGCGGCCGGAGAAATACTTGACGACCGCCGCGAGGGTGGCAATGTTGAATGTGTCCGCGCCGATTCCAAACAGCAGGCGGCCTGCCGCCATGCCCCTGAAGCCGGGGCTCTGCGCTGTGAGAATGGCGCCGCCGAGGCAGATGACCGCGGTCCAGAACATCATGCGTGCGGCGCCATAGCGGTCCACCAGCATGCCGCCGAGCAGCAACAAGAGGATGTTCGGCAGGCAGTAGATGGCGTTCAGCATGCCGATCTGCGAGTCGCTGAAACCGCGTTGCCGCTGCAGCAGCTCGGCAACCGGGCCGATCGAGTCGTAGACGTCGAAGTTGGCGTAATTGGCGAGCGAAATGAGCGCCAGCATCAGCCAGGCGACGCGCCAGCTCCTGGTTCTCTAGGTCACGGGGCCGGTTGGCGATTGCGCTCCAGCCATCCCGGATATGCTGCTTCGAGCCGGGCGAGTTCCTCGTCAGCTTCCTGCATGTGCCCGTTTGCGCGCAGCGCCTCGATGCGGGCGTACCACTCCTCCGGGGCAGGCGGGCTGTCTCCGGATTTCATCATTTGCGGTTTGCCAATGGCGCTCGGGGATTCGGCCTGCGCTGGAGCCGGTGGTGCTGGCGCTATCGCGGCCTCCGCATGGGACTTCGCGTTGAATGGCCGCTCGCGCGCAAGATCCTGCTCCAGGTTCCGGGGGGCAGCCATAGCGGCGGTGGCCTCATCACTGACGGGCGCCATGCGCGCTTTGGGGACTGGCATGCTGGCCGGCGGCGCCGCGAGCTCGACAGCCGGCGCGGGCGGCGCGTCGCGGCGCTGCGCGGGGGCTTCCTGCGCTGCGTCAACCACGGATTGACCGCTGATCCCGGCAGCGGGCGTGGGGAGTACGTCGGATTCGCCGAGGTGCGCAGGCGCCCCACTGTCCGCGAGCTGCCACTGTACGATCAGGACCGCGAGCAACAGGCTGGCTGCGAGCGAAGCGGGCAGCCACCACCGCGCGGTGGCCGGCACGATGGCGCGGCGCGCCTGCGCCAGGATCCTGCGGTCGGTATCCATGACGGGCGCGGCCGAAGCCATTTCCAGCAGCCTGCGCCATGGTGCGCGATCGAATGGCTCCTCGTTTCTCGGATCCATGATTTCAGTCCACGGGCGCGTCGTTGCCGAGCGCCTCTTTCAGCCTGGCAACCGCATAGCGCAGCCGGCTTTTCGCCGTTTCCGCGCCGCTGCTGGTCTGTTCCGCGATCTCGGCCACCGACAACCCGCCCTCGACATATAGAAGGAATGCTACGCGCTGTTCTTCCGGCAGGCGGGCTAAAGCGATCGCTAGCCGGTCCTGTGCCTCGGCGAATACGGCCGCCGCATATGGCCCCTTTGCAGGCGCCTCAGCCGCTGCCGCAATTGCGTCCTCATCCGTCGTCTCATTTGTTGCGCGCCTGCCGGTCCTGCGCCAGTAATCCATGCAGCAGTTGTGCGCGATCCGGTAGAGCCAGGTGCGGAAACGCGCCGTCGCCCGGTAGCGTTTGCGGGCAGCGATCACGCGCGACCAGCATTCCTGGAACATGTCATCGGTCGTCGCCGGATCGTGCAGCAGCCGCCGGATGAATCCCCACAAGCCCGCGCGATTGCGTTGGTATAGCTCCTCGAATGCGCGCGCATCGCCCGCGGCGTAGCGCAGCATCAATTGTGCGTCGGCATCCTGCTCCTCCATCGCCGGCACTCTACGCCGGATGGCCGGGCCTGCTCCTTCTTGAACGCCTCCCGTCGCCCTGAGGTGTTCGTCAACTGCGCAAACTGCTCACTTTGCGGACTCAAGCACAAGCACAGAGCTCCTGACCAGGGAAATATCCTGGTCATAACTTGTTGTTTTTAATTGTTTTTCATCGCAGCGCTCAAAAAAAGCTGAAAAAGGACTTGCAATCGACTCGGTGTTATAGTGGACTACAACACCAGATGAGCCTAACAGTAGATCGGAGACCGGCGAAATGCCGGCCCGGAATCAGAGAAAGCAAAGGAGAGCGTCATGTTCACGATGTTTGCAACAAGCGCCCGGATGACCTTCAGCACTACAGCGGCGGCTGCGATCGTGGCCTTTGGTGCGGTGACACTGGACCAGGCCCACATTGCCTCGGCGCCCCGCGGCACCGTTGAGGTCGGCGAACTGAAGCTGATCGACACTGCGCCGGTCGCGTCCGTGACATTGCCGGAAGTCACGGTGGTCGCGAAGAAGGAGTCCTCGCAGAGGTACCTTGCGATCAGAGCCGAGCTTCCGGAAGTGGTGGTCGTGGCCAAGCGCCTGGGCTACATGGTGGCCAATCCCCATGCGGCTACCGAGGGCAATCGGTGAGTGTCGGACGCTCTGGTGAAGGTGCTCTGCTAAAGTAGTCTGGTAGCAAGCCAAAGCACTGACGGCGCAGCGCATGGACACCAACTGGAACGAAAGCCTGCCGATCTACCGCCAGCTGCGCGACCGCGTGGTGGCAATGATCCTGGAGGGCGTCTTGAACGACGGCGATCCGCTGCCGTCGGTCAGAAGCGTGGCCGCCGAGTACCGGCTGAACCCGCTGACGGTGCTGAAGGGGTATCAGCAGCTCGTCGATGAGCAGCTGGTCGAGAAACGCCGTGGCCGCGGCATGTTCGTGACCGAGGGTGCACGTCGCGCGCTCTTGAAGGATGAAAGACAGCATTTCCTCGATGAGGAATGGCCAAAAATCGGCGCCAGGATCCAGAGACTGGGATTCGACGCGCGCGAACTGCTGGAAGCCCTCGCGAAAGCTCCGCCCGCGGCGGCATCGACGCTGACAGCAGTCCGCGACGAAGAGCCGGACCAGGGAGACAAGCGTGAATGACCTCATCGTGGCGCGCGGGCTCAGCAAGAGTTATGGCGCGACCCGGGCCTTGAACGACGCAACATTCACGGTCGCTGCCGGCCGGATCGTCGGCCTGATCGGGCCGAATGGTGCCGGCAAGACTACCGCGCTGAAGGCCGTGCTCGGCCTCGCGCGATACCAGGGAGAACTCTCGGTGCTGGGCCTTGACCCGTACCGCCAGCGCCACAGCCTGATGCAGAATGTCTGTTTCATCGCGGATGTCGCCGTGCTGCCGCGCTGGATCCGCGTACGCCAGCTGATCGATCTGGTCGCGGCGACGCACGGCAGATTCCGGCGCGATGTCTGCGAGCAGTTCCTGTCACGCAGCGACATCAAGCGCGACAGCCGCGTCAGGGAGCTGTCGAAGGGCATGGTGACGCAGTTGCACCTTGCGCTGGTGATGGCAATCGACGCGAAACTGCTGGTGCTGGACGAGCCGACGCTGGGACTCGACATCCTGATGCGCAAGCAGTTCTACGAGACGCTGCTGAACGAATACTTCGACGAACAGCGCACGATTTTGGTGACCACCCACCAGGTCGAGGAAATCGAGCACATCCTGACCGACCTGATATTCATCGACCGCGGCCGCATCGTGCTGGACGCCTCGATGGATGAAGTGCAGGAGAGCTACGCGCAGGTGGCGGTGCGCCCGGAGCAGCTGGCCGCCGCAAGGGCACGGCAGCCGATCGCAGAACGCCAGGGCCTCGGCCGCACGCACATGCTGTTCAGGGGCGTCGATCGCACCGAGCTCGAGCGCCTTGGTGACATCGGCGTGCCGTCGGTTGCCGACCTGTTCGTGGCGGTGATACAGGAAGCACGAACATGAGCAGGTTTTTCTGGCTGGTTCGCCGCGAGATCTGGGAACACAAGGCGATCTGGGTGGCGCCGCTGATCGTGCTCGGCTGCCTGCTGCTGGCGATGCTGACAGGCAATGTGCACCTGGGACCGATCGGTTCGATGGATGCGGCAACACCGCTTGGAAACCTGCCGCAGGAAAAGCAGATCAAGCTGCTGCTGGTCGTGTATGCGGGCCTGGCGCTTGTCGTCTACATTGTGATGGGCATCGTCGCATTCTTTTATGCGCTCGACTCCCTGTATTCCGACCGGCGCGACCGCAGTGTGCTGTTCTGGAAGTCCTTGCCGCTGTCCGACGCCGAGACAGTGTTGTCCAAGTTCGCGGTCGCGGGCGGCGTGATCCCGATGGTGGCGCTGCTCGGCGCATTGCTGGCGCAGCTCGTGGTCGCAGGAGGCGGTTCGACGATGCTCGAGATGGCCGGCGCTTCCGGCCGCATCATGTGGCAGCCGGATGCAATCTTCGGCGGCGCAGCGGTCGCGGCGATATGGTCCGTGACGGCGGTCGTCTGGTACGCGCCGGTAATCGCGTACCTGATGCTGGCCTCGGCCTGGGCGCCGAGGGGCCCATTCCTGTGGGCGGTACTTCCGCCGGTCGCCGTCAGCGTGCTGGAACTCGTACTGCTGCGCAGCACCCACGTAGAGGATTTCATCACGGGACGGTTGTTCGGACTCTACAAGCTGCTCGGGTGGCGGCAGCAATCGGGAGGCGACAGTCCGTCCGAAATCCGCATTTCCGACATCGACCTGAGCGCCAGCCTGAGAGACTTCTACGCATCGCCGGAGCTGTGGCTCGGGCTCGTCGCCGCGGCCCTGATGCTTGCCGGCGCCATGTGGGTCCGTCGTTACCGCGACGAAACCGCCTGAGGAGGGAGTCATGCACACGACGATCCGCGCCGTTCTTGCGCTCACCCTGCTGAGCATCTGCCCCATTACGCTGGCGGCGACGGCAGGGCATACCCGTGCCTGGCAGTACAAGACTGACGCGGCGGCCGGGCTCGAAGTCCGCAACC
>Ga0247727_10001094_pt1 | contig 65897 bp, 53 predicted proteins | sample WisWelCaveWW1625_FD_202498 | JGI IMG/M metagenome (GOLD analysis project Ga0247727, IMG submission 202498) | Biofilm microbial communities from Wishing Well Cave, Virginia, United States - WW16-25 | ecosystem: Environmental > Aquatic > Deep subsurface > Groundwater > Cave microbial mat | place... | reverse complement strand
TTTAAAAAAACAGCGCATAGACCGAAAACACGTAAATCATAACCAATAACATAATATTTATGTGAATCCTTGTTCACTTCGATGGAAGTTCTAAATTTTTTTGATGACTTTTTACGAGAGTCTCATAAATGTGTTCGGCATTGGTTTCCCGCAGAATGGCGCTGCCGCGGTGAATTTCGTCGATCAATTTGCCCGGCCGTTCGTCAGCGGCGTCGTTGGAACCGAGCGCTTCCCGAATGACCTCCCGTAACTTGTTCCGTTGGATCTCCCGCAGGTTCTGTTTCATCATGGCAAAGGCCGCCTCGGTTAAAACGCCGGCTTTCAAATCGGCATGATCGCTGCCAAATGCGCTGGGAGAGCGGTCATGTTCTTCTTTGTGTTTTTCATTGAGCAGGGCATCCGTGCATTTGACATAAAGCTCGACCCGCCGTTCCGGCAATTGATCGCTTTGTGACAGCCAGGCAATCAACGACAGTAAAAAAGGATTGCTCGCCAGCGCTTTCAACCGTGGCGTGTGGCAAATTTTTCCTTTCAACGCCAATGCCGCCGCGCTATTTTCGGCGCTGAACCAGTGATGCAGATACTCGCCAATTGCCGCCTCATCGAGGTCCACAATCTGCAGCACGGCGGGGAAGGCCAGGCTGACGTCGTCTCGTTTCCAACTGCCTTCGCGGCAGCTCAGCAGGACAATATTGTCCTGCCAATCTGAATTATTCAAAAAACCCTTGATACTTTCTTTCACCCGGCGCACCTCTGCGGCAGCCACTTCATCCAGGCTGTCGAGCAGCACCAGGCATTGTCCGTTTTTTAACAGGGCATCGAGTTCAGGGGTTATCGCCTTGCAGCCGGGGAAGCGTTTGTGCAGATAATTTTTCAGACAACCGAGCAAATCGCCGCTGTAGTCGCTAAGCTCGGTCAGCGGCAAATACAGGGGAACCGGGGTCGCTTTTTTTTCCAAGTGAAATTCATCGCTTCGCGCCAGCCCCAGGCCCAGCCGCGACACGGTGTAGGCGATAAAACGAAACATCGTGGTTTTGCCCATGCCCGGCGCGCCGAGCACCACAAAACGTTGAAACGCATTGATCGCCACATTGGGCGGCATGTCATGCGGGATCGTCTCCTCGGGAGCGGTTTTGTCCGTTTTCCAACGGTGCAACCGTTCTTCCACACGGGTTTTGTCGCCCTGGGCTGTGACCTGCAGCCGCACGTACAGATTTTCCAGTCGCTGCCGCTCCCGCTTGCCGATTACGGCCATGCTGTTAAAATCCGGATCCTGAATTAATTGTTGCCAGTATTTTTTAAGAATCTCTTCCTGCGGCGGTTGAGGCGGTGGTGGGACGACCTCGGCCAATGGATCCCGCATTTCCAACTGCCGGTTGAATTGATTTTCCAGATCGTCGCCGTCTTTATATTCTGTCCAGAAATGCCCGCGCGCTTTCAATCTGTCCTGAAAATCCCACAGACTTTGAATATCCTCACGTGGAATATCGGCCAAAGGGACCGGCGCGGTTTTGAAATAAGTATAGACCCATGGTTTGCCGGATTCCTGAAACTGCCCAAACGCCGCTTCAAATTCCTCCCGCGTATAGCGGCCGACTTTGGTCGCGAACAGCATCACAAAAATATCACAGTCCCGAACGGCCTTATTATATTCATCCTGAAGCCGGGCTTTGGACATGGCGTCGATAAAATCTTCCCAGATCGCCAGATCGATAAACCGGCCGTTTTTATTCAGCGTTTTATTTTTACGACCGATGAACTGTTCAAATTGTTCACGATCATCTTTCAACTCAGCGGATGAGGCGAGAAAGATTTTTTTGGTTTGAGACATGGTTTCAGTTTTACTGTTGGGTGTGAGAAAAATCCATTGTAACTATTCAGGGAGTACTGTCAAAAAATGAAGAAACCAAGGCAAAACCATTAGGGGCAAGACTATTAAAAAACAGTTAATCATTTCGCCCTAAATGGTTTTGCCTTTCAATACGTGCCTGAATAGTTACAAATAATGCCCGGAGCCGTCGAGACAAAAATCCATTTGCCCTACCAGCACCGGGCATTTTTCGAAGCTGTTTGTCACCCCAAAGGGCGAACGGGACAACAATCTGTTCAGCGGCAGTCGTCCGACTTTACCTATGAGCTACGGGACGAACACCAGGCGGAAGCCAATGTTGTTGTTGCGGTTGTCGGGGCTGTTGTTGTTGCGATTCGCGGAGCGGCAGTTCTGCGCATTGCCGTTCCAACTGCCGCCGCGCAACACCCGGTTCGAACCCACGATTGCTGCCCTTTTTAACTAAGACAAAGTCATTGCGAGGCGTTTTTTGCCGAAGCAATCTTTTGATTTTAAGGAGATTGCTTCGCTGAAAAGCGCTCGCAATGACAGTTTCAAATCAACCCGAAATGAGTATACACTAAACATGAGCGATCACTTTTTTCCGAAATTCCTTCGCCTCGGCATGCTCCGTAAAAGCAATCAACGGCAAAACGTGCGCTTGATACTCTTGCTGCGTCCACACGCCCGTTATTAAATTATCTGCATAGAGGCACAACTTTTTGATAAATCGCTTGCGGCTGCGCTGCGCCAAGCGAGTGCGATCAGGGTATAACAAATAGCCCAGGAACGGCAGTCCGTGCGAATTTTGGTTTAGACAAAACGGTTTCAGGGTTAATTGTAGCTCGGCGGCGGCATATTCTTTTAAGCTTAATCCGGCGTTCATGAGAATTTCCTTGTGGCCGTGCCACAAAACGCTATCATCCATATAACGAACATAAGCTCTAATTTGCAAGACTTCTTTTATATAATGGTCGGCGCCGGCCAAATAATGATTGGCAAAGTACTGGCTGGTCAGATTGCCGATGGGAACGCCTTTATTTGGGCTTGCATGGTAGCTGTCGATGATGCTCTCAAATATGTTTAATAAACGGCCGTCCTTGAACAGTGAGTGGAGCTGATTTTTGATTACCGTCTGATCTAAACTGTCGAAATATTTTCGAAAATCCAATTTGAGGAACCATTGATACTGCTTATTGAAGCGCTTTGCTCTTTCGAGCGCAGCGTAAGTTCCCTTTTCGATCCGGCTGGCATAACTGTCGAAGATTTGAACTTTCTCGAAAAACGGATGGCAAACATTCATCAACGCATGGTGCAAAACCCGCTGGCCGAATGGCGCGGCGCAGATCAGCCGTTTTTTCGGGTCGTAAATCGTGAAGTAGCGGTAATTGCCGGTTTCAACCTCGCCCGACAAGATTTGCGCTTGCAGATTTTGCAAATTCGCTTGCAGCCGTTTTTCATACTCCATCACCGCGCTTTTGGCCGCTTTGCCTTTTTGCGCTTTATAATACGCCAATTGCAGGTTTTCGAGGTCGGCGATTTTTTCAATCAGAGGTCCCGCTCTTTTCATCTTGCTTTTCGTCCGTGATAAAATGCTTCGCAAACCGCTCGACTTTTTTATCGCCGATGCCTTTGACCGTGAGCATGCTTTTTGGAGTGATGGTCTCCAGTTTTGCCAAACCGGCCAGCTCTTCGTCGGTAAAGACGGCGAACGCCGGCAACCCTTCATCCGCAGCAACTTTTTTGCGAATTTCGCGCAGCTTCGAAAATTTTCGAAAGGTGGCCTCGTCGAGGACTTGTTTGTAATCCACTTTGCCTTTGTGCTCTTCCGTCGGGGTGAAGGCTTTTTCAATATAGCGGACACAAAAGCACCAGTAAGCACCATTCTCGTTGCTGCTCAACTGATTTTGCACTTCTAAAATTTTGTTGCCCCGGAGGAAACGGTTCATCTCCTCCAGCGCGGTTCCGCTGTCGCCGATGGGGATGGTAAAGAGTTTGATTTGCATCGTTTGCTTTTTGCCTCTATTCCCGGCCTCTTATGCACTCGCTACAGGTTATTTCGTAACGTCATTGCGAGCGCTTCTCAGCGAAGCAATCCTTTGAAAAAACCAAGAGATTGCTTCGGCAAAAAACGCCTCGCCATGACTGTAATTTTATCCCTTAACAAGTATATGTCATTCTGGAAGAATCCTTTTTTAAAATTAGCACAGTGCTTGAAATGAAAAAAGATTCCGGCGGAATGACAGCCTCTTTTTGTACCCGAACAGTTACGATTTTTCCCAAAAATTTTTTTGGGGCTTTGCCCCCAAACCCCCGACTCGTTGTTCTCGCTCCATTCGCTCGGCGCTCGTCCCTCGCGCCTCGCTCATTCCGCTCAAACAACTCGTTTACTCATAGGTAAAGCCGGAACAAGCTGCCAACCCTGGCCTGCCTAGGGCTTTGGCAGGGCAGGCTGACTACGGGACGAACACCAGGCGGAAGCCAACGTAGCTGCCGCGGTCGGCGGGGCTGTAGCTGCGGCGATCCGCGGAACGGCAGCCCTGCGCGCCGATGATCCAACCGCCGCCGCGCAACACCCGGAACGAACCAGTTTCTGGCCCCGCCGGATTTTCTACAATTCCTTGCTTCTTACACGCATCGTAATAGTTTCCGTCATACCAATCCAGACACCACTCATAAACATTGCCGTGCATATCATAAAGTCCCCACGCATTGGACGGATAACTGCCAACCGGCGTGGTTTTCTGCAAATATTTGCCTTTGGGGTTTTTCTTGTACGGATAATTTCCATCATAATTTGCCTGCTCGGTGATCAGGTTTGCGCCGGTATGAAACGGTGTGGTCGTGCCGGCGCGGCAGGCATATTCCCACTCGGCCTTGGTGGGCAGGCGAACTATTGCGTTTAACTTTTTACTGAGCCAATTCCAATACGCGGTTGCGTCGTTCCAACTGACGTGAATAACCGGATGTTGTTTATCTTGCTGTTCTTCACCATTGACATTGCACTTCCAATTAGCGTCTGATTTTTTCTGCCATTCTTTGCCAGTCCAAATATTGCTGCCACCGCCTTTGTCGGCGTCGGTTTGGTAACGACTTTCCCTGACAAACGTTTCAAATTGGGCTACCGTAACTGTGTATTTGGCCATAAAAAAATCGCTAACCTTAACCTGGTGCTGGGTTTCGTTCTTGATTCTATCAACTTCACTGTCAGGGCTGCCCATCAAAAAAGTACCGCCTTTGATGAAAACAAAAGCGCCGGGAAGAGGCCTGCCGGGACGTTTTTCCAAAAAGAATTGTTCCGCCATATCCATACCATCAAAATTCAGCTCTTGCCATAATTCAAGATTTTCACCGACTTGTTTGGCAACCAGAAATTCTAAAATGGACTTGTGGGCAAACTTCCAATTGCCTTCGGCATCGCGGGTGAGCAGGGACTGCCCGGTTATTTCGTAGTCCTGCAAATCAATATTATTGTTGCGGGCGATGGCAAGCGCTGCCTCTTTTTTCAGGTGAAGCATATCCGTCTGCTGGCGCTGGCGGTAAATTTCAAGCGCCACCAATCGCGAATATTGATGCAGGTCTTGCTCAAATTTTTCGCGGGCGCTGGTTTGGTGCTTGCGTTTATGGGCTTCGCGTTCAATCCATTTCGCAATCAGCGTTTCGTAGATCTGGTAGGTGTTTTTGAATGCTTGCTTGCTCTCCACCAAGTAATCAATGTAACTGAGCAGCATGGGGCGCACCATCAGTTTGGGCGAATTATTGACAATGGCCGCGGCGCTTTGCTTTTTCTTGCGGTGCCAAAATTTCAGCACGCCGTATTTTTTGCGCAGATAGCGCGATATTTCCTTGCCATCGAAAGGCGAGAGATAAAATTTTGCCAGCTTGTGAAAGCCCTTATCGTCGAACCGCGGGATTTTCAGCTCGTAGGGTTGGTTTTCCTGCCCGGGAAAATATTGCGTGCGGCTGGTGATCACCACTTCACGGAAATCGCGCACGGTTTCGATGATTTCGTCCAAGCGGCGGCGGAAACGTTCGTCATCCGACAAACCATCGGGCGCTTCGGGCGGGATCAATTTTTTGTCTTCATCAAACGCATCGAGCAATAAAATAGTATGTGGCGCGTCTTTCGCATCTATTTTTTGTATCTGTTCTAAAATCCGTGCATCGCCAAATGGAAAAAGTCGAATCTTATATTTTCTGCCAAAATTGAAAAACGAGGCGTATTGCACATACAGATTGATCATGAAAGTCGTTTTGCCCATGCCCGAATCGGCCAGCACCAAATAGAATTTGCTGCTCTCCTTTTTTTCGTTAAAGGCGGTCTTCATGAAAAAAGGAATGAGCGGGCTTTTGGGAACAAATCTGTGGCTGAATTCCGGCTCGTCTTCGTGGGTGGGCGATTGGTTTTGAAATTGGGTCGGGATGAACAGCGCGCGGGAGGACTTTACTTGCTGGTAATCAAAATACGGCGCCAAGTCGCCGGCGGCTTTGGAATTTTTATAATGGTCCAAGAGATATTCATATAAAGAATAGGCGGCAAAAACCAGCGCCGCCAGGATCAACCCCGCCACCGCAACGCTGGTTTCCTGGCTCAGTCCCAGCTTTTCAAGGAGTGGGGCAAATGGCAACAACTTCATGAGTGCTTCAATAATTTTTTCCATTTACCAATCTTTCCGTTTTGCGTGCAAACGACTTCGCGTGCTTGGTCCGGTAATTGGGGTTGAATGCCGGGGTTGGTTGGTCATCGCGGCGTGCGGGGTATGCTGGCCGCGCGGGGCGGGTCGGTTGTTTGAGGGTGATGGATTGAACGGCATCATCACCTCTCCTTGTCAACGATCATCGTCAACAACTTAAAGGGGCAGTTGCCTTAACGAGCGCCGCCTATTTCCCCGATCGGATGCTCGTAAGGTAACAAAACCGTTTTCTAATGTCAAGAACGATTTGCAGGTCCCCATGAGTGGTGTAGCGCAGACATCTTATCCAATGCTACTAACTTTTTTGGAACGTCGAAATCAAAAAAGAAAAACGCACGCAAAGACACCGAGACGGAAAGGTTCGTAAAAAACATTTTTGCAAGATGATTATGGCAAAATAATTAAAAAGCTTTTAAATCATCTTGCCATAATTATCTTGCGAGGTATTGCACCTTGATTTATCTATGCCGGCTCTCTGCTTTTCTTGAAAAGTTAGTGGCATTGCGCGGGGACGCCTGCGCTACTTTTCCCTCACAAATTCCTCATCCAAACTTTCCGCAACGCAAGCTGTTTCTCGGTGGCGTTGGGATAGATCTCGAAAACGTGGCGGTCGACCTGTTCTTTGGTGAATACCTCTAACTTCAATGTCATTTCTTTCTGGTCGCGTTCGATGTTCAATTGATACGTCTGGCCGGGCTGCAAGAGCGACAACTCCTGCCCGATTTCCTGAATGGTTTCCAACTTGACCGGCTTATCGTTATACGTGAGCACGATGTCGCCGTCACGCAGGCCTTGTTGTTGCATCGGCGGGGTAACGTTGAACAAAACGATCCGGCCCTCATTGAGGGTCAATCCCAACCCGAGCGTGGGCACTTGTTTACCGGTGCGAATCTCTTCGGAATATTTGATGCCGAGCTTGTTGTAATATTCGGCAATCGACAACGGCTCCGCGTTTTTGATATACCGTTCAAAAAAATCGACAATTTCCGGATGCGTCATCGCGACGAAGACATCAAAAAACTTTTTCTCGGGAAAGGCGCGCTGGGGACCGTAGGTTTTGGCGAGTTGGTTGATCACCTCGCGCAGACCGCGTTTGCCGTTGGAAAGCTCCAACAGCCGAATGTCCAGCAGCCCGACGATGATGGCGCCGCGATTGTAGATATTGCCGTACTGTTGCTGTCCCTCCGACGCGTAGGAAGTGAGCGCCAGCCGGCTCAGGCTGTAACTTTTGTCGAAGTTATCGTCGATGTTGAGCTTGCTCTTGAGAATTTGCGCGTACTGCTCCGGCGTGATCAAGCCGCCGCGCAGCTTCATGATCTGTGCCGCCCACTCGGTGGTGGCTTCGTACAGCCAAAGATGCTCGGAAGGAACCGGCTCGACGAAATTGAATTGCGCGATGATCTCGCTGTGAATGTTGAGCGGCGTGACGATGTGAAAAAATTCGTGCGCCATGATGCCGGTGATGTCCTGCTGCAGCATTTGCTCGAAGGTCGCATCGTTGAACGTGTACAGCGAGCTGTAAGAATGCTCCCACGCGCCCAACGCGCCTTTGTTGCCGTCCTCGAAATGAAACAGAAACGTGTAGCGCTTCACCGGCAAGCCCTTCGTGAACGCCGCCGCAGCCACCAGCACTTCCTTCGCGCTGGCGAGAACTTGCTCCGCTTTGATCCGGCCCGATCTCGAATAGACGTAGATTTCCACCGCGCTGCCTTTGACGTCCATTTCCGCCCGCGTCAATTGGCCCAGCAAAAACGGTGAGTCAACGATTTTGTCGTAGTTATCAGCGTAAAAAGTGCTATCGCTATTGCGGTTGAGTGCGGTGCCGAGCAGCCAGCCTGGCGGGTGAGAGAGCTTGATTTGCAGCGGGCGATTTTGCATGCCGGTCGGATAGCCGAACACCGCCTGGCCGTTGATCTGCACGTGGTCCGCTTCGAGGGAAGTGCCGGCCATCGGATAGATGCGATGCTCGTCCACCGCGGTGTCCCAGGTCTCGGCGACGTTGTAGCGGATTTCCCGCGCGCGCTCAATCTCGTGAATTTTCCATTGATTCGTCGAGAGGCGCTCGGTTTTCAAGGTATCGCCTTGCGCATCCAACGCTTTGAAATCGCGCACGAAGCGGCCAATGTCCATCACCTGGTAAGTGCCCGGCGCGGTGGCGGCGAATTGATAAACCGCATTTTCGCTCTTGAGATCGTTGACGGAGAGCTTGACTTTGAACAAATCATCGGCGCGGTCGTTGAGATTGACTTCGTAGATGAGCGGCGTGGGTGCGGCGTTCTTGCGCACCAAGCTCGAGGAGCAGCCTGAAGCCAGGAACGCCGCGATCAACAGAAATTTTGAAAGAGATATCATATTTCTCCTAACGCGGACGATACGGACAAACGCGGAAGCCACCGCTTCACGTTGACCGCCGCAGCTAAAGGCAAAATGATTTGGGGCAAAACTATTAAAACGCTTTGAATTGTTTTGCCCCAAATAGTTTTGCCTTTGAATGAGTTGCATGCTTTTATGATTTATGACGGCTTGCTCCCAATATTGTTCAAAATGATGGCTGGTGTGGACCATAAAGCCGCAAAACGCGAAAGAACTTCTAAAAATTAAACACGGAGAAGCAGAGACAAGTGAGCCAGCACGGAGAAACTTTATACTGGACTAGCGCCGGCCCTCAATTCACGCCCAGCTCTTGCAATTGCAGCGAGGTTTTTTTGCGCAAAAAAGGGTCTTTGGTCAGCTCGAGAACTTTGAGAAAATCGAAAGTGGCTTTGGTGCGGTCGTTCTTGTCGCGGTAGGCAACGCCGCGGAAATAATACGCCGCGGTATGGCTGGATTTGATATTGATGGCCTGGCTGTAGTCGGCAATGGCGCGATCATATTTGCCCATGCTATGGTAGGCGCGGCCGCGATTGTAGTAGAGATCGGCGTCTTCCGGCCTGAGCTTGATGGCGAGGTCAGATTCACTATCGCGCCGCTTGTAACTGATGGCGCGGTCACGCTTGAGCTTGATGGCGAGATCGTAGTTGGCAATAGCACGGTCAAACCGGCGTTTTTCGGCGTAAGCGAGGCCGCGGTACGCGTACGCTTCGGCCAAATCCGGCTTGAGCGCAATCGCCAGATCGTAGTCGGCAATCGCCAGGTCGTAAGCGTCTTTTTTGGCATGGGCAATTCCGCGACTCCAATAGGCTTCAGCCAGGTCGGGCTTGAGTTTGAGCGCACGATCGTAATCGGCAATGGCGCGATCATAGCTGCCTTTAAAATAGTTGACCTTGCCGCGGTTGTAGTAGGCTCCCGCATCTCCCGGCTTGAGCTTGATCACTTGATTGAAATCGGCGATGGCCTCGTCGTAATCCCCTCTTTGGTTGTGTGCGACACCGCGATTGCCGTAGGCTTCGGGTAAATTGGGCTTGAGCTTGATGGCTTGGTCGAAGTCTGCAATGGCCCGGTTAAAATCATTTTTGAGGATGTACGCGTTGCCGCGATTGTTGTAGGCAATGACCTCGTCAGGCTGGAGCTCGATGGCTTTGGAGTAGTCGGCGATGGCGCGGTCGTAATCGCCTTTGTCGCAATAGGCGTTGCCGCGGCCGAGGTAGGCATTGGCGTGGCTTGGCATAATTTTGATCGCCAGGTCGAAATCGGCGATGGCATTGTCGTAATCACCCTTTTGATAATAGGCTTTGCCGCGATTATAGTAGGTCTCGACTTCGAAGAGATTTTGCGGGAAGCCGGCGATGGGGCTGGTGAAAATTCCAAAGCAGGCAAGCCCAAAGGCCCAATAAAGGTGAAGGGCTTGCTTCGCGCGCGTTTCTTTGATCGGCGTCGTACGGCTTTTTTTATTTTGAAAATTCAAATACATCTTTTTCTCAAGCCCTCCTGAACATCACACTCCTGTATTCATCTCGATGAGAGGGATCAACTGATCCCGGGTCGGCTCCGCTCAGCAGAACCAATGCTCGGTCAGCCGCGGTGGCGATATTTCCGTGAGTGCCGGTGGCTCGAGGGCTCGCATTGGACGCCTATTCGCGGCGCGATACGCCAACTCGCGGATCGCCGCGAAAGTCTGGTGAATATCCTGGCTGGCATGAGCAGCGGCCTCCGCGCTAGTGGCTACGGCGCTTTGCAAACGATCCATCGCCGGATCGGGATGCTCCCAGAGAAAAGTGAATTTCTCCTCGTCAAAATTGCGCAGATGTGCCTGCGTTTCCGGCAGCGCCAGCAGCGCTGATCCCGGCGGGAGCAGAAGCCGAATGCCGTACTGCACCGGATCGACGTGCGTGACGAGGTGCTGCGCCTCGACAAATTCGACGAGGTCGATGAAATCCTGCACGCTCGACCACGGCGTGAACGGCATCAGCGAGGGGCGCAAGGGAATGCCGGCGCGCTGTGTGAGTTGAAACGCCACTTCCACATCGGCGCGCGTATGGCCTTTCGCGAGCAGAGCAAGAATGTTGTCATTCAACAACTCGACCGCCGAGACCATGAAGATGCATCCCAGCCGCGCCAATTCCGGCAGCAATTTCTGATATTCGAGAAGGTGCTCGATTTTGGCCGTGAAATCGAAGGTCAACGCCGGCCAAGCCGCGTGCATTTCACGAACGATCCCCAACGAGTGCTTGACGCCGTTGAGAAAATCCGGATCGCCAAAGGTGATATGCTGCGCGCCCATCTCAACGAGCTGGGCGATATCGGCTAATATCGTTTCCCGTTGCACAATACGCATGCGGCCGGCGTACACCGGCGTAATCGGGCAGTGCCGGCAGGTGTGCGCGCAGCCGCGACTCGCCTCGACATATCCTGCTAATCTATACTCACCATTGAGGGCTAATGCGGCATATTTTGCCAGCGGCGGCAACAAATGTCGCGCCGGGGTTAGAAACTGCTGTCGCGGGAATTGCGTGCTGCTTCGCACTCCATCAATCGTCTTGCCGTCTCCTTTCGCTGTTGCATTGACAAGCGCCACGAGCGCCTGCTCATATTCGCCGCCGATGGCTGAGTCCGCGACATGCGCCAGCAGATAATCTGCATTCAAGCCCGCGTACAAGCCGTAAAAATTGATATGCGCCGCCGGATTGATTTTTTTCACACGGCGCGCCACGTGCAGTCCGAGCCGCAAAGCCGTGTGCATCGGCGCCGAAATGCCGATAAATTCCGCCCATCGTACTTTGTCGTCATCGAAAGCCTGCACCGCGAGATCGAGACATTGCACATAATGGCCGGCCTGCAATAAATGCGCCGCCGGCGAGGCAAGATTGAACGGCTGATGCCCCAGCTCGTAGGTCGATATGAGTAAAACGTTCACGAGGAACCTGTAATCGTTTAAAGTAGCAGCCACCAGCAGCAGAAGCAGGAAAGGCTCAACCTGCAATGGCTGAGTGCTACTGCAACTGCTACTGCCACTGCTACTGCTACTGCTTCTGCCACTCTCACGCCCGCCGCCACCAAGTATATTTCATTGCGCTCAGCGGCTTATCGTAACCCCATTCTGCTGCCAGCGCATCCGCTGCGTCTTCGGGATCTTCGTCGTGCGTCCGCCCGCGATTGCGCAAATGGGCATGGGCAAACTCGTGCGCAATGACGTAATTGGCAAAATCCAGCGGCGCTTCGGCCAGCGAGACTTTCCACGCGATCATCCGGCTGCCCTCGTCGCCAACACCGGGAAGCGGAATATGGAATTTCGTGTGCGGACCGTCTTTCGGATCATAGACGACCATCGTAAAGCGGCCATCATTGAGCAGGTCTTGCACGACTTCATGCGGCAACGTTTCCAGCACCGCGATAATGCGTTGCCGTAGGATCGGATGTTTGATGTAAAGCTCGACAAAAGTGGCGAGTTGGTTCATGCAGTTTGGCCTAAAATTTTTACTCCGGGTCGGTTTTGGTTATGGGAGGAATATAAGCAAATCCGGGGATTCTACCAATAATAAAAAGCAGAAATTCTTTAGATTTTTGTGAAAGTCAAAAAATGCCGAAAATCGGTTAAGGATTTTTCACAGGCTTTTGCATCCAGCTAACAAGGTCAACGGATACCAATTTACAGGCAGATAGGGAAAACCTTTCGATTAAAAATTTATCCTGCTTTGTAAGAATTGAACCTTTGCATTCGTTCTATGGATAAGGGGATTAAGGGCATTTGTGTCAAGCTAAGCTGGGCTGAATTTTTGCCAGCAAAGCCAAAGGATATGTTCTCTTGTTGCTTTTGCCTTTGAGACATTGTTTCATAATAAAGGTCGTGGCGTTCTCTAAAAGTTTTGCAACGCTTTTGGGGTGTTGAACGATGGCGACCAGCCACGGCAAGGCCACAATCTTGAGATGCTTGGCCGCCTGAAAACAACTGATTTCACGCTGAGAGGTGAACCAAACATAATTTTAAATCGCACCACAGATTTTCGTGGTGATGAGAATAAAAAGCAGTTTCGCATAGATCATGCATTTAATGCGTTCGGGCCGTTTGCCCGTCACCTTCGCCAAGGCGAAATTACTTTTCCAGTTTTTAAAAATCAGTTCAATTTGCCAGCGAATTCGATACAACGAGCGGATTTGCTCGCGAGGAATATGAGTCGCTGGGGCATTGGTGATGTAGAGGTTAAACCCAGCTAAAATTTTGACCCGCTTTCGCGGTTTGTAACCTTTTTTGCGGCTGATCTGATTGATCTTTCTCAAGCGTTGGGCTTTGACGTGGTCGGGCACTTTTTCAATGACCAAACGGGTTTGCAGAATTAGGTCGTCTTTTTTTAAATACACTTCGACTTCGGTTTGATCGACCTGGAGGTTTTTAACGAAGCGCACCAAGTCAAATTCTTCGAGTCCATGCGGGGTTTGATGATAAAGCCTCACATCCGACCGGAGTCGGCTTAAATAAAAAGCCCCTTTTTGATCGATGTCAGCAAAGGCTTCAATATTAAAGAAACCCAGATCGCTGATTTCCAAATCACCCGCGTCGAGCTGTTGGAGATAATCCTCTTGGTGCAGTTGATCGTGCGCGACACCGTCTTGCAGGCGATAGAAAAAGTGGTGCGATTTGAGATCATAGCCGAACAAAATTTTCACCGCGGCCTCGGAACCACCGCCGCCGGAGCCGCAAAAATACTTCGCCAATTCTTCGGGAAGTTGGAACGAGGTGCTGTCATAAATTAAAATGCGCTTAAAACGTGGACACAGGTCGGCGACAGCTTGCGATAGACGCTCGGGCAGTTCCAAGCTGACGGCTAACGACAGCATCTTTTCAAAGAACGCCACCGCCTCTTCATTGATGCGCTCATGCAGTCCTTGGCGCGTGATGTCGAGTTCTGACACCACTAAATTCAACAAACCGACAAATCATTCAAACTCGGTGTTCCATAGATGCTCATCCCGAAGGTGAACACCGACAAAAAGAGATGGCCGGTTAATTTCGATTCGCGCTCGACGAAGCCGCTTTCGCGCGCGAGTTCTTCGGTGAGACCTTGGTTAAAAAAGCGGCTGACTTTTTGAGTGAACTGCGCGATCTCCGCTTGGAGCTCAAGCGCGTTCAAGCGTTTGGAAGCATGGACTTTTCCCATGCTTCTCTAATATAGAAAAAAAATGGAAAAAGTCTAGAGTGAACAAATATCCTCTGTTTTTAGCTTGACACAAATGGGGATTAAGGGGGGAGTTTTTAGTTTTTCCATTTAGCCAATTCTTGTTTGGTGCAATTTTGTAAATACAGATATTCCCACAGTAACCATTCAGCCGAGGTGCCTCGTGAAAACAGAAGTCATTTCAACGAGAATACGCGAAGCCATCGCGAAGGCGAAGTCGAGTCGCATATTGCATGTGACAAAGAAAATCTTGAAATTCATTGTTACTGAATGGCTTTTGAAAGGGCTTCTGCCAAGCTTGATCGCCGGTTATGTCTTGCTCATATTGCTAGATCGCATCGGCAACAACCCCACCGAAAAACTCTGGATGCCATTTCTCAAAGCGAGCACACTCGTCGTTTGTGGAAGTCCGACAGTTTGGGTTGGCCCGGTTCCCAAGGAAAAATCCGGCGGAACGGTTTGGCAAATGGATCGAGCCATTTGGATGATCAAAGGATTTGACAACAAACTAGCAATTTTTAACCAACATCCGGCGCCGGTTCGGTTTAACGATTACGGCGATTCTACAGATTATTATCTCGTTCCGCACACGGATAATGATCCCGAAAAATCCGGTTGGGCATACATTGGCTTTGACGACCTTCAGGCGGTGAACCAGATTTATGCCAGCTTGAGCATTCTCAACTATTCGCGCTTGGAGTATTTTCTCCAGATTTTTCGCAAGGAAGTGCGAGAGATTCCAGCACCGAATTTAAGCGTTGTGAGTGATGATGAGATTCAATGGGACCATTTCAAGGCGATGCACAATTTGGTGCTCATCGCGAGCGGCCGGGCCAATGAAATTACTATTGAAACCATCGCGAGCTGGGAAAGCATGGCCTCGACCAAGCTCGGCCATGATTGGAGATTGCCATACAAGATTGACACGACGGAGCCTTATAATGAGGGAATTTTAAATGAGAAAGATTCCTTGGTGATCGATTTAAAAAAAGAGTCCGCACTCAGGGATTGTGGCATCATCTTGTTAGGGCCGAATCCGTTCGATCCGAATTTGGAGAAAAGGATTCTCATCCTCCAAGGAAATGGCGGCCCTGGAACCTACGCCTGCGCGCGCTTTGTTACCGAATTTAAGAAAAAGTTGACCAATTTTGTCAAACATGCGGAATGTGGAAATGGAATTACGATTGCCGTCATAAAGGTTTTCCGAAACGGAAGAATTGAGCTTCATGAGGAGCCAAGGTTTTTGATCTCATTTGAGGATTGAAATCTTATGAACACAGATAAGTGGATTAGGTTGATTTTTTGTTCATTCGTCACATGCTCGTCATTTCAAATTTGGCAACCATGTACTGAAATCTTGGCTCAACCGAGTTATGTTGTTTCGAGCAAGACGACGTCATTAGATCAAAGCGATCCCTCCCTGGTTTTGACGATTGACACATGGGCGATTGGAAAATCTGTTTACACCCAAATACCAAAAGGTTGGCGAACTGATGACGAGTTTCTAACCAAATATTTCTCGCCAGATTTCAGCAGACCGTTTTCTCTCAATGAAACGGCACACGGCCAAACTTTTGTCACCAGGCTAAGCGGCAGGTACTATGGCAGAGGTCCTGACAAACGCGAAAAGTTTTTGATCGCGACGAAACTAAAAGCCATCGGCAAATACCCGCTCAATTTGCTCTCACAACCGGTGAATGACGAGCACAGATTGAGCCAACGAAACGACCATTTCACGGTTGATTCCCTGCTGGTTAAATACAATAGAGCTTGGTTGTCGGCCTCGATTTTTAGCGGCGTCGGACACACGGATTGGAGGGACTGGGGAGATCTCTTCGATCTTTTTCCGGAGCAGTTCGACGTTGACAACTACAAGCGGGTGAGCGGGCGAAGAGTACCAAGAGGCGCAGAGGTGAATGTGCGCGGCGCGTTTGGCGATCTGCAGTTGATCGCCGGTCCCGAACTCGTCTGGGGCAACGGCAAAAGCGCGTTTGCGCGATGGAATGTTCGTTTGGGCGGCATCGACGCGGCAGCGTTTTATGCCGATGAGGAAATCGTTTGGGGGCGTGAGGGTGAGCATTTGCGCGCTGCAGAAATTTCGTTTCGCGCCAGACCGGAGAAGCTTTCGCGCTTGGCGCTGGCGGTTCTTTATCGACCTTTCCGCCTCAACTGGCCCTACACTTTTGTGGAAGAAGTTCAACGCGGGCAGAGTTTTCAGGGCACCAAATATAAAATCTATCATGCCCGCACGCGACAGAAAGACGCCCTCGGAGTGATCGTAGAGTTTGAAAGGGCGAGGCTACCCTTTTTCTTTAACGTGCATACGACTTATACTTATTGCGGTTTAGCGTCTGGGAACAAATCCGAAATCTCTATTGGGCTGGAAAAGATGTTGGCTCGGAGTTTCAATTTGGATACAGAATTTACCTACCGTACACCTCTAAAAGAGCCCAATCCCCGTATTTTTGAAGGCACAGTTGACAACAGCGGCCCGAACTTTCTTTCGCCGCGCGGTCCGGATGATCCGTTTTGGGTCAACGCCGACAATCGCAAAGCCTATTTGCTTTCATTAATATTGCTCTATGATCCAACGCCGGCGACCCGCTTCAATAAGTATCGACCAAACATTTTGGAAGAATGGAATTTGAATCCTTTGGAAAATGCCTCATTCGCATTTGCGCTGCGCTACACCGCGAGCCATTTCCCAACCGCCACGGATTTGCAAACCTATGTCAACGAATTCGGCAATAGGGTTTGGGAGCCATCTTCCACCTTTGGCTTATGGCCGACGCGAAGGCCGATTCACTTTTTCGAGTTCCTAGGTCGAATCGGCCTCTCCAAAAGACAAAACAACTGCCTGATTCTCAAACTCAAAGCCGGACAATCTCTGGCTACAAGCGGATTGGCTTATGGCAGCAACACGCCACGAGAAAAGCCCATTACAGGTTTGACTGACATAGCCCTCAGCGGCAAGTGGAAAGCAGTGAACTTCGGCGTGGAATTTGGCAGATCGGTTTGGGGGCCGGAAGAGTGGCATCGCCGCTTCGGTGCGACCATTGACAGGCGCTACGGCGCTCAGGTTTCGATTCAAACCAGTCGGCATTCTTATTTGGAATTGCGCTACACCCGTTATCGGGAAGTTGACAACAAATACTTGGCGCTTGAGCTCGGGCCATTCGATGAAATGATCTTCACATACAAGTTTTATCTTGCCGCACAAAAAGGGCTTTTCTGAACCGAGGCAATAATTTTTGCATCCGCTTGTAAGATTCACAAATTTCATAACGTTTATTGGGTAAGGAGTTTTAGGGATTTTCTTTGACGAGGTCATTCATGAGATTGCTTGCCATGATAATCAGCGTCGCATTAACACTTTTCTGGTGTGGATGCCAAACGACGCCATTGGAGAGTCTGCGCGACCCACGACCGGATGGCACGACAGGAATATGGACAGGCCAGTGGCTCATTTACGGCGACAAGCTGGAAACCGGCGGAGGCCTTTTGCTCTTTCCAGGAGCGGAAAACCAAACGATTGATCTCGCTTTCCGCCATCCGAACAAACCCGAGCGCGGCAACGTCATCCGATATTCTTGGAATGGTCAGGAGGTAACTGGACAGTATGCCTTCAGCGGGGTCAGCTTCACGGTAGCATCGAATTGGCGAACTTATGACATTACGCCATCCAAGGATTTGAGCCAGGGTGGGTATCGAAAAGTCACTTTTAAAGCCAAAGCCGATCTTTCTGAAAACACCTCTGTAAGATTTGAAGGGCCGGTTACGTCAATTGGGGTGGAACGAAGGCGGAGCTTTGATTGGGATTCTCTTGCCACTTCCTTTGAGCCGCACATGCTGAGAACCGTTCGAGAATTTTTTGTGATTTCTTTCCATTACAATGGCAACGATAAATCGGGCCAGGGAGGGACGGTGTATGTTGATGATATTAGATTGGAAAGGTAATCATAAAAACCGATTTTAACAAGAAGCAATCAACAGATTTTTTGATTTAACAATAAACCAACGTAGAGGTGAAACCATGGCGCCAAAACATCTGATTTTTTTGGGAACAGCGTTCCTTGCGAGCCAGGCATGGATTGCTTTTAATTCACCGACCAGGGCATTTGATGCTTCTTCCGCCGACAACGCCAAGACATTCCTGCGGTCGACGCAAGACAAATATCACCAAACTTTCAATGTTTACACCGACCAAGATGAAGCGGGAAATCACTTCACGCCCTCAGGTTGGATGACGGAAAGGAGAACCAGAGTTTATGATCCGGCAAAGCAATTGACTTATCGAGGCGATTGGCAACAAAACCCTCGTTCTGGAAAAACTTGCATAAGGATCACCACAACGTTTGCAACCGGCGGCGCTCCTTGGGCAGGAATCTACTGGCTTTATCCTGATACAAACTGGGGAAAAATACCAAACGTCGGCTATAATTTAACAAATGCAGATAGTTTGGTGCTTTTTGCAAGAGGGGAAAATGGCGGTGAACGGGTCGATTTCTTCACTTTGGGAGCTGGCTTGGATGCGGAGTTCGGCGGTAGAATAGAACCTTATCCAGATTCCTCGCCGCGAGTGCCACCTTTATTTACGCGACATCAAACCCTAAACAAAGCGTGGACAAGATATGCCATTAGCGTGCGCGGATTGAACTTGACTTACGTTATCGGAGGTTTCGCCTTCGCCGTAGATAGGGCCCTAAACCGTGGGCAAGACATTACGTTTTACCTTGATGATATTTATTTCGTTTTGGGTACCAATGCCCGCCAGAAAAGGCTTGAAGAATCGCGTTTGCTCCTGAGTTATGTCGTGGCAGATTACAAAGAAGATTTCGCCATTCGCAACGCCGCTTTTACGAACGACAATGCCGGAGCAATGTGGGCTTTTATGGCCGAAACTACCAACCTTCAATCCGATGATTGGAAAAGGGCTAAGCTCATTGGCGACGCCTTTGTCGGTTGCCAAAACAATGACCGCTACTTCAAAGATGGGCGCTTGCGAAATGGCTACCAAGCCGGCGATTTGCTTGATCGTCAAACGGGATATGCGAGGATTCCAGGCTGGTGGGAGCCCGACTCAGGAAAATGGTTTGAGATTGACTATGCCGCAGGCACTTACACCGGCAACATGGCTTGGGCCATCATAACTTGGCTCAAGTATAACAAGTGGAAAAAGGAACCAACTTATGTTGATGCCGCTGTGAAGTTGGGAAAATGGATACGTGACCGATATGATGTGGACGAACGCGGCTACCGAGGCGGGTTCGAGGGATTCGAACCGAATCAAGAGACGGTGAAATGGTTGTCTGTCGAACACAATATTTTAGTTTATGCGGCATTCGCGATGTTGCATGAGGCAACAGGAGATGCAAATTGGTGGAACTGGGCGATGGACGCGAGAACGTGGGTAGATAGCAAGTGGCAGCCAGTTCCTGGGCATTTCCCGACGCCACAACAAATCAATCTTCATGCGCTTGCTTATCTTTTCCTCGGCGAGGCATACGCACCTGGTCTCGATTGGGTTGGAGACAATTTTTTCGATCCTTGTCCTAAAGGCGATCCATTTGGGGGTTTTGATTTCAATTACGACCGAGACGGAATTTGGTTTGAGGGCACAGCGCAAATAAGTTGTGCGCTCCTCACGCGCAGCAGATTCACCAAGTCGGAAAAGGACTCGACTAATGCGATGAAGTTTCTGATGGAAATTGAAAAGGCGCAAAAAATGGCACGGAACCATGACGGCTTTGGCATTGTGGAAGCCTGTCACGATTCAGTTACAACTGGGCAATTGGACTTACGCAGGAATCCGGTTTTTAAAAACAACCGATTGCACGTCGGGGCAACGGCCTGGTATATACTCGCGCAGCCACGACAGATTAGGACTGTGGTCGAATCAAGTTTAAATAGGCGATTTCCGGCCTCCTTTGCTCTTGTATCTAACTATCCCAATCCTTTTGTCGAGCGCACTACCATCGCTTATGCGTTGCCAATGGCTTCCAAAGTGTCTCTTGAAATCTACAACATGCTCGGGCAGAAAATCAAAACTTTGGTGGACACGAAACAACACGCGGGTTATTATTCCGCAAGCTGGGACGGCAAAGACGCTTCGAATCGGGACGTTCCCAACGGCATGTATTTCTACAGAATCATTGCGGACAGCTTTGTGCAAACCAGGAAAATGCTCATCATCCGGTAGGCTTGGATCACTCCAATTCAGAAGGACGGCTCTATGAGAATCAGAATGTGCGCTATCCATGTTTTCTGTGCAAGCTCGCTTTTGGCGGCTTCTCTGGTGAGAGCGCAATCCGGAGAACAAGAAGCCTATTTGCACCTTTATGAAGCGATGGACAAGCATCATCAAACCTTCTGGGTGTACGGAGATGCCGGGGAAGCTGGCAACCATTTTGTACACTTGGCGCGAATGTCGAGTCGTGGGGATGAAGAGGCGGTAAAAATGGATGGTTGTTCCACAGACCGCCCCTATTCCGGCTCCACCTGCATTCAGTGCAAATTTATCAGCCATAGCAATAATTGGGGAGGATGGTATTTCCAAAACGGCGTGCTCTTCGCGGGTGACAAACAACCGCGCGGCAACTGGGGTGAATACCCTCGCGCCGGCCTCGATTTGACCGGCGCGAGGAGTTTAAGCTTTATGGCGCGCGGTGCGAAGGGAGATGAAGCGGTCGAATTCTTTGCCTTGGGCGTCGGCTGGAATCCGGACACAGGGGAGAAAATAACGCCATTTCCTGATGCGTCTCCAAAAGTTTCGCTTGGTTATATTACCCTGACCAAGGAATGGAAAAAATATGAAATCGACCTCACCGGCGTGGATTTGCATTACGTCTTGGGCGGGTTCGCTTGGGCAACGAATGCGGCGATGAACGATTACCAGGACATCATTTTTTATCTCGACGATATTCAATACCACAAGTCGGGTCTCGATCAACCGCGATTTCTTGTCAGCTTCGAGACCATTCCTTCTCGGCTCTCATTCGATAAAGTTTTGAAGCCGATTGCTTTCGTTTATGACAACGCCCTCGCACTTTTGGCTTTCACTGATCGAGGCACAACGGAAGACTCGGTGCGCGCGAGGCTTTTGGCCGAGGCTTTTGTTTATGCCCAAAATCACGACCGCTATTTCAATGATGGACGTCTGCGCAATGCCTACCAAGCCGGTGATTTGGTTCTTCCAGCAGGGTGGGCTCCCAACAATCGCACGGCGACAGTCAGAATGCCGGGCTGGTGGGATTGTGACAGCTTAAAATGGTTCGAAGACCGCATGCAAGTTGGAACGCATACCGGCAACATGGCGTGGGCGATGATTGCCCTGTTGACTTATTATAATGGGTATGGTGGTGACAAATACCTCGAGTCAGCCAGAAGACTCGGTGAGTGGATTCACGAAAACTGTTACGACGAGCGCGGCGCAGGCGGATACACCGGCGGTTATGAAGGCTGGGAGCCAAAACAGGACAAACTCCTTTGGAAGGCGACCGAGCATAACCTCGATGTTTATGTCGCTTTCATGCGATTATTTGAAGCGACGAAGAACGAGTCTTGGTATCAAAGAGCCATACATGCCAAAAAATTTGTGCGGGCTATGTGGAATTCCACTGAACATCATTTTTGGACAGGAACAGACCTCTCGGGAATCAATCCAAACAAGAGCGTCGTGCCGGTCGATATTCAAGCGTGGGGGCTGATGGCCTTGGGCGAAACAGAGAAATTAGGCGCTGGGTTGGACTGGGCAGAGAAAAATTGCATCGCCAAACATGGCGGCGGGTTTGATTTTAATACGGATAAAGATGGAACGTGGTTTGAAGGTACCTCGCAAGTTTGTTTGGCTTTTCGTATGCTCAAAAATAACGATCTCAAAAATAACGATGCGGCTGAAAAATACCTCACTGCAATTCGCCAGGTGCAAGTCTCTTCTCCCAACGCGAATGGCAAAGGCATTTCCGCTGCGTCGCGCGATAGCCTTACAACCGGCTTTGAAGTTATGCCGGGAATCCCATGGCTATACTATAATCGTCTACACATAGGCGCCACCGCATGGTACATATTCGCGCTGCGTGGTTATAATGCCTTCTGGGACATGCCGATCAAAAATCCTGTTCCGTATGAAAATCGTTATGAGTGATTGTGGCAACTAAAAGCAATGGTGTATTTCTCATCATCACTATTCTTGCATCAAAGTTAGTTGTTTTTTGCTCTACAACGCATTAAACTATAACGGTCGAGGAGAGCCTTTATGAAAAGCAGATCCTTTCTCTTTTTGCAGGTTCTGATCACCCTCGCTTATGGTTGCTCAGAACATGTGATTGGGCAAGTCACTTTGGTTGGCAACCAACTGTTGGTCAATGGAAAACCTTATGACATCAGAGGAGTATGTTGGAGCCCATGTGGCATTGGGGACAGCTTGGGCAGCAAGTTTTCTGATTGGTACCAAAAGGATTTGCCCATGATCGCGGACATGCATGCCAATACGATCCGCACATATTACCCGATTTACAACACAGAAGTACTTGATGCAATCGAAGCTTATGGTTTGAAAGCTATAATTGGCTTTACTACTGCCGACACGGCAAAAGATCTGGCTTATATACAACAATTTAAGCACCACGAAGCGATCCTGATGTGGTGTTTCGGCAACGAGTTTAATTACCATCCGGAGTGGTTCGGAGGAGATGTAGGAAATTGGTATAACAGATTGGAAGCCTTGGCGAAGCGAGCACGTGAATTAGATTCCAATCACCCTGTCACCACCGCGCATGGAGAGCTACCTGATAGTGTCATCAGAGCAATGTGCCCGAGTGTGAAATTGTGGGGAATAAATTCATATCGCTGGGATAGTTTGGTCAATCTCTTCGAGGATTGGTCGCAAAGGAGTTCGCAAGCGCTTTGGATTTCCGAAGGTGGAATAGATTCATATCACAAGATATCCAGCAATCCTCCCAGTGGCTACGAAAGCGAGACAGAGCAGGATTCTGCCAACCAAAAGATTTGGCAACGCGTACTGGAAAATCTCAGTTCACGCCATCCCAAGAAACAATGTATCGGCATCACCTTTTTCGAGTTTAATAATGAGTGGTGGAAAGCCGGCAATCCCGCTTCTCACGATGTCGGCGAATCATCTCCACTTGGAGTAGCCTATGACAATTTTTTCAATGAAGAGTACTGGGGATTCGTTAAAGCTGATCGCACTCCGAAACGAGCCTACAATCGTTTCAAAGAAATTTGGCGGCAGTTTAGGTAGCCGGGCGCTCATTCCCCAAGGCAAGTCACTTTATGGTGAAAGGAGCTAGTCATAATGATCTCCTATCGCAACTTGGCCGTTGTTGCTACTGTTATTCTGGTCACCCTCCCGCTCCTATATTTTTCTCTTCGGCCTGTTTACATGGTCGATATTTCCATTCAGCCGACGATTCTTCGTGGGGTGATGCTATTCTCTCGCAACATCCACACAAAACCCAATAATAACGGCGTTGTCTTTTTTGACGTCGATGGCTATGTGGAAAATCCTTCTATTTCACGCGTCATGTTTTCTCTCAAACCGGCGTCAGATAGAATCTGGTATGCACAAGGAGAATACGAAGTCTCAAAAGGAATCTTTTTGGGAACTGCTCAATTGGGATCAGAAGAGTGGCCTGTCAGGCACGATGAACAACAATCTTTTCGGTTGATTTCGAGTGATAGCACTCTGTTGTCGCAAGGCAACTTATTCACTCGCGTTCAGCCTGTTGCGGGAGCAGATCAATGGCTGATCGCCGCAATTGGGTTGCTGGCATCGGTTTTACAGATCTTGTCATTCTTTTTCAGCAATAGAAAAACGGAGCGAAAACTGTGAGGCAGAGCAAAGCAGCAGTATTTCTTTTAAGCTTTTGTTTGATCAATCTAAAAATCTATACGGTACAATCCCAGAATCTCGATGCCGAGGTCATTAAAAAGTTTTCCACTCAATTGCACGATGTTGCCCCCAAAAGAATTTTGGACGGGCGGCTTCTACGAATATCTTTGAATGGCTATTGGAAATATTTGCAAACCAGCGATGAGGCTTATCACATGGCCTATCCGGAATACAATGACAAAGCTTGGCAGGAAATGTTGCTTCCCTCGAATTGGTATCTAAGAGGAAGAAAGGAGTATCCTGGTGACCAAGGCATGGATTACAACGGCACGGTCTGGTTTCGGCGCGCCTTTTATCTTCCAGAGAGTTGGCGCGGGAAAACCATCCGGCTCGAGCTTGATATGGTGGATTACTATAGCGACATTTTTCTCAACGGCTGTTATGTCGAGAGCCACGAAGGTTATTTCCAAAAATTTGCCTTTCCTGTGGAGAATAAGCTAAAATATGGCGCGACCAATCAGATTGCCATTCGCGTCAATTCTCCCGAGCTTCCTTACGATTTGGAGGAGAGAATCCCAGTGGGATGGCCGAAGCGCCAAAACATGGTCAAAGGCGTTTTTGGCTATCACGATACTCGACCAGGGGGAACATCCAAGCGAGGGCAGGAAAGAGGCACGGGCGGCATCATCGGTGGCGTATATATAGCCGTAAAGGATTTTGTCACGCTGGATCGCATTCAGATGAAATCCGATTCCGTCTCTGAGAAAAAAGCTATTGTCGAGATGCGCTTTTTGATTGTGAACCATTTGGAAGCGACACAAATGGTAGAGCTCATCGGGCAAATTCAACCAGCGAACTTTTCATCTTCAACCGCGTTCCCATTTTCTCAAAAAGTCAAGCTCGTCCCAGGAGAAAATCAAATCTGCATCAGGAAAATTCTGCCAAATCCCCGCCTGTGGTGGAGTTGGGATTATGGCAAACCCAATCTGTATCAACTCAATTGCGAACTGAAGCAGGAAGGCGCGGTTTTAAACCGATCCGCCTTGCGCTTCGGCATTCGCTCGATTGCGGTTGACGAAAAATGGAATCATTACCTGAACGGCATAAAAATTTATCCGCGCGGCTCCAATTACATTTCCACCCAATGGCTCAGCCAGATGGACAAAAGTGATTACGTGCGCGATGTGCAGCTTATGAAAGACGCGAACCTGAATGCCATCCGTGTGCATGCGCATCTGGAGAAGCAAGCGTTTTACGAAGTGTGCGATGAGCTGGGGATCATGGTGTTTCAAGATTTCCCCTTGCAGTGGGGATATGCCGATCTGAAAGCGTTTCACCAAAGCGCACTCCGCCAGTATCAAGACATGATCGAACAATTCTTCAACCACCCGTCGATTATTCTCTGGTGCTGCCATAATGAATCGCCTTGGGATGCTAATTGGATGCAAAAGAAGAACCCCGAACAGAATAAGGCTCTTGACGAAAGCTTGAAAACATTAAGCTTGAAACTTGATCCGACACGTCCAACTATTATCAACTCAGGTACAGAAGATCTGCATCTTTATTTCGGCTGGTATAGCGACGCGTTGGCAGATTTCGGCGACATCCAAAAGCTTAATCAGAAACCTCGGACTTTTCTAGTCACCGAATATGGAGCGCAGGCTGTTCCCAATTTAGAGACTTTGCAAAAAATGTTTACTACTGATGCGCTCTGGCCCGACAATAAAGGAGATTCACTGGTCTGGGCTTTCCGTAATTATCAGGATGAACAAACAACTAAAATAGCAAAAGTCAACAAAGGCAAGTCCATCGAAGAATTCATTTGCAATTCGCAAACATATCAGGCTAATTATATCAAATATGCCACCGAGATGTTACGAAGACAAAAAGGGCGTTTTAATGGCCTTTATCACTTTATGTTCGTCGAAAATTGGCCTTCGATCACCTGGGCCGTTTTGGATTACTATCGAACTCCCAAGAAAGGTTATTTCGCCCTGCAACAAGCTATGCAACCGGTTCTGCCGAGCATTGAGTACGAAATCGATAAAGTCTCACCGTTTGTGAATCTATGGGTTGTCAACGATCTAAATCGAAGCTTTTCCCATGCAAAGTTAAAATGGGAGCTGATTGACTCAAAAGGAAAAATCGTGAACAACGGGCAGCGAGCAATAGAAATCGCTGAGAATAGTGTCCATCGAATATGTAAGGTGAGCCGGACGGAGGGAATTGCCAAGGGCGATCTCGAACTGCGGGTTTGGATTGAGGAAAAAAACGGCAAGACCATAGGCCAAAATGGCCTAAAGCCGGAAAATTATATTTTAGATCGGAAATAGCAGCGCCCTCCCATTATAAATTTGAGCAGAGAGTTGATGAAGCGATTCACCCAAATGGCTTTGTTCGGTGCGCTAATCGTGCTCAACCACGAGGCGCAATATGCGTTCAGCGGCCAAGCGAAAGCTCAAACTCCAATCATACTTTGGATAATGCCCAACGAGCCAGCGGCGCCTTTGAATGCGCTTCCTGGCACCGAACACGAGATCAAAGCTTATCTCCAAGACAATGGCATTCTCAATTCAGTGCAGGAGCTAACCGATGATGTGTTGTTTAGCAGGCTTGTTTGGGGGCAGAAAAAGATACTCGATGAAATTCGCCGGTATCGGACTGAACATGGCGGGGCTGACATCCATATTCGATTTATTAAATGGATTGATGCTTTCAACTTAATGAAAAGCGCTGCACGCGCCGAAGATGTTCCTGAAATCCCGGACATCATCCAAATCGGCACCACCTGGACACCCCACTTTGCTGAAACAGGCTATATTGCAGATCTTTCAAAGGATTTCGATCAAAATCTCTACGCACCTGCGGCCGTCGCGAATTGCAAGATTTACGGCTCCGAAACGCTTTACGCCGTTCCCTGGTTTGTCGATATGCGGGTTTTGGCTTATTGGAAAAAAGCGGTTGAGAATCCCGCGGTTGATTTGGCGGATTGGGAGCATTTTGCCAAAACGTGCGAGCAGATTCAGGCCCGAATTGCCGGCGGCGACAAAAATTTCGCAGACATGAAAAACGCTTTCGCGCTTTCGACGATCAGGGAGTGGGATCTGCTTCATCGTTTGTCCTTATGGATTTGGAGTTATGGCGGCGACATCTTGCAACAGGTGTATTGGATTCGAAACAAAGCCGTTTTTAACCAATCTGCTGCTCTCGAAGGCATACGAAATCTTCACCGCTTGGCGCAATCCGGATGCACGGATTTGCCGGAAATTGAGCCGATTCCACTTCTGGAAAGATTCAAGCAAGGCGTATACGCCATGATGATTAATGGGCCGTGGATCATCAAAGAATTGGAAGAATACTTCGAAAGAGGCGACATTGGCTTTGCTCCAATTCCCTCCGGTCCGGCAGGAAGATTTGCTTTTGTCGGTGGATCAAACTTAGCGATTCTCACAAGGGCGAAAAAACACCAAACCTTTTATAAGGCGTTGGATTTGATCAAGCATCTCACTTCCAGCGAAAGCCAAATGCGATACGTCCGAGCTACCGGCAACTTGCCGGCTTCGCAGGCCGCTTTGGATACATTGTTGGCCTCGGACGCCATTTACAAGACGTTTGGCGAAGCTCTTCAATATGGCAGACATTACCTGCGAGTTCCGGAATTCGCTCCGGTGGTCGAAGTGGACAATACGTTGGACAACATTTTCCTGACCTGGAAGGCCATCGCTTATGGCGAATCCTTTGGCAGGGTTACTAATCTTTTAGATACGGCGGTGAATGACATTAACGATCGTTTGGATATCTTTCGCAATTTTTACTTTTGGCTTGTTGTTGCTATTTCCATCTTCGCGCTCTTGGCTTTAGTCATTTACTACTTTTATTTACGTTTTACATTTGAATTTCAACCGTCGCTAGCCCCCAACCCTTTATGGCCTATCAATATCTCGCATTACTATGCCGGTTATTGCCCGATAACCAATTTCTCTGTCACGGCTAAATCTAAGAAAACCGTGTTTAACTCGACCATGCGGCTAGCGATACCTTTGATAGGAACGCTGTGGGAAAAGTCTCACACCTTTTCAAAAGTTGAAAATAGCTTCGTGCAAAATAATTTCGCCGGACTGCTCAACCTCGAGCTCAAGAGTTTTGCCGCTTTACACAATCGTTTTAAGGGCGTGTTGATGTTGAGTGTATCAACTTACTGGGTTAAAAACTGCCGAGAAAATTATACTGTCGACATCCATCCTGTCAATTACTGGTGCCCGGAAATATTTCAGGACAATGGAGAAGACCTTTTGCGTTATGAAAGCCTGGCCTGTTTGGTATTTCCGACAAGCGAGGCGATCGAGTGGCTCGTCGGACATGCCCTGGATTGTTTTCGCCTTTTTACAAATAACCCCGACGATACATTCGATGGGTATCCAGAGAATGGCGATACGAAACGGGTCGAATTGATGCTCAAGGCGATTTATACGGCTTTGCTGTTCAACCTCGGCATCACTTACCGGTTTGAAAAAGAATATGACGTCGCCGCAGTGGCGCAGAGCCTTCGCTTCCCGGATGAAGTTCGACGAAAGAATTGGGGCACATGTATCGATCTCGCTCTATTCATGGCAGCCTGTTTGGAGAATATCGGCCTTCACCCGATGGTTATTCTCTCCAAACGCAGCGATGAAAAGGTGCATGCATTCGTCGGATGTTGGAAGGATGGCTCCCTGCTTGCAGCGCAAGCACCCCCTCGTTCGGTTATTGCTGACTTCGATACGCTGCGGCAATATCATGAACATCTTTTTTGGTTGGAGCCGGTTAGTTTTACGAAGCGAGGATCTCGCGATCCTAAAACGTTCGAGCATTGCCTGCACGATGGCAACGAGCGATATAATGAGATAATAACAAAAGGCTGGGAGCTATGGCATGCCGTTGACATAGCAGCAGCACGAGAAAATGGGATATCGCCCCTTCCATTATCTCCGAGCAATTGGTTAGGGCAGTTGATGGCTATCTTCGCACGGCCTTTCTTGGCCCTTTTGCGAATCAGCTATGGACGAAAATGAAATCCTAGTGAAAAAACGGGGTTGATCATGATAAATGAAACTTGGTTCGAGCGCTGGCGAACCGGAGAGGCTTTGGCTACTTCCTTAGCCTACAAATGCTTTTGGCAGCGTTACCATCGTTTTGCCTTCTCATACTGCCGCCCCTTTTTGAAAAATGAGTTTGTGTTGAACCAAGTTGTACGAACGGCTATGGATGATGCCTTTTTGCAACTCCATGTAGCGGTCACCATGGGTCGGCAAGAGTGGAAATCCGAAGCGCAATTTGATAGTTGGTGTTTAAAATGTATTCGCAGCCGCTGCGTTGATCTGCTTCGTCAAGAATTACGGAGGAGAATGGACATTCTGCCTGAGACTATACCTTATGAAGATGATGACAATCAACGTCGTGAAAATTTGGCCTTTCAGATTGAAAGGCTCTTTTACGTGCTTAAGCATACGGAGATGCCACCAGTCTTGGTGGAAACTTTAGAGGCCGTGCTCGAATACGTCAAAAAATGCTTAATCGAAGCTGTTGATTCTTCCTTGACACCCGATTCAATGAGCATTTTTGAACTCATTGAGCATATTGAAATATCAGCATTCGAACTGGATAAGGATGAAATGTATGACTTTTTGATGAAGCGCCTGAAGATCACGCGCAAAACGTTGTTTCGACGAATGAATCGGCTTCGGGAATTTTTTCGTCAACAAGGATTTTCCCCATTCAATTTTTAAGCAAAAAGAGGTTAGATTATGATACATTTGATGGAAAGAAGTCTGACGTGTGAAGAAGTCGCCAACGTGCTGGATGATTTTTTGTGCGACCGTTTGAATCCGGTTATGCCTGGGCGTGTAAAAGTGCATATTTTGTATTGCCAGGAATGCGAAGATGCCTACGCCATGCGAATTCAAAGCAGCATCGAATCAGGCGCCTCAATAGCCAATGTCCCTGTTCCTCAGCTTCCGCATTTTATTGCAGCGAAACTCAGGGAAGAGATGCTCGGGGCGATCTGGAATTCCGAGCTGGTTCGGAGCCAGATGGTTGCTTTACTTGCAAGCCTTGCCACGGCTGTTCAACATCGTCAACGACGCGGGTTGCCGGCCCGAGGCGTCGGTCGCGCACAACGCGTGGTCGAAGCGGAGGTGTTGGACAAATCTTATCAACCGCTCCAAGAGAAAGTCAAATTTATCATTGAGACGGAGCCGCAAATTACCGGTCAAGGCGAGTTGATGGCAAAGTTTTCGACCTCCAATTTGAGCTACGAAGGCCGTGCCTTGGCATTCACTTTGGCGCTTCCTTCCGAACAAAAGCTTTCAATTCTTGCGAGGCTGAAACCCGCCTCCGAACAGACGCAGCTTATTGCAGAGATTTCAGAAAAAAGATTTGAGATGAAGTCAATGCGGATCCCCTCTGGAATCTGGAAGCTGTATGTTCTTCTTGAGTAAGATAAAGAACAGATTTTCAGCTACTTTTTATCGATTTGGCTCATACGCCGGCACTTCTCCGCGATTGTGTTGATATAAAGGAGAATTGATCTGCTGAAAGTGCTTCAAATATTCCTCTTTTGAAATCCCATTCCGCCAATATCCCACCAGCATCGCCAGGCCGATGATGGCAATGAAGAAACCGACGACGAGCGTAGCAAAGACACCGTGGGGAATTTTTTTGTTCATTATCCAAATCCATTCAACCCCAATACAGTGATCAGTTTTCAGTTGCCAGTAAACAACCACGTGACGCTGACGGTGTTCGACGTGAATGGCCGCGAAGTGAGAACATTGATAAATGCTTTGATAGAAGCCGGTGAGCATAACGCCGTCTTCGACGCCACCGGCTTGCCGAGCGGCGCGTATTTTTATCAAAACTCGCGGAGATGTTCCCATGAAGCTAAAATCCCTTTTCGTAATACTTGCCATAACCAACCTCGCCTCAGCCCAATCCTGGTTTCAGACCGGCCAAAACGCCGACCTCGTGCTCTCCGGCGTTGACTTCAACAACACCGGCGGGCCGCTCCTGTTCAATCATCCCAGCGGCATTGCCAGCGACGGCACACGCTTTCTGTTGTGCGACCGTTTCAACAACCGCGTACTGATAAGGAAAGCACACCGTCGTGGTGCTTGATTTGTACATGCCGCATTTGTCCGGGAAGGAACTGCTGCCGGAGATTGTCGAAGTGCATCCGGAGATTCCCGTCATCGTGTTGACCGCCGTCAATGAAGTCGAAGCGGCGGTGGAATGCATGAAGGCAGGGGCATTTGAGTACATCGTCAAGCCGGTTGATGATGCGCGGCTGGTCAACACCATCCGGCATGCGCTGCAAATGCAGGAGATGAGAAATGAAAATGATTCGCTGAAAAAATCCCTGCTATCGGATCAATTGCGCCATCCGGAAGCATTCGCAGAAATTATTACGAATCATGCCGCCATGCGCGGCATTTTCAAATACATCGAGGCGATTGCCGCCACTCCCCTGCCGGTGCTCATCACCGGTGAAACCGGCGTGGGCAAGGAACTGGTCGCCAAGGCGATTCACAACTTGAGCCAGCGGCGCGGCGAGTTTGTGGCTGTCAATGCCGCGGGAGTCGATGACAATTTATTTGCCGATACGCTCTTTGGCCACATCAAAGGCGCCTTCACCGGCGCCGATAAACCGCGACGCGGCTTGATCGAGCAGGCCGCCGGCGGAACTTTGTTTCTGGATGAAATCGGCGATTTGCGCATCGAATCGCAGGTGAAACTCTTGCGGCTGTTGCAAGAAGGCAAATACTATCCGCTCGGCTCCGACATGCCGAAAATGTCCGATGCGCGCCTCGTGGCGGCGACGCATCAAGACCTTGCTTTGCTGCAAAGCGCCGGGCAATTCCGCAAAGATCTGTACTACCGCTTGCAAGCGCATCACATTCACGTTCCGCGACGACGCGCGCTAAAGTGTTGCGGGCGATAAAAGTTGCTTTTTTGACGGGGTTACAAGATTTACAGGATTTCAAAAAATCGCGTCAATTGCTCGGGCCTTGTTTAATCCTGCTTTTTATATTCCTCCCATTTCCTGCTTGACATTGTTCACCGCTTTTCTTACCATTGCATAATGCCGAAATTTCTCAGTAGACAAAAATCTCCGACGGCTGTTCACTTTCACGAGGCTCTATATCCACTATGCCGAAAAGTCGTCCAAATAAACGCAAGCACAAAAATAAACCCGCCTCCCTCCTGCTCACCGTCAACGTCACCAAAGAGCTGGCGCGAATTAATAAATTGATCGATTCCGGAAGCTGGCTCGAAGCATTGGATGATCTCAAAGAGCTTGCCCTTCGCGCGCCGCAACGGGTCGAAGTCTTCGAGGCCTTGTTTTTCGTTGCCATGAAATTGGAGGATCATCACGAGCTGTTGGAGCCGGCGATTCGTCTGGCCGAGCTGCAGCCGAACGTTCCGGAGCATCATTATAATTTGATCGGCGTCTACCAGCAAAATATTTTGCCGGCATTGGCGCTGCAAACCGGCCGCTATTTTCTGAGCCGCTGGCCGCATTTGGAGCTTGGCCACAACATCCGCGAACTGGTTGAAGACATGCCCGCGCTTTTACACAAAGAGGCCGTCGAGTACCGGCTTCCCGAGGACTCCTGGTTGGAAGTGATGGTGCTGCACGAGCGGGTGCAAGTCGCGCTGAAACTGAATCAGTTTGAGAAAACCAGGCGTCTGGCAACTCAGCTTATCGCTGTGGCGCCGCTGTTTCCTTCTTCGTATAATAACCGTAGTTTGGCCGCGTGGGCCGAAGGCGACGCCGAGGCGGCAATTGCCGATGCACAACGGCTGTTGGAATTCGAGCCGCACAATGTTCACGCCCTCAGCAATCTCACACGCTTCTTGCGTCTTACCAACCGGCCGGCCGAGGCGCGTGAAATGGCGGAACGCCTCAAGGCGGCTAAATCGCCGCATCTTGACGTGTGGACAAAAAAGGCCGAGGCCTTTTCTTATTTGGCCGACGACGCCACGGTTCTGCAAATCGCCGAGGACGCCGATAAAGCCGAGGCGCTGTGGGGCAAATATGCCGATCCCTTTTTAATGCATTTTGCCGGTGTGGCCGCGGCGCGCCGCGGCGATGAGAAGAAAGCGCAAAAACTTTGGCAGGAAACGCTTAAACGACTGCCATCTTTTTCTCGCACTCGGGCCAACCTCGAAGATCTCGAAAAACCTCTCGGCGAGCGCGAGGGGCCGTGGCCGTTTGAAATGGCGGATTGGCTCTCACCGCGCTTATTCGAGGACTTCATCAACTCGGTCGAGCCCGCGGCCAAATCTAACAATGAGAACGCGGTCAAGGCAGCTACCAGAAATTATTTGCAGAAGCATCCCCTCATCATTTCTTTGGCGCCCGTTCTTTTGGAGCGCGGCGATCCTCCAGGCCGCGAGTTTGCACTGCGATTGGCGCAAATGGCCGAGACGCCAGAATCACTGGCCGCGCTTAAAGATTTCATGCATAGTCCGAACGGGCCCGACAAGTTGCGTTACGAGGCGTTGCGCCTTCTCCAAATGAGCGGAGCGGTTAAAAATGGCCAACGGTTGAGCTTTTGGACGAAAGGCCAACAAACCGAGATCATGGCGATGAATTATCGTGTCGACAATGCATCTTACGAAAAGCTTCCGCACAAGGCCCGGAAGCTGCAAGCCGAAGGAATTGAGGCGATAAGAAATGACGATCCGGAGCGCGGCGAACAATTTTTATCACAAGCCCTGGCCGAGGCGCCAAATTCCGCCAGCATTCAGTATAATTTGGCTCTCTCGGAAGTGCAACGCGGCAATGTGAAAAAGGCAAAGGCCATGCTGCAAGCAATCGCCGAGCCTCATCCCAAATATGTTTTCGCCTTCTGCCAACTTGCGCTCTTGGCCTTGGCGAACGATCGCCTGGATGAAGCGCTGGAGATTCTGGATCGCATTTCCGGCATCGAGCATTTTCATTATGAAGAGTTTGCCAGCTACTGCAAAGCGCGAATGCTCTATGCCGTTCTTGCCGGACAGGAAAGCGAGGCCGCCCAGCACTGGTTTGATATGTGGGAACGCATGCTGCCGGACGACGGCAGGCTTGATGTCATGCGCCCATTGCTCAAAGATTCCATGTTCGCTCGCTTCCGCGCCGCGCAGATGCTGGCGGCGTTGCGAATGCTGTGACTCTTCTAACAACTATTTTGCCTGAAAACGCCTAACGCATTTAAAGATGGAATCAATCGTCTATCCGTTGGCCGCTTTCATTGTTTGGTTAATCTTGTTGGATTTTCTTACGTGATCTACTGATATATTCAAATGTCCAAACTAGAATCAAAACCGATTCGGCTGCTGAATCTCGGCTTAATCGAATCCTGGCGCACGCAAGCGGTTTATCAAGCCATTGCCGAGATGATGCGGATAGATTCGCCGGATACGATTGTCGCCTGCCAGCCCCAGACGCCTTATTTGTGTTTGGGCTATCATCAAGTTTATGACGTCACCTTTGACCGCGTGGAATGCGAACGCCGCCATTTGCCCGTTTATCGCAGAAAACTCGGCGGCGGCGGGACTTATTTGGATGCGAATCAATTATTTTATCAATGCGTCTTTCATCACACGCGCCTGCCGGTTCTTCAGGAAGATGTCTACAAGCGACTTCTCGCTGCGCCGGTGGCTACGTTGCGCCGCTTGGGACTCGAGACCACGTTACGAAATCCCAACGAAATTGAAGTGAACAATCAGCGTATCGGCGGCGGACGAATCGGCGAGGCCGCGGTTGTGGTCGGAAATATTTTATTTGATTTTGATTATGACACCATGGCCCGCGTTTGGCGCGCGCCATCGGAAGCGTTCCGTGAGTTGGCCAGGCAGGCGTTGCAAGATCACGTGGCCACGCTGCGCCGGCTGAAAGCCAACGCCTCAATGGAAACGGCGCAAACGATTTTGATGGAAGAATTTGCGCAAATATTGGGGCGGCCCTTGGAAACCGGCAGCTTGACGCCAGCAGAAGAAAATCGCGCGCGCGAACTGGCAAAGCAAATGACTTCGGAAGAGTATTTGAATTTGCACCGTGAGAAAGGCCAGGTGGCGCCGATGGATTCGTTGAAAATCTCAGCGGGGGTGTTTATTCGCGCGACTGAAGTTCTGATTAACGGGCGGACGATTCGCGCCAGCTTTCGAGTCTGCGACGACCACATCGCCGCGGCGCGGCTGGAATCGATTCCGGCGCGGGATTGGCAAAAGTTTGAAACGGCCATGCGCTGCATGCCGTTTGAAGAATGGCAAAAATTTTTGTCTAATTTTTTTCGCGTGGCCGCGACTATCCAGCTCTCGGATTTGAATATTAGTCGGAATTGACAGCTATGGCTCACTTGCTCAAAGAATATCTCCGCGATCCGTTTCTCAAGCGCTTGTACACCGACCTCCGCAGCGCCGGCCCGCTCAAATCCATCGCTGTCGATCTGACCCACGTGTGCAACATTCGCTGCGCTGGCTGCTATTTTTTTGTTGAAGGTATGGATCGGCAGGCTCTATGATCAACATTGGGGCTGGGAAGTGTGTACGAGCATCAGTCCCGATAACGAAATCAACCAAGCGCGCATTAAAAACGGTTTTCCTTATAATCCTCATTTTCGCGCCTACAATGCCGACTTCACCACCACGCGCCGCTGCTGCACCGGCGTCAATCGCGACTGCGCCAGTTGCTTCGACACGTGGGAACATTTCTCTTGGGTGATGCTGAATATGAAAAAGCATCTCGGCACGAAGCAGGAATTTGCCAATTGGCTGACGACGATGTATCTCTTTTATCTGATCAATCGTCTTGTTGATTTTGAAGAGGGGATCAAGCTGCTGCCGGAGATTCATCGGCGGGTGAACAATTGGATTGTTGGAGTGATGGATTGTTGGAGTAATGGATCGTTGGGAGGCAGTGGTTTTCCATCGCTCCATTGATCCATTAATCCATCAATCCAAAACTCCAGCACCATCACTCCAGTAATCCATTTTATGAACTGTCCCCATTGCAATTTCTCCGGCCACCGCATGGATTTGCACGCGCACCTCGTGCAAGCGCACGGTGAGGAGATTAAAATTTACGTTGACGAGGAATCCGGCAAGATGGTTTACGAAATGGCCTGCCCGATCTGCAAGGACGCCGTCAAACAGCCGCTCAAAAAGCGCGCGGCGGTGCTCGAGGAATATCAGCACGAAATCCGTTTGGTGGCGTTCGATTTGTTGCTCTATCACCTGCAAGAAAAACATGACAGTATTTGAACAACCGTTAAATTGAAAATTAGAAATTGACGATTTTCAATTTAAAATTTACAATGCCTTTGGTTGCGGTTGATAGCCTCACTAAGCATAAGGAAGATAAAAATGCCTGAAACCCCAACCCGTGAAATTTTCGCACATTTTCCTTTCTGGAAGCAGTTGGTATTTTACATTGTCGCAGGCGGCGCTTCGCTGGCCTGCTTGTACGGCTTCTACCGGCGCTTTCAAAAATATCGCCGCGGCCGCAGCGTCAACCGTTTCGATCATCTCGGCCAGCGCCTCGCGCGGGCGATGAAAATCATTGCGCAAAATCGCACCGTTTTTGCCCGCGATACTTACGCCGGCCTCTCGCACTTTCTCATCTTTTGGGGATTCATCTTTTTGTTCATTGGCACGGTCATCGTTTTCATCGATCACGACATTTTGCGTTTTCTCGGCGTCAAGATTCTGCAAGGCACTTTCTATTTGTGGTTTTCCGTCATCCTGGACATTTGGGGTGTGTTATTTCTCATCGGCCTGGCGATGATGTTCTTCCGCCGCTCGCTCTTTGGTCTGCCGCAGCTCAACTACGCGCGCGCCGATTCGCAGAACGGCCAATACGACCGCTCCGGTTATGCGACCGACGACCGCCTTTTTCTCGGCTTGTTGTTTCTCATCGGCGTCACCGGCTTTCTAATTGAAGGCTTTCGCATCGCGGAGTTTATGCCGCCATTCGAGCGCTGGTCGCCGGTGGGCTGGCTCATTGCGAAAGCGACAACTGATCTCGGATTGCACGCCAGCGTCGTCACGCTGCACGTGAACACGTGGTGGATTCATGCAATCATGGTGATAGTGTTTCTCGCCTACCTCCCCTATTCGAAAGCGACGCATATTTTCACCGACACGGCCAATCTTATTTTCAAGGATGAAATGGTGGCGCGTCGTCTACCGAAACCTGCCGAAGGTGCACCCAAACCCGGCTATCACACGATCACGGATTTCACTTGGAAAGAGCTGCTCGATCTTGATGCCTGCACCAAATGCGGCCGCTGCCACGTTGCCTGTCCCGCCAACGCTGCCGGCACCCTCGACAACAATTTGCAGGGCGCGCTGCAAAATCTTGGAGAATACGGCAACTCCTTCGGCCAATCACCCAAGAACCGCGCGAAATGGGCGCAAAAGCTTTCGTTCAAAATCAAAGACGCGCGGAAAGAGCAAGTGGAATATTTGTGGTACGTAGGTGACTTTGCTTCCTTCGATCCGCGCTTACAAAATATTTCACGCACCGTCGGGGAGGTTTTTAACCAGGCCGGCGTGGATTTTGGCATTCTTCACGATGGTGAGAAAAATTCCGGCAACGACGTGCGCCGCGTTGGCGAAGAGGGACTCTTCGAAATGTTGGTGGAAGATAATACCGCGGCGCTCAAAAAAGCCAAATTCAAAGAGATCGTCACCACCGATCCGCACACGCTCAATACTTTTCGCAACGAGTATCCGGAGTTTGGCGGCAATTACACAATTCATCACTACACCGGCTTGTTGGCAAAGCTGATTGACGAGGGCAAACTCAAATTCACCAGGAAACTCAATTACAAAGTGACGTATCACGATCCCTGTTATCTGGCGCGATATAATCGCGAGACCAATGCGCCGCGCCAAGTTATGCAAGCGCTCGGCCTCGAATTGCGCGAGATGCCGCGTTGCCGTGAGAATACGTTTTGCTGCGGCGCCGGCGGCGGCAGGATTTGGATGGACACCTCTAATGAGACCAATCGCACCAGCGAGCAGCGCATCAAAGAAGCTCTCGGCGTCGGGGAAGTGCAATACTTCATCACCACTTGTCCGAAAGATTACACCATGTACACCGACGCGGTGAAGACGTCGGGCAACGAGGGAAAGATCGAGGTGAAAGATTTGATCGAGCTGGTGGCAGAGGCGATGGGGTGAGAAACTTGGAGTGTTGGATTGTGGATTGATGGAGTGCTGGATTGATGGATTTTTGGATTGATGGATTGATGGATTGATGGATTTTTGGATTGATGGATCGATGGATTATTGGAGTGATGGAGTGCTGGATTTTTGGATTGATGGATTTGGGGAGTGCTGGATTTTTGGATTGATGGATCGATGGAGTGATAGAGTGATAGATTAATGGGAATGATGATGGAAATTCACACACTGCCTTTCTCGAAACTATAATGCCACAAGCTAATGCAAAATTCATCTGAAGCTACTCAAGCTATCGCCGAAGAACTCTGGCAGCGGTTTCGTCTGCTGGCGATGGTCATCGATAGAACGGACAGTTTTGTGGGCATGACACCGGCGGGTGCGGCCATTGAAAATCTCTCGGGCGAGCAAGCTCCCTCGCGATGGCTGAACGCACTCGCCAACAACCACGACGAGGTGAAGGCCATTGCCGGCGACCTCGTGCTGAGAGCCTTTCGAGTGGCGATGGAGCCAGCCAACTTTGCGATCCTGCTGAAATTGAGAGAGCAGCCGACGGTATCGCTTCCCGATCTGATGCAGGCAACGCAGATGAATCGTCTCTCGCTCAGCGAGCGCGTCAACGATTTGATTCAGGTAGGATTGGCCGTTAAAGATGTGCAAACCGGCCAAGTGCAGGGGACGAAGGCCGCTGCAGCGGTGGTGGGTTTTTTCCAACAAACACAAGAGAGTTTGTGCAATCTCATCTTGCAAAATCTTCAGAAGCGATAATCAACGCACACAATGACTCAGTTCAGAGCGGAGACGACGTCATTCAGGAGGAATCTTTTTTCATTCGAATGAGTATCTTGGATTGTAAAAAGATTCTTCCAGAATGACATTTTTGAGAGTCTGCCCAAAATCTGGAGCATTACACGCTCATCAAACCTGCAGTTGCAATTTGCCTTTCCTTTGTGTAAATTAAATCGTTGCACGGTTGTGCCTTTTACCATCCAAACGAGCCGATAAACTTTCAGGATCAAGGAGGATTAATGTACCTGGCAAATCAAAACGGCAACGCGCCGCGCGCGGCATGGCTGGAAAAATTGTGTCGCGACGTCATTGGCTTGGACGTGCAATACACGCTGGCGACCGGCGAGCGCACACGGCGCATTTATCTCGACAGCACGGCGAGCACGCTGCGGCTGCAAGTCGTGCAAGAGGTGCTCGACAAATTCCAGCCGTATTACTCCAACACGCACAGCTTGCTGCACTTCGGCGCCAAGCTTTCGACGAAGGAATACCAATGGGCGCACGAGATGGTGTTGGCGTTCGTGCGCGCGAATCCCGAAATTTACACGGCGTTTTTTGTCGGCAGCGGCACGACCGGCGGCATGAATCGCGTCGCCCGCACTCTGCGCGAAAAACGGCCGCAGCGCGACGTGGTCATCACGACGATCATGGAGCATCACTCCAACGATCTCCCCCACCGCAAACACTTTCGTGAAGTCGTACACATTCCGGCGGCGATGGCAGCGCACTCGCTCGGCTGCGTCAATCTCGCCCGGCTCGAGGAAGCGCTGCGCGAGCATAGTGGAAAAGTCAATTACGTCGCTCTCACCGGTGTTTCCAACGTCACCGGCATCATCAATCCCATCCACGAAATTGCCGAGATGGCGCATCGATACGGCGCGCTGATCGTGGTCGATGCGGCGCAGATGGCGGCGCACGTACCGATTCGTATGAGCGGCCACGACAACCCGGCGCGCGATCTCGACGTGCTGGTTTTCTCCGGACACAAAATTTATGCGCCCGGCTCGCCCGGCGTGGTCATCACGCGCAAAGATTTATTTGCAGGAATAGAACCGCAGGAAGTTGGCGGCGGCATGGTTGATGCGGTTTACATCAACCGCTACACGCAGTCGCAAAAATTTCCGGATCGCGAAGAGGCCGGCACGCCCAACATCTGCGGCGCGATTGGGCTGGCGGCGGCGCTGTACGCGCTCAACAAAATCGGCATGGAGGTGGTCGCCGAGGAAGAACGCAAGCTGATTGAATATGCCATCGCAAAGCTCAGCACGGTGGATGACGCCATCATTTATGGCGAGACCGATAGCTCCCTGTGCAACCGTTATGGCGCAATTTCATTCAACCTCAAAAACATGGATCACGGCCTGACCGCAGCGGCGCTCAATGATTATTTCAACATCTCGGTGCGCAACGAGTGTTTTTGCGCTCATCCTTATGTGCGCGAGATGGTGACGATGAGTCTGGCCGAAGAAGCAGAACGGCTTTCCGACGAAGAACTCGAGCAACTGGCGGAATTGCACCGCGGCATGGTGCGCGCCAGCTTTGGCGTTTATAGCACGAAGAAAGACGTCGATGCGCTTGTGGCGGCGTTGAAGCACATCAGCGCCAACAAAGATTTTTATCGCGAACATTACGTGCGGTTGCCCAGCGGCGATTACGAGCACAAGACATTCAGATTCGACCACAAAAAAGTTTTCTCAATTCAAGGCGAGGTTGAGGCATTTCTCGCAGCTTGAGGCTTTTGAATTTTCATTTCAAATTGCCAATTGATAATTTTCAATTTGAAATTTGTCATGACTTCTGTTATGGCTGAAATCTACGCAGCGGAGCCAACCCATGTCTCCTGAAGTATTTGCTTTGGGGGCGGTTTGGTATGTCGTTTTCTTGCTCTCGCTGACTTGCCACGAGGCCGCCCATGCGCTGGCTGCCAAGATCGGCGGTGACCTCACGGCTTTTCACGCCGGGCAGGTGACACTCGATCCCACCCCCCATATAAGACGCGAGCCGTTCGGCACGATCCTTTTTCCGCTTTTATACGCCGGAATCCATCAAATTCACGCAGGTCGTCGCCTCCCACGAGATGGGCGTGCCGCATGCTTTGGCCACTTTCTTCAGCATTCTCTTTTCGCTCAATCTTCTGCTCGGCACGTTCAATTTGCTGCCGGTTCCGCCGCTCGACGGCAACACGGCCATCGGCCTGTTTCTGAGTGAAAAAGCCGCATTGAAGTTTGCCGAATTAAGCCACAACCAAGCCTTTTCGCTGATTGGATTGTTTGCGGCGTGGAAAATTTTTGATGTCTTATTCAGCCCGATTTTTACCTTTGTGCTGAATTTGCTTTATCCAGGAGCGCAATATAACTGACGATGAGATTGTTGAAAACGCCGTTGTGTTCAGCACCCCGCTGCACGCGCTGAAGAATTCTATTGCTTTTCGACTTCTTTTTTTCTAAACTATATTTAGAAATACCGCGAGAAACGCCATAAGGCATTTAAATCTCAACGAACCCAGTATGAGTGAACGAAAACTAAAGCCCTCGGTAGAAGAAATCATCGAAACTCTTCACGCCGCCAAAGATATTTGTCTCCGGTACGAAAAAAAGTACAACATCCTCTCCGAGCAATTTTACGAATTGTCTTCACAAGGACTGCTAGATGATGATGGGCTCAATTTTGATTTTGTCGATTGGGCAGGATCCTATAAAACGGTTCATAAACATATTCATCCTGACATCAAACATCACCGCATTCCCGCGCCTGGACTTTCATTCATCGAGCCCACTCTGCCTTTTCTGATTCGTGAAATCGAAACTCTATTCTTTACAGAAATATCCCAGCGAGATGCGTGACAATCTGTTAACCTATCGTATTTCAGATGCTGCATGCCTAACAGTGCCAAGAGATTCACGACCTTGCCGTGCGTTGTAGATTAATAGCCAAACACGATACTGCGGCCAATCCGGAAATTCCCGAGAGCGCGAACATCCATTGCGAGAGCACAACGACAGACGGAACTTTTGCCAACAATATTTCCGGAAGCAGCAGCGGCACGATTCGACAAATCACCGCGGCGTTGCCAAACCAGAAAGACGCCTCAACCAATTTCGTTGACGCGAGCTTTTTCTGAATAAACCCCGGAATCATGCGCGGCGCCATGCCCAAAATCAGCAGTGTGATGAATCCGAGCAAGTAGCTGTGGCGGATCGCGTCGGTGCTCACTGTCATTTCCCACCGAAATATCGTCGCTAATCCCGTCAGCAATTCCAACAGCGCGCCGAAGAGCAGCCACAAATACGCGGTATATAACAAGCGTTCAAATCTACCGAGCTCGCCGTAATCCGGCAAACCCTCGCGCGTGGGCTGGCGCTCGGGGCCGGGCTGAAATTTGCGATGCACCGTCCACGGAGCGCGCCGGCGCAGGAGCAAATCGAGTTTCCATACGAAAAGGAAAATCACCGTGCTTTTGCCGCATTGTCCAATTGCCGAAATAAAAAATGCCATTTCCGGTGACATGCTCAAAAATGGCGGCACGGTTGGCAATGTTTGCAGCGCAAAGAAAAACAGATAAATCAACCCCACTTTGTTCACCGGCCACTCCGGCGCCGATAACCGTAAATACAGCGGAAACATGCGAACGGAAAATGCGAAGGCCACCGGCAAAAGAACGAGGCCGATAAAAAGATTGAGCGCGAAATCATCCCACGGTTGATTCACCGTGACGGCGCCAGTCGCGGCCATGTGAATCAACAGCGCCGCATTCGATCCGGCGTAAAGAAGCCAACCCGCTTGCATCATCGCAAAATACGGTTTCACGGCTTGCAACGCCGGACGCTCCTTGCCGCTCTGGCGAACCACGCGAATCGAAGTCAACAAAAGCGTGATGTAGAGAATGATTCCTGCTAACTCCGACAAACCTGAGAGTGCAATGACCACGGAAAGGGTGTGAAATATGGCCGGCGTGCTCGCATACGGCAGAATGCTATGAACGACCGCGCGCGTGGCGAGTCCCGCGGTGATTAGCCAGAGAATGCAATTGAGCCACTCCGGATGCGACAGGGGAATGCCGGCGAGTCGGGGAATAAAGTGCAAGCTGATGCCGATAATGAACAGTCCGGCCCAGCCGACGAGCTGAAGATGCCCATGAATTTGAATATAACTGTAGAACCCCTTGCCTAAAGGAAAATCCAGGCCAATGACCGCGGCGAGATGCGCGCCGATTGCGAAACCGGCAAAAATTGCAATGCCGAGGGCCGACCAAATGAAGCCGAGGTGAAATTGGGCTTGCTGAGGTTGACTCATACAGGACTAGCGCAGAGAATTCTCTTAGCCAAGCCCCCAGAATTGTCTAGTTTATCAGCGCGTAGTCCGAGATCGCACTTTTTTCTTGGCAGATTGCTTCTCAGCCGCCAGCATTTTCTTGACCGCCTCGAGAGATTCTGCTTTAACAATCCGCCGGAAAATCGCTCTCAGCTTCTTAGACTCGTCAATCGCATGAATCGCTCGTGCAATACTGCCGTTTGTCAGGCCAAAGCGCGCATTTAAGGCGTCTAGAATACTTTCCTGCAAGGCCAATGTCATGCCTTCTTCCCTGCCTTCTTCCCATGCTTCTTTGGACCTCTGTTTGATTCGCTCTCCGAAAATCGGAACTTGTTCCCAGTGCTCTAACATTTTTGGATCCTCCGAAAAGAAAATTGATAAAAATTTTTTGTTAAAATATTCCTGTAAAAAAGCCACCGTGTAAAATTTTAACTCCGTTCGAAACGCTGGATCCTCCACCGAAGCAAGCAACTCGCGCTGGCGTTGCAGCAGTTGCTTGTCTACTTTTAACGAAATCTCCGGCAGTAATGGCACCAGCGCCAAATACTCTTTTTCCCCGGCAAGGATGGCATCGCGTAGCTTCCAAAGCTCGACTACCGCAAGATTATGCTCGTTCATGGGCTTGCCAAATGGTGCGATGTCGTAATATCCCAAATTTTGCGCTTTCTTGGATGGAGGCTTGAGCACGAATAACACCGTCACCACATCGCAATTGTATTTCAGTGTCAAAGCCCCACCGTAACCATAAGCCTTGCGCACCAAACGGCGGCGATATTGGCTGATGAACTCAAAGTGAAAGAGAAAAATCCTTTTCCCCACTCGCACTTTGGCTACAAAATCCGTTTCTCGGCGGCGAACGATAAGCTCTTTGTCTAGCTGCGTCGAGATGATCACATATTCTTCGTCAGGATGAAGCAATTTGATGAAGTCTTTGAGATAGCGCTGCACCATCTCCTTGAAGTATTTATCCTTAAGCTGATCATCCATAAACAAAACCCCTTAGAATTTAAACGTTCACTTCGTCAGAAGCAAGACCTTATTTAATACCGCCAGCTCGTGGTATCCGCTCCCGCCGGTGCGCTCTTGCGAATTCTGGCCAAAATTTTCGGCGCGTGCATTTGATGATAGCGCAGCCGTGAAATCGCGTTCGGCCTCTCGTGATCGCCGTTCCAGCAATGCTCGGCGCGGTCGCCATAATCCACCTCGCCGTCGTAATGCGGGTCTTTCGTGCTCTTGAGAATTTCTTCGACGAGATAAACGGCATTGTTGAGATAATAATTGTCCATGTCCCCGCAATAAATGTGAATTTTGCCTTGCAGCTTTTTGCCGAGCTTCGGCCAATCGCGTTTCAAAATGTAACCGAGATCATAATTCTCCCGCCAATACTCGGCGACGGTACGATCGATTTTGCCGGTCAGCTTGTCCCAAATCGGTTTGGGATAGCCGTCGGCTCCCACCGGCGAATACACCGCCTGCCAAATATCCCACTGGTCGCCGGAGCGCGAATGGGTGCCGAGCACCAGTTCACGATTATTCAATTCTTCCATTGTCGCACTGACCTCGCCGAGATAATTGCGTTTTCCCGGCCGCGGCGTTTTTTTAAACCGGCTATCGACGTAATAGGCGTTTTCGTGCTCGTAAATATTGACGATGGTGTAGGCGCGAAAATCGATAGGATCAGGACAGGCCGCCCAGCAGCCGTTGTACTCGTCGGGATAAAAAACCTGCGCCGCCAGCGCTTCCCAGCCGCCGGTTGAGCCGCCATACAGAAAGCGCGCCCAACCTTGGCCAATGCCACGGAATTGTTTTTCAATATAAGGAATCAACTCATAAGTAATCGCATCGCCATACGGACCGAGATTGGCCGAGTTTACGGCATACGAATCATCGTAATACGGATTGGCGTGCTGGATCTCGATGATGATCATGCGCGGAAAATTCGGGCCGGTCCAATCTTTATAAAGCTGGTAAGCATGTTCCTGCACGATCTTGTTGTAGCCGTGGATATTGAAACGCTTGCTGTAATCCGGTTTGAGATCGGGATCGGGCGGCGTCTCGCGAAAGCCGCCAAACGTGGAGGGAAAATGGCCGTGATTAATGACCAAGGGGTAGCGCGCTTCCGGATGCCGGTCAAAACCCTCCGGCAGCAGCACGCACGCGCCGAGATGCATCGGCCGGCCCCAGAATTTCGTCAACCGCTCGCTTTGAATCTTTACGTGCTTGATGTATTTCGTATCTGATGGCGGCGGGATCAGCGGAATCTCTTGATCGAGCGAGATTTTGATCATTTCGTTTTTGCGCGGGTCGATCCGCATTTTCTTCGGCGCGCTGCAAAGATTGCCCGGCGCGCGGTTCCATTGCTGGCCCTCTCCCCTATCCATCGGCAATTTTACCGTGTGGCCGTCGCTGCGATGGAAAGTCTCATAACGATGCAACAAGGATTGCACCCAATACCAACCCGGCGAAATCCCGGCAAGGCTTTTTAAAGGATAACCCAAAACTGCGGCGTCACTGACGGCCTCTTCCGCCGGCTTCAACCCATCGACGTTGCTGCCGAAAATCTGTTGCGTCTCCGCATCATCGTTGATCTGAAAACGCGGCTCCTGCGTGCTGTCGGCGGAGATCATCAGCAACACCCGGCCATCGAGCGGAGCTTGGCTGCGTTCTTTGGGGAATGAAATGCTGAAGCGGAGCAAGGTTTTGTTTGGCACCGGTTGTGCCCGCAGGATCATTGATGGAACGAGACAAAAGATCAACATTGTTAGGGCACAAACTGGGAGCCGTGGTTTGAGCTTGGCTGATTTCATTTTCGCTTCCTCCTCTCAAAATTGTTTGATAAAAATCACCGAGCCAAAATCTATGAGTTTCGCCCAAAAAAGCAAGCAGATTTTTGAAAAAATGCCGAGCTTTTCCCTTGACTATTGCGATAAATTTTGCTATATAAAGCCAGCCCCAAACCCTCCAACTGCAACTGAAATCATCCCCAACGGCTAGACGAACCCAACGGCTAAAATTTTACAGTTGGGTTCACCTCTCCGTTGGCGACCGAAAGAAAAATGGCCAGGTTTTTCCCGTAGTTTTGGGCTCGCATCAATATTTCTGAAACATAGATTTAATTGAATCGTCAACATCAAAAAAGCCCGACCGTTCTCTCGCTGCCGCAAAAAATACAAGGTCTCAACCCTGAGCTCGCTCGCGCGCTTGCCAAGCTGGACATCATCACGCCGGAAGACCTCAGAGACGCCGATCTCGATTTTATCATTGCACAAATCGCCGGATTGGAATACACCGTGGCGTGGCGCTGGCAGCAGCAGGCTTTTTTGCAAACGCTTTTTGCCGGCATGACGGCGCGCAGCGCCGGCGTCTTGGTGGATTGCGGCATCGTCTCCATCACGGCGATGGCGCAAGCCGATGGCGCGCAACTGAAAAAAAACTTGCCGGCAAGCCGCCTCCAAGCCTGGAAATTTATCGCCTCGAACATTCCTGCCCACCTCGTTCCGGAGCAATTGGAAACGGCGCGCGAAGTTGAGCCCCTCGCCCCTCCACAAGCGATCGCGTTGTATGCACAGGGAATAAAAACGCTCCCCGATCTCCGGTCAATAAATCCATCGTCTTTGAATTTTAACTTGTTGCCGGCGACGAGCAAACGCGCCATCGCGCTGTGGCAATATTTGGCCGGCCTGCGTTTGGATTACGGCATCGGCCCGGCGTATGCGCAGCAATTGCACCGGCGTTACAACGGCGAATACGATCAAATTCGCCGGCGCCTCGAACGCGAGCGGGAAAAAGCGCTCGAGCAAATTTCGCGAACGCGCCGAAATCGCGGGCCGGCAACGCCGCCGGCAAAGGAAGCGGTGGCGGATTTTTATCTGGAGCCGGTTTGCCGTGATTTGGCGGACACGATTCCCCAAAATAAGCGCCGCGCCAGCCGCACGCTGAAGCAGGCGCAGCAATGGGGTTCGACGCACGAAATCTCCGGCCGGATCGTGCGTTGTCTTGCCGATGATCCTGCTCTCGACAAAGAGACCGTCATTCCGTGGATGCTCGAAAAAAACTTGGCTTCCAAGCGCGGCTTGCTGGATCTTGTCACGCAAGTTGTCGCGCCGGAGAAAGGCAAAAAGGATTTGGTCGGCTCGCTGGTGGATCAGTGGGGCTTGGGCGCTCTCGTCAATCTCGGCAAAGATTCACCGCAGAAGGATTCATTGGGAAGTTTTCTGATTGAAAAACTCAAAACCGGCGGTGAGGATTGGACAAAAATTTTGCCCGACGCGTTGAAGCTGCTCAAGCTCGGCGGCGGTGTGGCGGCAAAATTGCTCGGCCAACTTGATCTTGAACCCGCCAAATTGATCGCCGAACTTTTTAAATCGGACGAGCGCGAAAAAGAACCCGGCTTGTCGGCGATATTGAAATGTTTTCAAGGGAAGCAGAATTTCAATCAGCTCAAAATCTCGACCATTGTGAAGCTTTATAAAGAGGGAAAAGATTTTATCCAGCCGTTCGTGCAACATCTTTTCAAATCCGGCATGGAGTCGATGAACCGATTTGAAGAGCTGTTGGAGATCCCCTTGGCGCAGGCCGGCGAGCAAAACGCCAAAGAGCGCGACGGTATTTTCACGGCAATTTTCAAGGCCGTCAGCACCTTCGGCGCCGAGACCGAAGGCGGGCTTGAAGCGATGTTGCCGAAGCTGATCGCTTGGGTGCGCCAAACCAACGCGCGCGAATTGGTGCCCGTCATTGAAGATGGCTTGATTGCAGATAATCGTGAGGCGGTTGCAGTTCCCCTGGGCGTACACTTGCTCGGCCAGGGCCTGCAAGCATTGGCGGGCGACGCCCAGGACGGTGCGCCGGCGAATCGCTTTGCTGAAAAGCTGTTTCAAATTTTGCCGTGGAACGACGAGCTGGAGCAGGAAATTTGGCTGCATCTGGCAAAAATTCCCGGTATGCTGTTCGTGCTGCTATCACAGTTGCTGTGGAAGGCGGTCAAAACGCCGATGAAAGTTTTTCAGTGGATCGGCCAAAATGCGAACGAGATCAAGCAAAAGGATCGCGCGCTCAAGATTCATACGCTGCCGCCGCCGGACGAGCACCGCAAATATGCCATTCTCTCGGACGTGCATCGCGATGCGCCGGAGGACGTGGTCGACGAGTATTTTTTCGACCTGTCACATTTTTCCAAGCATCGCGATTTGTTCATTCGCGCACTCGAATACTATCGCAACAACGGCTACACCGTGATCGAAAATGGCGATTGCGAAGAACTATGGGTAGTGCCGTCGGTGCGCCAGAACAAAGGCGTGCGGGCACGGGCGCAAAGCATCATCGCTCCGTACGGCCCGCATCATCGCGTTTACGAACTCCTCGCGGAACTGCACCGCGAGGGCCGCTACTTTCGCACCCGCGGCAATCACGATGACTTTTGGACTTTGGCGCCGGAGAACGAGACGCTGCTCAGAGAAACCTGGTTTAACGACGGCCCGGCGTTTCACGTTTGGGATGCACTCATCATTCCGGAGGTGTTGACCATGAATGATGATTATCTCGGCGTCATTAAAAACGTCATTCAGGCCAAACAAAAAAAAGCGCCGCTCGACATCGAGGGGCTGGTCGATCTGATTCCGGTCGGCTTGAGTCCCAAACGTTATCACGCCCGCGCTCCGCTGTTTATTTTGCACGGCCATCAACTCGATTTTTGGAACTGCGACGAACACAGCTTTTTGGGCAAAACGCTGGCCAATTCGATCGGTATTATTGCCGACGGGTTATCGACTTTCGCTTATCACCTGAAGGGCATCGATTTTGGCGGCAACCCGATGGTCAAATTTTCCGATTTGATGGCGAAAGTTCCGCAGGTGGAGAATTGGCTGCCGGAAGATCGCGCGCAGCGCCTGTCGCGGCACATCGAGCAAGGCGAGGAGCCGCGTCTCATTCAGGACAACATTTATTTTTCGGAAACGCTGGCGGCGGCCTTGTCGCTGGCCTTGAAATATCCGGGCCAAAACGGTTTGCTGCAGGTGCAAATTTTAACCGGACACACGCATTGGCCGCAAAGCCGTCCCATGCTGCACCTCGGCATGCTGAAGGTTCCCAACACCGATGCAAAGATTCCTTTGCGGTTGCCGACGCTTTATTACAACAGCGGCACTTGTGGTTGGTGGGAAGGCGTGTTATGGGGCGTGGAGATTACGAACTATGGGCAGCCCAAGCTTTTCTATTGGGACAAAAGCTCGAAAACTCCCAACTATATGCCGTGGGAGCTGCACGAGGAAATTCCGGATTACGTCGATCGCTTTCGCCACAAGGTCGGACAATTTCTTGCGAAATGTTTTGACACGACCTCGGTGTTAGAGGAGAATACACAAAATGTGGTAACCTGGGAGCAAATCGACGATTTCAGCGATTTGCACCAGATTGATTTTGGCAGCCTCGACCCCAGCCTGCACGGCGCCGCCTTGAGCACCGCGCAAATTTGGGCGCTCAGGTTTTTGGGAAATAACGACAAAACTTCCCAGAGCCTGGAGATCACGCTGGATTTGAACCATCTGGCGACGCGCGGCTCGCCGGCACAAAAATTTTCTTTTATTTCCGAGATCATGTCCAATCCCAATTTGGTCGGCGTGGCGCTGAAGGCATTGGGGATCGGCAAAGAGTGGAAAAAGCTCGATCCGCAAGACGCCCGCTATCAGAAGATCGGTTCGATCTTTTTTTATGCGGCGCATTTTTTAAAAAATAGTTTGTGCAACAAGCTCGGTTTGCTGCTAAATCTGTTCATTTCGCGCGACCGGGAAATTATGGCGCGCTATGAAGTGGAAAAGAATCTTTTTTTTATTAAATTAGGAAAAGTCGAGGCTGCGCCGGAACATGAGGCTTTAGCATCGCAAAACTAAAGCTTGCGAAATTCAGCGAAACTTCATTTCATCTACACTAGCGCTAAAGAATGAAAATTCCCCCACGGATTGAAAAATCCCACCGATCGAGCTTTATCCGTGGGATTTTTCAATCGGTGGAGAAAAGTTTTGATCCATTTGTACAGCAAAATTGATTTCATTTATGTCCATGTACGAGTCTGCAATAGACGACGAGGAAATATCCGAGGTCCGGCTGCGCTTTCCGGAGCAAGTTGAATACGTCGTCAGCCCGGAAGCCGCTTTGCAGGCCATTGCCGAGGCGCTCCAAAAAATCGAAGGCTTTCGCGAAAAGGAATTGCACCTGATTCGCGACGTCGTGCGTCCGCTCGCGCCCGGCGTGCTGCAAAACGTGCTCAAGGCCGATCTGCTCAGCCGCGTGGCATTTTCTTATGGCGCCGTCGTTAATTTCAGCGGCTACTTGACGGGCGTGCTCACCTTGCTCGGGTTGCACAATAGCATCGATCACGTCAATCATTATTATCGCCTCGCCGTTCTCCCGTTTATCGATTTGCGCGTCCGGACAAAACTCGCCAAACTGCTGCAGGAAAAGCCGTTCGGCTGGAAGCTGTGGAAATGGCTGTACGACCGCGTGCTGCACTCGATTGAAAGCGTGGTGGACAATCTGATCAATTTGGTGGTGTTGGGTTGGACTTTTTGCCCCGGCATCGGCGAGCCGGATAAAGAGAGCGGATTTTACAACCGTTTCGTTTTTGGCGCGCGCTGCGGCTTTTTGGATTTGGGACATTTTTTCAATTGCGCGGTGATCGCCTACCTTTATGGCCGTGACGAGGCACTCAAACGCGCCGAGTCGGTTGAAATCTCGCAGCGCAAGCTGCGGCAAAAAGAGTGGCTGCAGTGGATGCGCCAGCACACGGTTTTGGCGCCGTTGGCGGCGTTGTTTTGGGGATACTCGACGAGCGCGGATACGATCGAAGACCGCTCCTCCGACTGGTTCGGCATCGCGCTTGGCCAAAAGATGCGCGAGCACAAAAACAACGGCAGGATCATCGAATTTTTCGTGGCCAAATGGCCGCAGCTCGTGAAGGGCGATTTGCTCGGCACGGAACAAGAATCAGCCGTGCAAAAATTTTTCGCCGCGATCAAATTGATGCTGCAAGTGCTCCGCCACCGAATGGGCAGCGGCGGCAAATTCGACATCTCGCAAGAGATGAAGACGTTTTTCGAACAGAACGGCGCATTCGATCCGGCCGATAGCGCGGCGGTGCCGCCGGGGCTGCTCGACGAGACGATTCATTTCTATATGGACAAGTACGGCGGCGAAGAATGGCACAAATTCACCAGCCGCGGCTGGGACGTGGTGATTCCACAGAAACTGTGGGAACGCGTCGTCCGCGACAAACTCGTGAAAAACGGCGAGAAGCTGAAAGACGGCGCGCTGCCGATCAAGATTCAGCTCGATAATGGCGAGAAGGTGTCGCCGTATTTTCGGGAGGAGTGATTCCAGATTTCTTGAATATGACTTGCTTTTCTAAACAAGTTTTATTATCATGATTTTGACCTCAGCAATTTGGAAAGGAGCTTAGCCATGGCCGATAAAGTTCGTGAAATCCTCGACGAGTCCGGACGCCCAGTTGAATTTCGTGAAGGCTTGGAGGGCGTCATCGCCGCGCTTTCCATGATCAGCTCGATCGATGGCGAGAAGGGTATTTTGCTCTACCGCGGCATCCCCATCGAAGCGTTGGCGGCAAATTCGACGTTTGAAGAAACCACCTATTTTCTGCTCAATGGGCGTCTGCCGAAACAGCAGGAATTGGCCGATTTTGAACGGAATCTGAAGAGCCATCGGCAGATTCCGCCGGCCGTGCTTGATTTGATTCACTCCTTTCCGCCGGGCGCCAATGCGATGGATTTGCTGCGCACGACGGTGTCGGCGTTGGGGTTATATGACCCGGATTCCCAAACGAATACCGTTGAAAAAAACCTCGAGCGGGCAATCAATTTGATCGCTTCGTTTCCCACTATCGTGGCGGCGATTCAACGCCGGCGCAGCGGCAAAGAATTTGTCGCGCCGCGGCAAGACCTCGGCCATGCGGCGAATTTCCTTTATATGGTCAATGGCGCAGCGCCGGGCGAATATGTCGCGAAAGTTTTGGATATGGCGTTGATTCTGCACGCCGATCATGGTTTCAATGCCTCGACGTTTACGGCGCGCGTCGTTATCTCCTCGCTCTCCGATGTGTACTCGGCCATCTCTGCGGCGGTCGGCAGCTTGAAAGGGCCGCTGCACGGCGGCGCCAACAGCGAGGTGATGTCGACCTTGCAGGAAATCGGCGGCCTCGACAAAGTTGAAGAATATGTGATGAATCGCCTGGCCACCAAGCAGAAAGTCATGGGCTTCGGCCATCGGGTTTACCACACCTACGATCCGCGCGCCCGCATCCTCAGCCAATATTCCCGAAAGCTCGCGCAACAGACGGGCAACACCAAGTGGTACGAAATGTCCAAGAAGATCGAAGAGATCATGATGCGCGAAGTCGGGAGCAAAGGCATCTATCCGAACGTCGATTTTTATTCGGCGACGGTTTATTACTATATGGGCTTGGATCAGGATTTGTTCACGCCGATTTTCGCGGTGAGCCGGATTTCCGGTTGGACGGCGCACGTGATCGAGCAATTGCAGAACAATCGGCTGTTTCGGCCGCGCGCGATTTATCCGGGCGAGAAGAACGTGCCGTATGTGCCGATCAACGGACGCTGACAAACACGAATTTTATGGATGGGCGCGGCGCAGCATTCTTGAAGCGCAAAGAGTTTCCATCACGTCACAATCGTGCGAGAGCAAGCCCTCGCACCAGGCTCTGAGAAGGAGCGTACGATGAATAAGAAGACCACCACTATCGCCGTTTTTATCTTCATTCTGATCGTCATGTTTTTCCTATTCCCCAAAAGCTGCCAGCAAGCGCAAGGGAAAACCGTTTCGGATAATTTAAAAGCAGTTTTTTAAATTATCTCTTGCTTTTTCAAAAAAAATTTCGGATATTACGGCAAATCAGAATAGGATATAAATTCGGAGGTCGGCAATTTTTATGAGTACGAGCGAAGCCTCATCTTCCCAACCTAGCGGGAAGGGAGCTTACCCCACCGTCATCTTAGCATTGCAGCATTGCATTGAGGGGAAATGGCAAGTCCTTCCAATTGACATTCATCTTCAGGCGCAACAACACTTTCGGGCTTTGCAAGCGACGCCCGTAGGGATTGCAATCAGATATTTTGCGGATTTTCAGGCAGGTATTCCGGCATAAAAACGGCTTTGTCAGTGAAATTTCGTAACGCCGACTGCCAGTCTGCAAACGAAGCAGGCCTGATGCCCTATGCTGCTAACTTTTTGGAAACGGCAAAATTAAAAAAAAAAGAAAAGCGCACGCAAACACACCGAGATGCAAAGGTTAACAAAAATATTTTTGCAAGATAATTGTGGCAAAATAATTAAAAAGCTTTTTATCGAGGCAAGCGTTATCATTTCTGTCGGTGCATGCCATTCCAATAGGGAAAACACCGGCAGAGATAACCCACTAATCGGAGGAAAGGAAGCGACCTATGAACCTTCGTAGAATCATTTCAGCGTGCGTCCTATTGCTGCTGGCGATGGGATTGTTGCTGGGCGGTTGCCAGAAGAAAGAAGAAGCGGCCCAGGAACAAACAGCCGCGCAAGAGCAGCCTGCCGCGACGTCAGACAGCACTATGGCGGCCGATACCATGGCTACCGATAGCACGCAAATGGCGCATTAACCCGCCTTGCAGAGGGCGATCGGTTATGAAAATCCGGTCGCCCTCACAGATTGGAACAAATTGGCACAAAAGGAGTATACGTTTTTTGAAAAGTATTTATCCAACACGAGCCCAAACTTTTCGAGAGCCGTTTTGACAAATTCACCGCGACTGCCAACGCAGTTGCTTTTTTTGTTCTTAATAAATCAATGCGGGCTGCCGCCCAAGGAATGAACCGATGTAGACCGAAATTTTCGGAGGATCGTGTGAAGAAGCAAGTTTTCAAACCTCAAATCACGTTTCGGCAAAGAATTCCGCTTCATGCCGAAACCGAGGCCTTCAATCGCCTCAATTTATACGAAATCAAATTCAAGCTTAGGCAAAGCCTGTAAGACGGCGTCTGCATGGCTACGCCGGCAAGGCTACGCCTGTTAAGGAGCAATGATTATGCGAGTAGGTATCACCTACAACGTCAAACAGTCGACGAGTTTTTCCGAGGACGGTGACGACGTCCCGCTTGATGATCAGGCTGAATGGGATGCCCCCGAAACCATCGCCACGATCATCGACACCTTCAGCAAATATCACGAAGTTATTCCCATCGAGGCTGACCTCGAAGCTTACGAGAAATTGCGGCGCACGCGCCCGGATATCGTTTTCAATATCGCCGAGGGCCGTTTCGGCGCCTCACGCGAAGCGCAGATTCCGGCGATCCTCGAAATGCTGCGCATACCTTACACCGGTTCCGATCCTTTAACGTTGGGGATTTGTCTCGACAAAGCTCGCGCCAAAGAGATTCTCGCCTACCATCGTATTCCCACGGCAAAATTCGGCGTCATCCAATCGTGGCCGTTGAATGGCCAGCTCAAGCACATCGACTATCCGATGTTTGTGAAGCCGCTGTTCGAGGGCTCCAGCAAGGGCATTTGGAACGACGCGCTCGTGCAAAACCTCGGCGAATTAAAAACCTCCGTCGAAAAAATTTGGCACACGTATGCGCAGCCCGCGCTCGTCGAAGAGTATTTGCCCGGCCGGGAGTTTACGGTTGCCATGCTCGGCAACGGCCCGACGCTGCGCGCCCTGCCGATCGTGGAAATCTCTTTTGATTCCCTGCCCGACGGCGTCAACCGCTTTTATTCTTACGAAGCCAAATGGCTTTGGGATCAACGCGACAATCCGCTGGAAATTTTTCGCTGTCCGGCTCAACTCGACTCCGGGTTGCAAGCAAAAATTGAAACGATCTGCAAGAAGGCTTACACGCGCTTGAACTGCCGCGATTGGTGCCGCATCGACGTGCGCCTGGACGAGGTGGGCGAGCCGTGCATCGTCGAGCTGAATCCCCTTCCCGGCATCATTCCGAATCCGGAAGACAATTCGTGTTTTCCGAAAGCGGCGCGCGCTGCCGGCATGGCGTATGACGATCTGCTGCTGACGATTCTTGGCGAAGCTTGCAAAAGATTGCACGTTGCGCCAAAGGAGAAAGCGGCGCCAACTCAAATGGCCGGGGAGGTGCTGTCGTGACCTCAGATTCCTTAAAGCCTTTCGGTGGGCGCGTCTTGATTGCTTACAACGTGCCAAAACGCGAACAACGCGGCCGTGACATCGATTATCTTTCCGAAGCCGGTGTGCTCGACGAGGTTCACGCCGTGCGCGACGCCCTCTTCGAGCAGGGTTATGAAGTTGCGATCACGGGCATTCAACGCTCCGTGCCGGTTTTCATGGATCGCGTCATGCGCGTTCGCCCGCAGGCGATTTTCAATTTGGTCGAAGGCTGGCAAGGCGAGAGCCAGTATGAAATGCACTTTCCGAGTATTTACGAATTGCTCGGCATTCCATACACCGGCGCGCCGCCGTGGACTTTGGCCACTGCCTTGAACAAGTGGCACACCAAGTGTTTGCTGCGGCAGGCAAAATTGCCGGCGCCCGGCGGCATGCTTTGCAGCGAAGTGCCTGGCCGCTGCAATTTGCGCTATCCGGTCATCGTCAAGCCGGCGCAAGAAGACGCCAGCCTCGGCGTTGATTTTGACGCGGTGGTGGACAACCTTGCCGATTTGCGCCGCCGCGTGGCGTGGGTCGTGCAAACGTATCATCAGCCGGCGCTGGTGGAAGAGTATATCGACGGCCGCGAGTTGAACGTCGCGGTGTTGGGCGATCAATTTCCCGCGGCGTTGCCGATTTCCGAGATCACTTTCGACAGGCTGCCGGAACATTTGCCGAAGATTTGCACCTACAACGCCAAATGGATGTCGGGCAGCCAGGACGATCGTTGGACCGGCGCGCAATGCCCGGCGCTGCTCGATGATGAAACGATGCGGCGCGTGCAGAGCATTGCAACTTCGGCTTTTCGCGTGCTGGGCTGCCGCGACTACGCCCGCGTCGATATGCGGCTCTCAAAAGACAACCAGCCCTATATTTTGGAAGTGAACCCAAATCCCGATATTTCACCGGAGGCCGGACTGGCGCGCTCGGCGCGGGCTTCCGGCCGCACGTACACGCAGCTCATCGGTGAAGTGATTGGCTTGGCTTTGCAAAGAGGTACGCATGACCATCCGGCCCTTGCGCCGCGACGACCGGTCGAGCATCGAACGGATTTTGCGGCACACCAGAGTGTTTCTCGAAATGGAAGTGCAGTGCGCGTTGGAACTGATTGAGGTTTATCTCAATAACGCGGATCAGAAAGATTATATTCTTGCCTGCGCGGTTGATGCGTCGGATCAGCCGCGCGGGTACGTTTGCTACGGTCCGACGCCGCTGACCGCCGGCACGTATGATCTTTATTGGATCGCCGTCGATCCGGCGTGCCATGGACGCGGTGTCGGCAGCTTGCTCATGGAATACGTTGAGCGGCAAGTCAGCGATGCCGCGTCTTCTCCCGCGCCCGCGCGTTTGATGATTATCGAAACTTCCTCTCTGCCACGATATGAATCCGCGCGCCGTTTGTATTCCCGCCATCACTATCGCGAAGTCGCGCGCCTTCCCGATTTTTATGCCGACGGCGATGACCGCGTTATCTACGCCAAGCGTTTCCGTGTGGGATGAAAAAGCCAAAGGATTAATTGCTTTTAGAATTTTAATTTTGTACATTTTTCGGTAAATCACCAAGTCTTCAGCCAGGAAGCTTTTGTGAAAAAATAATCTTACCTAAAAACCTGCCTACCAAAAAATCATGCTTGCGCGAGCCACTTTTTCTGATTATATTATCGGACTTTTATTCGCGGCGCAAGTTTGCGTGGCGCAAACGCCCCAAACCAAAGAGGCCTTCGAGGCTTTCATGGTCGGCGACTATCACACCGCGTTGAAGCTTTACACCGAGACGCTCGACGCGAATCCAACTGACACGGCGGCAATTTTTTATCAAGGCTTGTGTTACTTCAATCTTGGTGATTATGAAAGCAGTGATCGTGCTTTGCACATCGCCTCTCGCAGCCGGCCGTTCCGCGCGCGTGCTTACTATTTTATGGCCAAGTCGGAGGAAGCCGGCGGCGCGATATTCGCCGCGTTGTCTGATGTTCGAAGCGCACTGAAAGCTGACTCAACCTTCGCACCGGCGCGCAAGCTGTTGGCGCAGTTGCTTTGCGCCAACAGGCAATTCGACGCGGCAATCGATGCGATTGACTCGTCGGCGACGCCGGATGTGATCACGTCGCTCGGCAATTGTCTTCTGGCCAACGAGCGTTGTGCTGGTGCCGTGACTGTTGCTCGGCGTGTCCTCGCCGCAGATTCAACGAGCTTCGCGGCGCAGTTGCTGCTGGCCGACGCCTATTTTTGCGAGACGAGATATGAGCACGCCGCGGCAATTTACCAGCGGATTTCCTATCGCGCTGCAAGCTATCCGCGAATATTGCGGAGGTTGGGCTCGTGTTACATGAACGCGCGCCATAGCCGCAATGACCTCGCGTTGAGCTATTTGAAAGTTTACCTGGCCGCGACGAGCGATTCGAGTGTGAGCGTGCTCGCCGATATCGGCCGCGCCTTTCAGAGCATGTCGCGCTTCGACTCCGCCGCCGTTTACTTCGCAGCGGCCGTGCGGCAGGATACTTCGCTGGCGAGCAGCCATTTCAATCTGGGGTTGGCCAATTACCAGTTGAAAAAATACCGCGAGGCCGAACGCGCCATGTTGCAAGCCATCACGCTTTCCAAAACGAATCTCGAATTCAGCAGCCGCCAGCATTACATGCTCGGCTCGGCGCGCATGAGTCAAAATAAAAACAAGTCTGCCATTCAAGCCTATCGCAAAGCCATTGAACTGAACGCCGGCTGTTATGATTGTTATTATTTTCTCGGCACGGTTTATCAAACGCTGAATGACCAACAAAGGGCGGCGACCTGGTTTCGCAATTTTTTGCGGCGGACTGCCGATTCAAAAGACGCTCGTTTCGACGACATGCGCAAATATGCCCGGCAATATTTGCAGCAACCGAATGCGGCAAAATAGCAGGAAGTGCGAATCAAACTTCCATGGAGATGAAATAGCAATATGCATATCTTTCGCACAAAGAATCTCGACCAGTTGACCCGCGACGCCGAAGAGACGCGTTTGAAGCGTTCGCTTGGCGCCATTGATTTGATCTCGCTCGGCATCGGCGCGATCATCGGCACCGGCATCTTCGCCGTCATCGGCACCGCAGTCGCCGGCGACGCCCTCCGTCCCGGCGCCGGCCCCGGCATCATGCTTTCATTTACTCTAACGGCTATTGCTTGCGCGTTTTGCGGCTTGTGTTACGCCGAGTTCGCCTCGCTCGTGCCGGTCGCCGGCAGCGCGTACACCTACTCTTATGCCACGCTCGGTGAAGTGGTGGCGTGGATCATCGGCTGGGATTTGATCATCGAATATGCCATCGGCAACGTCGCGGTAGCCATCGGCTGGGCGGCGTATTTTCATCAACTGTGCGAGGGCATCGGCTTGCACATACCGGCGTGGCTGTCGGTGGATTATCGCTCCGCGGCGCAAGCTGCCGCCGCTGTCGCCAAGGCCGGCGGCGAAGTCGATCCCGCGATTGCCTTGAATTACGAAGCCTGGACGAGCCATCCGACTATTCTCGGCATTCCGATTGTCTTCAATTTTCTCGCCGTCGCAATAGTCGCGTTCATCACCTGGATTCTCGTGCTCGGCGCGAAGGAGTCGGCGCGGATCAACAACATTATGGTCGCGATCAAGCTTATCATTCTTTTCTTTTTTATCTTTGTCGGTATAAAATATGTCAAACCGGAAAACTGGACGCCATTTATGCCGAACGGTTTTTCCGGCGTTTGGACCGGAGCGAGCTTGATCTTTTTTGCTTACATCGGTTTTGATGCGATCTCGACCGCTGCTGAAGAGTGCAAAAACCCCGGTCGTGATATGCCGATCGGCATCATCGGCTCGCTGGCGATTTGCACGTTGCTCTACGTTGTCGTCGCCGCGGTTTTAACCGGCATGGCGCCATGGCAAAAACTTGGCGTTCCCGATCCCTTGGTCGAAGCGTTTAAGCATGTGATGAAATCCGACTTGTCTGACTTTGCTGTGCTTATCATCTCTCTCGGTGCCGTGATTTCAATGAGTGCGGTGTTGTTAGTTTTTCAATACGGCCAGCCGCGCATTTTCTTCTCCATGTCGCGCGATGGCCTATTGCCGCCCGGTTTTGCGAAAGTACATCCGAAATATAAAACGCCATATGTGACGACGATTTGGACCGGCGTCGTCGTCGCGGCGATTGCGGCGGTGGCGAACATCAACGAGATCGTCGAGCTGACCAACATCGGCACGCTCTTCGCGTTCGTGCTCGTCTGCGCCGGCATTATTATTTTGCGACAGAAGGACCCCGCTCGTCCTCGACCTTTTCGCATGGGTTGGCTGCCGCTATCTCCACTCTGGCTTGCCATTATTTATTTTACTCGTCACCAAGAAATGGTTGAGTGGCTTCGTATCCTTTTATTCGTTATCGGTTTTGGTTGGTTAGTTTATAATGGCTTAGCGTTGTGGAAATTGCTGCGTAAACAAGCAGTTCCTGAGATTCTGAAAATGGATTTTGCTTTAGCGGGCATCACCTCATGCATTTATTTGATGGGTGGTTTGCCGTGGGTCACCTGGGTGCGCTTCGGCATCTGGCTAGTGGCGGGATTGGCTTTGTATTTCGTGTATGGATTTTGGAAGAGCCGGCTGCGGCAATGAGGTTTGTAGTTGCGCTTTCAGGTCCTGATATATTCTGATACTTTCTGATTGATTTTGAAGCGATTTGACATTATATTGAAACAAAGCGAAGCTTCAAAATTTTAGCCGGAGAAAAGCCAATGCAAACTTATCCTGAAAACATGAACTTGACGACCGCCGCCAAATACCTCGGCGTTTCCTCAATCACCGTTCGGCGCATGCTCAAAGATCGCGAAATTCCGGCAGCCAAAATTCGCGGGCGTTGGTTATTTAAAAAAAATGTGATCGATGAATGGCTGGCGAAAAATTCGTGGCTCCAAATTAAAAATCCGGCAAAGAAACGCCAACCAATCTCATCTTCTACTCAAAAGAAAATGCATCCGTCGGTTGCACTTCTTTTTGCCATCGATGATTTTGACTTTAACGGTTTGGATCCCGCTGATTGGGATGAGGCCAAAAGAATCATTGCTGAAGACCGCGCCAAATCAATGCAAAGAATTCAAAAAATTACTGAATGGGCGGAGCGTGAGGAGTGATCTCTCTGCAAGCACTTGATGCAAATTTTATCGTGGCGGTGACAGACTTTCGCCCTCAAGAGCGTGCAAAAGCTCGTAGCGTCCTCGACGAGACAGTGGAATCCGTGGTGCCGTGTGTTGCATACGGAGAGGCGTGGTATGGCTTGTGTCGAGGGCGGCCGGATAAAACAGCGAAGAAACGTAAGCTATTTGAGCAGTATATCATGCCGTTGCGAAAACTTTGGCTTGATCAGGAAACTTTGCAGCACTTTCACGATTTAAGCTGGACTTTGGCTCGACAGGGCACACCGATACAATCAAACGATATTTGGATCGCCGCGCTCTGTCTGCAACACGACGCCGTTTTAATTACCGATGATTCCGATTTTAATCACGTTCCCGGTTTACAAGTTCGAAGCTGGTAATCTCATTCACGGAGAACCCACTTGGAAACTCTACAAACCCGCAAAGCTGAACCCCATACCTCCTCCCCCGAACTCCTCCGCGCCCTCGGCTTGAAAGAAGCCATTGCCATCAACATCGGCTGTGTCATTGGCTCGGGAATTTTTCTCGTGCCGGCAACCATCGCCGGACATCTGCACGCGATGGGGCCGATCATGCTCGTGTGGGTCGTCGCCGGTTTCCTCACACTCTTCGGCGCGCTTTCGCTGGCCGAGCTAAGCTCCGTCTTGCCGCAAGCCGGCGGGCCGTATGTTTATCTGCGCGAATCTTACGGCAAAGTTTGGGGATTCCTTTTTAGCTGGAACGATTTCTTCATCAACAAATCCGCCTCGCTGGCTGCAGTTGCCATCGCTTTCACCACGTATCTCGGCTATCTTGTTCCGGCTATCGGCCAAAGCGCGCCTTTTTACCAGCCCGGTTGGAGCGTCTTCGGCCATCCTTTCACATTTGGTTGGAGCCAGCTCGTCGCGATTTCGTTGATCGCGCTGGTGACCATCATCAACGTGCGCGGCGTGCAATTCGGCGGGCTCGTCATGAATATTTTTACCTCTGCAAAAGTGGCGGCGCTCGTCTTTTTGATTATTGCCGTCTTTACTTCCGGAAAAGGCAGCACGGCAAACATGCTGCCATGGTGGCCGGAAAGCTGGAGCCGCGAAATGACCGCAGCGTTCGGCCTGGCGATGATCTCGGCGTTGTGGGCCTACGACGGTTGGATCGATGTGACGCTCACCGCAGGCGAGACGAAAAATCCGACGCGCAATGTGCCGCTGGCGCTGATCATCAGCGTGGTTGCCATCATCTCGCTTTATTTGCTGGCCAATATTGCTTACGCGTTGATCATCCCGATTAACGAAATGCCAAATTCCTCGCGCATTGCCGCCGATGTTGCCGCGCGTGCCATCGGCCCAATCGGCGCCGTCATCGTCGTTGCCGGCATCATGTGCTCGACGTTCGGAACCGTCAATGGCATGGCGCTGGCCGGGCCGCGCTCGATTTGGGCGACCAGCCACGACCGCGTGTTTGCGCCGGCGCTCGGCAAAGTGCATCCGCGCTTCCGCTCACCGCATGTGGCCGTCATCACCATCGGCATTTGGGGTGCAATGCTCACGCTTAGCGGCACCTATGACCAGCTCGCGGCTTACGTGGTCTTTGGATCGTGGTTCTTTTATACGATCACCGCCGTCGGCGTCATCGTGCTTCGCAAAAAAATGCCGGACGCGGCGCGCCCGTATAAGGCCTGGGGTTATCCTTACGCCACGCTGCTGTTCGCGGCGATTGCCGCCTGGTTCGTTTACAACACCCTCGTCGAAGACCCGCGCGATGCGTTGATCGGCATCGGGCTGTTGATCCTGGGCCTGCCGTTTTATTATTATTGGACGCGCGGAGCGAAGATGAATTAAAGCCAAATTCCATTTGACTTTTTTGCCGCGCTTGCATACATTAAACGCCATTACCGAAAAACAGTCATTCGGTAAAACCTAAAGCGTAAAAGATAACGAGCGCCATGAGACACTAAGCGCTATGCTCTTTGCGCCAAGCTCAAAACCCAACTTTTGACGGAGGAGGATTCATGTCAGACCTGCAAGACGGCCGCGAGGCATGGGCTTCGCGCCTCGGTTTGATTCTCGCCATGGCCGGCAACGCCATCGGGCTCGGCAATTTTCTTCGCTTTCCCGTGCAAGCGGCGCAAAACGGCGGTGGCGCATTTATGATTCCCTACTTCGTCGCGCTTCTCCTGCTCGGCATACCGCTCATGTGGGTCGAATGGTCCATCGGCCGTCGCGGCGGGCAACTCGGCTACGGCACTGCCGCCGGGGCCTTTGGCGCCCTCATGAAATCTCGCAGCAGCGCCAAGTTCGCCAACTATTTGGGCGCGCTCGGCATCTCCATCCCCATCGCCTTTGCGATTTATTACAACTATATCGAGTCGTGGACACTCGCCTACAGCGTCTTTTCCGTCACCGGCAAATACTTCGGCATTCTCGACCGCAACCAAATGGTCGATTTTCTGCAGAGCTTTCAAGGCTTGAAAATCACCGAGTATTTTGCCGGCATGGGCACGGCGTTCGTTTTCTTTTTCATTACGCTGGCTCTGAATGTCTGGATCCTCTCGCAGAGCGTGGCCCAGGGCATTGAGCGGCTGGCTAAAATCGCCATGCCGACGCTGTTCATTTTTGCATTGATTTTGGTGGTGCGCGTGATCACGCTCGGCACGCCCAATCCCGATTTGCCGGAAAACAGCGTGTACAACGGCTTTGGCTTTTTGTGGAATCCGGACTTCAGCCAAATCACCAACGCCAAGCCCTGGCTTGCCGCCGCCGGACAAATTTTCTTCACGCTCAGTATCGGCACCGGCTCGATTCTGACTTACGCCAGTTACATGAAGAGGAAAGAAGATCTCGCCTTGACCGGCTTGACCACTTCCATCACCAACGAATTTGCTGAAGTCATCTGCGGCGGCTCGATTGCCATTCCGGTGGCAGTCGCCTTCTTCGGCGCGGCGGAAACCACCGCCATCGCTCAAGGCGGCGCGTTCAATCTCGGCTTTGCCGCGATGCCGATCATTTTCCAAAAACTCCCGCTGGGACAAATGTTTGGCGCCATGTGGTTCGTTCTGCTTTTCTTTGCGGGCATCACCTCGTCGGTGGCCTTGTGCTCGCCGGCAATGTCCTTCCTGCAAGATCAAATGAAAATGAGCCGCAAGCAAGCCGCGCTCGTCGTCGGCGCCGTACTGCTGGTTTGCGGCCTCCCCGTCGTGCTCTTCCTCGGCCATGGTTTCCTTGATGAAATGGATTTCTGGGCCGGCACCTTCGGCCTCGTCGTCTTCGCCATGATCGAAGTCATTCTCTTCGCGTGGATCTTTGGCATGAAGCGCGGCTGGGCCGAGATTCACGAAGGCGCGGACATCCAAATTCCTCGCATTTTCAAATTTATCATTCAATACATCACGCCGGTTTATCTCATCGGCTTGCTCTTTGCCTGGGGCGTACAGGACGGCATCCCGATTTTGTTGATGAAAGGCAAACCTGAAGCTGACATTCCGTATTTGTGGGGCGCGCGGCTCATGATGCTCGGCTTGACGGTGGTCAGCGTTTGGCTGATTGCCCGTGCCTACAAGCGCGGCACGATTCGTGACGAAGTTGTATCGGATTTGCGTGGATAAAACGTAAGGCGTAAAAGTTCTTACGTTTCACGCCTTAAGTTTTACTCTTCACGTTTCATGCTTAACGATTTTTATCTCACGGAGGTTTAAATATGGAATCACAACTCGGCTTGAATGCCGGCGGTTTGGTTTTTCTCATTGCGGCTTGGGGTTTTATTCTGGCGGTTACGCTCTTCTGCTTCAAGCGCGTGTTGAGCACGCACAATCGGAATAAAGCATAAGCCGCGGCGAAATTTTAAAAAAGCCTGCGCAGGCAAATTTTGGCTGCGGCAGGCTTTTTATTTATGCAAAAAGTGTTGCATGAGTGCGTTGACTTTTATATATTTTCACAGCATCTCTCTGTGAACGGCGGATTTTATGGTCACTTTTTCATTGGGTCGGATTCTGTCATTTCGCAAAAAGGTGTTCAAAGCCTTCGTTCAACGCGGGATGGATATAGAAAAGATCAAGACCAAAGTTCGCGCTAGCCTGTATGTTTATACACTTCACGCTGAGATTGAGCGGCGGTTCTTTGCGATTCAACAACGAGTTGAAAAGCCGGATCGTTATATTGAAATGCCGGAAAAAGTTTATGCCTAATCAAAGCGAGGCTCGCATGGGATTAACCAGATCGCGCCATCGCATCATCGCCGGCGTCTGCGGCGGCATTGCGGAATGGCTGGGCTGGTCGCCGACCATGGTGCGTATTCTGTACATCCTTGTTTCCGTTTTGAGCGCCGCCTTTCCAGGCATCATCGTTTATCTCATTCTTTGGCTGGTGATGCCGTCGGCGAACTCGCGCCGGTGAAAAATATTGTAGCCCATTCGTCGTTTGGGCGTTGAAAGAACTTGCGAATTGGATGCTGTTCAACTCGAAGCCCATCTTTTAATGCTCAAAAAAGCACTTGCCCTCCTTAAAAATATGTGCTAATCCTTACATGGTTCGCGCCCGTGAATACTGGGTTAAAGCAAATGAACACCCACCGAAAGCGTGATTATCATGATCCACGATTTCAAATGTCATTTAGTTTTATCATCCAATTTGTCGCGCCCATTTATCTCATCGTCTTGCTTTTATTTTGGGGCATTCAACAGGGCATCCCAACGTTGTTGATGACCGGGCAAAATCCTGCCGATATTCCATATTTGTGGGGCGCGCAATTGATGATGGTCGGATTGATTATTGCCGGCATTTGGCTGATCGCTCGTGCTTATAAACGAGGAACGATCCGGTAAAGCGGCTTGTCGCAGCAGCTCAAAACTCCGGCGTAAATTTATGAGAAGCCTGTCCACATGTGGCAGGCTTTTTTTATTTTGAAAAACATTGTCGTTAGACCTCACTTATTGGTGGAAAATGTAGCGCAGGCGTCCCGCCCAATGCTGCTAACTTTTTGAAAATGACAAAATAAAAAAGAAAAGCGCACGCAAGGACGCCGAGACGTAAAGGTTCGCAAAAACATTTTTGCAAGATGATTGTGGCAAAATAATTAAAAAGCTTTTAAATCATCTTGCCATAATTATCTTGCGAGGTATTCTTTGCGGGGTCTCTACCCGCCACGGCGGGGTCTTTGCGTGAATTTTTGACTTTTCTTGAAAAGTTAGTGACATTGGGCGTCCCGCCTGCAGACGAGATGTCTGCGCTACGCCACCCGTAAGTGAGCTGATCGTGTCCCATAAATATTTCACTGGACACAGACCGAAAAATTTCTTATCTTCTAGGCGTGACGATCTCGAATCAACAGCTCACGCCGGAGATCCTCGCGCAGATCCAGGCCCTGAGCGACGCC
>Ga0247727_10001093_pt1 | contig 65924 bp, 62 predicted proteins | sample WisWelCaveWW1625_FD_202498 | JGI IMG/M metagenome (GOLD analysis project Ga0247727, IMG submission 202498) | Biofilm microbial communities from Wishing Well Cave, Virginia, United States - WW16-25 | ecosystem: Environmental > Aquatic > Deep subsurface > Groundwater > Cave microbial mat | place... | reverse complement strand
TGAATCGCCCTGGGTTTGGTGGAGGCTCGTCCTATTGGATTCCAACCAGTTGGTGGTCGGCATGTTGGGCAGCGTAGAACGCTGCTTCGAACTCTGCGGGTGGCACGTCGCCGTTGTAGCCGTGGAGGCGTTGGGTGTTGTGCCAGTGCACCCAGCCGAGCGTCGCGAGCTCCACGTCCTCGACCGTGCGCCACGGCCTGCCTTGCTGCGCGGGCCCGTAGATCAGCTCGGTCTTGTAGAGACCGTTGACCGTCTCGGCGAGCGCGTTATCGAAGCTGTCGCCGACCGAACCGATCGAGGGCTGCGCGCCGATCTCGGCGAGACGTTCGCCGTAACGGACGCTCGTGAACTGGCTGCCGGCATCGGAGTGGCATCGCAACCCTTCGAGCAACGTCCCGCGCGCATGGCGGGCCATGTCGAGCGCGTCAACGACCATCGACGCACGCATGTGCGCGGCGACACGCCACCCGACGATCATCCTCGAGTAGGCGTCGACGATGAAGCACACGTACGCCACGCCGGCCCAGGTCGGCACGTAGGTCAGGTCCGTCACCCACAACCGGTTCGGTGCGTCGGCGGCGAAGTCCCGGTTGACGAGATCCGGATGCCGAGCCGCGGTCTCATCGGGCCGGGTCGTACGCAGGCGACGCTTCCGCGAAACGCCAACGATCTCAGCCGCTTTCATGAGCCGGGCGACTTGATCACGGCCGATCTCATGACCGGCACGCCGAGCGGCCTTCCAGAGCTTGTGTGCTCCATAGACCCGGTAGTTCGCCATCCAGATCGCGACCAAGATCGGGATCAGTGCCGCGTCGCGCACCGATCGAGCCGACGATGGCCTTGCCTTCGCCGAGTAGTACGTGCTCGGAGCCACCTGCAACGTGCTGCAGATGGGCTCGACTCCGAACTCACAGCGATGCGCGTCGATATAGTCGACGATCATCGAGACGGGCGGTCGAACTCCGCCGCGAAAAAAGCCGAAGCCGACTTCAAGATCGCGTTCGCGCGGCGCAACTCCCGGTTCTCACGCTCGAGTTCCTTCACGCGTGCGGACTCCGTGCTCGTCACGCCCGGCTTCACGCCATCGTCGACGTCAGCCTGCTTGGTCCATAACCGCACCGACTCGACGCCGATCCCGAGCTGCCCCGCGATCCGCGACACGACCCCGTGATCGTTGCCCTGCTCCTCCCGCGCCTGTCGGACCAGACGCACCGCTTGCTCCTTCTGCTGGGCCGTGTAACGCACCCACGTACGACTCTTGGTCTCTGCCATGACTCTCATCCTCTTTCAAAGATCGAGAGCCTCCGCGGATCCCAGGGCGATTCACCCCCGGCGATGGAGCCATTCAGGATCCCCTCTGGGTACTGCGCTCAAAACCGAGCGCGCCACTCACCACCCGGCAAAGGAGTGATTCCCGTGCTGGGCACGCTACCGCCGATGGTGGGCGACGCGCCGGTGGAGTGTCGGCGTCCAACGACGAGCGATTGGGTGGCGTGACTGGCGGAGCGAGCGGGGTCATCACGAGCCCTGGGTTCCGGCGAGCCGCTCGCGCGCGGCGCGGGCGCGGGCCGGGTCGGTCATCCGGTACATCGGCGGAAGGCTGTCGATCAGCACGCGCCCGTAACCGCTGGTGACGAGCCGGCGGTCGAGCACAGCGACCACGCCGCGATCTCCGCCGCTGCGGATGAGACGCCCGACGCCCTGCGCGAGCAACAGGGCAGCGCGCGGGAGGTCGAAGGTACGGAACGGATCGCGCCCGGCCGACTCGGCCTGCTCGCGTCGTGCCATGGCGAGCGGATCGTTGGGGCGGGCGAACGGGATCTTGTCGACGAGCACGAGGCTCACGGATGGTCCCGGCACGTCGAGGCCCTGCCAGAGGCCGAGCGAGCCGATCAGGCAGCTCGTCTCGTCGGCGGCGAACTCCTGCATCAGGCGCGCCCGCGGCAGGTCGTCGGGCGCGAGCACCCGCACGCCCGCAAGCTCTGCGTGCAGCGCCTCCCGCAGCGCCGTCGCAGCGCGCAGGCTCGTGCACAGCCCGAGCGTGCGACCGCCGGCGGCGCGCACGAGCCCGACGGCCTCATCGAGCCAGGCGGCCGCGAACTGGTCCTTGCGCGGGTCGGGCAGGTGGGCCGCGCAGTACAGGATCGCCTGCGACCGGTAGTCGAAGGGGCTCCCAACGTCGAGCGCCGCGTAGTCGGTGGGATCGGCAGGGCGGCGGGACAGTCGATCGCCGTCACCAGAGTCGGCATCAGAGTCGGGATCGGGGGTCGGGTGCAGCGCGAGCTCGGGCCGCAGGCCCAGGCGCCACGCGAGCGGTCCGAAGTCGTCACCGAGCGCCAGCGTTGCCGAGGTGAGCACCGTCGCGCACTCCGAGAACAGCTCGCTCGCCAACGGCGGCCCGACATCGATGCGGGCGACGTACAGAACGGGGGGTTCGCGTCGCTCGACCCAGATCGCGTCGCGATCCGGCGTCGCGGCGAGCATGTAGTGGATGTCGTCACGCGTGACATCGAGGAGGCGCAGCACGCGCTGCTGCTTCTGCGAACCGTCGCCCGCCTTCGCGTCGAGCTTCGCGACGGTGTCGCGCAACGACGCGAGCTGCTCGGACAGGACGATCAGCGCTCCCTGCAGTCCGGCCGCGTCGAGGTCGACGCGCTGTTCGTTCGGACACCCTCGAAGCAGTTGGTCCCAGCGTCGGGCGCGCTCGTTCAGTGCGATCACGGCGTCGGCGTCTCCTCCTGCCTCCGAGGTCAGCAGCGTGCGTATCTCGGCGGCAAGGCGTTCGAGGCGCCGGGGACCGAGCTCGACGCCGAACGCAGTTGCGCTGACGTCCTCGAGCATGTGTGCCTCATCGATGACGGCGAGACGGTGCGCAGGGAGGACGTTGCCTGCCGCGGCGAGGTGCTGCGCGTACAGCGCGGTGTTGACGACGACGATGTCGGCCTGGCCGGCCGTGTCGCGTGCCCGCTCGGCGAAGCAGTCGTCGCCGTGCGCGCATTTCGAGCGACCCGGGCATTCGCGGCTGTCCATGCTCAGCGTCGTCCACAGCGCGTCCGGGATCGCTTCGGGGCAGTCTGCCCTGTCACCCGTTTCGGTCTCCCCGGCCCAGCTGTCGACAGTGTCGAGGAGGGCATCCTCGGCGCGGATCCCGGCGAGCACGCCGTCGCGATCGGTCGCGTGCTCCGCAAGACGAGCCCGGCAGAGATAGTTCGAACGACCCTTCAGCTGCGCGAACGAGAACGCGTGCCCGGATTCGCCGAGCGCGCCGGCGAGGAACGGAAGGTCCTTGCGACACAGCTGCTCTTGCAGCGCTCGGGTCGCCGTTGCGACGACAACGGTCTCCCCTGCGAGCACCGCGGGGATCAGGTATGCGAGGCTCTTGCCGGTACCGGTTCCGGCCTGCACGAGCAGGTGACGGCGATCGTCGAACGCGCCCGCGACGGCCGTCGCCATCTTCGCCTGCCCGTCGCGCGTTTCGCCACCCGGTAGGCGAGCGACGACGGCGCGCAGCACCGCCTCGACGTCGTGGCCCATGCCGTCACGGTAACCCGCACCCGGGACGTGCTCCGAGGCCACGCGCTCACGGGGATCGCCCTACGCTGCTGTGATGGCGAGGGTCGAGGTCCCCGACGGCAACGGCCCGGAGCAAGAGCGCGTGTGGGCAATCCACCCGAAGTTCGGCGCCGCGGCCGCGAAGTTGTCGGCGACCGTCTACGGGCACAGCATCCTGCCCGCTCGTGTTCGTGAAGCCGCTCGGATGCGGATCGCCAGGATCAACGACTGTCCGAACTGACTGAATTTCCGGCTCCCGCAGTTGCGGGACGAGGGCGTCGACGAGGACCTGTATGCCAACGTCGAGAACCTCGACTTCGTTGGGTATTCGGCGCAGGAGCGACTCGCGATCGAGTTCGCCGAACGATTCGTGTACGACCACCAGCATCTCGACGACGAGTTCTGGGACCGGATGCACGCCTCCTTCACCGACGCCGAGATCCTCGACCTGACGATTTGCGTCGGCACGTTCATCGCCCTCGGCCGCACCCTCGTAGTGCTCGGCATCGATCACGAGCACTGACCACCGAGCGACGGGCGCGGCGGCTCACTCGACGACGTCGAACGCAGCGGGCGAGAAGATCACGTTCGCGAGCACCAGCGCCGGATCAGGAACGCCGAGCGCGAGCACCTGGTTCGCGCTGCGCCGCCCCGAGGTCGCTCGGACGAACTCGAACTCCGACAGCGCGAGCGAAACCTCGACCGGGCCGCCGCCCCACACGACGCGCCTTCCCCCGTAGCCGATCTCGATCGCGGGTGTCATTTCGGCCTTCCGCGGTTTCGCAGCGCCCGCGATCCAGCCCGCGGCGATGGAGATCGCGTCGCTCTCGTGCGCGCCACCTGCGGCGATTGCGTGGCGAAGGTCGTGCTCGTGGGTGACCGCGTCGAAGATGATCTGGCCGCTGATCTCAACCGGGAGCTGCCCCATCAGCTGCTCGACGCCTGGTGCACATTCGCCCCACTCGGCGAGCAACTCGACGATCGTCCTGCCTCGGCGAGCGTTCACCTGCGTGGCCGTCCACGGGTCGGTGGCCGCGCCCTCGATCCGGCCCGCGACGACGTCGTCCGCGACGCCGACGGCATGCGCGAGCGTGTCACCGACGGTCCATTCCGGCGTCAGCGGACACGGCGCGTCCCGTTCGGCGGACCCGATCACGGCCGCGAGCCGAGCGCGGATACCCGCGTAGGCCGCCGCGTGTTCCTCGGGGGTCGGGGCGCCGGGGGTCGGGCCTTTGGGGGTCGGGGTTTCGCTCATGCGATCGCTCCTCGCAGTTCGTCCGTCTCGGTTCTTCGCAGCGCCCCGGGTGCGGCGATCACCCCGAGCACGACGGCCCAGGCCGCTCCGCCCAGGAACAGGACCCGCACCGACCACTCCGCGACCGGTCCCCAGATGATCGCCGCAATGCCGACCGCACCGCCAAAGCCCATGATCCAGAGGGCGATGACCCTGCCTCTCACATCCTCGCTGATGTTCGACTGCATCACCGTCGACAACGACGTGATCATCAGGAAGTACGCATACCCGAGCAACCCGACGATCGGGTACGCCGGCCAGTCGGCACGCAGGACCGCGAACACAGCGAGGAAGACGCTGAACGCGAAGAGGCCGGGCCGGATCAACGTGGCCTTGTCTCGCCTGGCGAAGATCGATCCCACGCTCACGGCGCCGGCCGCCGCGCCGAAACCGAACACCGCGTACAACAACCCGTACGGCTCGGTCTTCGGGTCGATGCCGAGATTGCGGGCAGCGTGGGTCGGCATGAAGGAGATGAAGTTCAGCGACAGGAACGACAGCGTCCAGAGGATGAACAGGATCCGGCGCAACAGCGGATCGCGCCAGGCGATCCGGAAACCCGAGGTCAACCGCTCGGCCATTCCCCCGTCGAAGCGCGCGCCGGCCCGCCGAGGGTAGCGGGCGCGTGTCAACCCGTAGATCGCGAACAGGTACGTCAACGCGTTGAGCCCGAACACCGCCGACGCCCCGGCGTTGGAATCCGTCGACGCGTAGAGCAGTTGACCGACGATCGGACCGACGACGCGGCTCATGTTCATCTGGAACGAGAACAGCGAGATCGCGCCGGGGAGGTCTTCCTTGGGCACCAGCGACGGCGAGATCGCGCTCATCCCCGGACCGCCCATCGCGTTCGCCAACCCGATGCCCAGCATGCACGCGAGGATCGCCGGCGCCGACGGGCTCTCCGTGTAGACGAGCGCTGCGAGCACCAGCGACCCGCTGAGTTGCAGGCATTGCATCGTGACGAGGTACCGGCGCCGGTCGACGGCGTCGGCGATCGCGCCCGCCAGCAACGACAAGAACACGAGCGGTCCGAGCTGGACGAACTCCTTCAGGCCGAGCAGGCGCGCGTTGTCGAAGTTCTTCTGCAGGTACGCACCGATGATGACGTTCTGCATCCACGTACCGACGTTGGAGGCGAACAGGCCCATCCAGAAGACTCGGAAGTCGCGGTGACGCAGCGCCGCGCGGGCCGTGCCCCGCTGGATCGGTACGTCACCTTCCTCGAGCGCCTCCGCGATCTGCTCGACCGGCAGCTCGCCGGTGCGGTGGGCATCCATCGCTCGTCGACGCTACCGACGAGCATTACGTCCGCCGGAACGGGATTGCCGTGCGCGCCACGCCGGCGAACGCGATGATCACATCGTGACGTGGGGATATCGCCCTCCGGATGCGAGCCGCGGCGTGGAACCTCGCCGCGAGCCCAATGAACGCGGCAGCGAACACGACAGCGACGCCGACGAGAGTCCTGGTCCTCGCGCCGCCGACCTGGCGCGCTGGCCGGGAGGCCTCCTCAACCCTCGAACCGGTCGGCCCGCCCCACCGGAGTGGCGGCCCGAGCCGCCAATCCCTGCGCGTGTGCCGCCTTCACCAGCGCGCGGCGGCACGCCGGGAAGGATTCTCGGAGCGTTGGTCGCGGCGACCATTCTCGCCGCGATCGTGTTGCCGTTGATCGTCGGCGAGATTTCTCGCCAGAACACCGCCCTGCGGCCGCTGCCGACGTTCGCCAATCCGGACGACACCGCGGGCACGGGTTCGGAGGTCACCGATCCTCTCACTGGGTCGACGATCGATCGACCCGACGAGCCGCTCGCGTTGGGTGCCTCGTTCGACGTCGGCGCGTGGTCGGTCACCGCGCAGTCCGCGGACCTCGACGCGAACGATGTCGTCGCTGCTACGAACCAATTCAACGAACCGCCACCGATCGGGAGCAACTTCGTGCTCGTCGCGCTCGAGGCCGTGAACCATGGCGCGGAGCCCGCATCGATCGTCGGCGAGCTGCTGATCGAGTTGCGCGACGCGAAGGGGACGGCACACGATCGCTTCGAGTGCGGGGTGATCCCCGACCCGCTCGACAACGACGAGTACGCGGTCGGCGCGGGCCCGGTCGGCAACGCCTGTTTCGTCGTTCCGGTCGCAGTGCTCGACAACGCGCTGCTCGAGGTGACGGCGTACACCGAGTTCAACGCGCCACCCGTGCAGTGGCGGCTCGGCGGCTTTCCGCGTTGACATGCACGATCGCCTCAGCCGCTCGTCAGCGGCTCCGTGCCGATGATCAAATCGGCATGGAGCCGCTCGAGTGCGCCGTCATCGAGACCGAGCTCGTCGCGTAGCACCGTGTGCGTGTCGCGTCCGAGCGTGGGCGCCGCGGTGTGCCAGAACCGGTCCGGCCCGCGATCGAAGCGAACGGGGAATCCCGGGAAGAAGTGCTCACCGACATCGGGATGCGTGAGCGGCTCGTAGTATCCGCGAGCCTGCAGCTGGCGATCGTCGAGCGTCGCGTGCCCTGGAATCATCGCGAGCGCCACCACCCCCGACGCGAGCAGCTCGGCCTGCGCATCCTCCTTCGTACGAGTCGCGCACCATGCCGCGCGAGATGCGGCGTCGAGCGGATCCGATGCACCGTCGACCGCGATCCACTCGTCGTTGCCGGCGCACCGGTAGACGCCGCCCTCGCCGCGACGTCCGAGCACTTCGCCGGTCGTTTGGTGACGGATGACCTGCTCTGCCGTCATGCCGACGGCGACGTCGACCATCGGCACCTCGACGAGGATCCCGCAACCGGTCGCGTCACGATGCGCGAGACCGGCCAGCACTCCGAGCGCAGCGTGCGCGCCCACGGCGGGATCCACGACCCCACCGGCGATGATCGGCGGCCCTCCCTCGTAGCCGGTCACCCACGCCATGCCGGTCAGCTGTTCCATCGTCTGCGCGAACCCCGGACGGTCGCGCCACGGGCCGGTGAGCCCGAAGGCGGGAAGCCTGAGCATCACCAAGCGACCGTTCACCGACCGCAGCGCCTCCCAGTCGAGCCCGAAGTCCTCCATCACCCGCGGCGTGAAGTTCTCACAGACGACATCCACGCGGGCCGCGAGCTGCTTGGCGATCTCGACGCCCTCCGGGCGTGTCAGGTCGAGCGTGATCCCACGCTTGTTCAGGTTCACCGCGTGGAAGAGCGCCGACATCTCGTAGTAGCGCGGCTCCTGGTGGGAACGCACCATCCCGGAGAAACGGATCCCGTCGGGCCGCTGCACGGACTCCACCTTGATCACCTCGGCGCCCATCGCCGCGAGCCAGGCGGTCGCGAACGGACCCGCCCAGAACGCCGTGAAGTCGAGGACGCGGATACCCGCGAGCGGTGGTGGTAGTCGCGGTGTCGACGACCACGCCGTTGACGCCCTCGCCGGACGATCGGTCGCGAGCCATGGCCGATGGTCGACGTGCTCGCCGACCCGCGGAGCAGGAGTGAGAACGCGGTCGTCGAGGCCGTGGAAGCGCCAGGGCGCGCGAGGCCGAGAGAACGCGGCGCCCGGTTGTCGCACAAATACCTCCCGTTCGGCGAGATGTGCGAAGCGTGGGAGCAGTTCGCCGTTGCCGACGACCGCGACCGGCACACGCGCGGCGTAGCAGATCGTGTCGAGCTCCTCGGCGGTGTGTGCCTCGGTGAAGTCGTGGAGGAGCCGGTTCACCTCTCCCGCCCGCAGGAACCTGCCGATCATCGTGTGCAGCTCGGTGTCGGTCACGAGATCTTCGCGGCCCATTGCCCCGAGCAGAGCCTTCCACTGCGCGCTCGTCACGGTCGTGATGCCGACATAGCTGCCGTCGCCGGTCGGCTCGTTGCCCGGGATCATGACGAACCGGAACGTCTGCCCGTTGCCGCCAGGGAACCGCGCCATGAGGGTCGGCAGCGTCAGCATCGTGAGGTGCATGGCCTCGAGCTTCGCGATGTCGAGGAACTCAGCGGCACCCGTCTCGCGCGCCCGGCGCCATGCGGTGATCGCAGACAACGCACCGAACGCACCGGTGACGTACTCGCCGAGCCGCCCACCGATCGTGAGCGGCGTCTGCCCCATGTGCCCGTGACCCGACAGGGCTCCGCTGCGCGCCTGCAACACCTCTTCGGTCATCCCGGCAGCGTTCAACGCGTCGTCGGGGCCGCCGTGACCGAGGGCGGAGAGATCGACGGTGACGAGCGCCCGCGCATCGACCACCGGAAAATCTCGCGGCATCGGATCGTTGCGGATGACGATGTCGGCGGTCTCGATCCAGCGCGACGGTTCGCCGGTGATCGAACGCTGCGAGGTCGTGAGGTAGGCGAACAGCCCGTCGCCGCGCAGCGCGTGCCCGCCGGATGGCTCCCACTGGACGACGTCGGCGCCGAGATCGGCGAGCAGCTTGGTGCAGTACAGACCGGCAAGATCGCTGGTCGCCGCGAACACCCGAAGATCGTCGAAGATCACTGCGGCCCGCGTCCGGTGCCGATCGGCCTGAACATGGGCACGATGACCTCGCGCCCCGGCACTGTCGCGAACGACAACGGGCGGAAGGCGACCTCCATCGGTTGATCGGCGACAAGCGGGCGGCTCTCATCGTCGACGACGAGCGTGCACAACCGAACGGCGGGGTCCTCCTCGAGCGCGACGAGCGCGGTCACGAACGGAACCATTGCTGCGAACGCCGGGAGAAACGGGCGCTGCACGACCGCCCAGGAGAACAGCGACGCGCGACCGCTGACCAGCGCCCATTCGAGCGCATGGCCGCACACCGGACAGGCATCGTGTGGGTACCAGTCGAACCTCGCACACCCCGCGCATCGCGTCACGCGTAGCTCATGGTCGGCCGCCGCGGCGAAGAAGGGCGCGACGATCGGGTCCGCGACGTCGGGGAGCGGGAAGTCGGCGCGCTGGATCGCCATCGCTTCAGCGATCGATCCCGAGCACGAGCGTGCTCGCCATATGACCCGTGTAGCCGCCGTAGACGGCGATCTCACAGTCGGGGACCTGGGCGCCCGCGGTGCCGCGGAGCTGCCGCACGCATTCGATGACGTGCGCGATGCCCAGCACGTACGCGTGCGAGATGAGCCCGCCGTGGGTGTTGTAGGGCAGCTGCCCGGAGTCGTACCGCAGTGCTCCGGACGCCGCGAACGCACCCGCTTCACCCTTGGCGCAGAAACCCATGTCCTCGATCTGCATGAGGGAGACGACGGTGAATGGGTCGTAGCAGTTGAGCACGTCGACGTCGTCCGGCGTGATCCCCGCCATCGCCCACGCTCCCGGCGCCGAGAACACCTGCGGCGTGCTCGTGAAGGCTCGCTGCTGCGACCAGTGCGTGCCGGTGGCGGAGTACCCCTCGCCGACGCCAAGGACCCATGCGGGCGGTTGCGCCAGGTCGCGCGCCCGCGCCGCGTCGGTCACGACGTACGCGGCGCCGCCGTCGGAGATGGGGCACGAGTCGAACAGGCACAGCGGCTCCGCGAGCATCGGGGCGGCGAGGTACTCGTCGAGGGTGAGGGCGCGGTGGTGGAACACGGCGCCGGGGGTCTGGTTGGCATGTGCCCGCAACGTGACGGCGACGGCACCGAATTGTTCGCGCGTCGTGCCGAAGTCGATCATGTGCCGCCGCATGATCGTCGCGAAGTAGACCGGCTGTGGGAACCATCCGAACGGGACCTCGAGGTTCTGCTTCAGGCTCTGCTGGGCATGCACCTCTCCCGGGCCGCCCGTCATCTCGGCACGCTCGGTCGCCCACGCGACAGGGAAGACGTTGAGCACGTACCGCGCATCGCCCCGAGCGATCGCCGACGCTGCGAGGTGCGGCGCGGTGGCGGCCCACGCCATCCCCCCGCCCCACGGCGACGACCACATCGAGTGGGTCGTGTCGAAGTAACGGTGGAAGTCGTCCACGCCGAAACCGGCGAACGCGCCGGAGAACATGAGGCCGTCGATGTCGCTTGGCGTCAAGCCGGCGTCGGCGATCGCACGCTCGGCGGCCTCGGCGCCGATCTCGGTTGCGGTGCGCCCGCTCGCCTTCGTGTACTCCGTCTCTCCGATGCCGACGATCGCGACCTCCCCCCGCACGTCGTCGAGGTCGACCGCATGTCCCCAACTCTCCATCTCAGGCGAAGTTAACCCGGATCTGACGCTCCGTCAGGTGCGGCGATACGTTCCAACGCCATGAGTATGCCTACTGAGACGGGCGTCATCGACCTGATGCTCGGCTTCCCGATCGACGACCGGCGCGCGCACTACGAGTTCATGAAGCCGCTGCTGCACGATCGCGAATCGGCGGAGGATTTCGAGTTCCCTGCGCAGTACATGTTCAAAGCGCCTCCACACTTCGAGGAGAAGACCGACAAGGTCGCCCATCTCGTGGAGCTGATGGACCACTACGGCATCGACAAGGGCATGGTCGGCGCGCGCCATGTCGGCGACCTCGGGTACGAGGCAATCAAGCGGTTCCCGGATCGCTTCTTCGGATCCCTCGAGGTACGGCCGAACGACGGCATGGACGGCGTTCGCGATCTCGTGCGCGCATACGAAGAGGTCGGCATCAAGGCCGCAACGGCCTTTCCCGCAGGGATGAACCCCCAGGTGCCGATCAACGACAAGAAGTTCTTTCCCATCTACGCCAAGTGCATCGAGCTCGACATCCCGATCTGTGTCTGCGCGGGCGTACCCGGACCACGGTTGCCGTTCGCGCCGCAATACGTCGGGCTGATCGACGAGGTGTGCTGGTACTTTCCCGAGCTGAGGTTCGTCACTCGCCACGGCTGTGAGCCATGGGCCGACCTCGCCGTGAAGCTGATGCTGAAGTGGCCGAACCTGTACTACTCGACGAGCGCGTTCGCACCGAAGTACTACCCGAAGGAAGTCGTGCACTTCGCGAACACGCGGGGCGCCGACAAGGTGATGTTCGCCGGCTACTTCCCGATGGGGCTGTCGCTCGAGCGGATCTTCTCGGAGCTACCGCAGGTGCCCTTCCGCGATCACGTGTGGCCCAAGTTCCTCCGGGAGAACGCGATTCGCGTCTTCAAGCTCGATGAGTGAGCCAGACGTCAACACCGCCTTTGCCGAGGCCGTCGGCGGTGGCGTCGTCGATCTGATGATGGGCATCCCGGCGACGGCCGCGGAACGCAAGGCCCAGCACTACGACAAGTTCGCGAGCCAGATCCTCGACAAGGAGGCACGCGAGCAGTTCACGTTCCCCGCGCAGTACATGTTCAAGGATGTTCCCAGCTACGACGAGATCCATGACCCGATCGAGCTCCTCGTCACCGAGATGGATCGCTTCCACATCACACGCGGGATGATCAACGTCTCGACGAACCCGAGGGCCCGGCAGGCGGTGGCCGATCACCCCGACCGGTTCATCGCCAGCATGGACGTCGACCCGAATCAGGGAATCGAGGCGGTGCGTGCCCTCGAGGCCGGCGTCGCCGAACTCGGGGTGCGTTCGGCACAGCTCTTCCCCGCCGGGCTCACACCGCAGGTACCGATCAACGACAAGAAGCTGTACCCGCTGTACGCGAAGTGTGTCGAGCTCGACATCCCAATGTTCGTCAACGCGGGCGTGCCCGGCCCTCGCATCCCGATGGACTGCCAACGCGTCGAGCACATCGACGAGGTCTGTTGGTTCTTTCCTGAGCTGCAGCTCGTGATGCGACACGGCGCGGAGCCGTGGACCGCGTTGGCCTGCAAGCTCATGCTCAAGTGGCCGAACCTCTGGTACTGCACGAGCGCGTTCGCACCGAAGCACTACCCCGCTGACATCGTGCACTTCGCAAATACCCGCGGCGCCGACAAGATCATGTACGCCGGCTACTACCCAATGGGATTGTCGCTCGAACGCATCTTCTCCGAGCTGCCGAACGTCCCGTTCCGTGACCATGTGTGGCCGAAGTTCCTGCGCGAGAACGCGCGCCGAGTGTTCCGCCTGTGACACGACCGCACTACCGTCGGTACAGTCACGCGATGCGCAAGGCCATGTCAGTCATCGTCGTTGCCGTCGTCGCTCCACTGCTGCTCGTCGCCTGCGAACGCCGCGACGTGTCGACCGTGGCTCGACCGCACGAAGCGATCGTGCTCACCGGCGGGCAGGTCCCGGGACTCCAGGGCATCGCACCGAACCGGCTCGTCGCATTCCGATTCCGGTACGGCACATGGGAGCAGATCCCGGTCCAGGTCGACGAGCGGGCCGTCGTCGACCTCGCCGTCGTCAAGAACCAGGCTCCGATCGGGAAGACGGCGCTGCTGTACACGGATCCGAACACGTTCACCGGCGCCGACCCGAACACGAATGTCGACGCCGACGACGAGATCGCCTTCATGGTGAAGGACCTGTTCGGCGAGGCGCACGACATCGATGACGACGTCCTGAACGTGCACTACACGCTCGATCAGCCTGCGAACACGACTGCCGGGAGCGGCGTCGAGGTCGAGGTGAACGACCCGCTCGGCAGCGACCGACGCGCCTGGGTGTACCTCTTCCGAAGCAACGGGACACTCGATCCGGCCGCCGGCCGCGTGCCGATCGACTACGAGTTCGTATTGGAGTCCGGCAACTACAAGACGACGTACAACATCGGCGCCGGGCCGAACCCGGAGAACTCGTCGGTCACGACGGGCAGTTACTCGATGAGCTTCCCGGATCGCTGGAACGTCGACGTGCTGTCGTTGACGACGCCAGGATCGTCCGGGGTCGACATCCTCGACGGGCACAAGGCAGGTTTCGCCGGCAGTTGCTCGCGTTCGGAGGGGACGTTCGCCGCTGGTGCAGGGGCGATGATCGCGAACAAGACCGGGCCGGTGCGCGCCATCCGCTCGTATCTGGGGGCGAACAGCGGCACGTACACCCAGCGCGACCATCTCATGTACGAGACCAGGGTCGACGTCATCACATATCTCCGCGTGCACACAATCCCTCCGCTGCGAGACTGGATCGACTACAGCCCGGCGTCGTCGGGCATGAAGTTCTCGGCGGACACGAACACTGCCGGGGTCACGATCGACGGCAATCCCGACGCGTTCCCGACCGCGTTCGCCGAGTGGGAGATGGCGGCCGGAAGCCAGGGTTCGGTCGTGCACACGGGAGTGCTCAGCACCAACATCGCGGGGCTGGAGGCGAATCTCCTCCACTACTACAGCGACGACACGACACCGCCGGAGCAGCAGTGCACGGGCGACGCGTTCCAGTACGGCGCGAGCGGCACCGGTGTCAACCAGGTCGTGCCCTGCACCGACCCGGTGACGAACTGCACCGAGTTCCTCACGACCACGCGGCGAATGACCATGCTCAAGGCGAACGCGGCAACGTCGACGGCTGCGCTGCTCGGTCAGCAGCAAGCCAACCCGCTCACGCTGACGATCACGGCCTTCACGCCTTGACGCACGCCGAGGGGCCGCTGGCCGGGATCAGGATCGTCGAGCTACCGAACATCGGTCCGCTCCAGCACGCGGGGATGATCCTCGCCGACCTCGGCGCCGAGATGTTGCGGCTCGACCGCAAGGCACACGTCGACGCCGGGAGCGGCCTCCAGGGGCCGTACACACCGATGTCGGTGCTCGACCGTGGCCGCCGCTCGGTGGGTATCGATCTCAAGCATCCGGCCGCGGCCGGCGTCGTCGCCCGCCTCATCGACCACGCCGACGTGCTCGTCGAAGGATTCCGGCCAGGGGTCGCCGAACGCCTGGGGGTCGGGCCCGACGTCCTGCTCGCCCGGAACCCGCGCCTCGTCTACGGGCGCATGACCGGTTGGGGTCAGAACGGTCCGCTCGCCAACGACGTCGGCCACGACATCAACTACATCTCGCTCGCCGGCGTGCTCGCGCACGTCGGCAGCCCCGGCGGACCTCCGGTGCCTCCGATCAACCTCGTCGGCGACTTCGGCGGCGGATCGATGTTGCTCGTGATCGGGGTGCTCGCCGCCCTCGTCGAGCGCGGCACGAGCGGCAAGGGCCAGGTCGTGGACGCGGCGATGGTCGACGGTAGCGCTCTCCTGATGAGCATCTTCTTCGCGATCGAACAGCTCGGAGCGTGGGGTCCGCGCGGCACCAACCTGCTCGACGGCGGCGCCCACTTCTACGGCGTCTACGAGTGCAGCGACGGCGAGTACGTCAGCATCGCGGCGTTCGAGCCGCAATTCTACGCGAACCTCGTCGAGCTGATCGCGCAGTTCGGTTTCGAGGATCTCGACCTCGCGCAGCAGATGGACAAGCGACAGTGGCCCGCGCTGCGCGCTCGCTTCGCAACGATGTTCGCGACTCGCTCGCGCGCCGAATGGGTCGACTTCTTCACAGGGCACGAGATCTGCTTCGCACCGGTGCTCACCATGGGTGAGGCCCGCAGCCACCCGCACAACGTCGCGCGGGCGACGTTCGCTGCGATCGAAGGGGTCGAGCAGCCAGCACCGGCGCCGCGCTTCTCCCGCACGCCCGGCGCGATCCAGAACGCGCCCCGCCCAGCCGGAGCCGACACCGACGACGCGCTCCAAGGGTGGGGCTTCTTGGCCGACGAGATCGCCGTGCTCCGCGACGAGGGCGTGGTGGCGTAGGGTCGCGGGTGAGCCTCGAGCGCCGGGGCTCGCGACTCGCTCCCGGGAGGTCGCCATGCCCATCCTCTTCGGTTGGGGCAAGACCACGGTCAGGGACCACGGTGACTGCATCGCGGCGAGCTGTCCGCGCTGTCACAACAGCATCGTGTTGCGTCACGTGCTGCTGACGGTGTGGTTCACGCTGTTCTTCATCCCGCTCATCCCGTACAAGCGTCGCCGGATGCTCGTCTGCCCAATCTGCAACTGGTCGCGGGAGGTGCCGAAGGAAGCGATCGTGCTCACCGACGAGATGACAGCGATCACCGCGCAGTGGCGTGCGGGAACACTCCCGGCCGACGACTACGAGCGCAGGGTCGCGGCCTATTGGTCCTTCCAGACCGGCGGGGCTCAGCCGCCCGCTTCGATCGACGCGATCACGGACCACCCGGACGCGATCACCGACGTCCAGGAGCTCCAGGATCCGCCGCCGCCTCCACCGAGCTGACGGGCCACGCGAGCACCCGGTCCGGCCGCACGGCAACCCGCACCTCGGAACCGGTCGCGGGTGGATCGTCGGCCCGCACGAGCAGCGGCACGCCCGAGCCACGGTCGGTGCGATCGACCTCGACGACGAATCCCCCGCGCTCCGGCCGCACGCACGTGACCCTCGCCACCCACGAACCCTCCGGCGAGAACGACACTGCCCGTAGCGGCACGACCACGCGGTATCCGCCGGCCGGCCAGCGGCCAACGATGGTGCCCCACGGGGTCGCGAGGCCCGCGTCGCTCGCACGCGCGTCAACGGCCGGCGGGTTGCCGACGAAGTCGCTGACCCACTCGTCGCGCGGTGCGCTCCACACGACCGAGGGCGAACCCTCCTGGATGATCCGACCGTCGCGGAGCAACACGACCCGGTCGGCGAGAGCGAACGCCTCGTCCTGATCGTGGGTCACCACGATCGCCGGGAGCCCGGTCGCTCCGATGAGCGCACGCAGGTCGGCGACGAGGCGGTCGCGCAGGCGTCGGTCGAGCGCCCCGAGGGGTTCGTCGAACAACAACAAGCGCGGATCCGACGCGAGTGTGCGCGCCAGCGCGACACGTTGGCGTTCTCCGCCCGACAACGAGTTGATCGACCGCCGCGCGAAGCCGGCGAGGCCCATTTGCTGCAAGAGCACCTGCACGCGATCGTCGCGTTCGGCACCGTCGATCCCGCGGACACGCAACGCGTAGCCGACGTTCGCACCGACGTCACGGTGCGGGAACAGCGCAAGGTCTTGGAACACCACGCCGAAGTGGCGCAGATGTGGCGGCTGGCGGGCGAGGTCGATCCCGTCGAACGTGACGCGACCTGCGGCGAGTGGTTCGAGGCCGGCGATCGCCCGCAGGAGTGAGGTCTTCCCGCTCCCGCTCGGGCCGAGCACGACCACAGTTTCGCCCGGCGCGACGACAAGGTCGATGCCGGCGCACACCGTCGAGCCGCCGCGCACGACGGTCACCCGCTCGACGCGAAGAGTCATGCCCGCCGGTCCCGAACGTTCGCCCAGCCCCCACCGCGTTCGGTCAACAGCACGATCACGGTGGTGAGCGCACCGAGCGCGATCGCCAATGCTCGGGCGCCCAGCACGTTGCGATCCCCTGGTTGGCCGAGCAACCGAGCGATCGCGAACGGCGCGGTCGGCGTGCCCTCGCGCGCCAACAGCGCGGTCGCACCGAACTCTCCGAGAGAGATTGCCGCAGCGAACCCGACGCCCACCGAGAAGGATCTGGCCGCGAGCGGCAGGTCGACATCTCGCCACGCTCGCGAAGGGGCAGCGCCCAGCGTGCCCGCTGCCTCGCGCCACCGAGGATCGATCGACCGCAGCGCGGGCAGCACCGCGCGCACGACGAACGGCACCGCGACCGCGGCGTGAGCGAGCGGCACGATCCACCAGTGGGCGCGCAACTCGAGCGGCGGTTCGTCGAAGGTGATGAGGTAGCCGTAGCCGAGCGTCACCGCCGACACTCCCAATGGGAGCATCAATACCGCATCGAGACCACGGCGCGAGCGGGTGCGCCGACCCGCGAGAGCGAACGCCGCGAGACCCCCCACCACACCCGCGACGACGGTCGCGACAGCGCAGAATCGCAACGACGTTCCGAGTGCTTCGATCGGTCGCACCGCGAGCGCGGTGTCGTCGCTGACCAGGGCACGCGCCGCCGCCAGGCTGAAGCTGCCGCGCGGGCGCAACGCGCTGAAGAACAGCACGGCGAGTGGCAAGCCAACGATCGCGACGGCGGGAGCGACCGCCGCGGCGACGAGCAACGGCGAGCGCGCTCGCAGGGCTTGCGGGACACGAGCGACCTCGACGTTCGGCCGCCCGGCCCACGACGCGAGCCAGAGCACGACCACGACGACGACAAGTTGCACGAGGGTGAGGGCTGCGGCGCGATCCAGGGCGAGCGTTCGCGCCGATCGCCAGATTTCGATCTCGATCGTCGCCGTTCGCGCGTCGCCGAGCACCGCGATCACGCCGAAGCTCGTGAAGGAGAACAAGAACGTGATCAGGGCCGCGGCGGCGATGGAAGGCGCCAGTCGTGCGGCGGTCACATCGAGGAACGCTCGCGGCGGTGAAGCCCCAAGGGTTTGCGCAGCGTCCTCTTCGGTCGGGTCGAGCTGGGCCCACGCCGCACCGACGATCCGTGCGACGACGGCGACGTTGAACGCGGCGTGGGCGAGCACGATCGCGAGCAAGCCACGATCGAGGAACGACCGGACGGCGATGCCCATCACCACGGTCGGCAGCACGAACGACACGGTGAACAACGCTCGTACGACTGCCGCGCCCCGCCAACGCCGGCTCGTCGCCCACGCGGCCGGCAGCCCGACCAGCAGCGTGAGCCCCGTCGAGAGCGCGGCCTGCTCGACGGTGAACGCGATGACTCGGCGCGATCTCGAGCTCCGGAACAGATCCTCGAGCGCATCGAGCGCGAGCGATCCCTCGGGAGCGAAGCCACGGCGAAGGATCGCGGCGAGCGGCCACGCCACCATGACGAGCGCGAACAGCGCCGGGAGTAGCGCCGCGAGGCGCCGTGCTCGCCCCGACACTTCCGCGCCCGCGTTCACGACAGCACGATGTCGATCCACCGGTCGATGAGGCCCTCGCGGCCGGCGTCGATCTCGTCGGCGGTGAGGCTGACCGGGTCGCCCGCCACCAACGCGAACTGCTCGAACACCGCCGGCAGTCGAGCTTCGTCGACGGCCGGAAACACGAACATCGAGAGCGGCAACTGCTCCTGGAACTCGGGCGAGAGCATGTACTGCACGACTTGCTCAGCCTCGTCAGCATGCTGAGAGTTCGCGAGGACCCCCGCGTACTCGACCTGCCGGAAGCATGCGTCGTCGACGACACCCACGTTCGTGTCGTCGCGCGGCGGGTCGGCGAACACCACGTCGGCGGGAGGGCTCGACGCGTAGCTCAGCACGATCGGACGGTCGCCGCCACCACCTGCGGTGAACTCGACCTGGTACGCCTGCGTCCAATCGCCGACGACGAGCACATCGTTGGCGGCGAGCTGCTGCCAGTATTTCTCCCAGTCGTCGACCGCGACGCTCGTCGCGAGCAAGAACGCGAGCCCCGGCGAGCTCGTCGACGGATCCTCGACGACGGTGAGCCCACGGTATGCAGGGTCGACGAGATCGTCGATCGTGTTGGGCGGGTCGATGCTGCGCGAGGCGAACCACTCGATGTCGTAGTTGAAACAGACGTCGCCATAATCAACCGGAACGATCCGGTGTGTGTCGAGTCGCGCAGTGAACGTGTCGCCCACCCCGTTCGTGTCGTACTCGCGCACCTCGAAGATCTCTGCGGCGAGCGCCCTCGAAAGGAACGTGTTGTCGATCCCGTAGATCGCGTCACCCTGCGGGTGCTCGCGGTCGAGCACGGCTTGGTTCGTGAGCGTGCCGGCGTCCTCGCCGCGCAGCACCCGCACCTTGATCCCGGTGCGCTCGGTGAACGGCGCGAACAGGTCCGGCTTCTCGGGGAACGACGAATGCGTCAGCAGCGTGACCGTCACCGGTTCGCCGCCGTCGGCGCCGCAGGCGACGGCCGCGGTCATCAGCGCGATCAGCCCGGCCAAGCGGACCAGCCGGACCAGCCGGGCTCCGATCATGATCGTTCGCTTCATTGCTCGCCTCCCAGCGGTTGCACAACGAACAGGGTCCCCGCCCCGATACGCACCGATGCGGTCGCGGCAACCAATTCGTTGCTGATCCCGCGGGTCGAGCCCGCGGTCAGCGTCTCGCCGTGGAGCGGCCAGCGAAGGCCCTTCGTCGACACGTCGTCGACGGCACCGGCGATCGGCAGCAGCGACACGATCGACCGCGGCACACCCACGATCGTGCGTTCTGCGCCGGGGTGGACCACCGAGATCCACGCATTGCCGAGCGCTGCGTCGACGGTGACCGCGCGGAGCCTCGGATGCGCGAGCAGCAGCGCGTTCGCCAGGAAGTGGTCGAGTCGAGGCCCGACACCTCCGTCGACGACCACGAGGCGACCGACACCGAAGGCGAGCGCCGTGTCGAGCGCGAGGTCGAGGTCGGTCGCGTCCTTGTCGCGCGCGTGCTGCTCGATCCGAGTACCGCGCCGGCGGGCCTCCGCGAGCCGCACATCCGACACCGAGTCGAGATCGCCGACAAGGACGTCGACGGTAAGGCCGAGCGCGTCGGCGGCATGTATGCCACCGTCGGCCGCGATCACGACGTCGGCCGCTGGGAGCCGCGCGCGAACTTCCGCCGCTGCTGGTGTGACCGGTCCACAGACGGCGATCGCGGTCGCCGCTGCCTGCGCGTGCTGCGCCGCACCTTGCGCGGCACCTTGCGCGTCATCGACGCCCATCGCTGAATCCCTTCGCCGGCATTACCCGGAGCAGGTTCGAGGGGTCGGCGACGGTCTCGGTCGCCCTCTCAGCCCGGCTTCCCCGAGCTCCCCGGCCTTCTTCGTACGGAGTGTACGCCCGGCGTGCTCGGGCCGGGGTGAGGGTGAGGGCGGATGTCAGGGATGGAGCGCGAACGCCACGGCGCCACCCTCGACGGCCGCGGGCGAGCCACGTTGCTTCGCCGAGCCGAACGCGATGACGAGACCCTTCGCGGTGGTGATCCAGTAGCCGTCGCCCGTCGGCGCGCTCACGATGTCGACGACCGGCCCGAAGCCGCAGCCGTACACGTCGCCTGTTCGCGACGCGTCGCCGAACGCGTACACGCGGCCGTACTCGGACAACACGTAGTAGCCGTCACCGCTCGGCGTCGCTGCGAAGCCGACGAGCTCGACGACGACGCCCCGCTCGCGAGGCTCGCCGAAATGTCCTGCATCACCGAAGGCGTGGATCACGCCGTCGCCGGTGAGGAGCCAGTAGCCGGCACCCGACGGGGTGCGCTCGAGCCCGACGACGGGCGCCCTGAGCGCCTTGTTCGCCAGCGACCCGAACGACCCGGCGTCTCCGAAGGCGAAGACGCCGCCGTCCTCGGTCGCCAGCCAGTAGCCGCTGCCGGAGGTCGTCGCTTCGATACCCACGACGCCGACGCCGAGGCTCGCGTTGCCGAGTGACCCGCGCCCTCGCGCGTCACCAAACGGGAACACCCCGCCGGTGCGTGTCGCTTGCCAGTAGCCCGCGCCCGTCGACGTGACCGCGACGCCGACGACGGGCGCACCCGCGCCCACCGCCTGCGCACCCCCGAGCTTCCGCGACGCGCCGAATTCGTACGATCGACCGGAGGATCCAACGACCCAGTAGCCGGCGCCCGCATCGCCGGTTGTCGTCGCCCCGGCGGGTGTGCACGGCATCGTCAGCCCGTAGTGCGAGAGCATTGGTTTGTACATCCGGTCGACGATGTAGGTGCCATAGTCCGGCGCCGTCGCCCAGATCGCGATCCCGCTCGCACCGCCGAACAGTTCCCAGTACGGCGCGATGCCTCGGCGATCGGACGGCGCGTAGGCGAGACGGCCCGGCGTGTTCGCGATCGAGGGATCCGCGTAGCTGCGCAGCTTGTGGATCTGGGTTCGCACACCGATCTCCGGGCTGGCGAAGCAGCGTGACGGGTTCCCGCCCCGAGCAGCTTCCGCGAGCTCCGCCGCGCAGGTCGTGCCGATCGCGCGACCGTCGTACGCGTACATGCCCGCGAAGTTGTTGAACGCGGGGCGGATCTGACCGCGGTCGTTGAAGTAGAGCCACCCGGTCTCGAGCATCGACTGCGCGAAGGCGATGTCGCCGCGCACGCCGTCCTTGCGACCTTCATCGATGAACAGCTGTGCGAGGCGCTCGACGTCGCCGTTCAACGTCGGGATCCGGGCGAAGTCGTGGCCCTTGCGGTCGTAGTAGTACGCAGCGAGCTGTCGCGCGGTCAGCACGTTTCGGCCCATTACCGGGGTCCCTGGCTCCTCGCCGTGCGCAGGCACCGCGGCGATCGCGACGAGCACCGCCGCTGCGGCGATCAGCACTGCGAGCACGGCGCCGGCAAGCGGCAACACGTCTCGGCGGGGGCGGGCCAGGGAGATCTTCATTCGGCGTGATCTTCATCGGAAGATGCGCGAATTGCTTGAGCTGCCCGGTCAATGACCGTAGCCAACCTTCGTCGCGCACCCCAACGGTTCGTAATGGATCTCGCGCTGACCAGGGGCTATGCGGTGGGCGCCTCCGCCGCGAGTTGCGCCGCGATCTCGCGTGCGCGGCGGTAATCGGGTTTCGCGTTCGGGTGTCGCGGCACCTGATCGATCAGGAACAGGCGGCGTGGCAACTTGTAGCTCGCGATGAGCTCACCGGCGACGGCGCGCAACGCGTCGAGCGACGGCGCGGCGCCGGGTTCAGCCTGCACGAGCGCGCACACGGCCTCGCCCCATCGTTCGTCAGGGACGCCGACGACGATCGCGTCGACGACATCGTCGTGCGCCTTCAGCGCGCCTTCCACTTCTTCCGGAAAGATCTTCTCGCCCCCGGAGTTGATGCTCACCGAGCCGCGACCGAGCAGCGTGATCGTGCCGTCGGCCTCGACCTTGGCGAAGTCGCCGGGAATCGACCACCGCTTGCCGGCCCGGTCGACGACGAACGTCTCCTCGGTTTTCGCCTCGTCCTTGTAGTAGCCGATCGGGATGTTGCCACCGCGGGCGACCTTGCCGATCTGACCGCTGCCCGGCACGACCGGCTCGAGGTCCTCGCCCAGCACCACGGAGTCGAGCGACGCGGTCACTGTGGTGATGCCCTCGGTTCGTTCGGCTCCCTTCTCGACGATTCGGAACCCGTTCATGCCGGTCTCGGACGAGCCGATGGCATCGAGCATCATCGTGTGGTCGGGCAACGTCGCGCGCCAGTAGGCCTTGAGGCTCGGCGAGAAGATGGCGGCCGTGCTGGCGAACGACAATACGCACGAGATGTCGATCTCGTCCTTCATCTTCTCGTACGCGTCCTTGAGCGGCCTCGCCATCGCGTCACCAATGAACCCGATCGTGTTCACGCGGTGTTCGTGCACGAGCCTCCACACCTGCTCCGCGTCGAACTGACGCGGTAGGACGGCGGTGTTGCCTTCGAACAATGTGCGCTTGATGCCGAACTGGCCTGCGCCGTGCATCAGCGGCGCGGTCTGGAGCGTTACGAGCCCGCCGGCTGCGTCGGTGTTGATGGCGTCGGCGAGCGCCGACGGCGACGTGACCTTCACGTTGGTGAACACGTCGACGCCGCCCGCGAGCGCGAAGAACACGTCCTCCATCCGCCATATCACGCCCTTTGGCATGCCGGTCGTCCCGCCGGTGTACAGGAGATAGACGTCGTCGTCGCTGCGTTCCTCGAAGTCGCGGTCGGGGGACTGCCCAGCCACCGCGGCTTCAAAGTCGAGCGCCTCGGGGATTGCGCCCGCTTCGGCAGCGGAGCCGTCGCCGATACGCACGAACGTCGCCAGACGGGGCTGCGCATCGCGCGCGCTCGCGAGCAGCGTTTCGTACTCCACGGCGTAGATGCACGCGACCGGGTCGGCGTTGCCGAGCATGTAGCGAAGCTCAGGTTCGGTGTAGCGGAAGTTGACGTTCACGATCGAGCAGCGGATCTTGTAGATCGCGAACAGTGCCTCGACCCACTCAAGACAGTTCTGGGCATACACCGCGAGGTGATCGTGTGGTCGCACTCCGCACGCCAGGAGGGCGTGGGCCAACCGGTTCGCTCGCGCCTCGAGCTCGGCGTAGGTGACCCGGCGTCGTTCGTCGATGACCGCGACGCGATCGGGGACACGGTCGACTGCCTGCTCGAACAGGTCGGCGAAGTGGTAGTGCCACCGAGACTCCCTCATCCGACGGAACCTAGAACAGGTTCCAGCGGCGCCTCAAACAGTGGTGCGCGGAGCCGCGCCGACGTTCGCCGAAGAGCGCAGCGGGTTCTCTGGGATCAACGAGGCGAGCAGGCGATGCTCGTCGTGTGGCCGAGATCGTCGGTGATCTTGACTTGTGAGGTCGCCACGATCGTCTGGCCGATCGCCGCGACGAACATGCCCGCCATCACGCCGCCGAACACGGTCAGGATCTGCCGGTGCGACAGTGGCGTCGGTGCCTCGGGTGCCGCTTCGAGCACCAAGCGTCAGTCCAGCAGGAGGTGCGCGGCGATCGCGATGTCGTCGTCGACGCGCTCCGCGGGATCCACGCCGCCCACCCAGCCAATCAGCGACGACATCCACACCTGCACGAGAATGCGCGCGACCCTCCGGTCTCGTTCGGTGTTGCTGCCGATCGCGACCGTGATCGTCGATCCCATGATCTCGCTCACTCGCAGCACGAGGTCGCGGTTCTCCTCGCGCGATGCTCCGAACGCGCGCACCATCGCGGCGGTGATGTCGGAGTACTTGCGAAGCGAGGTATTCGCCCGGCCGAGGATGTTGATGACTCGCTCGGCCGCCGAGGCGCCGGGCGCGGGGTGCGCAAGCAGGTAGCTGCGCAGGTCCTCTTGCTGCTCGGCCATCGCTTCGAGGAGCAGCCGCTCCTTCGACGCGAAGTAGCGGTAGACGGTGCCCAGCGCGACGTCGGCTTCGGTGGCCACGTCGCGCATCTGCACGGCGTCGAACCCGCCGTCGGCGGCGAGCCGGAGCGCCGCGTCGATCACACGACGCCGGCGGGCTGCCTGACTCCTCGCGAGCGTCGAGGGCTCCGCGCCGTTCTCGAGCTCGTCGCGCCCAGGCTTGTCGTCCACTGGCTCGTCGCGCGCTGGCTTGCCGTCCGCCGGATCATCCACTGACAGGATTGAAACAAGTTCTCCTTCTCCCGCACAAACGGGGCTACCGTCCGCGCATGCAGGCGCTCCGCATCGAAGGCTCGAAGATCCTGGTCACGGGCGCATCGTCCGGCATCGGTGCCGCGCTCGCTCCGCAGCTCGCCCGGGCGGGCGCGACCGTCGGGATCGTCGCCCGCAGGCACGATCGGCTCGAAGCGGTCCTCGCCGAATGCCGTCGCGCCAGCCCGCGCTCGGAGATGTTCGCGGTCGACCTCGGCGACCTCGCGGCGACAACCAGGCTGGCGGAGACGGCGTGGGAGGCGCTCGACGGCATCGATTGTCTCGTCAACAACGCGGCCATCCCGAAGCGCGTGCGCGTCACCGACCTCACCGATGCGCTGGTCGAGGAGACGATGCGGGTGAACTTCTCCTCCCCGGTGTGCCTTTCGCTCGCGCTGCTCTCTCGCTTCGTCGCCCGGGGGTCCGGTTTGATCGTCAACGTGTCGTCGATGGGAGGGCGCACGCCGATCGCGAACGAGGCCGCGTATTGCGCGTCGAAGTTCGCTCTCGCGGGCTGGAGCGAGGCGATGCGCATCGATCTCGAGGGCACCGGCGTCGGGGTGAAGCTCGTGCTGCCCGGGCCGATCGACACCGAGATCTGGGATCAGCCGGGCAACGAGGATGCGCTGTTCGAGATCGACAAGGTGTCGGCAGGCGACTGCGCGGCCGAGATCGTCGCCGCGATCGAGCACGACGGCTTCGAGTACTACACGCCGCCGATCTTTCCCGGTGGTCTCGACGCGAAGCAATTGGTCGTCGACAAGCACGCCAACTGCGACCAGTTCGTCGCCGGGATGGCCGCGTTCGCCAACTCGCTTCGCTAGGAACGCACCACTGGTTGGACCTCGACGGGGATGCCGTTCAGGGCGCTCGTGCCGCTCAGCGGGTCGAGGAGGTCGGGGCGGGTGAGCACGTTCGTGTTGACGCCGGCGTGCTCGCTCGCGATCGAGAGTTGCGCGCCCGGGGTGTCGTGCCCCCACCCGTGCGGGATGCTCACCACACCGACGCGGATGTCCTCGGTCAGCTCCACAGCGATCTCGACGCTGCCCGCCTCGCTCGCGACATGCGCGAACGAGCCGTTGTCGAGCCCGAGGCGCTTCGCGTCACTCGGATGAACGTGCAACGTGCAGCGCGGCTTGCCCTTCACCAACACCCGCAGGTTGTGCATCCATGAGTTGTTCGATCGAAGATCGCGCCGGCCGACGAGCACCAGCGAATCATCGTCGCTGCTGGCAATCCACCGTTCGACGGCGGGCACCAACCGTTCCCGCACGTCGGCGATGATCGGTTCGGGCGCGAGCTCGACCTTGCCGGTCGGTGTGCGCAGTACTTCCGGAAGTCGCGGCTCGAGTGGACCGAGGTCGATGCCGTGCGGATGCTCGATCAGCTCATCGAGCGTCAAGCGATCGGCATACGGACCGGTGCGAAGCATCAGGTCGACAACGCGCTCCGGTCCCCGCCGCCCGTCCTCGGATGCACCGGCCGCGGATGCACCGTGCTCGGATGCACCGGCCTTCGACAAGGTGGCGATCACCTCGTCGGCGTCGCGACCTTCGAGCGGGCCGGGCCGGTTGACGGCCCTGTCGACGAGGCTTCGCAGCACGAAGTCGTCGACCGCATCGACGGCGTCGTCGCCGTGCCCGAGGCCCTGCAGGATCGCAGCCAGCCGGAGCAGCGTGCGCCATTCGGGGTATTCCCCGTCGCCGAGCGGGAGCGCGGGCGGCGAGTAGTGCGCGACGTTGCGGATCCCGAGCGATCGCAGCGCAAGGTCGTAGTGCCCGCGCGCCAACAATGACTCGGCGGGCAGGATGACATCGGCATGGCGGGTGGTCTCGTTGCGGTAGATGTCGACGCTGACCATGAACTCGAGCGACGCGAGCGACGCGTCGAGCCGGGTCGAGTCGGGGTTCGAGAGCACGGGGTTGCCCGCGATCGTGATCAGCGCGCGCACCTGACCGTCGCCGGGCGTCTCGATCTCGTCGGGGAGCGTCGCCGCAGGGAACTCACCGAACACCTCGGGCATCGCCTTCACACGCGAGTGCCGGCGCCCGACGGTGATCCCGCGGCCGGTACCACCCGGACCGCCGCTGTTCGCCCCGCCCGTCGCGGGCAGGTTGAACATCGCGCCCCCTCGGCGGTCGAGGTTGCCCGTCAGCACGTTCACGACGTCGACCGCCCATGACGCGACGGTGCCGAACTCGGTCGTCGTCGTGCCGATCCGTCCGTAGACGGCGGCGGTCGGCGCGGCAGCGAGCTCCCGCGCGATTCGGCGGATGTCGCCGGCCGCGACGCCGCACGCCCGAGCGGCCGTCTCGGGTGCGAACCCCGCGACGATCTCGCGGACCTGGTCGAGACCCGCGAGGTGCGGAGCGACGTGGTCACCAGGATCGGCCAGGCCGTCGGCGCACAACACGTGTGCGATCGCGAGCAGGAACACGGCGTCGGTGCCGGGCCGGATCGCGATCCACTCGTCGGCCTCGGCCGCGGTCTTCGACCGGCGTGGGTCGACGACGACAATCCGGCCGCCTCGGGCCCGCAGCGCGCGGAGACGGCCGGGGAGATCGGGCGCGGTCATGAGCGAACCATTCGAGGCGAACGGGTTCGCCCCAAGGATCAGCAGGTAGTCGGTGTGATCGACGTCGGCGACCGGCACGCTGAGCGCGGTGCCGAACATGTAGCCCGCGCTGACCTGCTTGGGCATCTGGTCGACGGTGCTCGCGCTGAACACGTTCTTCGTGCGACTGCTCTGCAGCACGACGCGGTTGTAGACCATGGGTGCGAGGTTGTGCGCACACGGGTTGCCGACATAGAACGCCAGGGAATCACGACCGTGTTCGTCGAGAAGCGGCGTCAAGCGTGCCGCGATGTACGCGAACGCGTCGTCCCAATCTGTCTCGCGCCACGCGCCGGTCGCGCGGTCTCGAATCTGCGGGCGGCGGAGGCGGTCGGGATCGGATTCCAAATGACCGATGGCCGAGCCCTTCGGACAGATGAACCCCTTCGAGTAGACGTCGGCACGATCGCCGCGCACGAGGGTCACGTCGCGGCCGTCGAGCGTGATCTCGAGGTTGCATGTCGCCTCGCACAAGGGGCAGATGCGGTACACGGTGCGCGTCATGCCCGTATCCTCGCATGCCATGCCACCAAGGTCGCCTTCGACTTCCGGGAGCCCACGTGACCGATACAAGAGCGCCGTCCGACCACCTGTATTTCCGTCAGCTGCTCGCCGGCCGCGATTTCGCGCGTGGCGACGAGCTCGCCCGGCAGATGGTCAACTTCGCGTATCTCGTCGGCGATCGCGACACGGGCGAGTGCTTCGCGATCGACCCTGCGTACGGCGTCGGCGAGTTGGTGGAGCTCGCGGGCGTCGACGACATGCGCATCACCGGCGTGCTCGTGACGCATTACCACCCCGACCACGTCGGCGGCTCGATGATGGGCTACCGCATCGAAGGGCTCAAGGAGCTGCTCGAGCTCGGCGTGGAGGCCAAGGTGCACGTCCAAGCGGAAGAGGCGTGGGGCACGAAACGGGTCACGGGGCTCGGCGATCGCGATCTCGTCGAGCACCGTTCCGGCGACGTGATACAGGTCGGCGGTGTCGAGATCACGCTCATCCACACACCGGGCCACACGCCGGGATCGCAATGCTTCCTCGTCGCCGAACCGGACGCGCCCGACAAGCTCGTGAGCGGCGACACGCTCTTCCTGGAGGGCTGCGGCCGCACCGATCTTCCCGGCGGCGACGCCGATCAGCTCTACGAGTCGTTGCACACGAGGCTCGCGGTCGTGCCGGACGACGCGTGGCTGTACCCCGGCCACCTGTACGCACCGGAGCCGAGCGCGCCGATGGGCGTCGTCCGAGAACGCAACTACGTGTACCGGCTCCGCACACGCGAGCAATGGAACGTCATGTTCGGCGACGGCTGAGCGTTTGGACGGTTTCCCCTGCCCACCGACGGATCCCGTCCAATCACTTCGGCCGCGGGCTAGGCGGCGGACGGGCCGTCGTCGTCGCCGTGCACGAGCGCGAGGCGGCGGCGGAACGGCAAGACGATCGCACCACCGGGCGCGTCGCGCGAATCGTCGTCGTCGTCGATCGCGACCGGCGTCGCGGCCGGCTCACCGGAGCGCGCATGGTTCGAGGGATGGCGGGCCACGACCTGCTCGAGCGTCGAGAGCACCGCGGCGTGCGTCGAGCGGATCTTGTCCCAGTCGCGGCCTCGAGAACGCATTGCGTCCTCTTCGGCGCGGAGCCGCCGGAATCAAGGGCCAGGCAGTCAAGGAACAGGGTCGAATACCACCGGGAGTCGGTTCGGCGACCGGAACGCATAGCCCTCGACCAGCGGCTCGGGCTCGCCGGCGTCGGGATCGAGCCGCAGGTTCGGGAGGCGGGTCAGGACCTCCTCGAGCCCCGCGCGCAGCTCGAGGCGGGCGAGGTGCATGCCGAGGCATTGGTGCGGGCCGGTGCCGAACGCGAGGTGGAGCGACGGCGGCCGGTCGATGTCCCAGTCGTCGGGCCGGTCGAAGTGCTGCGGATCGCGGTTCGCCGAACCCGTGACCACACCCACGGGCGAGCCGCCACTGATCGGACAGCCCGCGACCTCGACGTCGTGCGTCGCCACCCGCGACACCATGGTCACCGACGTCTCCCAGCGCAGCGTCTCCTCGATCACCGCTGGCAGCAACGAGAGATCCGCGGCGACCCGCGCGTACACGTCCGGGTGAGTCAACAGGCCGAACAGCGCGTTGCCGAGCACCCGGTAGGTGGTTTCGGCTCCAGCCGGCAGCAGCAACCGCAGGAACCCGTAGAGCCGCGCGTCGGACAGCGTGTGGCCATCGACCTCGGCGTGGACGAGATCGGAGAGGAAATCGCCCGTCGGGTGTGCCCTGCGAGCCTCCACGAGCGGCCGCAGGTACTCGGTCATCGCGTCGCGGGCGGCAAACCCGACCTCGCGGTTGATCGGCCCGGTGTTGATCTCGACCGCCCAGCGGGCGAACTGCTCGCTGTCTTCGAGCGGGACACCGACGATGCCACAGATCACCTGCACCGGGTATCGCTCGGTGACATCGCGCACCAGGTCGGCGCGACCCAGCGGAGCGATGCGGTCGATCAAGACGCGGATCAGCGGGCGGACAAGGGTCTCGTCCCACCGTTCGAGCTGGCTGGCGCGGAAGGCCTTGGCCACGAGGTTGCGATACTTGCGGTGTTCCTCTCCGTCGAGCCCGACGATCAGCTCGCCCATGAACTCGCCGATGTGTTCGAGGTTGATCGAGCTCGCGAACGTCTCGTTGTCGCGCAGGACGTGCTCGGCGTTCGCCCAATCGAGGACCTGGTAGGTCGTCTGGCTCTGGAACATCAGGTCGGTGGCGGCGACCGGACACTGTGCGCGCTGCTCGGCCCACATCGGGTAGGGCTGGCCGTGGAAGAAGTCGGTGGCCGAGGCCTGGTCGTACGCCATCGTGCACCCCACAGGAAGCTGACACGCGTGTCAGGTCACCCTATCTGCGGGTCAAGGTCGCCGCCACCACCGCCGATGCGTCGATGTGGCCAAGCGGAGGTCCGCAGGCGTGTCCGAGCCGGACCCAGACGCGGGGTCGGGCGAGGCGGACGCGCGCACCCCGAACGAGAACACCACATCGAGCCGAGATCAGGGGCGAGCGGAGCCCCCAAGGACACCGAAGCGCGTCGGGATCACCACCGTGTCGGGCCCTTGCCTCGCCGGCGCCGCCGCGCTGACGCTGCTCGGCCTGCTGCTCCCCCGTTAGCTTCTCCGCCATGGCGGCGCACGCCAGGGGCCAGGACCCCTTCGCGGAGAGCGAGGACCAGCAGGCGTTGCGCAAGCTCGCGCGCGACGTCGCGGAGCGCGAGCTCGCCCCGCGGGCGCGGCATTGGGACGAGACCGAGGAGTTCCCTCACGCGAGCTGGGACGCGCTGCGGGCGGCGGACCTGCTCGGTATCACCACCGCTGAGCGATACGGGGGCAGCGGGCTCGGCGACGTCGAGGCCGCGATCGTCCTCGAGGAGCTTGCACGCGTCGACGTGAGCAGCGCGATCCTCGCCCAGCTCACCTTCAACGGGCCGCCCCGCGCGATCCAACACCTCGGCAACGACGCGATGAAGGAGCGATGGCTACCGCTCGCGGCGAGCGGCGAAGCGCTGTTCTGCATCGGGATCAGCGAGACCGAGGCAGGGAGCGCCGTGAACCTCATGCGGGCGCGCCTCACCGCCGACGGCGGCGGCTTCCGATTGAACGCCTACAAGAACTACGTGACGGGTGGCCACAAATCTCGCGCCTGCCTCGTGTGGTGCCGGTTTCCCGGCAGCGAGGGCACGAAGGGAATCGGCGCGGTGCTCGTCGACCTCGCGGCCGATGGGGCGTCGTGCGCAGGGACGCACGTGAAGATGGGCCTGCGGGGCACGAGCGAGGCCGAGCTCGCGTTCGACGACGTCCGGATCGAGCCCGACGACGTGCTGGTCTGGGCGACACCCGACAGCAGCGACAGCTTCAAGACACTGATCCAGCACATCAACCACGAGCGCTGTGGCAACGCGGCAATGTGCGTCGGCGCCGCGCAGGGCGCGCTCGAGTACGCGATCGGCTACATGAACGAACGCGCCGTCGGCAAGCGGACGCTCGCCGATTTCCAAGGGCTCCAGTGGAAGATCGCCGACATGACAATGCGCCTCGAGGGCGCGCGCCTGCTGCTCCAGCGCGCGGTCCGCCTCGCCGGCGACGGCGGCACACCACCGCCGCTCGAGACCGCGCTCGCGAAGGCAGCGGCGAACGAGGCGGCGAAGTTCGTGTGTGACGAGGCGATCCAGCTGCTCGGCGGCTACGGCTTCAGTCGCGAGTACCCGGTCGAGCGCGTCTACCGCGACATCCGCGGGCTGTGCATTGGCGCGGGCACCATCGAGATCCAGAAGAACTTCATCGGCACCAACGTGCTCGCCGGCGAGAAGCCGGTCGGCGGCGCGTGGAGGTAGCCGACTACCGCGCACCGGGTGGCCCGTGGGCGGCACCGACGCTCGATGCCCGCCTTGCGGAACGCGACTATCGGTCGCAGAGGGCGCGGGTCGCGGCTCTTGCCGGCGCGCTGCGCACAGCAGGGGTCACGTCCGGCGACATCGTCACATGGCAATCGTCGAATCGAGCCGAGGTCGCGCTCGCCTATCGCGCGTGCTGGCGCCTGGGCGCGGTCGCTGCGCCGCTGCACCACCAGCTCGGCCCGGGCGAGACCGGCACGCTGCGCGCGCAGCTCGGCCCCGCGTTCGCGCTCGACCTCGACGCGCTGCCGTCGGGCGGCAAGCCGGTCGACGAATGCTGGCGCGAGCCCGAGGCACGGGCGGCGGTGCTGTTCACGTCCGGGTCGAGCGGAGCGCCGAAGGGCGTGGTGCACACCCAGGCCACGCTCGCGTACAAGGCATTCACCATGGTCGCCGTGCACGGCCTCACCGACAGCGATGTCGTGCTGATGCCGGCGCCGTGCGCCCACATCTCGGGGTTGCTGAACGGCATCACGCTGCCCGGGATCGCGGGCGCTCGTACCGTGTTCATGGCGAAGTGGGACGCGGAGGACGCGCTCGCGACCATCGAACGCGAACGCGTGACGTTCATGGTCGGTCCGCCGACGTTCTTCGTCGCGCTCATGGACGCTCCGGGGTTCGCCGCCGAACGCGTCGCGAGCCTGCGCCTTGTCAGCACCGGGGGCGCCGGCGTCAGCGCGGCGTTCGTCGAGCGCGCACGATCGACGCTCGGTGCGCGCGTGAAACGAACCTACGGCAGCACCGAGGCACCGACGATCACGACGAGCCACGCCGGCGACGACGAGTCGCACGACGCCACCCACGACGGGCGTGCGATCGGGTCGGTCGAGCTGCGCGTCGACGGCGACGGCGAGCTGTGGGTGCGTGGGCCCGAGGTGTGCGTCGGGTACCTCGACTCCGCGCAAACCGCGGCGGCCTTCGACGACGATCGCTGGTTCCGGACCGGCGATCTCGCGACGCTCGACGGCGGCTGGCTCAGGATCGTCGGACGCCGCAACGACGTGATCATCCGCGGTGGCGAGAACATCTCCGCAGCGCAGGTCGAGGCGGTGCTCGAGTCGCATCCCGCGGTGCGGGCCGCGGCTGTGGTCGGCGCCCCCGACGATCGCCTCGGCGAGATCGTCTGCGCCTTCGTCGTGACGAGTGGTTCGCGTTTCGACCTCGATGCGTGCCGCGCCTGGTTCTCGGAACGGGGAGTCGCTCGGTTCAAGACCCCGGAGCGTGTCTTTGTGGTGGACGCGCTCCCCTTGCTCGCTACGGGCAAGCCCGACAAGCAGCGTCTCCACGCCCTCGCTACATCTCCCAGGGGAGGGGGGCGTCGCGGGTGAGGCCACGATCGCCGACCGCACCCGGGAAGTCGTTCGCGAACACGTTGACGGCGCCGTCGAAGAACCACACGTGCAGCATGCGAGGTGCGTTTGCGCCGTCGGCCTCGACGTCGCAGTTCGGGTCCATCTCGAGACAGCTCTCCAGGTCGCTGTGGTCGTGCCACACGGTGAGCGGCCCGGCGGGTTGGGGCAGGTCGTCGCCCGACTCGAGGAAGACGACGCCGATGAGCAGCGCGTCGCCGGTCTCGGCGTCGACCCAGTAGATCAGGCCTTCGGGAAGGGTCGGGTCGAGAACCTCGTCGGTGCCGCCGGCGAGCAGGTAGTGCTCGAGCGGGCTCGGCGACTTCGCCGACGATCCCGAGATCCGGTAGCCAGCGTCTTCGGCGACAGCGAGGTCGGAGTAGCGGGCGATCGCCTCGGCGCGGACCTCGTCGTAGAACGCCTCGGCGTTCTCACAGTCGTCCTCGGTGACGGCGCGACCGCCGGTCGAGTCGTGGAGCGTCTTGCCGTGATCGGTGTCGCCCGAGCTCGTCTCGACCGGGAGGTCGCATTCCACGCTCTCGTCGTGGTCGGCGTCGTGGTCTACGTCGGCGTCCGTCTCGCTGTCGGTATCGTGGTCGTGGTCGGGCGCCGAGGTCGTTGCCGCGGCGTCGACCGTCGTGGCGGTCGGCTCGCCGGGCTGCTCGGCGTTCCCGTCGACGGCCCACACGGTGGCGGCGCCGGCGACGAAGAAGGCAACCAGGCCCGCACCGGTCGCCACAACGCGGCGGCGGCGGGAGTGCGGGCGGGGGCGGGGCTCGGTGGTGGTGGGGTCTTCGCTGGTCATGCCCGCCACAATGCAGGCGAAACATCATGGGCAACTCCGACGAACTGTTCGAGATCTGTGAAGTGACCGGGGTCACCGGCCCCGCCACCAGGGTCGCAACGTTCAGGCGGGGTCGACCGCGTCGATCGCGAAGGCGATGCCGTCGAGCGGATCTTCGACGGCGATGCGCAACACGTGACCGACCAGGGCGTCCGCCGCGTGCCACGCGCACCAGCGGAGCTCGTCGAGCGCCGCGCTGAGCTCGTCCTCAGGGACTGTGTCGAACGGGTCGAAGCCCGCGATCGCGATCGCGGCCTGCCACGCAGCGTCGCGACCCGCCGCGCCGCCGCGCCTGCGACCTCGGGCACCGCCGGACGCTCCGGCCCACGCGAGCCGGATCAATGCCTCCTGCGGCGAGAGCCACGCCCCGCGGGCCTCGACCGCTCCGAGCGCCTCGATCGCCGCGCCCACGCCACCTTCCACCGCAGCGACGGCCACGCGCGCGTCCGACGCCGTGGCCCAAGCCGCGACCACCGCCCGCAGCGCGTCGCACGCGTCGTGCTCCTCGATGGGTTTCGCCCGCTCGTTCCCTGCCGTGAGCGGGCGGCCGCGCACCGGATCGGGGCTGGGGATCTCCACCCCGTCGGTCCGGTATTCCGGCAGCAGGTATTCAGGCTCCCAGCGCGCTCGTCGCAGCGGTGCGCTGTACACGTCGGCCGCGTCGACGAGCTCGTCGATCAGCTCGCCGCGCACGGCCCGTTCGTGCGCGAACACCGCGGTCATCGGTCCGACCGGCAGGTACGGCCCGGCGTCGGCCCAGCTGTGATGTTGCGCCGCGACCTCGGTGAGTGGTCCCGGCGCGAGGAACCCGGCATCGGGTGTCAACACGTCGCCGAGGAGCGCATCGGGCCCGTGGAGCGCAACGCGGTACTCGGCGAAGCTCGCGGCCGGCCAGAGCTGGCGCCCGGACTCGTCGAACGCCCGGCGCGTGCGGTCGCGGAGCACGAGCAGCTCGTCCCAGCGACGGTCGCGGGCGAGGTCGTCGACGATGCGGGTCAACTCGTCGAGGTCGTTGCGGCCGATCGCCTCGCCAACGCGATCGATCGTCACGCCGGATCGGGCAGGAACAGCGAGACGATCAGCTCGTCGACGACTGCCGCGCCCGTCGCGGTGTCGCTCCACCGGGTCTGGAAGTACGTGACCTCCATCGGACCGCGACGCGAATGTCGGGTCGTCGGCGCGCTCGTCCGCATCCGGCCCTCGAGCACGTCGCCGACAACCGGCGTGCGGTGATAACGGAAGTGCTGCTCGCCGTGCAAGAAGAGGCCCTTGCGCGCCGTGAACGCGGCCGCGCCGTCGTTGCCCGTGGCATCAGTCGACCACAGCGATCCAGTCCCCGCCGGTGGCTGGAGATCCGGGTCGGCGCCGCCGTGGGTCATCGCGAACGTGAACGTCGGTGTCGCCGGCGGAGCGGCGAAACCGGCAGCGCCGGCCGCGCGATCCGAGTGCACGACCGCGGCATCGCAGCGCACGGCCTTGGCGAACACGCGGAGCGGCGAATGGTCGACCCGAACCCGAACGGGTAGGCCCCACTCCCCCCATGCCTCGGTCGCCACCACCTGCTCGAGGTCCTCGAGGTCGCTCACACCACGCTGACCCCTGCTTCGACCCGTGCTCGCAAGGTCGCGCCGAGCCGGGCGCGGTGATAGGACGCGTTCCCGAACGTCATCTGGTCGAGCTGCGCGCGCTTCAGGAAGAAGTGCAGGTCGTGCTCCCAGGTGAAGCCGATCCCCCCATGCACCTGCAGCCCGCTCGCCATCACCCGCTGGCTCGCGTCGGAGCACCAGATCTTCGCCGTCGACGCGGCGATGCTCGCGTCGGGATCGGCGGCACCGATCGCCCATGCCGCCCAGTACGCCGAGGAATGCATGCCCTCGACATCGACGAGCATGTCGGCGCAGCGGTGCTTCACGGCCTGGAAGGAGCCGATCGGGCGATTGAACTGGACCCGGTCCTTCGCGTACTCGACCGAGCGTTCGAGCACAGCCCGGGCGCCACCCAGCATCTCGAACGAGGCGAGACACGCACCGCGATCGAGCACGGCTTCGACATGGGCCGCGTCGCCGAGGCGCGTCGCGGGCGCTCGGTCGAACCTCAGCCAGCTCACCGGACGCGTGACGTCCATCGCGGGCTCACGCGCGGGCCTCCCGGACGCGACGAGATCGACGGCGAACAACGAGGCACCGCCCTCGGTCTGCGCGGGAACGACCGCGACGTCGGCAACGGTCGCGTAGGGCGTCGGATCCGCACGGCCGGTGAGCACCCAGCCCGACCCGTCCTGTTCTGCCGTGACGGCGTCCGCTTGCCGCGACCACGCGACACAGCCCAGCCAGCCACCTGCGAGGTAGCGGTCGAGATCGATCGCGTACCCTCCACGCGCGCACGCTCCCGCCGCAACGGTCGTCGACGCCAACGGCACGGGCGCGGCGCGCCGTCCGATCTCCTCCACGAGCATGGCCGGCTCGACCATGCCGCCGCCGAGGCCGCCCGCATCCTCCGGCAGACCGACCGCGAGCCAGCCCTGCTCGGCCATCGCCGTCCAGAGCCGCGCGTCGTACGCAGCGTCGGTCTCGGTGAACGCGCGCACCTGCGTGGCCGAAGCGAGATCGTCGAGCAGTTTGCGCGCCGTGTCGCGTAGCGCGAGCTGGTCGTCGGAGAGATCGAAATCCATCGCCGGCGCAGGCTAGGACGACCGCGAGACGGACGCGCCGAGGGACACCGGGTTGCCGGTTGCCGGGTTATCGGGCGAGGCGGATCCAGGTGGCGCGGGCGACGGCGAGGGGTTGCCCTTCACCGTCGAGCAGCGTCGAAGCGGTGTGGAGCTTGCGGCCATCGACGCTCTCGCGCCACGACATGACGACGCAGTCGTCGCCGATACCGGGGAGCCGCTCGATCCGTGCGGCGATCCGGCCCAGCACGACCGGGCCGGGAAACGGCTCCTCCTGGAGGTACATCGGGAAGCTGCTCGGGCAGTCGAGCGCCGCCCAGACCAACTCGATCGACACCTCGGCCGGTGACCACGCGACCGCGTACACGTCTCGACCCGGCACCCGCGCGGGGAACAGCCGCAGCCCGTCGCCCGTCGCCCGACCCGGGCCGCACACGAAACAGCCTGGAAACGGGTGCTCGTCGGGCGCGCGCAGCATCGGCGATTCCATCACGATCGCCCTGGCCGCGGCGACCCCGACCGGCGGCGGGAGGTCGATATCGAGGGTGACCGCTCGCGCGGTGGCGAGGGTCTCGTCTCCATCGACGAGCCGCGCGCCGCCGGAGTTGGGGTCGGAGATCACCGTCAGGGGTCGCGCGAGGGGCACGGGTGCCCGCAATGTCACCTCGATCCCGGTGTGCGGTGTCGCGCTCGGGTCGGCCCTGAGCGCGCCGGCCACGTGCCGCGCCAGGCTGCCGGCGCTGTACCCGCCGTTGCCAGAGTCGGGCGGGCCGCAGAAGCGTTCACCGATCGTCAACGTGGTGGTCACGCGCCCATGCTCACCGGCCCTCTCGTCGGATGCAACGATCGGCGGGATGCTGGTGCTGCTCGGGCCTGGTCGAGATCGGGCGTAGATTCCGAGAGGACGAGGAGAAGCCAATGAGCGACGGTGCGGTACTCAGGTACAAGGACCAAGACATCGAGCTCCCCCTCGTCGAAGGCTCGGAGCACGAGTGGGCGGTCGACATCTCCAAGCTGCGGTCGAAGACGGGGCTCATCACCCTCGATTACGGATATGTGAACACCGGATCGACAGAGTCGGCGATCACGTTCATCGACGGCGATACCGGGGTGCTCCGCTACCGCGGCTACCCGATCGAACAGCTCGCCGACCAGGAACAGCCATCCTTCCTCGAGTCCGCGTACCTGTTGATCTACGGCGACCTGCCTTCCGTGGCGGAGCTCGACGACTTCCGCTTCGCGATCCGCAAGCACACGCTGCTCCACGAGGACGCCAAGCGGTTCTTCGACGGGTTCCCGAAGAACGCGCATCCCATGGCGATCCTCTCGTCGGTGGTGAGTGCGCTCTCGACCTTCTACCAGGACAGCGACGACCCGAAGGATCCCGAGCAGGTCCAGCTGTCCATCGTCCGGCTCATGGCCAAGTTGCCGACGATCGCGGCCTACTCCTACAAGAAGTCGATCGGGCAACCGTTCCTGTACCCGAACAACTCGCTCGATCTCATCGAGAACTTCCTCACGATGATGTTCGCGGTCCCTTCGGAGCCGTACGAGGTGTCGCCCGTCATCGTGCACGCGCTGAAGCAACTGTTGATCCTGCACGCGGACCACGAGCAGAACTGCTCGACGAGCACGGTGCGCATGGTGGGCTCGGCGGAGGCGAACCTCTTCGCGTCGATCGCCGCGGGAATCAATGCGCTCTGGGGACCGCTGCACGGTGGAGCGAACCAGGCGGTGCTCGAGATGCTCCAACAGATCAAGCTCGACGGTGGCGACGTGCGCAAGGCCGTCGCGCGCGCCAAGGATCCGAAACACGACTTCCGGCTCTCGGGTTTCGGGCACCGCGTCTACAAGAACTACGACCCCCGGGCGAAGATCATCAAGGGCACAGCCGACATGGTCTTGAAGGATCTCGACCGCCGCGACGACCTGCTCGACATCGCGGTCGAGCTCGAGGGCATCGCGCTGTCCGACGAGTACTTCATCGAGCGGCGCCTCTATCCGAACGTCGACTTCTACTCCGGCCTGATCTATCGGGCGATGGGCTTCCCGACGAACATGTTCACCGTCCTGTTCGCGATCGGGCGTCTGCCCGGTTGGATCGCGCACTGGAAGGAGATGAACGAGAGCCCGAGGACCAAGATCGGCCGGCCGCGCCAGATCTACACCGGCCATGTGGAGCGCAGCTACGTTCCGATCGACCGCCGCACGTGAGCACCACGACCGTCGAACGGTGTGTCGATCTCGAGCGTTACCCCATCGATCGCCGTACCTTGCGTGGCTACCGCGAGTTGTGTGCCCGTATCCGTGGCGAGCTCGACAAGACGGGAGTATCGATCCTGCCGGGATTCCTCGCTGGCGCCGCGCTCGACGCGCTCGCCGACGAGTCGGTGGCGCTCGAACCGTTCGGCCACCACTCCGACGTGCCGGGCACGCCGTATCTGGAGCTGCCGGACGACGGCTGGCCGGACGGTCACCCGAGGGTGACGTGGGGTCACACCGCGCTCGACGCGGTGCCCTACGACCGGTTCCCTGCTGACTCGATCCTGCGGACGGTCTACGGGTGGGATGTGCTGCTCGAGTTCCTGTCCGACGCGCTCGGTTTCACCGTGTACCGCTACGACGATCCGCTCGGAGGCTTGAACCTCGCGGTGATGCGTGAAGGTGACGAGCTCTACTGGCATTTCGACCAGACGGATTTCGTTGTGTCGCTCGCGATCCAATCGAGCGAGACGGGCGGCGAGTTCGAATACGCGCCGATGATCCGCCAACCTTGCCCTGGGGCGCGAGCGGACGCGAGCGGGGTGGACACGCGCCCTGGGGCGCGAGCGGACGCGAGCGGGGTGGACACGCGCCCTGGGGCGCGAGCGGACGCGAGCGGGGTGGACACGCGCCCTGGGGCGCGAGCGGACGCGAGCGGGGTGGACGCGAGCGGGGTGGATCACGAGCGTTACGACGATGTCGCCGCGCTGCTCGCAGGCAAGTTCTCCGGGGTCGTGACGGTGCCGATGACGCCGGGCACGCTCATGCTGTTCGAGGGTCGCCACTCGATCCACCGCGTGACGCCGATCGGCGGTGGCGTGCCGCGCTACGTCGGCCTGTTCGGCTACGACCGCAACCCTGGCACCTGCTCGAGCGCGCTGCTCCGCGAGATCCGCTACGGCCGCGTGAGCTGAGCCGCGGCGCATTGGATGGACCTCGCGTCGTCGGTCGAGGAACAAGCGCTGCGCGACGAGTGTCGCAAGTGGCTGCGCTCCAACTTGCCGTGGGAGTACGGGCGCGGGCTTCCGCCACGCTTCGACGACCTGGCGGACGAGGTTGCCTTCGGTCGCGAGTGGCAGGCGAAGCTCGCCGAGGGCCAGTGGGTCGGCGTGGCCTGGCCGCGGGAGTACGGCGGTCGGGGTGGCGGGCCGGTGGAGCACTACATCGTCACCGAGGAGCTGGCGCGCGCGCGGGCACCGGAGCTCGTCGGGCGCATCGGCGTGAACCTGCTCGGGCCGACGGTGCTGGCGCACGGCAGCGCCGAGCAGAAGGTTCGCTTCCTGCCGAAGATCCTGGCGGCACACGAGATCTGGTGCCAGCTGTTCTCCGAGCCTGAAGCCGGAAGCGATCTGGCCTCGCTCCGCACCCGAGCGGAGCGCACGGAGGGAGGGTGGCTGCTCAACGGCCAGAAGGTGTGGACCAGCTACGCGCAGTTCGCCGATTGGGGCGCCTGCCTTGCGCGCACCGACCCCGACGTAAAGCCGCAAGCGGGCATCTCCTACTTCGTCGTCGACATGCACGGACCGGGCGTCGAGATCCGACCATTGCGCCAGATCACCGACGAACGCGAGTTCAACGAGGTGTTCCTGACCGATGTCTTCGTACCCGACGACCGCATCATCGGCCCGGTGAACGAAGGCTGGCGGATCGCGAACAGCACGCTCACACACGAACGCGGCGTCAATCCCCGGCAGCTCGTCATCCACTCCCAGCTCGTCGACGAGCTGTGGCGGCTCGCGCTCGAGACGGGTGCACTCGACGACCCGCGGCTCGCCCCGCGGCTCGCGCAGGCGTTCGTCGAGATCCAGCTGTTCCGCCTGCACAATTGGCGGTCGATCTCGCGAACGGCGAAGGGCGCCGAGCCCGGACCGGTCGGCAGCATCAACAAGCTGTGGTGGAGCGAGATGAGCAAACGTCTGCACGACACCGTGATGGCGGTGCTCGCGGAACACGCACCACTGTGGCGCGGCGCGACCGACAATCCTGGCGAAGGTGCGTGGCAGCGCAGTTGGCTCTACTACCAGGCGAGCTCGATCTGGGCGGGAACGAACGAGATCCAGCGCAACGTGATCGGCGAGCGCACCCTCGGCCTCCCCCGCTGAGACAGGTGCGTCGTCAGGCGACGAGCCGGGCGGCGTAGCGGCAGATGGCCGCGGCTTCCTCGATGGGATCGGAGCCGCGCAACGCGGCCGACGAGCCCGCCGCCCACCACACCGATGCGAGCGCGCCCTCGAGCGCCTGGATCTCGCCGTGTTCGAGCGCGTCCGACACGAACGCAACCTCGATGATGCGAGCCATCGACTCACCGAGACGCTCGACCGCGTGCGCAGCGTGGAGGCATTCGGCGCCGACAGCGACGACCTCGTCGTCGCCGAACTGCGAGTGCGCCGCCTCGGAAAAGCCCCGCACGATCCGTTCGGCGCCGTCGGGCGGCGGCGCGAGATGCAGGTACACGCGTGTGACGGTTGGCGCGGCACGAACGAGCGATGGCGTCATGCCGTCGACGACCGCGGCTCCGACGAGCGTCGCGAACCCGTCGTCGTCACCGCGGAGGCAGGCGACGACGGGTGCGAGCAGTAGCCCGACGGCCTGCGCTGGTGTCACCGGTTCCGGTTCGAGGCTCGGGTCCATCACCGCCCTCCGCGTCCGAGAGTTCTGATCCTGATCGGCAATCAATGCCGTGCGCGCCAGGCCACGTCAAGCACCTCCGCTACATTTCGCACTCGTACGTGCCACTGGTAACGGCGTACCACGGCCGACGGGGGTCGAGTGACCGATTTCACGACGATCCGCTACGCGACCGAGGGCACCGTTGCCATCATCACGCTCGCTCGCCCCGAGGCACGGAATGCCCAGAACAGCGAGTTGATCGACGAGCTCGACGCCGCGTTCGATCGAGCAGACGCCGACGACGACGTGAGGGTCGTCGTCCTCGCCGCCGACGGCGACCACTTCTCGGCCGGCCACGACCTGAAGGAGATCCTGGCGGGCGAGTCGGAGTGGGCAGCGATGCGCGCCACACCGGAGGGCAAGCTGCGCCACGAGCAGGTCATGTACTGGGACCGGCTGTTGCGCATCCGCGACTTCCGCAAGCCGACGATCGCATCGGTGCAGGGCACCTGCGCGGCGGGCGGGCTGATGCTCGCGTGCGTGTGCGACCTGATCGTCGCGGCCGACGACGCCGTGTTCTCGAACCCAGTCGCGCGGATGTCGGGCGTCGGTGTGGAGCTCCTCGTCGAGCCTTGGGAGCTCGGGCCGCGCAAGGCGAAGGAGTTCCTGCTCTGCGCCACGCAGCTCGACGCGACCGAAGCCGCGCGGCTCGGGCTCGTGAACCGGGTCGTGGCGCGCGCTGAGCTCGCGGCCGAGACCCGGGCGATGGCTGCGGCGGTCGCGCTCGTGCCGCCGGTGACCGCCGAGGCGATCAAGGCGTCGATCAACAACATGCTCGACGCGCAGGGCCAGCGTGAGAGCTGGCGCTACCACTTCATGATCCACCAGTTCGTGAGCAACACCCCGACTGCGCTCGGCCGTTTCGAGGCGCGCAGGGCCGGCGGCATGGACGCCGTGAAGCGCGAGCAACAGGGCACGTAGCCCGCGATGCCGACCCCGCTCTCGGGCGTGCGCGTGCTCGATCTCGGCACCCGGATCGCGGCGCCCTTCTGCGCCGGGCTCCTGGGCGAGATGGGCGCAGAGGTGATCAAGATCGAGCAACCCGGCACCGGCGACTTCATGCGCGAGATCGGACCCTTCGCGCCTGCGGGCGAGGGTGAGCCCGGCTACTCGTTGTTCTGGGCGGTCGAAGGTCGAGGACGCAAGAGCGTCACCATCGACCTGCGTAACCCCCGCGGGCAAGACGTGTTCCGGCGACTCGCCGCGACGGCCGACGTCGTGGTCGAGAACTTCCGCCCTGGGACGCTCGAGCGATGGAACATCGGCCCGACGGCGCTCGATCCACGCCTCGTGTTCGTTCGCATCTCGATGTTCGGCCAGGACGGCCCCAACCGCGAGCGGCCTGGCCTCGATCGGATCGGGATCGGCTACGGCGGGCTCATGCACCTCACCGGCTACCCGGACCGGCCGCCGGTACGCGTCGGCGTCACGATCTCGGACTACCTCACCGGCGTGTTCTCGGCGCACGCCGCTACGGCAGCGCTGTACGCGCGCGACACACGGGGCGGCACGGGCGCGGTGATCGATGCGGCGCTGTACGGCGCGGTGCTGCGCGTCCTCGAGTGGACGCTCGCCGCGTACGACAGGCTCGGCACCGTCCGCAACCGCGAGGGCAACCGGCTCGCGAACAGCGCGCCGCTCGACAACTATCCCACGGCCGACGGCAAGCACGTGTGCATCGTCGCAGGCTCCGACACGAACTTTGCCCGGCTGTGCGCCGCGATGGAACGGACCGAGCTCGTCACCGACCCGCGCTTCGCAAGGCTCGTCGATCGTGCCGAACACAACGACGCCGTGAACGCGCTGGTGGCCGAGTGGACCTCGACGCTGACCGCCACTGAGATCGAACGGCGGTGCGTCGCGGCCGACGTGCCCGTCGCGACCGCGTACACGGCCGCGGAGATCTTCGCCGACGCCCACATGCGCGAGCGCGGCGACCTCGTGACGGTCGACGACCCCGTGCTCGGGCCGCTTCGCCAGCAGGCTCCCTTCCCGCGGTTCGTCGGCGAACCCATCCTCCCGCCGGCGGGCGCTCCTCGCCTGGGCGAGCACACCGACGAGGTGCTGCTGTCGGTCGGTGTGTCTCCCGACGAGCTCGAGGCGCTCCGTTCAGAACGGGTCGTGTGATGCGGTCGATCCAGCCCGAGGTCTTCGAGGTCCGCGACGACGGCACGCGCGTGCTCATCGGCGGGTACTGCGTTTCGAGCGACCAGTACCACTTCCCGTTGCAGGAGTGCTGCCCGTACACGGGCGCGACCGACGTCGAGCGCGTCGAGCTCTCGACCCGCGGCGCGCTCTGGGGGTGGACCGCGGTGACCGCGGCGCCGCCCGGGTATGACGGACCCCTGCCGTATGGCTTCGGCGTCGTCGAGCTCGAACGGGAACGCCTGAGGGTGATCACAAGGCTCACCGTCGCCGACCCAGCGGCGCTGTCGTTCGGGCTGTCCATGTTGCTGTCGTCCGAGCAGGTCGCGGTGGACACCGACGGCACGGGCTTGCATGCGTGGTCGTTCGCGCCGGTGGTCGACCCATGACGCGCGTGGTGATCGCGGGTACCGGCATGCATCCGTTCGGCCGCTTCGACGGCAAGTCCGTCACGCAGCTGGGGGTCGAGGCGGTGCGCGCCGCGCTGGCGGATGCCGGCGGGTCGCCGTTCCAGGCCGCGTTCTGCGGTACCGCGTACAGCGGTGTAGCGGCCGGTCACAAGGTCCTGAGCGCGATCGCGCGCACCGGCATGCCGATCGTCGACGTCGAGGCCGGCTGCGCGAGCGGCGCGGCCGCGCTGCAGCTCGCAGCGGGCGCGATCCGGGCCGGGCAGTACGACCGCGTGCTCGTGTTCGGCATCGAGAAGATGCCGAAGGGCATCATCCGATCCTCGTTCTTCGAGCCGTGGCGAGAGCAGGCGGGGCTCGCCGCGACCCCGAGCTACTTCGCGCTCAGGGCACAGCGGCTCATGCGGGAACGATCGATCACGAAGATGCACCTCGCCGACGTCGTCGTGAAGAACCGCTCGCACGGCGTGCACAACGATCACGCGATGTTCCGTGCCACGGTCACCGCGGAGGAGGTGCTCGCGAGCCGGATCGTCTGCGAGCCGCTACACCTATGGATGCTCTGCTCACCGAACGAGGGTGCGGCCGCCGTCGAGCTGCGCGCCGCCGAGCGGGTCGCGACGGGCGACATCGAGCTCGCGGCCGCGTGCCTGCGCAGCCACCTGCCGGGCAGCGTGCTCGGAGAGGCGACACCGATGGCTGGCATCGACGATCGCGACATCACACCGCCGTCGACGTTGGCCGCGCGCCAGGCCTACGACGAGGCGAGCGTCGACCCGGGTGCGCTCGACCTGGTGGAGTGCCAGGACACCGACGCTGCCCGCGAGCTGCTCGCGTGGGAGGAGCTCGGCCTCTGCGAGCCCGGTGCGCAGGCCGCCGTGCTGGCGAGCGGCGATCATCACCTCGGTGGGAAGCGGCCGGTGAATGCGAGCGGCGGGTTGCTGAGCAAGGGTGAGCCGCTCGGGGCGAGCGCGCTCGGCCAGGTCGTCGAGCTGGTGCTCCAACTCCGCGGCGAAGCCGGTGCTCGACAGGTCGAGCGGGCGCGGGTCGGCCTCGCGCACACGGTCGGTCGCGGCGCCAACGCGAGCGTCACGATCCTCCGCCGCCACTAGCGTCCGCGCCGTGAGCGAGCACCTCTCCGACGTGTGGTTCCAGGTCACCGATCTGCCGGTCGTTGCCGGTCGGGGCAGCACCGTGATCACCGCCGACGGCACCGAGTACCTCGACTTCACGAGCGGGATCGCGGTGACGAGCACCGGCCACTGCCACCCGAAGGTCGTCGCCGCGATCCAGGAGCAGGCGGCCAAGTTCATCCACAGCCAGGTGAACTGCTACCGCAACCCGATCGTCGGCGAGCTGGCCGATCGTCTGGCGGGGATCACACCGGAAGGGATCGACCAGTTCTTCTTCTCGAACAGCGGCGCCGAGGCGACCGAGGCCGCGGTGAAGCTCGCCCGCCAGGCGACGAACCGGCCCAACATCGTCGTGATGGACGGCAGCTTCCACGGCCGCACGCTGCTCACCATGGCCATGACGACGAGCAAGACCGGATACCGCGCGGGTTACCAACCTCTGCCCGCCGGCATCTTCGTCACCCCGTTCCCGCGGGCCTTCGAGTGGGGCTGCGACGACGAAGAGGCAGCGCAGCGCGCGCTCGCCACGCTGCGCCACCTGCTGAAGAGCCAGACCGCACCCGACGAGACGGCCGCGATCGTGATCGAGCCGGTGCTCGGCGAGGGCGGCTACATCCCCGCGCCCGACGAGTACCTGCGTGGTCTGCGCGACGTGTGCGACGAGACGGGCATCCTGCTCGTCGCCGACGAGGTGCAGTCCGGCTTCGGTCGCACCGGCCAGATGTTCGGGATCGACCGCAGCGGCGTCCGGCCCGACGTCATCGTGATGGCCAAGGGCATCGCGAGCGGATTCCCGATCGCGGGCATCGGCGCGTCCGCCGATCTGATGGGCAAATGGCCGCAAGGCAGCCACGGCGGCACGTACGGCGGCAACCCGATCGGCTGCGCCGCGGCGCTCGCGACGATCGACGTCCTCACGAACGACGGCCTGCTCGACAACGCGACCACGCGAGGTGATCAGTTGCTCCGAGCGCTCCGCGACCTGCAGCGTGGCGACGACGGCATCGGCGATGTGCGCGGGCGCGGCCTGATGATCGCAACCGAGTTCGTCACCGGCGATCGGGAGCCGGACGCAGCGCGGGTCGCCACGATCATCGAGACGGCGCGCCGCGAGCACCGTGTGCTGTTCATGAACTGCGGCACGAGCAACAACGTCGTGCGCTGGATGCCACCGCTCGTCGTCACCGACGACGAGATCGATCGAGCCGTCGCAGCCTTCGCCGCCGGCCTCGGCTAACCCGCTCCGCGTCAGCGAGGCGTCAGCGAGGCGTCAATCGACCTCGATTATCGAGGTCGATTGACGCCTAGACAGTCGCGTTGTAGGCCTCGATCTTCTCGTCGGCGGCGCGCTTCGCAGCGGCAAGCGCGTCGGCCGGCGACGATCCCTCCACGAGGAACGCCTCGAGCGCGTCGGTGAGCGTGTCGCGCACTCCCTTGTAGTCGCCGATCACCGGCCCGGCGGTCGCGACGTTGTCGGCACCGGTGAGCAATTGGTCGTACGCGACCTTGAAGCCCGGCGAGTCGGCCCAGAGCTGTTGGATCGTGTCGCTCTCCGTCGAGCTCTTGCTCACCGGGATGTAGCCGGTGCCTGCGGCCCAGGTTGCCTGCGACTCGGGCGACGCGAGGAACGCGGCGAACGTGTAGGCCGCCGCCAGCCGGGCCGGGTCTCCGTTCGCGGGGAGGTAGTTCGCGGCGCCGCCGACGAGAACGCCACCGTTGCCCTCGACCTCCGCGCTGGGAAGCGGCAGCGGCGCGACCCCGACCTCGACCTCCGCGATGCAACCGCCGCTCTCGAGCACCTGGGTCGCGGTGCCCAGCGCTGCGCTCGTGTCGATCGTCATCGCGTTGTTGCCGTTGCAGATCGAGAGGAGGTTGTCGAGGGCGCTCGGACCGCTCGCCGGGTTCGTGAGGAAGACGCCGTCCCCGACGCCCCCGTCGAGGAACTCGAACACCGCCTGGGCGGTCGGCGTGTCGAACGTTGCCTCGGTGGCCCGGCCGGTGCGCCCGTTGTCGTTGTTCACGTACGCCTCGCCTGCGAGCGAGAGGAACTGTTCCAGCACCCAGGGATCGCGCTTGAACGCGAAGCCGTACTCCATGCCGGACGACTTGATCGCGTCTGCGTACTCGCGCACCTCGGCGAACGTCGTCGGCGGCTGTTCCGGGTCGAGCCCCGCCGCCTCGAACGACTTCTTGTTGTAGTAGAGGACCGGGTTCGAGACGTTGAACGGCATCGGGTAGAGGACGCCACCCAGGCTGTAGTACGCGACGACCCGTTCGACGACGTCGTCCGTGTTCGCGCCGGCAGCGTCGAGGCACGCCTGTGCCGGGACCACGGCCTGCGCATCGACGACTCGCTGCAGCGCGGTGTCCTCGAGCTGCACCAGATCGGGTGAGTCGTCGGTGCCGAGAGCCGTCTGGAAAGCGGTGAAGTTGTCCTCGTAGCCGTTCTGGTTCAGGAGCGTGACCTTCACTTGCTCTTGCGACTCGTTGAACTCGTCGGTGAGCTCGATCAGGGTCTCCTCGTTCGCCTGCTGCATCGCGTGCCAGTAGGTGATCTCGACAGGGCCGCCGGCAGTCTCCAACGCGCCGAGATCGCACTGGTCGGAGAGGTCAGGCACTGTGTCGCCCGGGCTCGTCGTTCCGGAACCGGTGGCGTTCGTGGTCGATGAACCACCTCCCCCTCCCCCGCACGCCGCGAGCAAGAAGAGCAACGTGAGGATCGAGACGATCGTGGGCGGACGAAGGCGCATCGGGCTATCCCTTCACGGCGCCGGCGGTGAGGCCGCGCACCAATTGCTTCGAGAACAACAGCAGGAGCAGGGCGACGGGCAGGAAGCCGATGACAGTGCCCGCGTAGGTGGTGGTGAACTCCTGGAGCGACGTACCGCCGAGCTGGCTGAGCCCGTTCTGGATTGTGCGGTAGCGATCATCGCTCGTGACCAGTAGCGGCCAGAGGTATTGGTTCCACGCACCGAGAAACGCGAACAGACCCATTGCGGCGATCGCCGGCCGGGTCAGTGGCACGACGATCCGCGTGAGGAAGCGCAGGTGCCCGTAGCCGTCGAGGAACGCGGCCTCCCGCAAGTCATCCGGGACTTGCAGGAATGCTTGCCGCAGCAGGAAGGCGCCGAAACCGCTGGCAAGGAACGGCACGACCAGCGCCCAGTAGGTGTTCTTCCAGTTCCAATCGGTGATGGTCGCGACGTTCTGGAGGATCGTGACCTCGCCCGGGATCATCAGCGTGACGATGAACAGCACGAAGAGGGTCCGCTTCAACGGGAAGCTGAGGAACGCGAACGCGTAGGCCGCGAGGATCGCCGTCGCTACCTGGCCGGCGGTGATCGCGATCGTCACGATCGCCGAGTTCAGGAGATAGCGGGAGAAGTGCCCTTCGTCCCATGCCTTCGAGTAGTTCCCCCAGTCGGGCGAGCTCGGGAACCACGGGAAACCGTTGGAGATCTCGGTCGTCGTCGACAGAGAGTTCACGACGATCGCATAGATCGGGAACAACACGATCGCGCCGAGCACCGTCAGCGACGCGTACCGCACGACGAGCGCGCCCCTAGGCGACATAGTGCACCCGCCGTTCCAGACGGAGTTGGAGCAAGGTCAGGATCAGGACGCACGTGAACAGCCCCACCGCGAGCACCGCGGCGCGGACCTCGCCATTCGGTGTGCGGAACCCCGCGTCGTACACGGCGTACGCGAGCACACGCGTGTTGTTCCCGGTGCCGCCACCGGGAGTCAGAAGGTCGATCTCGGCGAAGGTCTTGAACGCGGCGATCGAACCCACGACGAACGCGAAGAACAGGGTCGGCGACATGAGGGGCAGCGTCACACGGAAGAACCGGCGCCGCGCGCTCGCGCCGTCGATTTCGGCGGCTTCCAGCACCTCGTCCGGGAGCGCTTGGAGGCCCGAGCTCATCACGATGAACGCCAGCCCGAGGCTCTGCCACGTCGTGACCACCGCGACGGCCGGCAGCGCCCACGTCGGATGCTCGAGGAGCGGGATCCCGTCGATCCGCAGCTTGAAGACACCCGACTGCGGACCGATGAGACTGAAGAAGATCACCGAGGCCACCGCGGCCGACGTCGCCACCGTCGAGCTGAAAATTGTCCGGTAGATCGTGATCCCGCGGAGGCGCTGATGTGCGAGCACCGCGAGCAGTAGCCCGAGCGCGATGCCGGTCGGAACGGTGAGCACCGTGAACTTCACGGTCACCCACAGCGTGTCGCGGAACTCGTCGCTGCCGAGCACGTCGCGCCATCGGTCGAATCCGACCCATGTGCGGGTGCCGCCGGTCTTGTTCTGCCCGAAACCGATCCCGCCGCGCGTCTCGTAGAACGGGATCTCGATGTTCTTCGCGAACGGGAAGAAGATGAAGATGCCGAACACGACGAACGACGGGAGGATCAGCGCGTACGCGAGGAGCGCCTCGCGGAGGCGCCGGCTATGCGGCGCCGGCATCGAGCCGCTCCCCGGTGTGGTGATCGAACAGGTGCAGATCGCCGGGCGCAATCGTCAAGCGCACGGTGTCGCCGTCGGCCGGGACTGCCGCGCTCGCGGCGAGGCGCGCGATCAGGATGTCGCGGTTCGCGAGCCGGCAGTGGACATGGCGTTCGTGGCCGAGCGACTCGTGGAACTCGACGGTGGCGCGCAACCCGCCGTTGCCATCGGGCCGGCCGTCCGTTCCCAGCGTGACGTGCTCTGGACGCACGCCTGCGACGCATTCTCCTTGCGGCAACGGACCATGATCCGCGGGCAGCGCGAGCGTGTCGTCACCAACGGTCAGGGCACCGTCGCGCAACGCTGCTGCGAACGTGTTCATCGGCGGCGTACCGATGAACCCGGCGACGAACAGGTTCGCTGGGCGCGCGTACACCTCGTGGGGGCTCGCGAGCTGTTGCAGCCGGCCGTCGCGCAAGATCGCGACCCGGTCGCCCATCGTCATCGCCTCGACCTGGTCGTGCGTGACATAGATCGTGGTCGTTCCGAGCCGCTTCTGCAGCGCGACGAGCTCGGCCCGGGTCTGCACCCGCAGCTTCGCGTCGAGGTTCGAGAGCGGCTCGTCCATCAGAAAGGCCGCTGGATGGCGCACGATCGCCCGCGCCAGCGCGACGCGTTGCCGCTGCCCGCCGGAGAGCTGCGCGGGTTTTCGGTCGAGCAGGTCGCTGAGACCGAGTGTCGTCGCGGCTTCGTCGACGAGCCGCTTGCGTTCGCGGCGCTCGACGTCGCGCGTCCGGAGGGGAAACTCGATGTTCTTCCTGACCGTGAGGTGGGGGTAGAGCGCGTAGCTCTGGAACACCATCGCGATATCGCGATCCTTCGGTTCGATGCCGTTGACACGCCGTTCGTTGATCTCGATGACCCCGTCGGTGGGTTCGTCGAGTCCGGCGATCATCCGCAGCGCGGTGCTCTTGCCGCATCCGGACGGCCCGAGCAGCACGAGGAACTCGCCGTCGGCAATGTCGAGCGTGACGTCGTCGACAGCCGCCACCTTGCCGAAGCGTTTGGTCACATGGGTCAACGCCACACGCCCCATCACGCGCACACTACGCGGGGCAGGCCGCGAGCGCGGGTGAACAGCGGGTGACGTCAACGATCTCGGAGGAACCAGGCCCGCGGGTCCCACCGCCGCAACGGTGCAACGTCGTTGACCGCGACCGGCGCGAGCTCGCGTACGCCGGCAGCGACGGGCACCTCCCAGCCGCACTGGGCGCGAGCCTGTGCTACCCGCTCCTCGATGCTTGCGTCGCCGGCGGCGACAGCGGTCAGCCGCAGCTCATCGTCGGAATCGTGCCGTTCGAAGGTCGCGAGGTCGGTCACGAACGTTCGCACCGTTCGGCCGGGTGTCGTCACGTAGGCGCAGTCTGCGACGAACCGTTCCGGCGAGAGGAGTGCGATGACGACGTTGTCGAGTGCCACGCTACCGACGTCGTTGCCACCGCCCGAACCCACAAGGAACGGACCGCCGGTCTCGAGGAGCGAGGTGCTGTTGACGTTGCCGAGCCGGTCGATCTGGGCACCGCCGAGGCAGCCGATCGTGCGCGTGCCCTCGCCGCCGACGAGCGCGCCGAGCACCATCGCCGCGTCGCCGAGCATGGTCGCGGTCGGGAAGTTTCGGTGGTTCAGCACGAACGGGTCGGCGGGCACCGGGTCGTAGCCCCAGAGGCCGATCTCGGCGGTCAGCTCGACGTCGTGGCCACGGTCCCTGGCGAGTTGCACACCGAGCCACGCCGCGAGGTTGGCGACCCCCGCGCCGGCGAGCACTGCATGGGCATCGAGCGCGAGCACCCGATCGGCGAGCGCGCGCGCCCCCATCACGGCCGCGCGTTCCCACGCGTTCGGCTGTGACGCGAGGTCGGGCGACGCTGCGCGCTCCTCGTCACGCCAGGAGTCGGGACGAGCCTTGGCACGCAGCATTGCGATCCGGTCCGCGCCGAGCCGGGCCAGCCAGTCCTCCTGGGTCGCGATGTCGAGCACCCAGGCTCGAATCCAGTCGTCGTAGTCGTCGCTAAGGGTCGCCGCCCTTGCCTCGATCCAGAAGTCGTAGTCCTCGCCGTAGCCCTCGACGGGGAGGTCGCCGGTGAACAGCCCGCCGGGGTGCGCGCCGAGCGGCGCCTCGACCACCGCCAGAACCCGGTGCGCGGGGATCCGCACGAGATGCGACCACGGCCGCAGGTCGTCGACGATCCGTTCGACGGTGACGACGCAGCCGCGCCGCGCACCGAGCGCGCCCCAGACGCCCTCGAGCATCGGAGGATGCAGCGCGATGTTGCCGGCGCGGTCGGCGACCGGCGCATGGAGGAGCGCGACATCGGCCTGCAGCGGCGCCAGGAGACCGACCGGGCCGAACGGGGTGTCGACGGTCGCGAAGGCCTCGTTGGCTGCCATCGAGCTACCGGCGATCGACCGTGTCGCGATCGCGGGGAGGCCCCGCGCCCCGGCCTCGAGTCGCTGTGCGAACGCGAGGAACGACCAGTGCTCGACCTCGACCGTCCCCTCCGCGTAGGCGCGTTGGAAGTGGGGGTTGGGGGTGAAGTTGGGGAAGGTGTCGCCTGAGTAGCCGGTGATCACCTTGTGGACGAGCCCACCGCGGAAGAACAGCGCCCCCAGGCTCGACAGGCTCAGCATCGCCAGCGTGAACCCCGGTTCGCGTCCCCACCATTGGCGGACGATCTCGCGTGCGCCGGCGCTCCACCGGGTGTGGCCGACGAGGAGGTGCAGCGTGTCGCCGGGGCGCACATGGCGACGGATCGCCTCGTCGAGCGGCAGGACTTCCACGGCGGCCGAATCTAAACCGGACGCATGTCGAGCCGGACGTGCCACAGACCGTCGAGTACTGCGCCTGGGCCATGGACCGGATCCGTGACGGGTCTACGATGCATTCCGGTCGCGTTCCGGTGATGCCCCCACCATCACCGGGAGCGGCCGCTTTTCGTCCCCGGCCTTTCGGCGACCGATCCGCGACCCGGCCTACGGTGCGCGCGGTGGACCTCGGCATCGTCACCCCCGTCTTGACGCTCCTCCCTGGCGCGCACGCCACGTGGGAGGAGCAGGGCACGCTCGACGACGTCGTCGAGATCGCTCGGGCAGCGGAACGCCTCGGCTATCACCATCTCACCTGTTCCGAACACGTCGCGATCCCCGACGCGATCGTCGCCGCCCGTGGCGGCCGGTACTGGGATCCGCTCGCGACGTTCGGCTATCTCGCGGCCCACACGACGCGCCTGCGGCTCGCGACGTTCGTGCTCGTCCTCGCCTACCACCATCCGCTCGAGATCGCGAAGCGCTACGGCACCTTGGATCGCGTCTGCGCCGGCCGGCTCGTGCTCGGGGTCGGGGTCGGATCGCTTGCCGAGGAGTTCGACCTGCTCGGCGCGCCGTTCCCCGATCGGGGCGTTCGCGGCGACGACGCGATCCGCGCCCTCCGTGCCGCGTTCGGTCGCCGGGCGCCGGAGTACCACGGTTCGCACTTCGATTTCGCGGGCATGATCGTCGATCCGTGTGGCGTGCAGACCGACGTGCCGATCTGGGTCGGCGGCCGCACCGCGCGGTCCTTGCGCCGGGCGGTCGAGCTCGCCGACGGCTGGGCACCGTTCGCGCTGTCCGGCACCGAGGTCGCCGAGCTCATCGCCCGCGCGCGCGACACCGGCGCATGGCACGCGCGCGCCGCGGCGCTGCAGGTGTGGTTGCAGCCGGCCCCGCTCGACCCGATCGGCGAGCCGGAGCGCAGCGTCGAGCGTGTCGCGCGCCTTCGCGCCGCGGGCGCGACCGGGGTCAGCGCGCGCTTCGTCCACCACTCACATGCCCACTACCTCGAGCAGCTCGAGGCGCTCCCACCGCTCCTCGGCGACCTTTGAGCCGGTCGGGGGATCAGCTGAGGCGCTCGATGACGGTGCCGTTGGCCTGGCCGCCGCCCTCGCACATCGTCTGGAACCCGTACCGGCCGCCGGTGACCTCGAGGTGGCGCAGCAGCCGGGTCATGAGGGCGACGCCGCTCGCGCCCAAGGGATGCCCGATGGCGATCGCGCCGCCCCGCGGGTTGAAGCGCTCCATCGGATAGCCGAACTCCTTCTGCCACATCAGTGCGATGGCAGCGAACGCCTCGTTGCACTCGACGGCGTCGAAGTCGTCGACCGTGAAGTCCGTGCGGTCCATCAGCTTGTACGTGACGGGAACCGGCGCCGACAGCACGAGGACCGGATCTTCGGCCGCGACGGCGAACGCGCGGAACCGGGCCCTGATCGGCAACCCGTGCGTCTCGGCGAACTCACGCGACGCGATCACCATCGCGGCCGCGCCGTCGGTCATCTGGGAGCTGTTGCCCGCGGTGATCTGCGGCGCGGGTTGCGTGTCGCTCTGCCATACGGGTGGGAGCCCGGCGAGCGTCTCGACGTTGCAGCCCGGGCGGATGCCCTCGTCGCAGTCGAGCATGCCGTCGGTCAACGCGCCGTCGTCGCCCTTGATCGGCACCGCGACGATCTCGCCGTCGAAGAACTCGTTGCTGCTGTTCTCGGCCGCGCGGCGGTGCGACTCGACGGCGTACGCGTCCATCTCCTCGCGGGTGATCCCCCACTTGTCGGCGAGCACCTGCGCGACCCAGAACTGGATCCCGATCGTCTGGTTGGTCGCGCTCATGAAGTCGGGGCTGAAGGGTCCGGTGCCGCCCTTGGCGTTGGATCCCATCGAGATCCGGCTCATCGACTCGACCCCGCACGCGATCGCGACGTCGTACGCGCCCGCGATCACCGCCTGCGCGACGAAGTGCACGGCCTGTTGGGAACTCCCGCACTGCCGGTCGACCGAGGTCGCGGGTACCGACCATGGCAAACCTGCGGCAACCCAAGCGTTGCGCGTGACGTTGTTCGACTGCTCTCCGACCTGCGAAACACAACCCCCGACCACGTCGTCGTAGCGGTCGGGCGCGATCGTGTTGCGCTCGACGATCGCGCCCAGCACGCGGCCGAGCAGGTCGGACGGATGCCAGTTGCGCAACGACCCCTTGCGTTTGCCGAACGCGGTCCGGGCACAGTCGACGATCACGGCTTCGCGGGCAGGCATAACCTGACACGGTAGTCAGGTCGCCAGAACTGCTCCGTGGAGACTCGGGACCGGTGGAGGTTCGGTGCGCATCGCCGCGCTCGTGAAGCAGATCCCGCAGTTCGAGACGATGACGCTGGGTGCCGACGGCCGGCTGATCCGGTCGGGTCTGCCGCTGGAGATGAACGCGTATTGCCGGCGCGCCGTCGCCAAGGCCGTCGAGCTCGCGCTCGAGCGTCGCGGCAGCTCGGTCGCCGTGTTCACCCTCGGCCCGCCGCCCGCGAGCGACGTGCTGCGTGAGGCCATCGCTTGGGGCGATGCGCACGGCCTCGCTGCGATCGACGGCGTGCTGGTGAGCGACCCGGCGTTCGCGGGTTCCGACACGCTCGCCACCTCGCGGGCGATCGCCGGCGCGTTGCGTGTCGAGGGACCCTTCGACCTCGTGCTCTGCGGCCGTAACAGCGTCGATGCCGACACCGGCCAGGTCGGTCCCCAGATCGCCGAGCTGCTCGACCTGCCGTTCGTGACAGCGGTGCGCCACGTCTCGATCGACGGCGACGGCACCGGCGCGACGGTGCGCGCCCGCGCTGAGCTGGACGACGGTTGGATGCAGCTCGAGACCACGCTGCCCGCGGTCCTGTCGTGCGCGGAACGATTGTGCGAGCCGTGCAAGGTCGAACCCGCCGGGCGCGCGGCGATCTCGCCCGACCGGATCCGGCTCCTACGCGCCCGCGACCTCGGGCCCGGCCCTTGGGGCGTACCCGGCAGCCCCACACGCGTCGGCGACGTCCGTGCGCTCACGGTGGAGCGGGCGCGCCTGCGCTGGCCCGACCTCGAGCTGGCCGACCAGATCGAACGGGCGATCATGGTGATGGACGATCGCGGCGCGCTCGTGACCGACCCGTTCACAGGTGCCACCGGCGCCGCGGTCCCCGAGCCGCGACCGCTCGCCGGTCCCGCGGTCGTCGCGCTCATCGAACCCGACCGCGAGGCCTTCGCCGCAGAGTTGCTCGGCGCCGCGGCTCGTCTCGCGGAGAAGGTCGGCGGCCACGTCGCGGCCATCGGCCCGGCAACGGCCGTCGAGGGTGATCTCGCTGTCCTCGGCGGGCGCGGCGCCGACGTGGCGATCGCCGTCGAGGTTGCGACGACCGAGGCCGATCTCGCGACCGCGATCGGCGAGTGGGCGGCCCGCCGCGAGCCGGCGATCGTGCTCGCGCCCAGCACAACGTGGGGCCGCGAGATCGCGGCGCGCATCGCCGCCCGGCTCGGCGCAGGGCTCACGGGCGACGCGGTCGACGTCGAGATCGAAGGCGGCCGTCTGGTCGCGTGGAAACCGGCGTTCGGTGGTGCGCTCGTCGCCGCCATCACCTGCACGTCGACCGTGCAGATGGCGACCGTCCGGGCCGGGATGCTGGTGACACCGGCGCCGCGCGCGTCGGTCGCGCGCATCGAGCATCTCGAGACGACGCCACGCCGGCGCGTCCGCGTGCTCGCCCGAGCGCGAGACGACGACCTCGACGTGCTCGCCGAGGCGACCACGGTGATCGGTGTCGGGCGCGGCGTCGCGCCCGAGCGGTATCCCGACCTCGAGCCCCTCCGAACCGCGCTGCGGGCCGAGCTCGCCGCCACCCGCAAGGTGACCGACGAGGGTTGGATGCCACGCGCGCGCCAGGTGGGGATCACGGGGCGTTCGATCGCGCCCCGCCTGTTCGTCAGCCTCGGCGCGGGCGGAACGTTCAACCACGCGGTCGGTTATCGCGGCGCCGGGACCGTCCTCGCGATCAACCGCGACCCGCAGGCATCGGTGTTCGACACCGCGGATGTCGGCATCGTCGGTGACTGGGACGACGTCGTACCGCTGTTCGTCGAGCAACTCGCGCTGCGGAGCGCTCAGCGTTCGGGGCGGTAGAACACGGCGAGCAGCCCGGCCGCGCCGCCGACGCCGGCGATCAGCGCGATCCAGAAGCCCGTCCAGCCGTCGAAGGCCGTCACGTCGAACGCGTCGTCGAGCGACCACTCGCCAGCGCCGAGCGTGCCGAGCGCGAGGGCAGTCATGGCGATGAACCCGACGTACTCCCACCCCTCGCCCTTGCGGAAGATGAAGAACCCGTTCTTGCGGTGGTTCGTGACCAGCGCGACGACCATCACCGCGAGCAGGCCCGCGGCCGCGAGCGGCGTGAGGAAACCGACCACCAGCAGCGCGCCCGCGCCGAGCTCGATGATACTGGCCAGCCATGCGTGGAGGATCCCCGGCTTCATCCCGAGGCTCGCGAACCAGCGCGCGGTGCCCTCGATCTTGCCGCCACCGAAGATGTGGTTGTAGCCGTGGGCCATGATCATGAGGCCGCAGGTCAGGCGCAGGATCACCAGCGCGAGATTGGCGGCGTCGGCGTCGGCGACTTGGACCGCGAGCACAGGCATCGTTCCTCCGTGGGTCGAGGGCGTTATTACCACGATGACCGTGTGGCCCGCCGTGACGGGACCTCGAGAGGTGCCGGCACCCTGCCGCGGTGTTGATCACTAAACGTTTCGTCCGCTTCCCGACCCCTCGCGAAGAAGTGACGCGCCGTCTACAGATCGCGTGTTTGCATGCCTGCAGAGGTTTCGGGCGCAGTCGCCCATCCCCGGGGGCAGGCCGGTCATGGAAGCAGGTTTGGAGGTGGCCCGCGGGCGGTCCGATGCCGGACCGCTCCTGGTGCTGTGTGATGCGGGCGGGTGTATCCGTGCGCTGAACGCCGCGTTCGCTCGCTTCAGCGGCTACGACCCCGTCGCCTTGATCGGGCGTTCGTTCTCCGACCTCCTCCCCGCTTCGCACGGGTGGTCCCTCGAGCAGGGCCGCGTGCCGCTGCGGTTCGAGAGCGCGGCCGGCGATGTGGTCGACCTCGACCTCGAGACCAACTCGCTGCTCGGTGACGGGGCCGGCGATGTCGCGTATGCGCTCGTGCTGCAGCCCCGTGCGATCACCCTGGGCGCAGGGGATCCGCACAATCTCGCGGCCGGCGATGCGCGAGGGCCGTCGCTCTCCGAGCGGGAGCGACAGATCCTCGATCTCGTCGCCGAGGGTTACCGAGTTGCCACGATCGCCCGCGGCTTGTTCATCTCGCCGAGCACCGTGCGCAACCACCTCTCGGCGATCTTCCGCAAGCTCGGGGTCGCGAACCAGGCCGAGCTCCTCGAGCTCCTGAAACGGTCGAGCGTGGCCTCGCAGTAAACGCGACACACTGTCGGGCCGTGGCGGCGTTCCTCCCCGGCGCAACCGACCGAGACGAATGGATCGCGGATCTCGTCGCGACGGTCACCGCGCCCGCGCTCAGCGAGTCCGACATCGGCGTCTCGCTGGTCGACGGTGACCGCATCGTGGCGATGAGCCGGCCGATGCGGGCCCGTCTCACCGGCGTCGACCTCGATCCCTACGATCTCGCCACGCTCACCGCGCTGATCCCATCGAGCAGCGTCGACGCGATCAGCAGCGTGATGGCGAGCGACCGCGCGCCGGTGCGCGCCGTCACCCGCGCGGTTGCCTACCGGCTGCCGACCGGCCAGACCGACGCGGTGTACCTCACCGTGATGCGGGCGAAGACGAGCCCGACGACGCCGCCGGTGTTCGTGAGCTACGTGTGGCCGACCACACCGACACAGCGCAACGAGGCATGGCAGCGTGCCCACGAACGGTGGGTGGTCACCGACGCGTGCGATCGCATCGTCGGCGGCAGCCCGGACACCGAGCACATCCACGGGCTCACGTTGTGGGCCCTGTTGCACCCCGAAGACGTCGTCAACTCCCTCGATGTCTGGAACGCGGCGCGCGCGCGGGGACACCGGACACGCGCGGGCGCGGGACGCGTCGAGCGGATGCGCGTCGCCGGCAGCCGCAGCGGCTGGACCAACGTCTCGATCGAGCTGCGGCCGTTGGCGAGCGAGCGCGACCGTCTGGTCGCGACGACGCTCCGTCGTTCGGACCTCGCGCCGCTCGCACGGATCCGCGACCCGCGCGTCACGCTGTCGGCGCGCGAGCACGAGGTGTTCGAGGGGATTGTCGTCGGCGAACGCGGGCCGACGATCGCGCGTCGTCTCGGGATCGCCGAGAGCACCGTGCGCAACCTGCTCGCACGCGTGGAGCGCAAGCTCGGGGTCGTCGACCGCACGGAGCTGATCGAGCGCTACAACCCGCGGCTGGCGCGCGCGTCGGCCGGCCTGGCGCTGCGTTCGCTCGGCTTCGCCGCAGGCCATAGCCACGCGACCGGTGCCGCGCGCCGGTTCACGGCGGCTCCGGGGTCGCGGCGCGCTTGGGTGGGCGACATTGCGCGCACGGTCCGCTCCCCAAGGTTCGAGGCCTCGCGTATCGGTGTCGCGCTGCTCGACGAGAATCGGGTCCGCGCGGCGAACCCCGCGTTCGACCGGCTCCTCGGTCGGTCGGCGGCCGGCATGCCGGTGGCCGACTTCGGTGCCCCGCAGCTCGTCGAGGACCGTGAGCGCGCGTCCGACGAGATCGCGGGTGTCTGGTCGTTCAGCGAGCGGCTGCCGGACGGCCTGCTCACAGCGTCGGTCGTGCGTCGCCGTCCTGGCGAGCTCGCGGTCACCTTGCTCTACGTGCAGCCGGCCGGCCCGATCGAGCTCTCCTCCGCGACGAACGTCGGCGCCGCGCTCGTCGATCCCGGCTGGAAGATCGTGGCCGTCACGCCACCGCGCCGCGCCGGTTTCCCCGTCGCGAGGGTCGGCGACCTCGCCTGGCCGTTCGTCCATCCCGAGTCACTTCCCGACACGATCGACGCGTTCGACCGCGTCGCGCGGTGCGCGTCAGGTGCCGAGAACGATGCCGGCGACCTTGAGTTCTCTGCGGACGCGCTGCGGACCTACGGCTGGGGCGTCGGGCGGAACCGGCTGCGCGCCGTCTGCGGCGTCCAACCGCTCGTGCTGTGGGAGGGGAGCCGCCCGTTCGCGCCGACCACCCGCTCGGCGGATCCGGCCCGGCTCGCCGCCCTCGACGAACGCGACATCCCGCTCGCGCTGTTCGTGCTCGACGGAGCCACGGTCACTCGCGCCGCGGAGCTGCTCGGCCTCGCAGAGGGCACCGTCCGCAATCGCCTGTCGCGCATCTACCGGACGCTCGGCGTGCGGAGCCAGCGCGAGCTCGTCGAGCGGTACCGGTGACCCGGTACCCCTGACCCGACACCCCTGGACCGGGAGACCAGACCCGGTACGCAACGCTGGCGCCCGGCAGTACAGTGACACGAGCGTCAGGTTTGGAGGAACGCCGTGAGAACTGAAGATCTCGTCCTCGTCTCCGTCGACGACCACGTCGTCGAGCCGCCCGATCTGTTCGAAGGCCGCCTCGCGGCCGAGCACGTCGAGCAGGCGCCGAAGCTCATCCGCAAGGAGAGCGGTATCGACGTGTGGTCCTTCATGGGCGCGGAGCTCCCCAACATCGGGCTCAACGCGGTCGCGGGCCGCCCGCCTGAGGAATACGCGATGGATCCGACGAGCTTCGACGACATGCGCTCGGGCTGCTACGACATCCACGACCGCGTCAAGGACATGAACGCGAACGGCGTGCTCGGTTCGATGTGCTTCCCGAGCTTCCCCCAGTTCTGCGGGCAGCTGTTCGCGCGGACCGCGCAGCACAACGCGCCGCTCGCCAAGGCCCTCGTCGAGGCGTACAACGACTGGCACATCGAGAGCTGGTGCGGCGCGTACCCGGGCCGCTTCATCCCGCTGTCGATCCCGATGATGTGGGACGTCGACCTCATGGCAGCCGAAGTACGCCGCGTCGCCGACAAGGGCTGCCACGCTGTGACCTTCTCGGAGAACCCGGTCCACCTCGGGCACCCGAGCATCCACTCCGGCCACTGGGACAAGTTCTTCGCGACCTGCGAGGAGCTCGGCACAGTGGTGTGTGTGCACATCGGCTCGAGCTCGAAGATGGTGATCACGGCCGACGACGCGCCGATGGACGTGTTGATCACGCTCTCGCCGGTGAACATCGTGCAGGCGGCTGCCGACTTCGTGTGGTCGCGGGTACCGAAGCAGTTCCCCGCGTTGAAGTACGCGCTGAGCGAGGGCGGGATCGGTTGGATCCCCTACTTCCGGGAACGCATCGACTACACGTACGAACGGCACCGGTTCTGGACGGGCCAAGACATGGGATCCCGGCGCCCGTCGCAGGTGTTCGACGAGCAGGTCGTGCTCTGCTGGATCGACGATCCGGTCGGCGTCGAGATGCGCCACAGGATGAACATCGACATGATCTGTTGGGAGTGCGACTACCCGCACTCCGACAGCTCGTGGCCGACCTCGCCCGAGGTGTTCATGAAGCAGATGCAGGCGGCGAACTGCACCGACGCCGAGATCGACAAGATCGGCGGCGGGAACGCGATGCGCCTGTTCCAGTACGACCCGTTCGCGTCGCTGGGCGGCCGTGATGCGTGCACGGTGGGCGCGCTCCGAGCACTCGCCGAGGGCTGGGATGTCTCGGTCGTGGCGCGCGGGATCAAGGCGAGCGCGACCGGTGCCCTCGACCTGTTGAAGATCAGCCAGAACCGCTGACGCTCCGGCCCGAGTCGCCGGAGTCGCCCGAGTCGCGGGGCCGGTGCCGGAGCGCGGGCACGAGTCCTCCGTCGGCGAGCGTGCGCAGGGCGCGCGCCTCGTCGACGTCGATCACGATGGCGTCGCCCGGCTCGCGCCGGATGATGAAGCTCACAACGCAGTCGTCGCACGCCACCGTCCGGCGCATCACGCACTCGTCGCAATCGATCCGCAAGGTCCCCTCGTCTGCCCTGTCGCTCATGTGCTCACCCTGCCCCGCGCCTGGGACACTCACCCTCCGCGCACCCTCAACCACCGAGTCGCGAACCTGCGTGAAGAACTGCACCCGAGCGGACCGATCTTCACGCAGGAATGAGGAGGCGGGCGGCGCCGCGGCGGCGCGGCGGCTCACCGGGGGCGGGTGCGGGCGAGGTCGACCAGGGTCGTGCTCGAGACGACGAGCGCGCCCGCGGCCTCGCAGTGCTCGCGCACCCACCTGTCCGACGAGACGACAAGCACGCCTCGGCTCGGGGGCGTTCGCTCGACGGTGCGCACGACCACCTCGTCGGCCTCCTCCTCGGCAGCGGAGAACACCACGTGCAGGCCTTCGCGGCGCAACGGCGGCAGCACAGGTTCGTTGGCGGCGCCGTCGAACACGCACACGATCTCGCAGCGATGCCGATGCTGCAGATCGATGAGCGCCCGCACCACGTGCTCGCGCTTGTCGGCGGCCGACGCTTCCGGCCAGCCGACGAACGCGACGTTGTAACCATCGACGACCAGCAGGACCTCGCCAGAGGCCAGTGTGCCGGCGAGGCCTTCGACAGTGTCAGCCACGAGCCCGCCCGGAACCAACGGCCGTGTCCGGCGGCGGTCAGCCATCTCGGGAGCGGAAGGGGCTCGCAGCGCGCCGCCGGCCAGCGTGTCGAGCTCTCGAGCGAGGTGTGATGCCCGCCGCGCCAGCTCGGCCGAGCCCAGCGCAATCTCCCGCACAACGCTCGCGTCGACCGCGTCACGCCCCCGCGTCGCGAGGTCGCGCAGCTCCGCGCGCGCCGCGCCCAGCTCCTCGCCGAGCTTGCGGCTGCGGTCGGCTTCTGCCCTCGCCCTGCGGTCGGCGGCCTCCGCGCGTGACCGCTCCTCTGCGGCCGCGGCTTCCGCCGCCTCGGCCCTGCGCCCGGCCGCGCCCTCCTGGGCGATCGCCGACTCCTCGCGCTGACGCCGGCCGCCACGTTCGGTCCGCAGCTCCTCGCCGAGGCCGGCCGAGCGTGCGCGTTCGCCGGCGAGGGCGGTATCGGCCCGCCGCGCGGCCTCTTCCGCGGTGCGTGCCCGGCGCTGCCAGTCGTCGCGGTCGCGTTCGAGCTCGGCAGCGACCCGATCCAGCTGTTCGATCGCGAGTGCGGCTCCGAGGGCGAGCTCCGCGCCGCTGGGCGCCGTCGCCCACAGCGCGGCCACGAGCTGCTCGAGGTCACCGCGGCCTGCCGCGGCCAGTACGGCGGCGAGCGGGGCGTCGGCACGATGGGTGGCGGCTGCGGCCGCGATCGGCTCGAGCGTCGCGATGAACTCGGCGGTCGCCGCGGCCAGTGCGGGGTCGGCGTCGAGCGCCCTGGCAACTTGGCGGCGCAGGGTCGACGCCTGCCGCGCGCGCCGGTCGAACCCGAGCACCGATCGCAACCCCACCGGAACCTCCGCCTCGGGCACGGTCCGGAGCCGGTCGAGGGCGGCGTCGACGATCGGACCGAGCAGGCCGTCGGGGAGCAGCGCGAGCGGTGGCCGCCGCCCGCGCTCGCCGGCGATCATCAGGCATCCTCGCGAGCACAGGCGTGGTGCCGGCCCCGGGCGGGCTGGTCCCGATCCGCGACCGGTCGCTGCATAGACTCCCGGCGTCCCGGGGCCGACCGGTGCGGGGCGTGATCCCGGGGGTGTGCAATGGCAGCAGAGGCGCGGCCGGCGACGGCACAGCCCGTCGTGGCACGACACGAGCAGTTCAGCCTCGACACGTCCGGCGACGGCGACATCCACGACGTGACGGCCCAGGCGCAGAAGGCGATCGCCAACTCCGGCCTCTCCGATGGCCTGTGCACCGTCTTCGTCGCGCACACGACCTGCGGGATGGCGATGATCGAGCACGAGCCCGGCTGCGACGCCGACCTCAACCGCATCCTCGATCGCCTCGCCCCGGCAGACGAACGGTGGGAGCACAACGAGCTCAACAGCGACACCAACGGCCACGCGCACGCCCGCGGCGGGTTGCTCGGGCCCTCGATCACGGTTCCGTTCGCGAACGGCGAGCTCATGCTGGGTACATGGCAGAAGTTGGTATGCATCGACTTCGACGACCGGCCGCGGGTGCGTCGCGTCGTCGTGCAGCTCCTCGGCGTCTGAGCCAGCCGGCGGGGCGGCCGGGCCCTCACGCCACCGCGCCGTCGTCGCTGAACGGTGCGATCGCCTCGACCTGGCCTCCAGAGGCGCCGCACCACCGGCAGGTGATCGATTCGACCCGCTCGTCGAGCACCCGCTCGTCCTCGAGCTCGCCACTGACCGTGTAGTGATGGAACGCCGCTGTCCGGCGGGTGGCGACGACGTCGAAGCGGGTCAGGTTGCCGCACGCCGCGCACCGGTACCGGACGTTCGCCACGGCGGCGGAGCCTACGACTCGCCCGGCAGGACGAACATCCATTCGTGGCGAACGATTGTTCGTTACTGTGGCGCGTGTGACGCTCCCCGGACTCCCGTTCGTCGGCTTCGCGCCCACCCTGCCGCCCCCGCCCGCCCCGATCCGGCAGGGCAGCTTCGACGAGCTCGGCACGCCGCTCGCCGAGGTCAGTTTCGTCGTGCTGGACCTCGAGACCACGGGCGGCTCGGCGAACGAATGCGAGATCACCGAGATCGGCGCGGTCAAGCTGCGGGGAGGCGAATGCCTCGGCCGCTTCGAGACGCTCGTGAACCCGGGCGTGCCGGTCCCGCCGCTCATCACCGTGCTCACAGGGATCACCGAAGCGATGGTGTTCGCCGCTCCGCCGATCGGCGAGGTGCTGCCCGCCTTTCTCGAGTTCCTCGGCGGCGCGGTCATCGTCGGTCACAACGTGCGCTTCGACGTGTCGTTCCTCGACGCTGCGTGCGTGCGGCACGGTTATCCCCGGTTGTCCCAACGCAGGGTCGACACGATCGGGATGGCGCGCCGGCTCGTGCGCGACGAGGTCCCGAACCTCAAGCTCGGCACGCTTGCCCGCCACCTGCGCGTGCCGACCGAACCGGTCCACCGGGCGATGGCCGACGCGCAGGCCACCGCCGAGGTGTTCCACTCACTGCTCGAACGAGCCGCGACCTTCGGCGTGCTCGGACTCGACGATCTCCTCGCGCTACCAACGATGCGCGCGCATCCGAGCGCGTCGAAGCTGTCGCTGACCGCACGCCTGCCACGCGCGCCCGGCGTGTATCTGTTCCGCGACCGCAACGGCCGCGCGCTCTACGTCGGCAAGGCGACCAACCTGCGATCGAGGGTTCGCAGCTACTTCTCCGGCGACGACCGACGCAAGGTCCCGCAGATGCTTCGCGAGACGGTCGCGATCGATCATGTCGTCTGCCGCGACGCGTTCGAGGCGGCGGTGCGCGAGGTGCGGCTCATCCAGTCGCTGCAGCCGCGGTTCAACCGCCAGCTCAAGACCTGGAGGAAGTACGCGTACCTGAAGCTCACCGACGAGCGGTTCCCGAGGCTCATGGTCACCCGCGCCGCGCGTGCCGACGGCGCGCTCTACCTCGGCCCGTTCACGTCGAGCGGCGCCGCGCACCTCGTACGCGAGGCGATCGAGACGGCCGTGCCGTTGCGACGGTGCTCGGCGCGGCTCGCCCGATCCTTCATCGCGTCGGCCGACGACGTGCCGTGCGTGGCCGCGCAGCTCGGCGTTGCGACCTGCCCGTGCCGGGGACAGATCGACGACACCGGCTACGCGGCGCTCGTCGACTCGGTCCGGCGGGGCCTCGCTCACGAACCCGACGTGTTGCTCGGCCCGCTCGAGACTCGCATGCGACGGCTCGCCGCAGCGCAACGCTTCGAGGAGGCGGCCGCAACGCGCGATCGGGCCGCTGCGCTCGCCCGCACGCTCGAACGGCGTCGCCGGCTCGACGCCCTGCGCGGCGCCGCGCGCGTGATCGTGACCACCCGCGCCGGTCGCGTCGAGCTCCGGCATGGCCGGCTCGTCCTCGCCGACGGACCCGGCGCGAGCAGCGACCACCCCGACCGGGTGCCGTCCCTCGACGTGCCGCCCGGACGCGACGAGGTCGACGAGCTGCTCGTCGTCGCCCGGCATCTCGACGCCGAGGCGCGCCGCATGACCCTCGCCGCCGTCGACGGTGTGTTCGCGAGCGCGCGCGTGAGGGTCCCCAGCTACGAGCCGGTGCGGCCCGACACGAACCTCAGTCGGCGACGCTGACCGACCGCTGCGCGCCGCCGGCGGTGAGCGCCCGCTTCGCTCGCCGAGCGTGCGTCAGGCGTTCGAGAACGAGGATCGAAACGTGCACGAGCACCGCGACGACGAGCGCGGCCAGCGGCATCAGCCGGGCGATCGGCACGAAACGGTCCCAGCTCACCTCGCCGAGCGTGTCGATGAGGTCGTCGCGGTCGAGCCAGGAAACCTTGTTCGCGAACCAGAAGGTGGCGACGAGCCCGACGGGCAGCATCAACG
>Ga0247727_10001092_pt1 | contig 65959 bp, 70 predicted proteins | sample WisWelCaveWW1625_FD_202498 | JGI IMG/M metagenome (GOLD analysis project Ga0247727, IMG submission 202498) | Biofilm microbial communities from Wishing Well Cave, Virginia, United States - WW16-25 | ecosystem: Environmental > Aquatic > Deep subsurface > Groundwater > Cave microbial mat | place... | reverse complement strand
CTTGCAGCAAGATTCTATCACAAAAGAAATCCCGCAGTGGTCAAGAGATAATGCATGCTCGTGGTCAGACGGTTCAATCTCTGACAGCGAATTCCTGGATTCAATCTCTTTTCTTGTCAAAAACGGGCTAGTTACACCATGAACTCTGTCTTAGGTCCTTCGCCAGCGGCTGCTACCACAATTGTGAGCAGGCATCTCATGATCTATTAACTTCAACCCTTCCCCACTGTATTCTGGCCCAGATTCTCTCATGTATGTAATAAAACGACCACACAATGATATTGTATGCAATGGCAACCTGTGTGACAGTGTACAAATTGCCTGTATAGACCCAGGTAAGTGTCGCAATGGTGATGACTGCAACTATTCTGTAAATTATGGTCTTTAGAAATGATCTAGTTCTTGTTTCCATTATTTTATGGACTGGGAACTTTCTTTTATGCTTGATGGCAGAAATGAATATTTTGCATGATCATATTCTTGGCACGGCCATCTTTATTAATTAGAAAAAAAATTGGTGCACGTTGGCAAGAAGATACGATTACAATACAAATTCATATCTTAGGAAAATAAGAAAAAAGAAAGGCCTTGACAGCCAACAAACATTCATCAGAGAAAAAAGGCAGATCTCCATGGGAATCCAGTTATTAAGAAAAGGCGATGATTACGGCGAGCCGGCACACCGCAACAGCGAAATTTATTTCGTGCTAAAGGGAAATGCGCGCCTCAAAATAGGAAGAAGAGATTTTGCAGTGTCGCCAGGCATGGCAATGTTTGTTCCCCCGAGGGTGGCCCACAGGTTTTACGGCGTCAAAAAGGAATTTGTTTTTCTCTTTATCTTCTCCGGCTTGGATGAATAGATAAAGGCTTATCTAATTTTTGTAATACTGATAGTCTAGTTGCTAGACACATTTCTGCTGGGGGGATTGGAAGATCCAAACACCTACATCGCAATTGGCGCCATTATTGCCGCCTTTGCAAGTGTGGCAGGGTTGATAATCACCATCAGACAGTCCCGCGACGCCAAATTCCTAGAGTTCATAAAAGAAGTTGATACTGAGATAACCGAACATCTTGAAAAAGAACTAACGTTGAAAGGCGAAGATGACTGCATAGTGTATGCCTACAACTATATCGACATTTGCGATCGAATAGCATTCCTAATAGAAAAAAACAAGATACAACGCGAGTTTTTAGATTATTACCGTGACTTTTTTAATTATTCAGTCACTGTGATGTGGTGGTATACTACGCGTCACGAAGACAGGCACTCACTCAAATTAAGCTGGCCGCCGCTAATAAGATGGATTCTCAAGGAGGAAGGAACGCCATATCCTGTAGAGCACTTGGCAAAGGAAATGATAAAGTTTCTTTCTGAAAAAGAAAAAAACACTGATGAAAAGACGCTTTACAGCCAGATGCTAGACCGCATAAACGATGCAAAGTCAAAATAAAGAATAATCATACAAGCCTGAACATGGTTATTTCTTTCTAAAAAGAAGTGGCCTCATAGTGCCACATATGCCTAAGATCTCGCCATTATTTGTAATGCTTTTTCGTTCCATATCATCAAATCAACCCGCCTTTTTATTAACTTGAAAGGGATTTACTTTCTTAGTCTTTCTACGAAGTCCATTATCGGTCTTTGCTGTACATGATCTCCAAGATTCCTTTTTATTGTCTCCACTATTCCAATGTGCGCATTTCCAAACATGATCATTAGTGTGTCTCTTAGGTATTCTGGTTTTTCATAACATGTGGAGAGAAGGCAGTCGTACTTGTTGAACAGATGGCTTGATACACTATCCAGTACCGGCGTTCCCATATTGAGCAGTGCTTGCCCTATCGCATCTTCTACAATTGATCTGCACTGATGAATATCGCGGGTAACACCGTAAACTGGATATTGGAATTTGAATCCGACTGAATATCCTGATACTTCGTGGAAGCTGTAACCAACCATGTCTTTGATTGTCTGATACAAATCCCCACCAATAACTAGCGTGTTTGGCTCGGCCTTTGCGTTTATTTTTGAGCAGATGTTAACTGGCGTTCCAAATATGTCATGATATGACGAATCTGAGGATTTTGCCAGTGTTACTTTGCCATAATCTGCGCTAACTCGGAACGAGAGTGGCGGAATCTTCTCCTGATACAATTTTGTGTTGATGTCGCAGCGTGATCCTATCATCGCAAGGCTACATTCAAGGCATCGCAAAAACACAGATTTTTCATCACCTTTTGATCCTTGGAAATAATACAACAGGCTGTCGCCACCGTTTTTGACTACGACCCCGCCGAACTTTTTTACAATCGGAGCCATGGTGCTAAGAAATATGCCGTAATACTTGCCAATCTTTGAATGCGACAGACCTGCAGCCATCTTTGTTGACCCTACTATATCGACAATTCCTACGCAGCATTCTGTGGAGCTCTCAACAAATGATATGCTCTCCTCGTCTTGGGCAGAAAAATCTGATCCTTCATTCTCAATTATGGGAACCAGTTCTCCCTCAATGTTAGAGTTTATGGAGGTTATTCCCATATCTGAGATTAACGTATATGTAATAGATAAAGTTGTTGGCTAGATTGTTATTTACTATATAAATAATTGTCTAACATTCTATAAAATAAGAATTCTGAAATAGATCAACAAATGTTTCTTCGATTGTAGAGAAAAACGCCTCAAAACACACAATAGTTAATAGCGATAATTCCCAATATAGAGATATGGTTATAAACCAGCTTATTCACGCAACAATTGTGAGCGCCCTAGACAAACTACTCTCACAGGCGCTTGAATCAATAATCAAGTTAAAGCTTGGTGAGCAGACTCTAAAAAAAGTCGAGCAGAGGCTCCAGACGAGGTACGGAATTGGCATTACCGATGCCATAAAGGATTTTCATATCTTTGATGCCACGCTGCGCGAGTTTTTTGGAACTGGTGCAGACACCATGGAAGAAGAGCTCAAAGAACAACTCATATCACTTAATGCATCTGCCAAAGGCAGACAATGGTTTACAATCCAAAATAAGGAACTTGCAAATCTCATTTTAGAATCATATGGAAATAATGAAAAGAGACTAATTTTGAATACCGCGCTCAAGTCGCCCAACGTAATTCTTGAAATCCTTGAGGAATGCAAAATTCCAAAGTCATCAGGCTATCGCATAATAAGTGAGCTTGTTGAAAATGGGCTCTTGACCGAGGCGGGCTCTGCAAAAACAAGCGACGGAAAAACAGTCAGCACGTATACTGCCTTGCTTGAAAAAGTGAGAATCGAGCTGGGAGGCGAGACCGAGTCAATTCAGGTTTTGTTAAAAGAACACGTTTTAGAAGAAAGCAACATTTTCAAGATTTTAATTAAACTAAGACAGTGAGTTGAAATTATACTAGATTTGTTTTTTGTGCATGTATAACGCATAACTTACCATCATGCAGCCAAGAACCCACAACCCAATTATCGCATTTGATCTGTCATACCCTTGAATTGAGGTATAGTAGTAACTTACATCGGCTACCGTATTTAGGCCAATCCCGACAAGAAGCATTCCCCAAGGTAGTCCTAGTACAGAGCCACGAAAAACCTGGGCACCTATAATGGTCCATGCGAAGGTAAGGGAAGTGGCAGCCACGAAGTATATGCCAACCAAATAGCCATTAATGAACTCTTGATCATGTTCTGTTCGCTCAGATGTGGTCAAAGTAAGTATCCTTGGAACCATGTTGACAGGTGTGCCATCCACATAGGATTCAGTATTGCGGGCTTTGTCTAGATCAAACAACCCAAGAGATGGATCATATACCCAAGCCCCATATGCGTAAAACAGCGTAACCCCAAGCGGGATGATGACTAGCAGCAACACTTGGTTCTTTTTCAGTCTTGGTTTCTGCGCTCCTCGGATAAAGTGGATGTTTGTCCTAAGATGATAAATAGCAAAGGGGTAAAACGCGGCAAAGAAAAGATCCGGCCAGTATGGGTATGGATTCTCCATACCTGCCATTTGAAAATAGTCAAAAAGAGATGCGCCTATAGCAGTCAGCGAATACGCAATGCCCAACGCAAGATATGCCTTTCCAAATACCTTGGATGGCCAGTACCTTTTTGCGATTGCAAAACTAAAGACTGCCGGTGACGCATAAGCCAATATGAAAATTAGCTCAAACAAGTCCAGCTGCTCGTTAACTTGCGGCTCTAAGGCATTTGCGAGAATGAAAAATAAAATCGAAATGAAGATGCCTGCAATCACATAATAATTGGTGCCTGATTCCAGTTTCTCTCCAGCACGCTCCATAGTGTATTAAAATGAAAACGTCCTATTTAACGCCTTTTAGGAAAATCAGCTAATTTTTCACAAGTTAATATTTTCATATCTTCTAGTTGAAGTCAATTACTGCCTTCGCTTCCAGAACGGGCTTTCCTTCCAGCGTTTTTCGTATCCGTAAAAATGCTTTCTGTTGTTTACATATTGATCAAAGTTCGCAATCACATTGTCAAGATACTGCGGCAAGAGTCTGCCATCGGATTTTATGGTATTATGTGCAACGCGTGCAGCCTCGATTCCAGATACAATGGCGTGCCCAATTCCTATTGAGGAGAGTGGATCAAATGAGGCAACGGCGTCACCTGCCGGTACCCATCCGGCCAGATTCGTCTTTTTGATTATTTGCGAATATGCTGGAAAAATTTTTGGTGTGGAAAACAGTTTTGCACCATCTATTGTTTTGTGAATGTGGAGTGTTTTTTTGAGGAAAAGATTCCATATGGCGAGTTTTTGTATTTTTATTTTGTTAGCTAGGTCGCTGTCTGTCATAAAGACAACTATACGTTTATTGTTTGGAATTGGTGTAGAATACCACCAACCCTCTGGTGTGGATTCTATCAAGGTAGACGAGATTTCACTGCCTGCTGGGACATCATACATTGTTGCAATGCCCACCAGATAATCAAGAACTTTCCATTTTGCCCCAAGGTTTCTGGCAAAATATGCCTTTTTGCCGCTAGCGTCTATCACAAAGTTCGTCTGTAGCCAGATTTTGGTGCCATTGGATCTTATTGCGGTAAGATCCCACACTCCATTATTTTTATTTTGTCTGCTAATCTTAGCGGAGGTAAACATGGCACCGTTTCTTTTTTTGACCGACTCTGCTAGCATACTGTCAAACATTTGTCGATCGAGATTCCACCCATTTCCATGCACGGTAAAAAAATAATCTCTAGAAAGTATTTTCGGACTCCCCCACGCTGCATCTATTCCTTGTGACGATATGTGGTTCCCAGCCAAAAACTCGTTTTCGATTCCAAGATATCTCATCATCGGACGAATGCTTGGCGAGACAGATTCACCTACACGGATATTGGAATAGTCTGTAGCCTCAATTACTCCTACCTCAAGCGAAGTTTGGTTGAGTAGGGTGAGTGCAGCAGCGCAGCCTGCAGGACCACCTCCTATTATCAAGACATCAAAAAGTTTGAAATTATTCTTCACTTTTGGTAAATTCGACAATGTCTTTTTTCAGGTAATACCCCGGAATAAACCTGGTACTTTCTGGGTCAACTATGTTGATTTTATTGTTAGCAGCCAATCCTACTACTCCAAACTCGTCATGGTTGCGTTCTTTTTCCACAAAATATGGATATTCGTCCCTATCGTCATCCTCGTTTTGGTTTACAATAAAGCCTAGATAACTCCATGCATAAACCATCTGAACATGGTTCTGGATTCCACGTATGTAGTTGACTTGTTGCCCTGCCGACGCCCCAGCTGATGATAGCTCCTCGATGACTTTATATTTTTTTGATTGTAGATCTGTTACCGCGGGGTTCGGATCTGTTACGCCCAAAATCACATCCCATGGACTTTGAGGAGGCCACCAATATGCATGATATGTTGGAGGTTCTTCGAGCTCCAATCGGGTGGTCGCATTTTTATTTTTGTCTGTAAAGTTGATGTGCTGTATGTTGCATTCAAAAAGATCTGACTGCCAAGGACACGCCATACGTTTTGTAAGATCTCCTGGTTCACAGCCTTGGCCTTCGTTTTTTTGCTTCAAAGGCTTTGTTTCATCATAGAGAGGTTCCAAGCCAGAATCATAATAGTCGGTAATCTTTTTTCTATGTTTGATACGGAATGGGCCAGAGTAAATAGACGGGTTTCTGATGCTCCATGTTACCTCGACTCCGGGACACATTGGGGCCCCTACACAATTACCAACATCCGCATGATCCAGAGGGATCATGCCTGGAATAATCTCCCTCATCTCGTCTTTGGTAAAATTGCCCTCTGCCCACTGTTCTAAAAAGTAGTGCTGCGTCCTTGAGAGTTCCACAAACTTGTCAATGATTTCGTTATTGACTGCATTAGAACCTGCATTAAGCGGCATTAGAGGAATACCATTGATATAATCATCCTCCTCATTCTTGCCTGAAAAGAGCCGATCGGCCTTTCCTCCACGCTGCCATTCCTCGTCTGCTGGTTTTCTAAAGTAATCGTAATACTTCTTACGTTTGTCGTAAGCCTCTGGTTCCTTGTTTTCCATATCAAATGACGGCATACAGAAATCCATCATTGATGGGAGGTTTGCAACCCACCTGTAATGGCCCATTCTTTTTACTATGGGTTTGATGTCGCGGTAATAATCTGCAGAATATTTGCCCCAGTTCCTTCCATCGAATATCTTCGGTTCGACATTGAGGTGTCTTACAGCAACATCAAGCATTATGTCGTCAAGTGTTGTAATGTTTACAAGTTCGGGGGCAACCTTTGGTGGCGCAACGATGACCCACGCATCTAGTGTAATCTTACCGTCTTTCAGTTGGCTCTTGTCGCCTATCTTTTTGATTGCATTCTCTGTCAATTCTATTTCACAGACAACAGGGCCATCTGACATGTCATCATACCAACCGTTTCCACCAGCAAAGGTGCCAAACTCTTCATCACCCCCCGCAAGGCCATACCCTCCCAAGACAAGGAGATCATTTTTTGAATTGGTTATGGCCTCCCCTAGGTAACGAATAGGCCTGCCGAATTTGGGTGAAGCACTGCCATTTGTGTATAGTGGAAGATGAGCGTGTTTGTATCCTGGTGGCACATTGCAGTATTTGAACGGTTTTCTGGACTTTGGCGATGTCATCGTACGGGGGCCAAAGTCAATTATGAGCTTCTGCCGTTTTTCGTCTTCAACGTCTGGATTTCTTTTTTCTGCATTGCGATTCTCATATGTATTCTCAGGGTCTATCAGGAGATCCCCTTTAAACAGGTCAAAGTGATACCAAGCTGCTTTTTTGTTGGCAATGTGTACCATCCATTTTACACCTTTGATTTCATTTTGATTAGTAAGATCGACTAGTTCTACACTGTTATTGTCTGTGTCGTGTTTGTATACAGTAAATTTTGCAGCCTGTCTTTTCATTTTTTTGTGCTCATCTTTGAATTTTTTTACGTATTTTGGTTTGTCACCATCAATCTCGTCACCAAACAGCTGGTCACATTCGGTTGGTCGTCCACCGACTGTTGTTGGCGGTAGATAAAACTTGGTACTGTTCCCAACCCGGGCAACACCAACTGAAGGATGAATTCGATATTCGATTACCAACCGTACTCTTAATAGAATATGAATTTTTAACTTTTTTGTATTATCTGTATATTCTATGATTACTCAATTATTATGTTGGCAGCATGATTTATTGGCAACAAAGTACCGTATATGTGTACATATTTCATGCATGTGCTGCAGGGTCGCCAAAAATCATATAGTTCTCAGCCTCGGTGCTCCTCAGACGTTTGTCAATGATTTCTTTAGAGAATTCGCCTTCAGTCGGATCCGCTGGTTGTGTTTTTTGCTTTTTTATAATGTCGACATTTAGTCTGGAGCGTAACGCCCCCATGTGCTTTAGTGCATAACCAACAGGCATGCCATGCATCATCTCGACTAATGCATCAGAAATTGGCCTGACGCGTTTTTCCCAGTGTTCTTCAACAAAGGCCTCACCATCCTTGGTGCTAAGGAATAATGCTATATCAATATGGCCTATGAAGGCAAGGGGTCCCTTGGGATGAAAAATCAGTTTTTTTGGTATGGCCGAAATAAAATCTTCTTCTGCAAACTTTGGGGGAAAGCCCAATTCTTCCAAGTCTTCTAGCCAGTTATAGCTACTTTGAGCTGGCGCCCCATAGCCACAGTCCGCATGTTCAATGAAAATGCCTCCTTGAAGAAACGGTTGGTCATATCTAATGTCATCTGCCGTAAACAGCCATTTTTCAAAGTCCTCATCAAGATTACCATGGCAACGAATTGCACCGGTGAGCTTTCTTTGGACCTGCTCACTTTCGTTCGGAAGACTTAGGCCTTGGCTAGTAACGATGAGAATGCATGGTTTTGACGTTTTTACCGCAGCCAAAAGTCTATCCTTTGTAGCTTTCTCTTCTACGAGATCCTCATTTGCTTTAAAATACTCCCCGTTTGATTCCGTCTCTCTCACCTTTGCGGCCAGTGGTTTTTCTATATGGAAGTACTTGTAAAATGTCGGATCGGGGCATCCACCTTTAGGCGCTATGTGATTAGTGGCAAAAAACAGCACTTCTTTGTTTACGAAGGTCTCATCACTTTTTTCTATGCTGATGACCTTTTGAACATATTTTTTCAAATTTTCAATGTTGTAATCAAAATCAACTCTTCCAACAAAGAGCATCGTACTTAGATAAGATTGGAATTTTAGTGGAACTTGGTTTGGACTGCCAATTATCAATATGTACTTTGCAACTTTCATGTAGTCGTTTAATAGTCGCTCCCATTCTTTTTGTGGCTCATCACCAAAATAGAATGGTTTGTGATCTGCCTTTAGCCCACGATGTTCTGCTAATGGGCGTATTGCATTGATTATTTCATCACGTTGAGGATCATTTCTATTGATCAGAAAATTCCAGCCAACCTCCTTGGGCTTGTGGTCGGCAGCGGGCGCTACCTCGTCTAGTGATCTAAAAGTTGTTCCTATGGCACTTGGTTTGGGAAGTTTTTCTATTTCTTTTTGTTTTAGTCCCTTAAGAACGGCATCACGGAAATCATTAAAATCTATGGGCTTGAGTGTTGATTCGAGTGTTGACTCTTTTTTAGAACCGTTTGTAGCTGATGTCACTATCTTCAATGTTTGACATTTTTCACGCTATAGTATTTAAAATTGATCAAATATGTTTTTGATAATTATCAATTAAAAAGAACCTGATATTGCACAATTTTAATAAAATCATATTTGATGAACGTGTCGAATAAATTTTTAGCAAAAAATCTCTGTTAAAAAATTTGTTCGATGGTGCCCCGAAAAACCTAAATCAGTTGTTTTCTTTTCTGTGTTACATAGGAGTCGTGATGACATTAGATAATTGGGCTTTAGTAATAGGTGTAAACGAGTATTCACTTCCACAGTATCGTCTGAATGGCGCAGTTAACGATGCAATGGAAGTAAGGAAATGGTTACTCAGCCAAGAGGGAGGTAAAGTACCACCTGAAAATTTGTTTTTACTATTAAGCGACGATGTCGATGTACATGTTCCTCCGCATACTGAACAAGCTACCACACAAAAAATTATTGATGCTGCACGGAAATTAATTGTAAAAAGCGGTGGACATGGGGATAGATTGTTTTTTTATTTTGCTGGTCATGGCCTGTCTAACTATGAGTATGGTGAACAAGAAGCTATCTGCCCGTCTGATTTTGACCCAACTAGAACTAATTTTACCACCATATCAATAGACTCTATAACTAATTATTTAGAAACAATTCAGTTTAAAGAGCAATACTTTTTCTTTGACGCTTGTCGAAACATTCCATTTAAACAACCATTTAGGATAGGATACTTTTCTGACATACCCAGAAGAGATCATGCCTTGCCACCAGTTCAACAATTTATTTTTTATGCGACATCGCCAGGCCTTAAAGCTACTGAAATGGGGTTTGCAGGAAACGAGCAAGGCACATTTACGAAAGCGCTGCTTGATGGATTGAGAGGTAAAGAAAAAGCGAAAATTTACGATCCCATGAGCGACAAGTATGTCATAAAAGCTGACAGATTAATAGAGTTTCTACGCGAAGAGGTAAGAAAAACACTTACCAGTGATTTTGAAAGTTTCACTCGCTATCCTCGTCTGAGTGGAGAGCGAGATAGAGGCACGGTATTAGCTAGCTTTCCGAGTGCCAGCTTTCCTACTGTCGATCTAGATATTTTTATTGAACCAGCACAAATTGCGTCGCAAGTTGAGATAAGTGTTAAAGGAGGGGTGGCTGCACCACCAAAAAAAGCTGATACACTTCCAGTAAAATTTAGTCTACCTGAAAGCGATTATGGTATTATTGCAACATCTGCTCAATATGAACCCAAACAAAAACCATGGCCAGTAGAACTATACTCTCCACAATCCCTAACAATAGAAATGATTGAAGCAATACCGAAAGGAGAACAAGATCCAGACTTGCCTGATACAACACATCTCCTATCCTTTGTTACGCCACATCATAGTCAGCCCACCGCTACACCGCCAATTGGCATTCGATCCGCCGATACAGTGCTTCATGTTAGATCCCCCGACAGATTTGCACCCATGGAAATCTCCGATGTGATTGGCAATGTGGTGAAAGCCGGCTTTGGGTATTTGTATCTAAGGAAACCAGGCCTCTATCGAGCCAAGCTGTTTTCATCTGATGGGCAAACATACGAACAATTAGTTGTGTTAGATGAAGGAGAAGAAAAAGAAATCACATTACATTCATCCCATAAACCAACGATCTCATCGAGCATTATGCAAGAGACTGGATTCAAAGTTTTAGAGGATAACACGTTGGATGTTTCTGAAGATGTCGGACCAATGACAGGACCAAAACTTGCTACCGTTCTTGCCTTGGCTTCAAGGGCCACAGACTACACCGAACAAGAATGGTCGGCAACAAGATTAAGAAAGTTTGGTTTGAGTGGGTTTAAGAAATTAACTAATTCTGCACAAAATGGGTTACATCTACTTGTAAGCAACGATGCACAAGCTGATAAGACAAACGGACACTTTATTGAAGATTTGAAGATTCGCTTTTGGCCCATGACTCAACCCATCCCGACAACTCCAGAAAGACTACTACCAGCATCCATTCAGGATTTTGCAGAATTTGCGATGTCAGCAGCACCGGGATCATATTGGATTTCTTTTGAATCCGAAAACAGGCAACCAGTAGTTTTTAGCTTAGCTGTACTTCCTGAACGAATAACACTTGTGATCCTTCAACGAAATAAAGATGGCAAGATAACAGTTTTTCAATATTTGCCAACATCATCAGGACATAATCACCGCGAAGAAATAGACCATGTAAGAACTTTAGACATTTTACAACAATATTATACATCAGACATATTGGACTATGTTTATGAAAACATTCTCAACTTAGCTGGCAGTAAAGGGTATGATCCAAATGCAGGTGCAGTTGCAGGTTTTCTAATGTTTAAAAATCTGAAAAAGAGGGAAAAACAATCCATACGAATAATATCACAAAATATGGCCCATTATTTTGGCGAAATGCCAGATAGTTTTGTACTGAAAGGTATGAGTAATGAGATTGAAGGTTTGCAGGAAGAAGCTGTCAGATCATATCGTACAGCTTTAGAGAGAGGTGTGCCAATCTTTTCAGAAGGATTGGCCTCATTATGCCATGCTATTAAAAAATATGATCTAGACCAAACCCCAAATGCGCAGATTGTAAAATCTGCGTTTGAACAAAGGATTGGCGGAACAATTTGGTCTTGCTGGACTCCTACGAGTTTTCATCCAAGCGAATTTATCAAATGCTGATCTTCGTGGGGCAACTAAACGAAAATACTTGATCCAAAATTAGATCTTTCAGACTAAATCTCACGCTTATTTCTGGAAAATTCAAGCTAAACGCATGCTTTGCTGTATTTTATGTCTAATTACGATGTCAGTTCTTGACCGTGTTTATCTGCTGAGTGGAAAACATCTGTACACTTGAAATTACCAACCCATCCACTGAATTCACGATTTGCGCAACAATCAGTCATGCTAAAACTTATCTAGATGTAAAATTGGACTTAATATAGCTGGATGCAAGAAGAATTCGTTACAGTAGATGGATCTAAGATAAGATACATCAAGGCGGGATCGTCAAAAAGATCCATAGTGCTGATCCATGGCCTTGGTGCGTCTGCCGAGAGGTGGGAGCTAGTAGTGCCGCAACTTAGCAAGAACTTTACTGTCTATGTTCCTGATCTTATAGGGTTTGGACAAAGCGACAAGCCAAGTGTTGATTATACTACGGAACTTTTTGCCAACTTTGTCAGATCCTTTTTGGCATCACTTGGGATTGAAAAATCGACAGTCATGGGCTCTTCACTTGGGGGGCAGATCGCAGTTGAATACGTGACAAAAAACCAGCAATCTGTGGACAAACTAGTCCTAGTTTCGCCTGCGGGGGCGATGAAGCAGTCCACTCCTGCACTTGATGCGTACGTGATGGCAGCGTTATATCCAGATCCAGAAACTGCAAAAAATGCATTTACGATGATGACTGGAAATGACAAGCAAGTGCCAGATTCAACAATAGACGAGTTTGTTCATCGCATGCGAATGCCAAATGCGAAATTCGCGTTCATGTCGACACTTCTTGGACTAAAAAACGCGCCAGAGATGTCCACAATGCTTGAGCTTATCCATGTTTCAACCCTGATAGTGTGGGGGAGCCTTGATCCTGTGATTCCAGTAAAATACGCGGAATATTTTGTCAAAAAAATACGTGACTGTCGCTTCTATCAGATGAAAAACTGCGGGCATACCCCATACGTCGAGGACCCAAAAGAATTCTCAAAAATCGTGCTTGACTTTCTGGCGCGCTCGTAGACACCCTTAAATATCCCTTATGGCATCTATTACCTATGGCTGGTAATAGTAACCAAACAGATTACATGGAAATGTTTCAAGAATGGGTGCAAAAAGGCGGAAAGGCCCAAGCCGAGTTTATGAAGGCATTTAGCTCATACATGGAGAACGGCCAAAAATTTGATCCACTCCAATCAATGAAAGAGCTAACCACAAAGACGGCACAAGCACAACAAAGTTTTGCCGGCAACGTGGCCTCGATGCAAAAAAACGCAATGGAGCAGATCTTCAACATGGGAAACGTCATGCAGAACTTTATGGGCTGGGGCGCATTCAAGACCACAATGGGAAGCAACGGAAGAATCTCAATTCCAGAGGCAGAGCGCGATGCGCTGAAAATAAACGAAGGCGACCTAGTCCAAGTGGTAATCCTTCCACTAGAGAAAAAGAAAATCCGGACTCCAAGTAATTGAGTACCACCGAGTCGCCAAAAGACGTCTTTTCACTGTATAAAGAAAACATCGACGAGTTTTTTTCAGGAATAGCCAAGTTTCTTCCAAACTATCACCAGTCAGTCACAAATCTCCAACAAGAATGGCTTCAGACGTGCGAAAACACAATCAAGTCCATGGTATCAATACAGCAAGAATTTACAAACAGGGCCGGAATCGACACGACGATCCCGGAGGTAATGCTGCAGGCAATCAAAAACACAAATGACGAAGTTCTAAAAATTTATTCCGTGCAGACGCGTTATGCTCTGGTAGCAATCGATGCCACAAGGCAAAACATCAAAACGTTCAATGACGGTACCGGGTTTTACGCAGACATGAGCAAAAACATCGCGCAGTACTGGACATCGTTATTTGCGCAAAAAAGAAACTGACCAGTTATCTTTCCTTTAGCCACTGAATCAGCTCAGGCAAGACCTGTTTTTGTGAAAACGCGCTTGCAATCATTCCTACGTGGCCTGTCGGGTACACTCGGAGCGTTTTGTCCTGGCTTCCGACTGCATAATACAAAGGCATGCTGCATTCAGGCGATACTAGGTGATCGCCTACGGCAGTCTGAACGAATATCGGCATCGTGATTTTTTTGAGGTCTATTTGCTTGCCGCCGACAAACATTTTGTTCTGGACTAGGAGGTTTTCCTGGTAAATGTCCCTTATCCACTGCTTGAACAGCTCGCCTGGAATAGGGGGCGTCTCACTGAGCCACTTTTCGACTCGAAGAAAGATGTCTACAAACTCTTTGTCGTGGATGTTTTTGAAAAATTTATAGTATTTTTCCAATCCCTGCTCAAATGGCTTTAGTATTGAAAAACAGTAATACATGAACTCTGGAGGCATGTTCCCGATTGTATCAACAAGCTTGTCTACATTAACGTGCTTTGCCACGTTGCTGACCACTGTGGTGTCCTTCCATCCGTCAATTACTGGTGCAGTTGCTATCAGGTTTTTTACCTTGTGGGGGTGGAGTGATGCATAAATTGTTGCAATTGTTCCACCCGTGCAGTATCCTTGAATGGAGATGCTTTTGGACTCGGTCTCTTTTTTTACAAATTCGACACAGTTGTCCATGTAGGAATTTACGTAATCATCAAAGTCCAGATACTTGTCAATGTTTGATGGGTTTCCCCAGTCGATCATATAGACGTCAATTCCGCCCTCTAGCATCTTTCTTACCCAGCTCTTCTTTGGTGATATGTCCAAAATATGGTAACGATTGATTATTGCATAACTTATGACGAGCGGGAACTTTGCCTTTGTTTCCACTATAGGTTTGAAATGCAGAAGTCTTACTTTGTCACATTCATAGGCAACATCATACGGGCTTGACTCTAGTGTGATCTCGTCTGGCGCAGGAACTAGTTTTGGTGCGTCTGCGACATTTTTTGTAAAACTAAGAAACTCTTGTATGAGCTTTGGATCAATCGTGTCGCTTTGCATCGGGTGCCTCCTTTTCTAGCTTGGCTACTCGCTTTCTTAGCTCGTGCAGTTCCTTGTAAACCTCGTCGATTTCCTTTCTTGTAGGAAGTTTTAATGATTGCAATGTTACGTTCTGAATGTTTTCCCAACGCTTTGTAAGCTCCAGTTCCGCAGAGACAAGCTCGCCATAGTTTTGGCCAAATTTTTCAGAGTCAAACAACTGGGTAAAGTCATTTTCAAAAATATCAATCCAGATTCTTTTGTAAGCTTCAAGCTGCTCGGAATCTTGCGGTATGCTCGGGGCCTTGGCGTTTACCTTTTTTTGCGACTCCGCCCAGGTATCTGAGAGCTGCTTGTAGTATTCTGCCAGTTTTTTATTGAACTCGACCATGGCGTCCTGGGAATCGATTATTTCAGTTGAAATCTTCTTTATGTCGTTTGTCCAGTTTCGCATCGGTCCTACCGACGTGAGGGCGACCGGCTTGCCTGACATCAGATGCAGCAAATCCGTCCAAAACAGCGAGACGTGTTTGAAATAATCAAGCGGAAGATTAGCGTCTTGTGACATGTGAATTAAATACAAGAAATCGCAATAAAAAGATCGCTCTTCTGATATGGCACAAACTACAACTTTGGAGGTAATATGATGGACAAGGAGACATTATGCAGCTCAGTGTATGATCTTGACTCTGGAATACGCTTTGTGGGCCTTATTAATGAAAAAGGGCGCCTTATTGCAGGCGGCATGGCCAAGGGAAAGCAGCCCCTTGAGGATGCAAAAAAGGACGAAATGCTCTATCTTGAGCTTGCCCTGCGGGTAAGAATGCGACAGGAATTTGACGCAGAACTTGGGGCTGTGAGATTTGCAATGTCGTACCGTGACAAGGTGATAGTGATGAGCTTTCCAATGGGAAAGGAGATTCTTTTGGTTTCAGGCGAAAAAAACTTGGACTTTGGCAAGTTCCCGTTTTCAGTCCTAAAAATAATAGAGCAATACCAAAAATGAAAACATAGATTGGTTTAAGAAACGAAAAGCAACAACCAAACACATGCGTCTAATACTGCTGGCCGCTTTTTTCACCATACCATTCCAGTTTGCAGCTGCAGATGTGTGGATTCCGGAAGACGAATATCTCGGCTATTTTGATCCGCAGGGAGTTTACACTGTTGTCGGCGCTGTGAAAAACACTGAAAGATATCCCGTCGTGCCGACAATAACTATCATGATTGATGACTCAAAACAAATCCGAGTCGAGCAACAGCTTCCGACGGTTTTTCCAAACAAAGACATTCCATTTAAGATTCCAATCCAACAAGTATCAAATCACGCTATTCTTGGAAAACCGATTGTTAGCTTTGTAACAGATCCTACCGCAACGCAATCAAACGTGGAGGTGATATACAATGCATCGCTCAAAAGACACGGCGATGGGCATCTTACTGGCAAAATAGTAAACAAAGGCAACTCTACAGAATACGATCTAAAGGTGTATGCTACGATTCACGGCCAAGGCAACGTGTTTCTTGATGTGGGAAAAAACATGGAAAAAATTGAAAAAATCGAACCAGGGCAGATAATTGGCTTTACCATGTATCCAGAGCCATCGATTGCATCTGAAATAAAATATTATAGCTGCTTTGCCATAGGCGATGAAACCGTGATTCCGCTATATACCACAAGAAACGGAGAAAAGTTCGGCTTTAGGTATGATTCCACTGCCTCGTTTACGGCTGTGGGCTTTGACGAATCAGGCACAAATCTGTACATCACTGGAATAAACTCGTTCAAGGTTCCTACCTCTGTCAACTTTGAATTTCCGATGACGTCGGAAGGGGAGAAATTCGATGTGACAGTAGATGAAAATCCAGTCAAGTTCATCCAGAGCATCGATGAGGAGGGAAACTGGCACGTGGCATTTGATGTCGATGGTGCATCTCAAAACAAAATACAGATTCGCGGTTTTGAAAACCCTGCAAAATCTGACATGCGTGATGGCAGATCCGAGCAAGACGCAAACCATTTGCTTTCGTATTATGTGATTCCAGTTGTGGCAGCAATGGGAGTAGGCGTCTATCTGTACTGGCGCAAAAAACCAAGGCTTGTCGGCTAAATCAATGACGCTATTTTGGAAGTGTGATGATAAACGTAGTTGGGTTGTTAATTACGGTGATGGTTCCGCGATGTCTTTCTATGATGTTTTTGCAGCTGGCAAGGCCAAGTCCGGTGCCGGTTTCTTTCGTAGTGAATAGCGGCTCGAATATTTTGTTCAAGTGCTCCGCGTCGACTCCAGGTCCTGAATCCTCAACTTCGATGATTATGTTGTCTTGCTTTGTATAGGCGGAAATGGATATTGAGCCGGTTCCTTTCATTGCCTGAACAGCATTGGTTATGAGATTTACAAATACAATTTCGAGCTTGTCGATATCGCAAGATATCTGTGGGTTGTTTTTTGGCAGATGAATCTGGACGTCATCTGAGATCTGCATTCCTTCTATCACTTTTTTTAGTATGTCGTGCAGGGAATTGCTCTGCAGTTTCAGCGGCGGCAGTTTTACGTAATTTAACACGTCTTCGACTAGGTGGTAGATTTTTCTTGCCTCGTCTTCGATTAATGCAAGTTGATCAAGTGATTTTTTATCAAGTTTGCTTCTAGAGTTTTTTCTGATCATCATTGAATAGTTAATAATGACTGTAAGCGGGTTTCGCATATCGTGCGTGATTCTTGATGTTAGTTCTCCTATGTGGGTAAGTCTGTCGAACTTTTGCTCAGAGTCGTCTAGGTTCTTTCTAGCCATACGTGTAGTGGTATGTATATGATATTTTATGATATTGGATGTCAAAAAAAGAAGCTGGGCTGGACTATGTTTTTTATACGCGGGCTGAACTCCCTGTCACGCGATGGCTTGTGGCTGGACTTGCAAAAAACGGTTCTGAGGACATGGGTACCATGATCGGCAAGGGTGATCTCTGGCACTTGGTCCATCAGCCCTACTTGCTATGAGCATAATGCCTAGTATTGTTGTGTGTGTTTAGATGAGACAAACAGCGCAGGTTCAACGCAATCAGCAGCTGCTGGGCTTGAACATTCATTTAGTTATGGTCTGGTTTGCTCTTTATTGTTAAATGATTGTTTGGCAATTGATTAACAATCAAACTAAATGTTTGTTTTTTGCATGATTTATGCTATATATGTTAGATACGTAACCCCCACATGCGTTTATCTAAATACAAACCAATCATGACAAATTCTGGCAAAGACAGTGTGAGGAATATTTCTGAGGCGTGATGGATGGCAACAGCATACGTCCTAATCAACTGTGATCTTGGCTCTGAGGAATCCGTCATATCCCAGCTAAAATCATTAAGCCATGTAAAAGAAGTGCATGGGACCTTTGGTGCCTACGACATTCTTGCAAAAATCGCATCAGACAAGGCAGAAAACATACGTGAAACAATAGCTTGGAAGATCCGAAAGATAAACCAGATTCGCTCTACTCTAACACTGATGGGAATCGAAGGTCAGGAATAGGCTCATTCCATACATCTCGGCATTTTCCCGTCATGCTTTTCTTTGTACTCTGCCAAGAGCTGCTCTCTGATTTTATCATGCGCAGCTATTGCTGAATATCGAAACCTTTTGGCCTCGCAGACGCAAGATGAGCTCAGTGATTTGTCGATGCTGGACCTCAAATTATCAGAATCTCCGATGTATAGGATCTTCATTGCGGCATGCATCATAAAGACGCCTGGAGATTCTGGTACTCTGGCAATTTGTTCTGCACTAAAATCAAGCCAATCCGACCAGCTTATTTCTACCATGGCGTCTTGGTCCTGCGTTGTCCTTTAAATTTTTACTAGTTTTCTAGCAGGGTTTTAAGTCCGACACATCTGTTTCTGATGGTTACCTCTGTTACGCCTGCCGCAACAGAGATGTCCTTTTGGGAACGGATCTCGCCGTTGGAGACGCATGCTAGATAGAGCGCTGCGGCAGCAAGTCCCATCGGGTCTTTTCCTGCGACCATTCCAATCTTTTTTGCTTTGTTTAGGATCTCGGCTGCCTTTCGCTTTGTCCTTTCGCTTAGGTTCGCCATGCTTGCTATTCTTGCAATTCCCTTGGTTGGGTCGGCCACCGGCATTTTGAGGTCAAGTTCTTTGTATATGAGCCTGTAGCACCTGGCTACGTCCTTTCTCCTAATGTTTATGCTTTCAGCCACATCGTCTAGGGTCCTGGGCGTTTCGGTATTTCTGCATGCGGCATAAAGACACGCCGCAATGAGTCCGTGGATGGATCTGCCCCTTACCAGCTTCTTTTCCATCGCTTTTCTGTAAATGTAAGCTGCTTTTTCTATCACCGGATCTGCAAGTCCCATCTTGTCTTTCATTTTACCAAGCTCGTTTAGCGCCTGTCGTAGGTTTCTGTCTGCAGAGGTATGTGCTTGCGTCCTGCTGTCCCAGGTTCTTAGTCTGTCAATCGAGCTCTTCATTGAAGCAGAAAGTGGTTTTCCAGTGGCATCCTTGCCGGTTGCGCCAATGACAGTAGAGAGTCCCATGTCATGCATTGTAAGTGAAGTTCCTGCTCCCACCCTGCTCCTGTCTGACTCGTCACCTGAGAAAGCTCTCCACTCCGGTCCTGATTCTTCGAGCTTTTCCGCTGCCACATAACCGCAGTTTCTGCAATACGTCTCTCCAGTGGTCATGTCTGTCTGCAGCGTACTTTTTGCACATGATGGACATTTTGTCTCCGAAGTGGTCATCAATGTATGTATACGCGTTTTTCACTTATTAGGGCTTTTATCCATTTTAACCGATTATTTGTGTGTAGGTCAAGCTAATCACGCTGATTCTATGGTTTTGGAATGAACTGCTGTTATTTCTGCTTGAGAATCCTTGAGTGTTCTTTTAGTTTTTCTGCAAGCTTTTTGAAAACATCGTTTACACTCACATCGATTAGGTTTATCGTCGCATTGTCTTTTATGATTTGTTTTTCATATTTTTCTTTTATTGCAAACATTACTGATGACCAGTGAAGAACGCCCTTGAGCTTTTCATCGATTATCGAATTTGTATCTGGGAAATTAAATGACTGAAAAACAACCCCGTCTACCCAGTTGATTGTGGGTATGGCGCCGCCGGCAGTTTTACTGCCAAACGCAATCTGTCTTGCCCAGTCTTCAAAGTCATATTCTATTATCTCGTGTATGACCAGTCGTTTCCATGGTTCGATGACAATTTCCAAGCCAAATACACTAAAAAATACATGATTATAGAAACGTAGCGAGAAGGCCGTTCCTGGATTTGTCCGGTGGTGGCTTGGTAACTTTCAAACCGGCATGAATCCTGCTAGGCCGTCGTTCGTCTGATTTGAACAGACAAGATCTATTATCAGCCGGCAAGGGGGTTCCTATGAGTTCTATGATTAGCCAAGAAATTACAGAGATGCTGGCTTTTTTTGGCCTTGAAAAGATTGACTCCGAGGTATACATGGGGCTGCTACAAACAGGCCCTGTCTCCGTTGGCACGATTTCAGTAAAGCTGAGCATTGATAGAGGCAAGACATATCGTGCACTAAACAAGCTACGAAACATGGGCGTGGTATCGACTAGTTTTTCAAATCCGACTTTATGCACAGCGATGCCTCCAGCTGAAGCATTAAAGATAATTCTTGAACGAAAACAAGACGAGATAACTATGATGAAAAACCTGTCTCAAAAAATAATCCAAGATATGAGCTGCATCGCAAGAAACATTGACACGCAAGAGCTGTCGTCATTTATGATAATCCAAGGGCGCTCAAACATTTACTCCCGAGTCAGTAAGCTACTTCAGAATGCATCTGGAACCGTGTATATCGTAGCCCCGTCAGAAGATCTGATGCGGATGTATCACACCGCAATCCCAGAAAGAATTCAATCGCTAAAAAAAGATGGCGTTGACGTCAGGATTCTTACGGAACTCTCTGACGAAAAAGAAATGTCGTTTATCACCAGACTGGATCCATCTGAAATTCGCATGGGAAAACTTCCATCCAAAAGCAGGGTGATAGTAGAAGAAAACAAGCAACTGATAATGTCTGGGGCATTAAATGACTCAAAGGACCTAAAAGATGAAAACGATTCTGTAATGCACACAAATTCTGCAGAAATGGCATGCAACATGTTCAGCCTCTGCACACTATTATGGAACAAGTCAAAGCCAACTCAAATGATTGCGCCAAGAACTAAGAGGGCGAAAACTCAATGATGGGCTACAAGACAATCCGATGCGAGCACCTAAAGCAAAAAGACCAGAAATTAGACGCTGTTTGCCCAACAAATGAACTGCACGGCAGAAGACACGGTGATCTTGTAAGTGATCTAGTTGATCCTGTCTGCGTCATCTCAAATGCAAATGAAATTCTCTCAAAGCGTCTAGGCAAGTTTGTCGACGATGAAACCAGATCATACTTTGAAATGATCGAAAAATCCACATCGAAGATTAAGATTCTAGTTGACGAACTAAGGCACGAAAAAACGCTAGCTGAATAAGCAGTAGGCGTATTTTGGCTTCATCGTAGGATACATGATGTTATTTGCATCATTTGAATGCCCGAGGCCTATGGCATGACCAACTTCGTGCCTCATGATTTGCTCAACGCTTCTGACGTCATACAGCTGAAAGCTTCCATCGCAATTATAATCGCCAAGGGCCACCTCGACTACTCCCTTGCCGATGTGTGCATGTCCCAAGACGCCCTCGCCAAGCTTTCTTACAGTCCACGTGACCCAGACATTTGCGTCGGATTTTTTATCTGTGAGTGAAAACCTGACTAGCGCCTTTCCGCTGTCTGAGCTGAACGTCTGGTCTTCCCAATATGAGAGGGAATCGCCAAGGGTGCTTACGTGGTCAAGAGGCAGTCCAGATGGCTGGGCATTTACAAAAACTTTGTAGTTTACTAGGTATGTGCCGTTTTCTTGCGTTATTGTTGGATTTGGAAAATTGCTGGCACCTGTCTTTATCTGCTGTTCGAAATTCCATTTTTCATAATCTCTTAGGAACTTTTTGATCACATCAAAGCTCGGGTTTGGGTATTCTATGTAGCGTTTTTGCTTTGAAACCGTCGCAGAAACCTTCTTGACATACCCTTCAAACGTTTTGATGTCTGCATTGGCCAAGTTTTTTGGCTTTTCAGTGGGCTTGTAAGGATATTTTTTTATGACCTTGTCTGCAAACTCTTTGTAGTTTTTTGCAACCGTGCTGTTTGGGTATTTCTTATATGCTGAATCAAAGTATTTTTTCGCTTCGGTGTATTCGCCAAAATTGCCAAACCCTGCGCCAAGGCCAAGCAATGCAACCCCATCGGTTGGATCTTTCTTGTGGATGCGGTAAAAGTCAACAAGGGATTTTTGATGCTGTCCTACGTTGCTTTCCGCAACCGCTTTTAGCTTCAAAGTTGTGGTGTGGTCTGGGTATTTCTGTAGGATTTTATCGTAAAGCGAAATTGCCTCCTTGTATTCTCCCTTTGTAAAATGTTTTGCCGCTGTCTTGTACATGGAATTTACTGCATCGACTGTCTCGTCTGCAAAAGCCGATGCCGCGTTGATAGCTAGTAATGCAAAAACTGCAAAAATGATAATAACGAAAGATTTCATGTAGTTGATTATGGATGGGCTTGGTAATAATTTGAACGAACTAAAGATACGTATCAAAAAAGCAAGAGAAGAACTGGCAGAGATGGGCTTGCCAGAGCAACCTCTGCCGGAGATGATAAACACCACAAACATTCTGCGCGCAAACGAATATCTCACAAAGACAGACCAGGGCAAAACGTATCTGATCTCTGCTTATGAGGAATATACAAAGCAGCTAGAAGATCTTGCGACGTCCCTGCTTTCAATACAGTCCGACCTAAAGGAAATAATGAAAACCAAGGCCTCTATGATAAAAAAGACTAGGCGCAAAAAGCCGCGAAAGTCTATTGTTAGGAAAAAGCCTCGAAAGTCCGGTGCTAGAAAAAAACCCAATACCAGAAAAAAATCTAGAAAATAATCATTTCTGATGTATTACGTCGCCTGCGGTAATCTTGATCGATTTGGAGTTTTGTTTTATGACCAGCCCTCCGTCCTTGTCTAACTTGATAGCCCTACCGGAGATCTTGCCTTTAGGGGTAAAAACACTGACATTTCTTCCGATGGTTGATGATTTTTTGGACCACTGGCTGATAATTGACTGTGTTTTGTCTCCATCAAAAAGCGACATGATTCTTTCTAGTTCTTCTAAAAATACCTGGACGAGTTTTGCTGGTTTTGCTGGGCTGCTTTCCTCCACAAGTGTAGCGACCCCATAAAAATTGCTTCCGCCCTTGATCCTTTTTTCAATTTGCCTAGGGTTCACCCTAAAGTTTATCCCTATTCCTAAAATCATATCCTTGATCTGCGTTGATTCAATCGACGCGTCAATTATCATTCCTGCAACTTTTCTTCCGTTTAGCGTTATGTCATTTGGCCACTTTAATTCGGTTTTAATTCCAAGTGATTTTTTAATTGCGTTTGACAACGCTATGGCAGCTGCAAACGGAACCAACGTTACTTTGCCCACGTCAAATCTTGGATGCAATACCACTGACAGCCAGATGCCGCCTTTTGGTGAAACCCAGCTCCTGCCCTGCCTTCCCTTGCCGGAGATCTGCGTCTCTGCTATGATGACAGTACCGTTTTCACCGTGTTTTTTTGCAATCGATGCTGCAAAGTTTTGTGTAGAATCTACCGAGTCAAAATAATACACGTTTTTCCCGATTTGCTTTGTCTTTAATCCGTCTGTTATCTCCCAAGGTAGCATCAAGTCAGTGGTTCCAGTCAGCCTGTAACCGAGATTTTGTTTTGATTCTATTTTGTATCCGAGGCTCTGGATTTTTTTAATGTGTTTCCATACTGCAACTCGGCTTATCTTTAGAACTTCGCTTAGGTCCTCGCCTGACAGGTATTCGAGATGGTGTGCCTTTAGAAATTGTAAAACCTTGGCTATGCCAGATTTGTCATGTGAGGTGTACTGCAATAGATTGCATGACTAGGTGGATGATTTAAAATTTTGACGGTTAAAAGCCGATATCGATGTCGTATCCGCCATCGCCCATGCCGCCTCCGTCTCCTCCCATATCGCCGCCTCCATCTGAAGGCTGGTTTTCTGCACCTGGTGGAACTTGGTCTGTTGGAACATAGTCATGCATTGGCGCACCAATCATTGAAAACATCATCGAGAACATCATCATGTTCATCATTCCAAAAAACATCATCATTGCAAAGTCTGACTTGTTATTTCCCATGAATTCTTCGAGCTTCTTTTTGTCTCCCGTTTTGTACAGCTGGACCATCTGGTTCCATTTTTGCTCCATTTCATGAATTCTCTGGTTCAGCTCGTTTGCGCCTTTTTCTGTTACCTGCAACTCGACTTTTTCTCCGCCAAAGAGGCCCTTTTTCTTTTCCGCCTTGATAAATCCACGCTCTTCGAGCTTTTCTAGGATCTTGTTTAGCTCTTCTGGTTCTATTCCAGTCTTGCCACGTATTTTGTCAAATTTCTTGGCTCCCTTTTTTATGGCACCCAAGACGATAATGTCTTTTGGCTCTTCTTCCATGTACCAAGTTGGGGTTTTGCCTATAAAGAACTTTGCAAATAAATTTAATTCCATTATTCCTTGGTTATGCCATGGAAAGAGATCAGCACAGTGACGATGAAATCAGAAAGATTCTTTTGCTAAAAAATGTGGCAGTTGTAGGCATGTCAAAAAACGAGGAAAAGGCGGCAAACTATGTTCCAAGTTATCTAATAAAACAAGGATACAACATTATCCCAGTAAATCCAACTGTTGATGCCATACTTGAAAGAAAATCTTTTCCAAGTTTGCAGGAAATAGAGCAGCAAATAGACATAGTGGACGTGTTTCGCCCGTCAGATCAGGTGCTTCCGGTAGTAGAAGAGGCAATCAAGAAAAAGCCAAAGGTCATATGGTTGCAGGAAGGGATTCACAATCCACAGGCCGAAGAACTTGCTAGAAAGGCGGGAATTCAAGTTGTATTCAACAGATGCATGTTAGCAGAGCACCAGCGGTTGTTCTGATGAGTACGTTTGAAGAGTTTTATCGCTCACTTGAGGAGTTAGTGGAGGCATATTCCAAAAAAGGCACAATGCTAAAACTAGAACCCGATATTCCGTCAAACATAATCCGGATTTTTGGGGAACACATGAGCTCACTTGCCAGAGCAAAAAATGGTCTAGATGACGTATCTGAATTGGCGTTCACCACCGCAGAGCACCACCCGTACTGGAATCTCCTGTATAATGCCTGCCAGATATCCAAATCAGTTCTTGAAAAATGGGACTCGGAGCTGACAAAAGAAGAGCTGGACGAAATGACGTGGTCACTTGACGAGCTAAAGAATACGTGCGAGCGACTCAAAGAAAAAATATAGATAAATACTTTAAAACGCAACTTTACTTGTGGCAATCAAAATCGGAATCATAGGCAAGACGAACACAGGGAAAACTACGTTTTTCAATTCTGCGACCCTTTCGTCTTCAGAAATTTCAACATATCCGTTCACGACAAAAAAACCAGAGACCTCCATGACTAATGCAATATCGCTTTGTGTTCATCCGGAGTTTAAAGTACAAGACAGCCCAAAGAACTCAAAGTGCGTTGATGGCTGGCGCTACATCCCAATCGAGCTAATTGATCTGCCTGGGCTGATAAAAGATGCATGGCAAGGAAAAGGGCTTGGAAACCAGTTTCTATCGGTTGCCGCACAATCCGATGCATTACTGCATGTAGTAGATGTGTCTGGGAGCGTGGACTCGTCTGGTAAGATAACCGAGGTCGGAACGGGCGACCCCATCTCTGATTTTGCAGACATTGAAGAAGAGCTGATAATGTGGTATCTGAAGATTCTCGAAGGGAACAGGGACAAGGTATCAAAGACGATTCATTCAGGAACTGACAAGATAGTGGCAATAGCTGATCTGTACCGCGGGATGGGCGTAAACAACTACCATGTCAAGGATGCACTACATGCGGCAGGAATAGAAGACAAAGAATTTGATGATATGGACTTTCAGGAAAGCAAAAAGTTTGCTGCGGTACTGCGCAAGATAGCAAAACCTACGCTCATTGTGGCAAACAAAATCGACATTGACGGTGCTGACAAGAACTTTGCTAGATTGCGCGAGCGCTATAACGACATGATAGTGGTTCCTGCGAGTGCCGACAGCGAGCTGTCGTTACGACGCGCAGAGCAAAAAAGCCTCATCCAGTACTCTCCAGGATCTGAGCAGTTTGACATTGTAAAGCCGGACGATCTAAGCCAGAAACAAAAAAATGCACTTGACTTTATCAAAAAAGAAATCATGGGAGAATACATGCGCACGGGAGTCCAGTTCGCAATTAACGTGACTGTCTTTAAGCTGCTCAAAATGAATGCGATTTATCCAGTCGCTGACGAGGAACGACTATCTGACAAAAAAGGAAACGTGCTGCCTGACTTGATACTGCTAAAGGACGGGGCAACTGTCATGGACTTGGCAAAAGAGATACACAGCGACCTGACAAAGGGGCTGCTGTATGCAAAAGACATCCGGTACAATTTGCGCCTTCCTACTACGTATCAGCTTCGTGACAGAGACGTTGTCAGTCTGGTGAGTGCGTCGACAAAAAAGCACTAGGAATCTGCTAGTATCTTTTCTTTTTTCATCCAGATTGTTCTGCCCTTGTGGTCAAGCAGAACTATGTTCATCTGCGAGATTTGGTCGCGTATTTTGTCTGCTTCCTGGTATAGTTTTTGGGAACGCAGCTCGTCTCTTTTTTTGATCAAATCCGTAATGGACTGTTTTTCGTCTTCTGTCACTCTTTGTACCTCTAATCCCAAAACCATCAACATTTCTTCAAACGTCGGCAATATGGTTTCAGCTATTGATTTTGTCATCAATTCATCTGCAGCTATTCGGTTGATTCCTTTGACTAGTCTAAAAAATGCGTTGAGGGCTGTGGGCGTGTTAAAGTCGTCATCAAGAGAAGACACAAATTCATTTTTGCAGTTTATGGCAAGACTAAATGCCTCTGTACGGTCACTTATCCCATCCGACATCACCATCTCATAATACGCGGTTTCGACCTGGCGCCACTTGATGAGGTTTTCCTTTAGCAGCTCCTCTGAATAGTCAATTGGCTTTGAGTAATGGCCGGAAAGGCAAAAAAGCCTGATTATGTTTGGTCCCCAGTTATCCAATACATGTCTTACTGACTTGATGTTACCAAGTGATTTTGACATTTTTTCTCCGTTTATCGTAACCATTCCGACATGCATCCAGATTTTGGCAAGCGGCTTTTTAGTAAACGCCTCGGTCTGCGCTATCTCGTTTTCATGGTGCGGGAAAATGAGATCGCGCCCGCCCCCATGAATCTCAAACTCTTCTCCCAAATATCGCAAGCTCATTGCAGAGCATTCGATGTGCCAGCCAGGCCTGCCGTCACCCCACGGGCTTGGCCATTTGGGGTCTGTCTGGTAGAACTTCCACAACGCAAAGTCAAGGGGATCGTTTTTTGTCTCATCCACTTCTATTCTTGCGCCTGAGATAAGGTCGTCTGTCTTCTTTTTTGATAGCTTGCCATACTCTGAAAACTTGGATACTGAATAATAGACGCCGTTTTTTGACACGTATGCGACTCCGATATCTATGAGATTTTTTATCAGGTCTGTCATGTCTGTGATGTGCTCTGTTGCCTTTGGGTAAACAGTGGCGCGCTTGATGTTTAGTCTGTCAAAATCCTCAAAATAATGAGTGACATATCTTTCACTAATCTCTGACGCGCTTTTGTTCTCAGAACTTGCCCGATTGATTATCTTGTCGTCAACGTCAGTAAAGTTTTGGACAAAGTTCACGGAATTTCCTTTTGACTCTAGAAACCTCTTGAGCGTATCAAATACGATTATGGTTCGAGCATGTCCTATGTGGGATTCATCATAAACTGTGACCCCGCATAGGTAAATTCCGACGTTTTTTGCTGAAACCTCTCTTTCCTGAGTGCTGAGCGTGTCGAAAATCCGCATTTTACATCATTCTAGTTTTGGCGGCAATATTCTCTTATGTTCACTTTTTTTATACAACTGATGGATTTTCTCGATTTTGTCTTTTTCAATGCCTGTGGCATTCACGGTTTCCTCGATTGATCTTTTTTTGTCTATCATGGAATACAAGACAGAATCAATTTCTTCATAGGTGGCACCGAGCTCGTCTTCTGCTAGGTGCCCTTTCCAGAGGTGGGGGCTGCTTTTTTTTGCAACAATTGACTCCTTTACCCCCAAAACCCTTGCAAGCTCCTTTACCTGTGTTTTGTATAGCGATATGATTGGCAAAATATCCGCACTACCATCTCCAAACTTTGTAAAGTATCCTATCAAGTATTCTGATCTGTCGCTAGAGCCAATAACAAGATGGTTTTTCAAATTTGCATAATAATACAAAATGGACGCGCGGATTCTTGCTCGAAGATTACCAAGGGAGCGCTCCTCTGGCTCTAAAACACTTGCAAACTGCGAGTGAATCAGGCTGATGTCAATTAGCTTATAATCAAGGCCTAGGCTGTCAACCAAATGCAGGGCATCTTCGGTTTCTTCTTTTGGCGAAACCTTGCTGTCTGGCATTATGAGCGCGAGCGTATTTGATTTGAATGACTTTGCGCAGATTTGCGCAATTACTGCCGAGTCTATCCCTCCGCTGAGGCCAAATACAAAGCCTTGTGATTTTGACAGATGTTGTCTTAGAAAGGACTCGATGTCGTTTTGGATTTTTGCGTAGTCCTGAGTGGTTATCTCGCTTAGAACTGTATTCACGAAGCTTGTTTATGATAATGATTAAAAATTGTATTGTCTTAGATATCCACGTAAAGCCCATCGGAGCGCGCCTCTACCTTGTAGGTTTGAAGCTTGACATCCTTTAGGTAGTCAACTAGCACGCCTGTTTTGATGTTATAGTGCCAAAAGTGGAGCGGGCACTCTACAATGTCGCCTTCCAGCTTGCCTGGCGCAATTGAGCCGTCCTGATGTACGCACAAGGCGTCAATTCCATGATATCCGTCTTGGTTGAAGACTGCAATTTTTTTCCCGTCTATGCTGTATTCTTTTCCCATGCCTTTTTCAATGTCGGCTTTTTCTGCTACTTTTTTCCAGGCCAATGTCTTGTCTGAAAAATCTGAATATTTAGATTTATTCCATCTCATGATAAGATTTTTTAGGGCTATGCAATTGGGGTACGATGTTGAGCAAAGTAAAAGACAAGTCTATGGCAGATCAGGGAAGACTGTCCTACGAATGGGCAAGAGGCCACATGCCAATTTTAGACAATACCATTAGCAGGCTAAAAAGACAACAACCGTTCAAGGGCATAACACTGGGCTTTTGCCTCCACATCACAAAAGAAACATCCGTGCTTTTGATGGGGGCAAAAGAGCTTGGGGCAAAAGTCGTGGCATGCGCAGGAAACCCCCTTACCACACAAGACGACATTGCTGCATTTTTGGCATCTGAAGGGATTCACATCTACGCTTGGAATGACGAAACAAACAAGGAATATGACTGGTGCATCGAGCAGGTCCTGAAACACAAGCCGATAATTGTCACAGATGATGGCGCAGACATGAACGTAAAACTGCATTTTGATAAGAAATTCAAAAACATGAAGATTCTTGGCTCCACTGAAGAAACGACTGCCGGGGTCAATAGAATAATGGCGATGCAAAGAAAAGGAAAGCTCCGCTACCCGGTAATTGTAGTAAACGAGGCATACACAAAACACATGTTTGATAACAGATACGGGACAGGCCAGTCAACAATTGATGGCTTTCTGCGTGCAATGAATTTGCTTTTTGCGTCAAAGAGGGTGGTGGTTGCCGGATATGGCTGGGTTGGGCGGGGTGTAGCTGCACGAAGCCACGGCATGGGCTCAAAAATAATTGTGACTGAGGTTGATCCTGTAAAGGCACTAGAAGCCCACATGGACGGCTTTGAGGTAATGACAATGGCAGAGGCCGCAAAAATCGGCGACATATTCATCACCTGTACTGGCATGCGCGATATTATAACAAAAGAGCACATTCTCAAAATGAAAGATGGCGCCGTAATGGGAAACGTAGGTCATTTTGACGTTGAAATAGACTCTGACTTTTTGCTAAACAAATCAAAATCTGTCAAAGAGGTTAGGCCAAACCTTGACGAGTGCACACTTTCAAACGGCAAAAAAGTGTACCTCGTCGGCAAAGGCAGACTTGCAAACCTTGTCGCAGCGGAAGGCCATCCGCCAGAGGTAATGGCGCAATCATTCTCAAACCAGATACTGTCAATTTTATACATTCTCAAAAACCACAAGAAAATCGGCAAAAAGGTAATCACGGTACCGACAGAAATCGATACCCAAGTGGCAGTTGATGCGTTGGGAGCATTTGATGTAAAAATAGACAAGCTGTCAAAAAAACAGATTGCCTATCGAGACAACTGGTAAAGTTCTTAATCTCTACAAGGGAAATTTATCCATTGAGATCCAAAGCAATAATCACAAGCGCACTTCCATATGCAAACGGCGAGATTCATCTGGGACACGTCGCATCAACGTATCTGCCGGCAGATGTCACTACTCGGTTTCTAAAGATGAACGGAGTAGAGGCATACTATATCTGCGCATCAGACGACTTTGGCACGCCAATTCTTATTCAGGCAGAAAAGGAAAAGAAAACCCCACAGGAATACGTGGCACACTGGAACAAGCGCGACTATGAGGACTTTGCCGCGTTTGACATTGGGTTTGATTTCTTTTATCGTACCAGCTCCCCTGAGAACATCGAGTTTGTCAGGTATGTCTTTACGAAGCTAAAGGAAAATGGGCACATTTACGAATCTGAGATAATCCAGTTTTACTGCAAAAACGACAACAAGTTCCTGCCAGACAGATATGTCATAGGGACGTGTCCGTACTGCAAGGCGCAAGACCAGTACTCGGATCTTTGCGAAAAATGCGGTCGTGTGCCTGAAGAAATAGAAAACCCAAAATGCGCAATTTGCGGCGCGATACCAGTCAAAGAAAAAACAACGCACCATTTTTTCAGGCTCAAAACTTTTGACAAAAAACTGGGCAAGTGGCTAGAAGAAAACCAGGGTCTGCAAAAAGACGTGAAAAAATATGTACAAAACTGGATCTCTTCCGGACTGGTGGACTGGGACATAACACGAGACATCTCGTGGGGGGTTCCAATTCCTGGGGCCGAATCAAAAGTATTCTATGGTTGGTTTGACAACCATCTCGCATACATCTCTACTGCGATAAAACTGCTAAACGACAAGGGAATAAACGGAAAGGAGTTTTGGAACTCTGCTGACATTTATCATTTTATTGGAAAGGACATCGTATACCACCATTATTTGTTTTTGCCCGCAATGCGACTTGGGATTGGCGAAGAATACAAGCTTCCAGATTTTATCCCAACACGAGGGCACCTGACACTAGAATCAAAAAAAATATCAAAGAGCAGGAACTGGTACATCGGCCTCAAAGAATTCCTGGGGTATTATCCTGCGGATTATTTGAGATACTACCTGGTATCGATAAACCCGTACTCACAAGATGATCTGAATTTTGACTGGAGCGACTTTGCAACTAGGATAAACTCTGAGCTAATTGGGAACCTTGGGAACCTTGTGAACCGCGCCCTAGGATTTACAAAAAAGACATTTGATGGAGTGATTCCAGAGCCTGATGCATTTGACGAAAAAGACAAAGAGGCAGAAGGAAAAATCAAAAACCTTTCGTCTGAGCTATATGCACTGATGGAGCAGAATCACCTGGACAGGGCGCTAAAGAAAATAATGGAATTTTCTACGTACTTTAACCAGTATTTCCAGCACAAGGAGCCGTGGAAAAGGGGACCGGGAACCAACGCATGCGTATACCTGTCAGTAAACGCGGTACGCTCTATGTCCATTGCACTGTATCCGTTTTTGCCAAAATCTGCCGATAAAATCTGGAAGCAGCTCGGGTTATCTGGCAAAGTAACTGATAATGCATGGAAGTCCCTCTCTGAAATCTCGCTCAAGGCATCTCACAAGCTGGGTGACATTGCTCCATTGTTTGCTAGAGTAGAAGACGAAGACATCAAGAAACGAAAAGAAAAGTTTGAAACAAAATAAGAGAGTTCCAAGAATTTCGACCCGCGGGTTTTATGATCTTGCGTCGGGAAGCAGGCTCAAAAACAAATCATATTATTTATACCCAAAAAAGTTTTTTGAAAAACTCGGGGAATATCCAGAGTTTACGATAATGGTTCATGGGTTAAGAAACAACAAATCTGGTGCGCTTGCGAAATCTCTAATGGCACAAAAACGCCTCAAGCAACTTGGTTACAAATATCCTGTTGTCGGGTTTAGCTACGACTCTAACACCAAGGGTGTTCAGTACAAATCCACTGTGATCAGAGCAACAAAAGTTGGGCAAATAATTGCAAAGAAAAACGGCAAAAACCTTGCATGTTTTATTGTTGATTTTAAGAACAGGTTCCCACACATAAAAATAACTTTGATTGGGCACTCGTTGGGAACTGAAGTAATACTGTACGCCCTGTCCCATCTTGCTAAAAAACAAAAAGCAATAGAGCGCGTGATCTTCTTTGGGAGCTCCATACCATCTAGCCTTGTAGACACGAAGGAATCCAGTACAATTTTCAAAAAAACAATCAAACAGGAATTATCAAATTATTACAGCACAAATGATGAAGTGCTAAAGTACGCTCATAGCCGTGGGATTATTAAAAACCCAATAGGCTACCATGGCACAGGCGGCAAAGCGCTTTCAAAGTTTATCCATAAAAGAGTCATGCCTGCAAATCATCGGTTTGCAAGCTATGTCGTTACCATGAAATCGCTCTAGGACTCGATTGCTATTTTGTCTGGCTGCTTTGATTTGGAATGGTAACTCCGATAACTAGTGCTTTAACTTTGCTTCTTGAAATGCCGTAGAGTTTTTCCATGACTCGTTGAAAAAATCAAGGCACCACTCGTGAAATGGTTCCGAGGTGCTGTAAAACATCTTGCTCATGTCTGGCTCACCGTCCCTAGTTGGAAAGCTCACACCGGACTCTTTTTCATTTAGTACTATAGAGATTTTTGCGTTTTTCTGCATTCTTCGCTCAAGTGTTCCTGCCTTGACATGCTTGGGAAAGTCAAATTTGGCGAGAAGTTCTTGTCTTCCCTTTGAGATTGTGGCGGTTTCTGAAAAAATGGATGAAATCTTGATCTTTTGATTTAGTTTTGACTCTAAAATCTCTAGCAACTTCTCGCTGTATGGGATCTCAATTAGAATATTCAGGAGGTACTCGTTGGCGTTTTTGTCAATGTTTTCCCATTGCTCAACTACCTTGATATAACCTGAAATCAGTTCTGATTCTGCCAAAGCACCTATTCTCTGAATGTATTTTGGAGGCAGGTCGGAAAAATCGTGCGTTTCAAAATATTTCTTGTTTTTTGACATAAACTCTAGTGTGGGAATTTGCATGCAGACTGTCTTGCCGTACAAAGTGAGTTCGTAATTCCCATCAGAGTCTTTTTTGACAAGGCCTGCCTTTAGCAGCCTGCCAAAATTTCGGTGAAGTTCAGCAGTAGTGGCATCTAGGCGCCTTGCCATGTTTGAAAGATTGGATTTTTCCTTGTTCAGGCTTAAGAGTATGTTCAGTCGTTGCTCGCTTGCCACCTCTAGGAACTCGTTGGCAATCTCGTCAGAGCCGGTCACACGATATCAATCAATATAGCGAATGTAAAGTTTTACTCTGATTCAAGCCATTGCCAGTTTGTTGTACAGTTATGGCATTAAAACGGTTTGATGTGTTGGCTGGCACACCATGATTACCAGCTATATGCAACAACTACGGAAAGCAGAACAATTCTAATTATACCTCTTTTGCGATGTGTTGTTGAAGTCCGTAAACTTTGTAGTTCTTGGCGACCAATCCGTTGCGGCCCAGTTTGGCAAAAAAGGAACGGCAACTGACATGACGATGTACGACAAGAAGGAATCCGGCGTAATCCGAACCTATACTGCACCAAACGGCTTTCCTGAGAAGATCCAGCCGCTTTTACAGACAATCAATCTGGCAGAATACGTAATCTTCCACGTGAGCAAGCTGGACAAGTTCACAGGCGAGCAAATCATAGCCCTTGACATGCTAAAGAAGACCCGTGGAATAATCTCTCACACATACGACGTGGATGAAAACACGCTAAACACCATGATAAAAAACACCGTTCTCTCAAACTATGTCAAAGTAGAACAAGACAAGCTAAAAGAAGAATCAGACAAGCTCGACCAAATATCAAAAGATGGGAGCGCCCGAGTCGTAATTGATCATTGTTTTGACGTCAAGGGGGTTGGAACCGTAATTCTTGGCAAGGTGGAACAGGGAACAATAAAGCAGTATGACACCCTCAAGCTTCTGCCTGAGGGAATCGATGTGATGATAAAATCAATTCAGATGCACGATGATCCTGCAGAAATAGCGATATCTCCAGGAAGAGTCGGACTTGCGGTAAAGGGCGTAACGCCAGACCAGGTCAGCCGCGGCGATGTGTTATGTGCCCCCGGAACAGAACAAATCACAACAGAAATCGAGCTAGAGTTCACAAAAAGTCCTTTTTACAAGGGAGACATCGCACCAAACCAAATGTGTCTTGTAAATGTGGGACTGCAGATCAAGCCAGCAAAGTTTGCCTCAACAAATCCGTTGAAGCTGACACTTGAAAAGCCTCTTTTGTATAACAAAGGCGACATCTGCGTAATTCTAAAGCCTGAATCCCAAACAATCCGTCTTCTTGGAAGCGGCACAATCAAGTAATCATGAAACCAGTAAGGGCGTGTCCAATTTGTCCAAAATGCGGCTCTAAGAAATTTGAGAGACTGACATCAAACGGTGTCAAAGTCAAGTGCCAGTCCTGCGGAAAAATCATTTCGATTTGATTTGATGGTTTTTATTTGCAATACTTTGAAGCCTAGGGATGGCAAAGACATGGAAGGATTCAGATATCAGTCTAGATCCGATTAAAAATCAAACAATAGCAATTATTGGTTATGGCATTCAGGGCGACGCGCAAGCAAATAATCTCAAAGATTCTGGCCTAAAGGTAATTGTGGGACTAAAGGAGGGGAGCCCAACCTGGGAGAAGGCAAAAAAAGACGGACACACAGTAATGTCTGTATCAGAGGCCGCAAAAATTGGCGACATTATACACATTTTGATTCCCGACATGATACAAGCCAAGGTTTACCGCGATGAAATCGGACCAAATCTCTCAAAGGGAAAGGCGCTTTCGTTTTCTCACGCTGCAGCGATTCACTGGGAGTGGATAAAGGCACCAGAAGACGTCGACGTAATCATGGCCGCACCAAAGGGTCCAGGCTCCAAAGTGCGGGAGACATACCTTGACGGGTTTGGAACCCCTGCAATTGTCGCAGTATACCAAGACAAGACAGGAAAAGCATGGGATAGAATTCTGGCAATAGGAAAGGGAATAGGCTCTGCACGCGCAGGCCTAATCCAGACAACATTCAAAGAAGAAGTGGAAACGGACTGGTTTGGAGAGCAAGCCGACCTTTGCGGCGGGTGTGCCTCGATGGTTACTAACGCGTTTGAAACACTAGTAGAAGCAGGCTACCAGCCGGAAATCGCATACTTTGAGGTATTGCACGAGCTCAAACTAATCGTAGACATGATTCAAAGATACGGAATCAATGGAATGTGGAGGCGCGTCAGCGAAACTGCAAGATATGGCGGCCTGACAAGGGGCCCGATGGTAATGGACAAGGGATCAAAAGAAAAAATGAAAAAAATTCTGCAAATGATTCAGGATGGAACATTTAATGAGGAATGGATTTCAGAATACAAGAAAAACGGCAAAAACGCATTTGACAGATACATGAAGCAATTAGAGTCGCACCAAATAGAACAAGTCGGCCGACAGATGCGAAAAATGATGTGGCCTGATTCCAAAGAATAGACTAAATTTTCCTTAGCTTTGTAACGCCAGAATTGATGTGATCAATTATTACAGATAGCGGCGAACCTGGGCCAAACACTTTGGAGATGCCGGCCTTTTCAAGTCCTTTTCTGTCCTCTTCTGGAATGACTCCGCCGCCGACCACAAGTACGTCCATGAGTCCTTTCTTTCGTATCTCTTTTACAACTCGTGGAAACAATGTGTTGTGCGCGCCATTGAGAAGGCTCAATGCGACGGCATCGACATCTTCGTCTTCTGCAATTTGCGCTATTCTTTCAGGCGTGGCAAAAAGACCAGAGTAGATGACTTCCATGCCCGCGTCTCGGAATGCCCGGCACAAAACCAGCGCACCTCTGTCGTGGCCATCGAGGCCTAATTTGGCAACTAAAATCTTGACTCGCCGTGACGCTAGCTTTTGCTTCATTTATCTTCTGTATCATGATTACATATTTTAAAATTTAGTCTTTGTCACGGCTATCTTCCTTCTGAAAATGACTTTAGTCTGTCAAGCTCGTATAGAATTTGGTCCCTCATTTTCTCTAGCTCCTCGATTCTTTCTTTGAGAGAATATAGTGCAATTCGCTCATGCGGGAATAATGACTTGGAAAATTTTGAGCTTGATTTTGTGTCGTCTTCAATCCATCTGTCCAGACCGTCAGCATTGTCCATGCAGCGAAAACCAGCAAAAGCGATAAAACCGATCTGCAACGTCATTAGCTAAGCGCAAGCTAAGGCAGAGCTGATCTAATCCAGTCCTTGAAAATATACATAAAGCCATTCAAATTACCGACATACGTGCAAGTCCGTCCTATACACTATGATCTGACATTTGAGCCAGACTTTGGAGACTTTACGTTTTCTGGTAAGGAGATAATCGACGTAAAAATGTCAAAACCGACAAACAAAATAACACTGAATGCGGCCGAGCTGAAAATAAAGAGCTGCCGCGTATCATGGAATGGCCAAAAGCTAAACGCAAAAACAAAGATTGATGGAAAAAATGAAACCCTGACGATATCTACCCCAAAAAAGATTACAGGCCAGGCAAAAATCATCATCGATTTTGCAGGAATACTAAACAACAGGCTTGTCGGATTTTATCGCAGTCAATACACGGATAAAAATGGAAAAACCAAGTTTCTTGCCACGACCCAGTTTGAGGCAGCGGACGCACGGAGAGCGTTTCCATGCTGGGACGAGCCTGCGGCAAAGGCAACATTTGACGTCAGTTTGGTTGTCGGAAAAAACCACACTGCAATATCGAACACAAACGTCACGTCAAGGAAAAAACTCGGAAACAAAACCCAGTACAAGTTCGCAAGAACCCCGATAATGTCTACGTATCTTTTGTATCTTGGGGTAGGAGAGTTCGAATCAATCTCAAGCCGCATCGGAAAAACACTGGTGAGAGTCGTAACGACAAAGGGGAACAGCTCAAAAGGACGGTTCTCGCTAGACATATGCAAAAAACTTCTCAAGGCGTACGAGGATTATTTTGGAATCAAGTACCCACTGCCAAAGCTTGACCTCATTGCGGTGCCTGACTTTGCATCAGGCGCAATGGAAAACTGGGGCGCAATCACATTCAGAGAGACCATACTTCTTTATGATGAAAAGACATCGTCGACGCAAACAAAACAGCACATTGCCGAAGTTGTATCGCACGAGCTTGCGCACCAGTGGTTTGGCAACCTCGTTACGATGGAATGGTGGAATGATCTCTGGCTCAACGAAAGCTTTGCGACGTTTATGGCTACAAAGTTTCTTGACAAGTTCTATCCAGAATGGAATCTGTGGGATCAGTTCTTAGAAGATACTATGAATACTGCGATGGCACTTGATGCACTACGCTCGTCGCACCCAATAGATGTCAAAGTAAAAAGCCCGTCTGAAATACGTGAAATCTTTGATGCAATTTCGTACGACAAGGGCGGCTGCGTACTTAGAATGCTTGAAAGTTTTGTCACAGAAAACACATTCAGGGCCGGCCTGAGGGTGTACCTAAAAAAATTCGCATACAAAAATGCGCGCGGGGATCATCTTTGGAACGAGATAGGCAAGGCAGCAAAAATGCCGGTTCGAAACATGGTAAATTCGTGGCTGGGGCAGGTGGGGTTCCCTATGGTGGAGGCACAAAAGCTTGACTCTAAGCTCGTAATATCGCAAAAACGGTTTGTCCATGAAAAGAAAGGAAACCAAAAAGGACTCTGGCAAATTCCGCTTACAGTTAATCAAGGCAACAAGGTAATCCGCAAGCTGGTATCAAAATCGCGAGATGTGATTTCAGTAAAAGACTCATCACTAGTGGTAAACTCTGGGCGCACAGGACTTTACAGGGTCAAATATTCTTCTGATCTGCTAGATGACTTGAAACAACTCGTTTTGGAAAAATCAATCACGCATGTAGACAGGTGGGCGTTGCAAAATGATCTTTTTGCACTGTGCGTGTCTGGCGACAGAGCCGCAAAAGACTATCTGGGGTTTGTTTCTAGCTATGAGAACGAAGACGACTATATCACACAATCAAACATTGCGGGAAATCTGTACTTTTTGTACAATAAAACAAGAAACGAGCCGTTTTCTTTTGAAATCAAAGACGTCACATACAGATTTTTGCGAATGCTATACTCCAACCTTGGCTGGGATTCAAAAAAAGGCGAACCGCACACAAATGCGTTATTAAGAGGTGTTGTACTTGGCGCGCTAGGAAAACTGGATGATGATGACATCATTTTGGAGGCAAACAAAAGATTTGATATGTATTTGAAAAATTCATCATTAAATCCCGACATCCAAGATGTGGTGTTTTCAATTGTTGCGTGGAGTGGCGATTCTAAGACATATGACAAACTACTCTGTCTGTATCGAAAAGTCAAGACACAGGAAGAAAAGATGCGTTTTCTTGGAGCGTTGTGCAGCTTCAAGGACGAAAGGCTGCTGAAAAACGCGTTAGATTTTTCACAATCAAAGGAGGTCCGCTCACAAAACATGCACGTTCCAATAATGAAAATGGCCTCAAACCCGTACGGAAAGGAGATTCTCTGGCCATGGTTAAAAAAGAACTGGAAATCACTCAGAAAGAAGGTGGGTCCGGGAAGCCCGTTGCTTAACCGAATGGTCGCAAGCATAGCTTCAGTAGCCAATGCATCGATGGAGCAAGAAATAAGGCGGTTCTTCAAGGCAAATCCAACGCCTGGAACGGAAAGGACGCTTGAGCAGACGCTAGAAAGAATAAGGATCCACTCTGCGCTAGTGCAAAGAATGCGACAAGAGTTTTCATGAACAAAAAAATCACACTAGCTATAATCTGCACAATAATCGCGTTTGGAATTGGCATTTCTATAGTCCAAAGCGCACAAAACGCGGAAAAATACTCGGAGGTCTTTTACTTGGATGCGACTTTTTACCAAGACAAAAGCTATGTCCAGATAAAATTTGATGACACCTCTGGCAAGACGACAAACGCGGTTCTGGAAGTTTTAGGGATGCAGACGTCGTACCAAAAAGCATTCACGGGACCTCATTTTGAAATCCAAGTTCCATTTGACAGCGTTCCGGAATATGGGTGGAAGACGATGCCTATCACGCTAGTAGTGGACCATCAGGAGTTTGGCAAGGTGGGCCTTAAAACCGAGGTTCACAACCCAGACGAGCAGCCAAACAAAATAATCTTCAGCAAGCTCTGATCACATCCCAACAAGAATTTATGGGAGCAAACGAGTGTAAAATTTGCTTTGGAGCTTTTAGCTGAATTAAAAAGGGGAAAACGCGGGGCAATTGCCAAAGTAATATCGATAATTGAAAATGACGAAAAACAAGCCCGCAAAATAATAAAAAAAATATTCAAGGACTCTGGCAAGTCAGTTGTAATAGGTATAACAGGGCCAGCAGGTGCAGGCAAAAGCTCACTTATCAACAAAACATCCTTGGCACTAAAAAAACTCGGGCTAAAGGCTGCGGTGCTTGCAGTCGACCCGACTAGCCACGTTACAGGCGGCGCAATTTTAGGCGACAGGGTACGGATGACCGAGTCTACTGACTCTGGAACCTACATTCGAAGCGTCGCGTCACGCGGTTCCACCGGTGCAATATCGCGCTCCATTCGAAACAGCATACGGGTATTGGAATATGCCGGCTTTAATCCGATAATCATCGAGAGTGTGGGCGCAGGCCAGACCGAAGTCGAAATAGCAAACATTGCCGACATAACTGTTGTCGTGTTTAATCCTCATACGGGTGATAGCATACAGACGATAAAGGCCGGAATCACGGAAATTGGCGACATCTATCTGGTAAACAAAAGCGACCTTGAAGGGGCACCACAACTGTACGAGTCCGTCAAGGAGTTTATCGGCATGACGGAAAAAAATCCGATAATCATGCAGACGTCTGCTACAAAAAACAAGGGAGTAGACGAGCTTGCAAAAAAGCTAAATGAGTTAATGGCTGTAAAGAAGAAATCCAAAAAAGACCTTGATAATCATAGGCTTGAAGTCGAGCTAAAAGATATTGTTTTAAATAATGTTAAGAACAAAATTGACACACGGTTGGAATCGGATAAAACTTGGGCAAAATATCTAAAAATGCTTCAGTCAAGAAAAATGGATCCGTTTGAGGCAGCAGACAAGATTTCAAGCTCAATTATAAAGTGATACCATGGCGCAAAAAGAAATCGAAAAATCAAAACAACCCCTCACCGACTCTAACATTCCAGTAAAACGAATCTTTACACCATCAAAAAAACTTGCAAAAGAAGACGCAGGCAAATACCCCTTTACACGCGGAATCCACGCGGAAATGTACAGAGAAAGATTCTGGACGATGCGCCAGTACTCTGGATTTGGAGACGCAAGGCAGACAAACGAACGCTTCAAGTTTATGCTGGAAAAAGGCCAGACCGGGTTATCCATGGCATTTGATCTTCCGACGCAAATAGGTCATGACCCAGACGCCCCCCAGGCAGAAGGCGAGGTGGGAAAGGTGGGCGTATCAATCGCATCGCTCAAAGACATGCTTACGGCGTTTGGTGGTATACCGCTTGGAAAGGTGAGCTCTTCTATGACAATTAACTCTACAGCATCGACACTTTTGGCGTACTATATTGCAGTCGGGGAATCACAGGGATTCTCAAGTGATCAGCTCAGGGGCACCACGCAAAACGACATTCTAAAAGAATACATTGCAAGAAACACCTACATCTATCCGCCACAACCATCCATGAGACTAATTGGCGACATGATCGCGTACTGCGCAAAAAAAGTACCACAGTGGTACCCGATCTCGATTTCAGGATATCACATGAGGGAGGCAGGATCCACTGCAACGCAAGAAGTCGCATTCACAATAGCAAACGCAATCGCATACATCCAGACGTGCCTTGACCGGGGGCTGAAAATTGACGACTTTGCGCCAAGGCTTTCGTTTTTCTTTTGTTGTACAATAGAATTCTTTGAGGAGGTTGCAAAATTCCGGGTAGCGCGCAAAGTCTATGCGAAAATCCTAAAGGAGCATTTCCACGCAAAGGATCCAAAGTCAATCCAGCTAAAATTCCACACGCAAACAAGCGGCGAATCCCTCACTGCACAGCAGCCAGACAACAACATCGTCCGTGTCGCAATCCAAACCATGGCAGCAGTACTTGGCGGAACGCAGTCGTTACATACAAACTCTAGGGATGAGGCACTGGCACTGCCCACTGCCGAGTCTGCAAAGATAGCGTTAAGAACACAGCAAATCGTGGCACATGAAAGCGGAATAACAAAGACAGTAGACCCGATGGCCGGCTCGCACTATATGGAATATCTCTGCGATGAGATAGAAGAAGGCGTCTGGAAGTACCTAAAACAGGTGGAAAAAATGGGCGGCGCACTAAAGGCAATAGAAAAAGGGTTCTTCCAGTCTGAAATACGACAGAATGCGTACAGGCTCAAAAAGGAGGTGGACGCAAACCAGCGTGTACTGGTAGGCGTAAACAAGTTCTCAGACCAGGTTGAGGCAAAGCCTGACCTGTTGAGAGTTGATGATTCTGTCGGAATAAACCAAAACAAGGCAATCAAAAAACTCCGCTCAGAGCGCGACAACAAAAAAGTACAATATGCGCTATCAAAGCTAAAGGCAGCAGCAGAAAAACAAGACAACCTCATGCCGTTCATTTTGGATTCAGTCAAGGTTTATGCTACCACTGGAGAGATAAGCAACACGTTTCGCGAGGTCTTTGGCGAGTACAGGCCAAAAGAAGTGTTCTAAATGAAAATTGATCACATTGCAATTGCGGTAAATGATGTCGAGTCTGCGGCAAAACAATACCAGCAGGCGCTTGGCGTTGACAAGGTAATTTTTGAAACAGTAGAGTCAGAGGGGGTCAAGCTTGCTATTTTGAAGTTGGAAAACGGAAGAATTGAGCTGATGCAGCCAACGCGGGACGACAGCCCAATCAAAAAGTTCTTGGAAAAAAAGGGAGAAGGCCTCCACCACATGGCGCTTGCGACAAATGACATCGAAAAGGAATTTCACAGAATGGAGGGATGCGGGATCCAGTTTCTTGGAAAAATCCGAGACGGCTCTGAAGGGACCAAGATAACCTTCATCCACCCAAAATCGCTAAGCGGGGTTCTAGCAGAGCTCTGCTCGCACCAACACTAGAAAAAACTGCGAGAACGGTCGACAACCACAGAAATATTCCCGCATCATGACTGCTTGAGCTAATTATATAGTAATTTTGGTAGATTTGTCAAATCTACTAGTTATATTGCAGAACTTGTTTCTGGGTTTTTAAAATTACGATTATGCCTGTTATGGATGCAATCAAAACCACCGCCGAAAGTATTCCGAATTCCGGAACTACGTGCGATCCTACGATAGTAAGTTTAGCCGTGTTTTCTGGCAACGTCGCTTTAAGGGCGAAATAATCGATCGTTGAGGCAACAACGTCATAATCTATTTCGGTCTCTGATGATGATGTGACAATAACAACAAAGTTGTCATCTATTGCATCTATTAGTGAACGTGGTACTTGGAGCAGCAACTCTCCACCCGAAACAGAATCAAGCAAAAAGCTTACTGATTGCGATTCTTCATTTACTTCAATCCCAGTTATGCTTCCTGACATCTCATATTTGATCGGGAATTGTACGCCGTTATACGAAACTGTCTTTATTCCGCCGTCGAACTTGATTGCATATTCTACAGGGTTAATTGCCACCTTATCTGTAGCATGTTCTGGATGATCAGGCATTTCAGATGCGCCAGCATACCATGGGACTACTCTGCCTCGAATTCCGTCTATTGCTACGGTTTGTGTAAGTGTGTATTGTGCATCATCTACAGATATTCTAAAATATGTTTCGTTTGGAACTAGTGGGATTTCGAAGACATACTTGTTCATGCCCTGATTTTGCTTATTGTGCACATCAAATGGATTGATTTTTGTAGGTTTGGCAATGGTTAGTCCGGCGCTTCTTCCATGCATTTGAACTTCGATATCGTCAAGTGAGCCAGTTGTTCCGATTATGATTTGAGCAAAGCCTGTCTCTAGCGAATATTGAATTTCATAAATTGTCAGCGTCTTTGTTATTTCCATAATTGCGTGCTCGTATGGATGTTCGCCAGGCACGTCTTCACCATGAATCAAAGATGTATGGGCGTGGGTAGAGTGAGATGTATGTGACGCAGAATCATGTGACGCAGAATCATGAGACGATGAATCGTGCGAGCTATCACTGTGGCCATGGCCGATAACCGCATTTCCAGTTCCCACCAAATATGATGAAAAATGATCAACATCAACTGAGTATGTGCAGGTGTGAGCATCAGTTGAGATTGGGCTAAGACTAGTCGCAACAGAATGCCAGTGTCCGCCCTCTTCAAGATATACAGTTACGCCAGTTGGGCATGCCGAGCCAACTTTAGGAAGCGTGAATGTAATTGATGGATCTTCGCTGTATACACTAGGATCAGAAAAATCAATATCTCCAGTTGTCTCAAAATCCAGATACAATCCTACAAATCCGGAAGGAATAGCCGGTGCTCCGGATGGGATCTCATCGTGCACATGGACGCTGATTCCAACATCGCTTCCATGGGTATTCATTGGCAAGTCGATTGCCTCTAAAAGTGGATGGTCTGCTCCTTGATCAATTTCATCAAATCGCATTACAATGTTAGAGCCGGGAACAACCTCGTCAATCACAGGGGTCATGATGAAGTTTCCACCGTTGCCAGAAATCGGCGCCGCAAAAAGTGGCGGCATAAAAGACGAGCCCTCATTTGAAGTAGTGTCCTTTGGTGCAGAGTACGTTGGCATTCCAAGTGTGTTAAACAGTGTACTAGGCGTGACACTTGGGGAAAATGTCTGAGTAAAGACGATGTGATCTGGAGGATTGGCAGTTAGTTTTTGAGCGCTACTGACAAACATTGCTGGCGGAAGCTCATTTGCATTTGACATCGATACGCCGTTTATTTTTGCGCCACCAGCGTTTTTCAGCTTGTCAAATAATGCGTCACTGATGTTAGGAGGCTCAATTGTTGTGGTTGAAATTGTGGTAAAGTTCACAAAAGTTTGAGTCACATACGTAAATCCTGTTGTGCCAAGAACCTCGTCTGATGCCTCTGGGTATGGGGATAGTCCAAATCCTGAGGAGCCTTTGATTTGCGTGATGCTGTATGTTCCATTGTTTACCCCGACTATCTCAATTATCCCAGGCGTAGGATCACTGTCAAACTTGCCATCATCGGCAACTACGAAATTGAACCACGTGAACAAATCAAGATAATCCGTTGCATTTGTGGTGTGTGCGTATGGGTTTGGCGTGACAAGAAACGTGGAATTTCCAGCAAGAAACGGGTTATCGGCTGTCTGGAAATTGAAGATAGTAAGAACCTGGGCATTTGTGTTGTTCAGACAACCTAGGCAGTTTTGTACGGTGGTTTCTGCATTTGTGTTTTGGAAATTATATGAAAATATTGTTAATACTATAATCGACAAAATTATTTTGATTGAATAATGATTTGCTTTACAGTGGGGGAATTCCATGGCCTCAAACATTTTCAAAAATGATTTTATCTTGATAAGGCTTCTAGTAGAAACGCAAAACAAACCCATCGATGAAAAAATATACTACATTAGACAGAAATAAAAAATAAGGGGTTACCTCATCCGTGGCCGTGTGGCTGATCAAAGCTTACTGACGGATTGGACAGTCCAGTTGCTGGGAATGTCGGTGTTGTCAAGTATGGTGAACCAGGGACGGTGCTTGCAAATCCTCCAGGACCATAATGGTTTGGAGGATTGATGTCGCCTGCAACCTGTAGTAACGTGAACGACATCACATTGGCAGTTCTAAATACAACGTTTTTTGTTCCTTGATTTAGAAGGCCAATATCAGTAATTCTGGGTGCCCCGGGATTTCCTACCGCCGTAAGATCGACTGCTGGAATGTGTGAGTGATATACACATGTGTTGCCAGGACTAGATGCGTGCGGTATGTAGTTTAGCTGTGCTGGAGCCATCCATGTTCTTTCTGGCAACTCGTCAACGTGACCAGCTATTGGTGTGACTAGGGGCTTTGCGTTTGCGTCACACGGGATTCTTACAAGAAGATGACCAGTGACATAATTTGGACTATAGTCGGCAAGCGGAAAATAATCTCCAGGCCTCATGACTTGGCCCGCCAGCGGAATAGTTACAACCGACGGCAGTGTTCCCGCAGCTGCCCCTTGTTCAAACCCGTGGCTTCCAATTGCCCAGTTATATGAAAATCCAGTTGCGGCAACTGCACCTGAAATTATGATGAGATATAGTATCTTGTTGTCTATTTCTTTCATTTGAAAAATTTGGTTAATTTTTTGTTTATAATATTTCTAGTAGAAAGACAAAACGGCTTTTTTTGTTCTACCAATTTTGTTTAATACCTGAAAAATTTTTTATCTAGCAACAATGACGTGCAAAGACAACTTGATGATGCTATTGGTAATAGCGGGTCTGAGCACGGTTTTTCTTGTTGCGACATCTAACAGCGCATTTGCGCACTTTAGCTTTGACATCAAGCCAGGTGCAAATGCCAATCAGACAGTTCGAATCACACTGGGAGAAACAAAAGAGCCAGCATACGTTGATCAAGAGCATAATTTTGAAATGACTCTGGTTCACAGACTTACGAATCTGCGAGTAGGAAACGCGCATTTAAGCCAGACGTCCCCTACTGCACAAATGATGTTTGTAGATTCGTACTTCTACCCTGCCAGCACTCTGGTGACCGGTGGGGTACCATCAATAACGGGCGGCGTTCCTGCCATGACTGGTTGTACCGGATCAGATGCTGGTGATCCCTTCAATTGTATTCCGGGTGCAGGACACACAGACAGCAGAGTAAGGATGAATCTGAGCACAATCAGTGTCAACGATGGCGGAACTCCTGGGCAATACAGACAGGCAACCCGACAACTTTACACAGAACAAGGACGTACTTTGTACCATATTTACGGTGAACTAAACTACTTTAACGATACCAGCATAGGGCCAATCCCAATCAACATTTGGGCAGATGGCGCAAATGTCAAAAAAGCTTCATGGTGTGAAGGGCTAGCTGCCAACAAAGCCGCATGTATGGGCGGAAGTGCCACATACAACATCACGCTTCCTGGAAGTGTGAGTGGGGGGTTTGGCCTTGCCAACCGAACAAGCATTTACTGGCCAGACACCGCGACTGAGAACACACATCCAAGCAACATACGAAAGGCAATAGGCTCCATACGAGACAACACATTTGATATTTGGAACGTGCTAGAAGAAATCACTGACGCCCTAAGGTCGGTGTCAGGATTTGGTTCGGTTCAGGACCATGTGCCAAGAAACAGCACAAACAGCGGAGCGCCTAGCTCTTACACATACCCATAGAGGGCGCCCGCCTCTTTGTTTTTGATAGTTCTACCAGTCCCTTTAAATTTCAAAATTTGGCGTTATTCGATGTTGTCGCTTATCTCGTTTATTGAGCAAAAAAACAACATGTTCGTAGCAAGCATACTTGCAGTGATTGGGATATTGTTTTTGCCAATCATACTGCCAAACATTTCCCACGGATATCACACTGCGCATATTTTCTTGCATATAGGTGGAATTGCCGTTGCAACGTTTCTTACCGTGTCTGTAGCCTATGCGTATGCCAAGATCAAGACAAAAAAATTAGCAATAACCTGCATTGCCTTTTCATTGTTTGTAGTATCGGAGGTAATCAAAATTGCTGACGTGACTTGGCCATACACATTCTACTTGGGCAATATAACCATGGAGCAAATCAGTCACATGCTTATTATAGGAATGTTAGGTATATTTTCTATAGGAGTTTTCAGGAAGGACTAAAATGGAAACCAGGGCAGAAACGATTCTTGATCTAGTAAGCAAAAACCCAGGAATCAGCTTTTCTGAAATAATGAGGGAGACAGGATTCAAAAATGGGGTTCTCAGCCATCATTTATCCAAGATAGAAGAGTCCGGCAAAATTCTAGTCCAGCGAAGCCCAAGAGTCGCCCGAATATACCCATGTGGAATCGAGGAACAAGAGGCACAGCTGATCAAAAATCTTCGAAACCCCACGATTAAGAAAATTATTACATCCCTTCTTGATGGCTGGCTCTCATTCAAAGACATTACAAAAAAGACAGGAAAATCACAGGGCACTGTGTCCATATATCTTAAGGATCTGACAGAACAGAATACAATTATCAGAAAACTGCATGAAAATGAGCTGGTCTTTGAGCTTGTAGATCTGAATTATGTCAAGCAGGTAATCATCAAACACCAAACCTCGCTGTTTGAGAGAACTGCCGATAACATTTCAGACATTTTCAGCTCGATCTAAAAAACATTCAACACTCGTTCAAATTTGACGTTTCTACCACAATTATTAATTAAGAAATTTGCCAGATCATTAGTAGTTGAATAAAAAACTCGCACTTTTGGCTGTAGTGGTATTATCCGTAGGATTGATGACGAATGCATACGCGCACAAGTCCCATGTAGTCGGCAATTATAAAATGGAAGTCGGCTGGAAAAATGAACCGCCGATAGTCGGAAAAAAGAACGCAATCGAGATAACCGTCACAAAAGCATCATCAACGGACAAAAAATCTTCTGATCATGGTTCGCATGACGAGGCCGAAAAAACCACTAAAACATCATACGATGAATCTTCAGCAAAGATCATGCTGGTGTCTTCCAGCAAAAGTGGCTCTGAGAATAAACACAATGAAAAATCGCACACTCATAGCGCAAAGAAATCTTCAGGCATAAGTGGACTGAGCAAGACTCTTGAGGCCGACGTCACGCTGAACGGTAAAAAAACATTCCTCAAGCTTACTGAAGACAAGAAAAACAAGGGCACATACTATGGGCAATTTACACCTGACTCGGAAGGACATCCGACAGTTCACGTGGTTGGGAAAATCAAAAAAACACCAGTAGAGTTAACATTCCATCCGGAAAAAGTAGAGCCAGAAATCTAGCTATTTTCTTGTTATGTAGAGCAATATTGCTAATCCGACTGACTGGGCTGTGTTTATTGCAAACAGGTATGGCGACGCGGCATCAACTATGCGGGAACAGAGGTAAAGAAATTCACGTACGAGATAAGAAATTAACTACATTATTCTAGGTCTTTTTTCTTGTTTTCAAATTGGCAATCATTTCAAAACTCTATTGCCTGTAAATTTCCCATCAATGCCAACTTCTCCGCCAAGAGAGCCAGACACTTGGCCATTCATCAGATCACTTGTTACCGAACCCTTGATGCCAAGGCCGCCAACAGTGCCAGAAAAGCCAGAGCCGAAAATCTTGGCATCGACTGCGCCAAGCGTGCTAAATCCTTCCTCTGCGCATACATCCATGTTTCTTCCCTGCGTGACCTGAACATTGCTCAATGCAGCGTTTCCAGTAACAGAATTTCCATTCTGGTTTAGGACAAGCACAAAGTTTCCCTGATACATGCATACTTCGCGATAAGAACCAATGTTGGAATCGTAATAATCAAATGCCGCAGACCAGACTGCCGTTCCAGTCCATTTTCCAGTCAAGTCCAAGGATGCAGTTGATGATTTTGTTTGGAGTTTTGGTTTGTCGGGCTTGGTTTTGGCAGGCTCTTCTGGCTTTGATTTTGGAGTAAACGGCTGCAACCCAGGTTTTAGTTTTTTCTTTTCACTGGTCGGTGTTTTTTTCACAGAGGGTTTCTTGTCAGACTTTTTTTTCTGCTCGGCAGACTTTTTTTCCTCAGCAAGAGCAGAGACTGGCAATAACACACTCGTTATCAGAATTGTTGCTACGGATATGGCAACTAGACGATTCAAGCACAAAAAATTCTGCCTTGAACGATATAAAGCTTGTTTAGATCATCAAATATTCTAAAATTCTCTGATATTCCGGGAGGCGATAGTTTTAATGGAATTATTCCAGCATTTTTAGCGTGTCTGAAGCTGTGATTATTCCGATTATCTTGTCTGATTTTGCGACAAGAATGCACTTTGCATATCTTACCAGTGGGACCAAAGCCTTTGCAGGTGTTTGATGGTCTACAATTGGCGGCCTTGCCTCCATCACGTCTGAAAGCTGAATTTTTTTCCAGGACGATTCATCGCTGTCTGCAAGATGTTTTACAACCCCGTCTTCTGTTATGATGCCGACTGGCTCGCTGCCGTTATAGATTGGGATCTGGCTGATTGACATCTTTCGCATTTTATGTATGGCGTCATGGAGCGAGTCGGTCGGCTTTAGCTTGACTATTTCCTTGCTGCAGATGTCTCCTGCCTTGTTTGGGTCTGATCTTCCCTCAAGTGTTGCCAGGCTGTCAAAGAGGTGCTTTGCTGTTTCATAGCTTGGCTGGCTTCGTCCAGACTCTATCTGGTTTATCATGGACGTGCTTACACCAGTCATTTTTGCAAGCTCTTTTTGCGTTATTCCTAGCTTTGTTCTTGCCTGCTTGATGCTGTCTAGCCGTGGAAGCATAACTCTGGTAAATGATGTAATCGTATGAATTTTACTGCGAAAAACTTGCTAAAACTCATAAGCGCAGAGAAAAAACATGACTCGTTGGGCTTATTTGATAATTTCAAGAAAAAATATCCTGAATGCAAAACCACTGAGGACTGGTTTTACAAAGGAAACCAGCTGGCATCGTCTGGCAAACTAGACGATGCGATAAAATGCTTTGATGAAGCAATCAAACTTGATCCAAAAAATTCCCAAGCATGGAACAACAAGGGCTTTTCCCTAGATGAATCAGGCAAATCAAAGCAAGCAATACCATGCTACGATATGGCAATAAAGCTAAATCCGAACAACGCAGATGCCTGGTACAACAAGGGCTCTGCGATTGGAAAATCAAAAAAGTTCGAAGAGGCCGTCAAGTGCTTTGATGAGGCAATTAGACTCAGCCCGAATAATTCGTTGGCATGGAACGGCAAGGGCTTTGCGCTGGGCAAAACACGGAACCTGGATGAGTCCATCAAATGCTTTGATGAAGCAATCAAGCTAAACCCAAACTATTTTGATGCCTGGTACAACAAGGGTTTTGCACTAAAAATTCTGGGCAAATCTGAAGAATCTGAGAAATGCTTTGAAAAATCCACATCCATAAAATCACGTAATAATTGAAAAAGTGAGGATATCAGGTAGAACATGGTCGACTAGCAATATCCTCACTCTGATTTGGTTGGTCTTGGCTGGTTCTACTCTCAGAAACATTCGTCGAATGAACCTAGGCACAGTTCGCGCCTTAATAAAAAAAGGCTTGCGTAGAATTTATCAGTGAACAATTCTTGGATGCTGTTCGAAAAAAACACACTAGACTTCAAACATAACCATGTCCAGACTATTCCAATGAACATCTTGGTTGCCGAAGACAACAAGTTCACTGCACGGCAGTACCAGTCAATACTTGAAAAAAACGGCCATAATGTCATCACGACAGGGGATGGTAGCGAATGCGTCAAAAAATACAACGAACTCAGAAAACCCGAGTCGAACTCACGTGATGACCAGTTTGACGTTGTCATCCTTGATCATAACATGCCGAAAAAAACCGGCGCAAAGGCGGCAAAGGAAATACTGGCAAAAAACCCAAACCAGAAGATCCTTTTTGTCACTGGATATCAGAGATGGGCAGTAGAAGACGAAGCAGAAGGTCTGATAAAAAAACTGGTTTTACTGGAAAAACCGTTTACCATCTCGCAACTTGAAAGAAAGATTGCTTCGCTGATCTAGTTTATTTCTTCTTTTTTTGTTTTGCAGGTTTTTCTGCAAGCTTTGCCTGGGCTGCTGCAACAATGGCAATCGGAATTCTGTGTGGCGATGCGCTGACATATGACGCACCAGCACCATGGAAAAACTTGATAGAGTTCGGGTCCCCGCCGTGCTCTCCGCAGACGCCGATTTCAAGGCCTGGCTTTACCCGTCTGCCGTTTACTACTGCTATCTTGACTAGGCTTCCGACGCCGTTTACGTCCAGTGTCTGAAACGGATTTCTTTCAAGAATCTCTTTTTCGATGTATTCTGGCAGGAATTTGCCCTCTGCGTCCTCTCTGCTGAAGCTAAAGACTGCCTGTGTGAGGTCGTTTGTGCCAAAGCTGAAAAACTCTGCCGTGTCTGCCAGCTCATGCGAGGTAAGGCATCCGCGAACGACTTCGAGCATTGTCCCAAAGTTTATCTTGATTTTCATATGGTGCTTTGCCTCTGCCTCGGCCTTTACCTTGGTGTAAATTGATTTGATGTGGTTGAGCTCTGTGATGTTGCTGACCTGGGGGATCATGATTTGCGGATACGCGTTGACTTTTTGTTTTGCAAGCTCGGCTGCTGCCTCAAATACTGCCCTTATCTGCATCTCGTAAATCTCAGGATACGTGATTCCTACCCGGACTCCCCTGTGTCCCATCATCGGGTTTATCTCGGCAAGCTCTTTTGCCCTAGCTAGTATTACTCTGGTTTCTTCGATTTCCTGCTGGCTACCTTGTTTTTCCAGTCTGTGCATTTTGTTGATAAGTTCTTCTGGGTTTGGCAGAAATTCGTGCAGCGGCGGATCAAGCAATCGTATGGTAACCTTGTAGCCTTCCATCACCTTTAGTATCTGGATAAAATCGCTTTTTTGCAGTTCTTGGAGCTTTTCCAAACGCTGTATTCTTTCCTCGACTGACTTTGCCATGATTAGGTCGACAAAAAGTCCGAGCCTGTCGGTTGCGTTGAACATCCTTTCAGTTCTGCACAATCCTATCCCATGTGCGCCATATTTTCTTGCAAGCTGCGCCCCATCAGGCGTGTCTGCATTTGCCCTGATTCCCAGCTTCTTTTCCTTTTGGGCCCAATCAAGAATTGTTTTGAAATCATTTGTTATTTTAGGCTCGATTGTTGGGACCTGTCCGGAATAGACATCGCCTTGGCTTCCATCAATTGTTATAGCGTCTCCCTCATGAATTACGGCACTGCCGACTGTTGCCTGTTTTGTTTCAGAGTTTATCTTCATCTCAGAGCATCCTACGATGCATGGCTTGCCCATGCCCCTTGCCACTACTGCGGCATGAGAGGTCTTTCCTCCCCTGCTGGTTAGTATACCAACTGATGTGAAAAATGCGGGAACGTCTTCGGGTTTTGTTTCTTCCCTAACTAGAATTACTTTGGCGCCGTTTTCCCCCATGGACACTGCGCGCTTTACATCAAATACTGCAACGCCGCTTGCGGCCCCTGGAGATGCAGCTATTCCTTTTGTTATCTTGTTGTACTGCTTTGCTTGGGCATAGTCGATTGTTTTGTGCAATAATTGTTCTAGCTGATCAGGCTGGAGTCTGAGAAGCGCCCTTTCTTTTGTGATGAGTTTTTCTCTAACCATGTCGACTGAAGTCTTTATCATTCCTGCGGCATTCATCTTTGCAGATCTTGTCTGAAGAAGGTAGAACTTGCCCTGCTCTATTGTAAACTCGATGTCCTGTGGTTCTTTGTAGTGTTTTTCTAGTTTTTTGCATGTGTTAAGCAACAACTGATAGCTTTTTGGCATCTCTTTTTTCATCTCGTCTACTGGCTTGGGGGTCCTGACACCGGCAACCACGTCCTCGCCCTGCGCATTTACCAAGTATTCTCCAAAAATTTTGTTGGTGCCGTCTCCAGGGTTTCTTGTAAAGACTACGCCGGTAGCGCTGTCATTTCCCATGTTTCCAAACACCATTGTCACTATGTTGACTGCAGTCCCATCGGCAATGTCCTTTGTAATGTGATTTTTGTCTCGATATACCAGTGCGCGCTCGCCCATCCAGCTGTTAAATACAGCCCTTATTGCAAGCTGTATCTGCTCGTCTGGGTGTGAAGGAAAGGGCTTTCCGGTCTTTGCCTGGCAAATCTGCTTGTATTGCGATACAATCTCACGCAGTGACTGCTCGTTTAGCTCGCTATCTGCATGAACGCCTTGTTTTTTCTTTGCCTCCTCTAAAACGTGATCGAACTTTCTGTCGTCTACGCCAAATACGACCTTGCCGAAAAGCTGGACAAATCTCCGATAAGAGTCCAATGCAAATCTCGGGTTGTCTGTCTTTTTTGTCAGCGCATCTACAGTATCATCGTTTAGGCCGAGGTTTAGGATGGTGTCCATCATACCTGGCATGGAAATTGCGGCCCCGGAGCGCACAGAGACAAGAAGTGGGTTGGTATCTGAGTTCCATTTTTTCCCCGTCTTTCTTTCAAGCTTGGCGATGTTTTTCTTGACCTCGGACCAAAGCGACTTTGGAATAGTTTTGCCATTCTGATAATATGCCTTGCAAACATCTGTGGTTATTGTAAATCCTGGTGGGACTGGGAGCTTTATTCTTGTCATCTCGCAGAGTCCTGCGCCCTTGCCGCCTAGGAGTTTTTTGTTTTTGCCGTCTCCCTCATCAAAGAAATAAACCATTTTCATTTTTCTATCACCGGATTTTTCTATCAATTCGAACGTGTTTTAAGGATTGCCCTTGCAAACTCGTCTATTGTGGCATTCCAGTTTTTTGCCTTGACTATGCCGCTTGCCACAAGTATGCCTTTTGAGCCGAGCTCCATTGCTTTTCTTACGTCTTGTCCTGTGACGATTCCGGCCCCACAAAGAAGCTTCGTGCTATTTTTTGCAGCCTTGACTGCCTTGACTGCATTTGTTATCAGTTCTGGTTTTTCCGTGGACACTGCTCTTCCGGTGCCGATTAATTCCGGAGGCTCGATTGCGATGTAATTTGGGTTTAGCTTTGCATATTTAGCGGCCTCTGGCACATCTTTTACGCAGACAACTGAGATCATTTTCAATGTTCGCAGTCTTTTTACCAGTTCTGAAATGTCTTTAGGCGGAATTCGGTGCTCGCTGTGGTTGATGAGCGAGCCGCTTATCTTTGATTTTTTTAACAGCTCTGGTATCACAAACCCAGTGGTGCTGCCTACTTTGGCATTGTCTACGTGTTGGGCAAGTATTGGTCCAGAATAATTCTTGATAGCTGATAGCAGATGGCTTGGTGGCGCTATTGCTATTTTTACGCCGTGCTTTCTTGCAACAGAGTCTGCAACCAAACCGAGTTTTGAAGCGTTTGGGCCAGATATCTCATCGTAGTTTTTGTAATTTATTATGAACAAGATCCTTGTGAGATGATTTTCTGTATTATTTATTGTTTTTAGATTAGAGACTAACCACGGTTGCGCTCTTCCAGATAAAGTTGCACAAAGTAAAGATGTTTTTTGTCATCTCGTCGGAATTAGTAAAAAGTGCGCATTCTGAATCGATGTTTTCATGCAGCATTCCTTTGACTGCCGAATCTGCCATCAATAGCTTGCCAGTAACAGGGCAACTCTTTGATACCACGATTCTACCCTTAGACGGTAGTTTACCGATTTTGACTTCGCTTGCGCCAAATCTTTTGATGAATGGGAGCATTTTTGGGGATGCATCATCAACTATTAGCCGTACTGTGCCCTTTGATTTTTCTGTCTGCTTGATCTTTTCTGGAATCGACGTGTGGTAAAGCTTAGAGACGTCCTCTATGCTGGTGACTAGATAAACCACGTCTGTGGTGCTTTCCAAGATTCGCTCAATCTGCGATGTGATGTTTTCGATTCCTTGGATGATTCGGAATGTTGGGATGGCTGTCTTGGTCTCTGTATGACTTATCTCTTTTATTTTGTCTATTATTTTCTTGCCGTCAGTTCTTATCTTTGTTATTTCTTCTTCTTTTTTCTGCAATGCTAGCGACAACACCTCTCCTGGTTCTGCAGCTATGCAGAGCTTTGGCGAGGAAAATGAAATGGAAACTATGCCGTTGCTTGACAGCTTGTCGATTACGCGATATGTCTTTGCCCTGTCTATGTTGATCTCTTTTGCAAGTGCGCTTGCGGTGATTGGGCCTGTTCTCAAAAGATTTAGGTAAATTCTTGCCTCTAGATCATCCATACCCAAAATGTTTGAGAGCTCTAGTGTCAACTCCTCAACGTATGGTGACTGAACCCTTGATAGCTCTAAGTCAACTACTCCGCTCCCAGCGGTCTCATTCACAGGATTAAACTGGTTATTGCGTATTAATGATGCTCTTTGTTCTTTTTGAACAGACCCCTTGTCGTTTCTTAGATTTTCATGCATCAATCTATGGTGCATTTTGATTTAGCTTTAAAAACACTTGCGTAGGAATCCTACGTTTGAAATTGTTTCAATTGATCGATGCAGAAATTATGTATTTTCGTCCGACCGTTATGATCTTAGAACGCCATAAACGCAACCACTGCAATTATTATCATTAGGACCACGTGTTTTATCCCAGCTACGTACGATCCTGATCCTATCTTGCCTGCGGCAATTCCTCCAAATATCGCTTCAATTATTGCCATGTTGAGCAATATGGAATCAAGCTGGCTGACACTGATTCCGGAAAGTGCTGAAAACATGGTGTTGCTCCCAGCGGTCCCTTGTTCGTTTGCAATGAGCACCTTTACTGCTTCAATTTGCGTGAAAAACTGTGTTGACAAGATGACTGTAATTGCGATGAAAACTGCAAAAGAAATGTAGATTGTATAGGTGTATGGCTGGAGGGCGGACTTGCGTTCTTTTTCCAAGTTTCGTAGCTCGCTTACGTGTTTTTGTATGGTCTCGAGATTTTCTGAGACGTTTCCACCGTTTTTGAATGCTATTGCAAGCAGTACAGTGACCCTTCTTGCCATTCTCGTGCCTGCCTTTTTTGCAAAGTTTTCAAATGCCTCGTCAATGGGCATGCCCCAGCTGATATTTGATTTTAGGTTTTTCAACAGCGGCCCCATGACGCCCATGTTTCTTTCAGGTGTTAGCTGAATTGCCTGAATTAGGTTTGATCCGCTCTGAATAGAGCTTACTAGTGAAAGCAGGAACAGCGGCAGGTGCCTGTCTATGCCCTCTCTGCGTGTCACCTCTTTTAGCTGCAGCATTGCAAGAGGTATCACGCCAGCTAGGATTCCAAAGATGATTCCGACCTCCTTTGTAATGATGTGGATTCTGTCTGACATGTAGATGCTAAATATAATGACGGCAACGCCAGCTACTGCAGAAATTACTGCGACTCGGAATTTTTCGGTTTTGGCTAGTGGGATTGTCGGCACTTTGGCCTCTTGTTTTTCGAGCGTTTTTGTAGTCGACATGTTATCTCTTTGGCACCATGGAGTTCATCATTATCAGCAAAACCGTTCCAAAAAGCGGAACCAGCATGTAGGTAAGTATGTTCATGAGTGTAACTAGGTCAAACCCAGCAAGATCTGGGCTCATTATTGCCATTATTGACAGCATGATTATTGCCATTAGGGGAAAAACGATCAGCAAAATCGTGTACATCTCTGCCATTATTCCAAGTGACTCTGTGGATCTCTTGACACTGAGTTTCTTTTCTTCAAGATGGACCTTTGCGGCAGCCAAAAAATATTCTCGCAGACTGCCACCTGCCTTGAAGGTGACTATTGCCCCGTCTAAAAGTTCAGAGTACGGTCCCTTCGGGGTTCGTTTTATCAGATCATTTAACGCTGTAATCACATCCATCCCGAGAATTTCGATGTTGCGCGTCACAAATTTCGAGTCCTTTACTATTTCTTCATTGGTGTTTTCAGATGAAACGGATTTGAAGACTCCTTCCAAGGAAAGGCCGCTGGCACAAAGCGTAGCCATGTATCCTATGTAGTGGGGCATCTCTTCGCCAAGTTTTTGCGCCCTGGTCTTTGCGTTAATAATTGGAAGTACTTGCATTGCAAAAAAGGTCATCACTGCAAATCCGATGCCGCCAAAGACGCAAAGCACCACTGTTGACAATGATCCGAGATTCAGGACTATCGAGGCCACAATCGTCCCGACTAGGCCGAAAACCCCGGCAATGAAGCTTGATGAAACCATGCTTGCTACAAAAACCTCGAATGGAACTGGCATCATTGCTTCCTTAATGTGCTCTCTTAGCTTTGGCAGCCTTGGATACAGAAAGTGCAGGTATCTGTTTAGCAGCCTGTAGCTGAAAACTTGGAATCTTGACGGCTCGTTCTTGGGGCCTTTTTCATTTTGTGGTTTTAGTAGGCCGATCATTTTTCAAGCACGAGCCTCTTTTTCTCATAGAACCTGTCCGAATCCGAATAAAACTCTAAAACATTTTTCATCACGTCTTTGTGTCCTCGGATATTGTTTTCAGTTAGCCATTCTAGCGCTGTCTTTCTTTTCTCTATCTCGTATGATATTTGATCGTCATCAATTCCAGTTCTGTCCTTGATTTTATTGGTAACCAAGCTATTTCCGACAAATTCATGTGTGTCCGTACTTGGGCTCCACTTGAATATTTCATGCGTTTTTATTTCGCCAGTCTTGTCATCAAGCCCTGCTATTTCGGATATCTGGATTATTCTTCTGACTGACTTGTCCCCTAATCGAAGCTTTAGCTGAAGCGTGATGATGTCTAGCGTGTTTGCAATCAGTGTTTTTGGGACATCCATCGGGGACGATACAAGCCTAGTTAGGGTTGCCTCTACAGAGTCTGCGTGAATAGATGAAAAGCCGCCGTGACCCGTAGCCATCGCCTGGAATAGCGTGTATGCCTCCCTGCCCCTTGTTTCGCCGACTATGATTATGTCTGGGCGCTGCCTTAGTGCTGCTCTTAGAAGATCATACTGCGTTATTTCGCCCATCTGCCCGTCTGTAAAGCCCTGTCTTGATACTGCCGGAATCCAGTTTTCATGGAGCAGGTTTAGCTCGTGGGTATCTTCGATGCTGACTATTTTCTGGCCAGGCCTGATAAATGATGATAGCGAGTTAAGTAACGTGGTCTTGCCGCTTGCAGTTCCACCGCCCACTAGCATTGTAGAATTGTTTTCTGCAACATACCAAAGAAACGCTGCCTCGTGAACAGAAATGGTTTTGAATTTTATGAGATCGACAATGGTTATCGGGTCTGCCCTGAACCTACGAATAGTAAAAGTACTGCCTCGCTTTGTAATCTCTCCTCCCAGCGTCATGTTGATTCTGCTGCCGTCTGGAAGGGACGCATCAACGATTGGGTTTGCAAGTGAGGCGTGCTTTCCACCAATGTACGACATTTTCTGGACAAAGTTGTTGAGCTCATCCTCACTCTGAAATGTGATGTTAGTCGGGATTGACTCAAATTCTCTGTGCCAAATGTAGAGCGGTATGTTTGTGCCGTCACAACTTATTTCTTCAATCATGTGGTCACGCATCAACGGCTCGATTTTTCCAAGATAAACAAAGTCTCTTATTGCATAATAGGTTATTTTTGAAAGATTTCTTGTCGAAATGTCGATGTTGTATTTTTTGATGAGGTAATGGATCTTGTTTTTGAGCTCTCTTGCCGCTTCTTTTTTTGTTTTGAGGCTGTTTAGCGAGATATCAAGCTCAGTTATGAGGAGCTTTCTGATTACCCTGAAGTTGGTTTCGTCGTGCTTGCTCATCTGAGGCTCGATTATGACGTACCTCATGCCGTTTTTTGAGGATGGGTCTTTGATCAGTCCGGCATAAATCTCGGCATCCTCAAACTCAATTTTATCCAGAGTCTTGAACTTTTGGATAAGGTTGTTGTCTGTGCCTATGGCGTTGTCTTTGTCAGTTCTCAAATTCATTAATTTTGTAAGGTCAGCATCGGTAACCTGGCGCTCGGCTTTGGCACTTTCCGTTGGAATCTTTTTTGCCGCAAATTTTGTAAAGTTTAGAAAGTTGCCCTTCTTGATTCTTATAAAGAGATTTTCTCTGGGTGCCTTGCTTATAATCAATATTTTCTAGAGCCTGCGAATCGCTCATAAGCGATTGTGAGTACAAATGCACAACATTCCCTTTACATCTCTGAATTTGACATCGAAATTTGATGCAATGTATTGCGTACCTAGGGACAGGTGGAACTAGTGTTTCAAATTAACAAAAATCTCTTAAAGATAAGGAAAAATGCCGCAGAACTTGATCAGAACAAGAACAAAACCCAGTCGCAAGTATCTGCCAAGCTGCCCGTTGCAGATGAGGCGACCATTTCAAATGAGCTTATGATTTGGAATGATGACAACAAGGAAAAAATTACAAAATTTATCGACAAAGTCAATGAAAAATACGGCGGCTCGGTTACCCCTGAGGTCATGTATTCGGAAGGCACGTTCAGGTACAATGCGCTAAAAGAAATTGATGAGCCGCTGACCAACTATGAGTTTTTGGAAAAACTGACAGATAAAGGCTCAAACCGCCTTGAAAAATTCATCTTTAACCAGTTTCTAGTTTGTCCAGATCACCAAAAATCTTTCCTAGTTAACGTTAGGCTGTATTGCACCAAATGCAATTCCATCCGAATTGAAAAGCTGCATCTGTTAGAGCACAAAGGTTGCGGGTATCTTGGAGAAAAACACATCTTTTCTACTATAGAACAAGACAAACTAAAGTGCCCATCCTGCGGTAAATTCATAAAAAATTCGACAAAAGAGCTTCGAGTCCCAGCAACATGGTATCACTGCCTTGATTGCAAAGAAAAGTTCGATGACGCATTAATCCGTCTACACTGCCAAGAGTTCAACCATGATTTCAATGTGAATGAGGCACATGCGGTAACGATATACGGCTATAATGTAACCAATTCGGACAAATTAGAATTTGATCATGCCAGAGTAAAAAGCGAATTAGCAAGACTTGTGACAAAGTTCGGGTTTTCTACAGACGAAGACCATGTCATCAAAGGCAGGAGCGGGCACGAGCACACAATTGACATTTACGGAGTTGACAAGAAAAACCAGACAATCTCCATTCTGATAAACGATTTGGACGGAAGCGGGCTTGATTCAAGAATAATCCAGGTTATAGATACTGCGCCAAAAATCGCCATACTAGTGGGCCATTCGTCGATTTCTGAGAAGATCAAGTCCATTGCGTCCAAGTACAACGTATCCATCATATCATCGCAAAATATCGACGAGATTGTTTCCGAGGCTGAAAAAACCATTGAATTCAGACTCAAAAAACTGGAGGGGGCTTCTGATAAATGAAACATGTAGGCCTTGGCACAAAAAAACGGGGGCTAAGCCAGATAGTGGGGGCGCTTTTCATGATGGCCATAGTCGTTCCAGTGGGGACGGTAATAGTCACAAAGGGGCTAAACGAGGTAGGTGAGATAGGAAACAGGCTTTCAAGCGGAATCACATACCAAAACGAAGGCGGCCGCGAGGACATTGTGTTTGAGCACATCCGGTTCAATCCTACCAGCGATGATGTAACCATCTCGATTCGAAACGTCGGCAGCGTGGAATCTGGCATTGCAAAGCTAACGATGGTAAAGACAGACACTCAGGAGCTCTTGATCAACAACAAAACACTTGGAGTGAACACACAGCCAAGGGTTGGCACCGACATACTCACTGAAGGGAGCCTGCAGTTTACTGGAAGGTGGGATGACCCGGCCTATGTCAATTCAGAGTACAAGATCTCAATTCTGACGGAAAAGGGAAATTTTTTCTCAACTGTGGCGAGGCCGTTTAACACTTGATCAAATCATATGTATCAAAAAGACGTGGAATCTCGGAAATTTTTGCCACATTGCTATTGCTTGCTATAACTACTGTAGGGTCTGTTTTCCTGGCAAATCTTGTCCAGGGAAGCGGAATTACTAGCATTGGACAGAACCCATCGACGTTTTCAATTCCATTGTATGCTGTAAGGATTATTGGCTATGATACCAGAGATGGAGCAGATCTCTCCGAGATTACTACACTTGATAACAAGTTTGACAAAAGATTCTGTACCGTATCATGCACTGCTTTTGCTGATAATGTGCCACTTGATGCAAGCGGCGGAACTGAGTTTATCGTACTCCAAATTAAAAACGCCAGCCCAAACCCTGTCTTTATAAGAAATATTCAGATAAACGGAATATCGCATTCCTGGGACCCGCAGACTGGCAGCAAGACTCTGGACGCAAGCACAAATGATCTTACGGGAAAATACCCATTGAGTGGGAAATTCAGCATTATCTCCTCGTCTGGGCTTGTACAAAGATCCGACAACAAGCTAAATGAGGACGAGGAGGTAAGGTTGATTGTAAAGCTAAGCATGGACATCAGCTCCGATATTTCATTGACAAGACCGCTTCAAATCTACATAGACTTTGGTGGACAGCGCTCTGCCGAGTCTGTTATTTTGACTGGTGAGACAAGATGAGCCAGAAAAGAGCGATATCTACTATAGTAGGCTCGATATTCTTTCTGGTTTTGCTGACGTCAGGGCTCTCGGTGTCATACATGGTTATAGAAACCCAGTCTGACATGATAAAGGCGCAACAAACCATAGCTGATAGTGAGATTAGAAAAATCCAGGAAAAATTTTACGCGTCTGCATCGACTGGAGCAAACAATAGACTTGCAGTTTTTGTGGAAAACCAGAGCCCTAATTCTCTGGAAATCGACACACTCTGGATAATAAACAAAACCAGTCCTACACAGGCCGCTAAAAAATACGAGCTAAACTATACCGACTCTGTTCAGGCACCTGGATACGGGGGCGACGTGCTGCAAAACAAACCGCTGTTCATGATTCCAGGGATATACGACATAAAGGTGGTCTCGTCCCTTGGTACAGTTAGAACTGTGGCGCAAGAGCTAAGTGTTGGCGGAACAAACAACCTCAAGGCAAAGCTCATACTAAATCCGCCCGATGTTAGGTCTGGAGAGAACGCGACTGCACTGTTGTATGTGACTAACGTTGGTAATACTAGGATACTAAACGTAACCTCTGGAGGAATGACGGTAACCCCGCTCTCTGCAGTTCTTGGATCTTCGCCGATGCTCCAAACTAAATCGGATTTGCTGCCCGCAGAATCTACAATAATTTCATGGAAGTACAAACTAACTGGAACTGCTGGGGCAAATGTCACATTTTCTACTTCTGCACAAGGAATTGATGAACCGTCCAAAGTCGTTCTACAAAGCAACGTCGACAAAAGCTCTGTAACCATACGCGAGAATCTGGGGTCAATCTCAGATGTGTTAATAGATGACCTATTTGGAAGACCGGAGGTTTTCATGATTATTCCGTCGCCATTTGGAGACTCGTCACAAAAAGGACTTTGGGGGGTTAATATCGTCAACCCTACATCTCAGCCGATCTATGTAAACAAAGTAGTGATAAATGCAGTTAGCCCAAGAAACCAGGCACAGGACCAAATCTTTGATACGAACGGTTGTTCGCCTACAACTATTGCACCAACGCCAAGTTCCTGGTCGTGTCCGGCAACAAACCAACTCATGTGGAAAAACACCGCTACGCCACAACTGGTTCAGCCAAAATCAGTCTTTCCGTTTTTGGTCAAAGTCACCCCTGGCACTTTAGGTGGATCTCAAATTGACTTGGAAACCGTCCTCATTCAGACTAATGTCTTTACCACGTTAGGCCAGTTCGGAAAAGCCGGATATGGCTCTTCGTTTCGAAACGGGGGTTCATCAATACCTAATGTGTACCTTTCTACAATTCCTGAATCTGTGAACGATAGCAACATAAGATCAAACATGACTGGAATCAAGGCTGGAACTCCAATAACTCTCAATGCTACAATTGCTGACTTTGATACTGGCTTGACAAATGTAATTAGCTCCGGCTCAAGACTGATAGTCAACATACCAAAAAGCTGGACAAATGTAAACGTCTTGTCAAGTAATGGATTTTCTGCGCCTACTTATCAGACGTTTCCAGACGGGTCATCACAATTAGTTGGTGTTCTGAATGGTGATCTCACGGGAGCTGGCGGTATCGCAAGGACAATCAAGTTCACAGCTACGGCCCCAACTGTTTCTGACACACAAATGTATGTTATGTATGTTCTTGCAGAAGGAGACGTAAGTGGCGCATTTCAAGTTGGACCACTTGCGGAAATAGTATTGCAAGTCGTTCCATAATTTTGAACATTTTCGCAAATTCATAAAATGCGTGATTGTTTGTTCAGATGCACACCATTAGCTGTTTTAATTTCAAAGCATGCACAGTTCTAATGAAGAAAATAACTCTATTGTCAGTTATTGCGTTAACAGCACTAACACTGGGCATGATGACACCAAATTTCGGTCTTCTTGCAGATGCTACAAACAACAATAACAACAAAAACAACAACGGCGGAAACCACGACGACGATTGCGACGATGATCGTAACAGAGGCTACGGCGGAAACCACGACGATTGCGACGATGATAATGATGGTAAAAATAAGAAAAAGCCTACAGTCAAAGTCTACAAAGTTGTCATAAACAATCAAGGAAACCCATCTCAACCGATTGGAAGCTTTGGAGTGAAACTAAACGACACTTCAGTTACCGTAAATGGAACATCGTTTACCCTCAAGCCAAACAAGCCAGTAACACTTACAGAATCAGGCTTGGTTGGGTATGAGTTCGTAGAAATACGCGGCGATGGACACTGTCCGGAGAACCTGGGCGGCACGATAACTCTCAGTAAAGGACAAAATATTGAGTGCTATATTGTGAACCAACCGACAGGCGCAGGCGGTGGAGTTAGTGACCCACCAACAGTAAGGGTATTCAAAGTTGTCACAAACCATGATGGAAGTTATCCAACGATGAGCCAATTTGGAGTGACCCTGAACGGTGCCTCGATAACACAAAACGGAACAACAGACATCCAAATTCCAACAAATACGCCAGTGGCTCTAAATGAGTCAGGCTTTGCTGGATTTGAATTCGCAGAAATACGCGGCGATGGACACTGTCCGGAGAACCTGGGCGGCACGATAACTCTGTCCAACGGACAACACATCACGTGCTACATTGTAAACCAACCAGAAGGAACAGACGCACCAGTAGAACCAGGCGTTATCTTTCATTTTAATACGCTAGTTCTCGATGCAGGAAACAAACACATTGACGACAGTTGTTCTGTCCTTGGCAGCGTTCTGCCATGCGTTGAGCTTGCAAATGTAAACGAGACCAATAGCTTGTTGGTAGTAGATACAGAACTGCAAACAGATACTACTATTGTCTTGTTTAGTGTAGTGGAAGCAGACAAGGTTAACAACGGACTACCAGCTGTAAGCCCATTATGTGTGCTGTCTGGAATGAAACAACATGTGATTAGCTACGCAAATGACGGAATAAATTCGCCAGTAGACAATCCGACAGGTGCACTAGGCTTTGAAGTCAACTGCTCACTCATCGAGCCAGTCAAGTACAAGTTCAGCTACGCATTAATCGAAACAAATATGGGACCATAATCCCCTTTTATTTTTTCAGCAAATCATGATATTGTTTGATGCTGGATTAAGAAGAAACTAGCTTTTTTACCAATTCAACAAACTCGTCTTTTTGCATTGGTTGAATGCCCATTATCTCCAAGTTTTCTTGGACATGACTTGAATTTTTTTGGCCAATGAGTGGTGCTAACACACCTGGAGTAGAACGAACAAACTGGAGACACTGCAATGACGGCTTTAGGTTTCCAAAACCTGGTAAAACTCCGGGAGCAAGAAGTTTTCCCTGCATTAGGGGGACACTGGTAAATACGCCAACACCGTAAGTTTGTGCAGCGTCAAGTATTGACACATCCGTCGTATCTGCTTGTTGGTTTTTGAGCATGTAGGCCTGATCATAGTACATGTTGTACGGTAGCTGGATGAACCTGAATCCGTGGTCTTCGCCACCAACTTGTTTTGCAAGCTGAATTATATCATACAGCGAAAGATACTGCGGGTTGTCCTTTGGTGTTCTGAAACATTCCCACGTGGCCATTCCATAGTACCTGATTTTTCCTTTCTTTCTGCTATTTTCATAAAACTCGAATACATCTTTTAGATTTTTCATGAACTGTTCTTTTGATACGTCTTGGAGCTGTCCTTCTGCTGCGTTGTGGAGATACATCAGATCCACACACTCTAACCCTAAATTCTTGAGGCTTCGGTTCAACTGGTCCTCAAGATATGGTACCGTCATGCAATGATATCCTGATGTGATGTCATTTGGGCTAATGATTCCTCGTTTTGCATATTCTCGCTGGACATAGCTCCAGAACTCTTCTTTGATGTCCGCATCGTTTGTCACGTAGCCGTTTTTTGTGCTGACAAAGACCTGGTCACGCGTGATTTTTCCCTCAGTAATGAGCTCAGATATCGCTTTTCCTACTGCGCGTTCCGCCTTTTGCGCCCGATAGTTTATCGCAGTGTCTATAACATTGATTCCTCCAAGAATCGATTTTTTTACAGCATCAGTCACTAGGAGATCCGTCTGCGAATCGGGATTTCCAAGATATGTTCCCATTCCGACATTTGAGAGGGTCAGACTTTGGATTGTTTTATAATTCGTTGCACCGAGGCTTTGCGAGAATTTTCTTGTCCCATCAGGTGTGGCAAAGCCAGGAATCATGAACTCGCTTTAACTCATTCCGATTTAATCATTTAGAAATTGTATCATTTGAATCAGGAATCCTACGATGAATAGAGCACCTGTTATCCTGCTGAAAAGCAGAGTCGACCTCATTATTGGTACGAACTTGTCAATGTCGTCCAAGCTTTGTTTCATCCTGAGGCCTGCCTTTATCACCAGAGGTATTGTGGCAAATGCAATAAAACAGAAAAGTGAGAACATTCCAATAGCGGATCCGCCAATAATTAT